>Ga0070741_10014568_pt1 | contig 13571 bp, 15 predicted proteins | sample Coa_R1_4_FD_66440 | JGI IMG/M metagenome (GOLD analysis project Ga0070741, IMG submission 66440) | Surface soil microbial communities from Centralia Pennsylvania, which are recovering from an underground coalmine fire - Coalmine... | ecosystem: Environmental > Terrestrial > Soil > Unclassified ... | reverse complement strand
CGCATCGCACCAACTACGTATAATTGTCTAGAATCGTATTGGGTTGCAGTGCGGATTCGTTGTGATTCGGCGGTCGGCTAACGTATTTGTCAAAGCTGCGTTAAGGCCACGTGAAAGTGAGGAGGTTTGCGGTTATTCGTCTTCCTGCTGGTGATTGCCGCAGCATGGCAGGGTTCTGCGCAGACCATCACCGTGGCCGCCGCAGCCGATCTCAGTGCGGCTTTGAATGACTTGGCAGTTCGTTATCAACATGACACGGGGAGGGAAATGAAGCTGTCGTTTGGCGCTTCAGGGAGCCTGACTACGCAAATCCGCAATGGCGCGCCGTTCGATATATTTTTTTCGGCGGACGAAGACTATCCCAAGCAGCTGATCGAGGCGGGTTTTGCAGAACGCGACTCGCTTTACCGATATGCGGTGGGCCATCTTGTGCTTTGGGTACCCGCGTCGTCCGCGCTCAGTATCGGCGATAACGGAGTGGGGATCCTGCTCGATCCTTCGGTACGAAAGATTGCCATTGCGAATCCGCAGCACGCGCCGTACGGGCGCGCCGCCGAAGTAGTTCTGCGTCACACGAATTTGTATGACAAAGTGCGGAACAAGTTGGTGATCGCGGAAAATGTTTCCCAGGCCGCCCAATTTGTAGAGTCGGGCAATGCGCAAGTAGGATTCATTGCCTTATCCCACGCGATTGCACCGCAGATGCGGGATAAGGGACGTTACTGGGAAATTCCGAAAGACAATTATCCTGCCTTGAACCAGGCTGCCGTCATGCTTTCGCACTCGGCTCACAAGACAGACGCCGCGGAATTCATGGAGTATTTGAAGAGTCCAGTGGCGAAGGAGGTCTTGCGCCGATATGGGTTCGGAGATCCCGAGGCAGCACACCCATGAACTGGGAAGCATTTGTGCTCACCGTCAAGCTGGCGATATTGGTCGCGGCGATTCTCTTAGTGATCGGATTTCCGATAGCGTACTGGATTACTTATTCGCGATGGCGTTGGAAATTTCTGCTCGAAGCGGTAGTCGCCCTGCCGATGGTATTGCCGCCCACGGTGCTGGGATTTTACGTATTGGTAGCACTCGGATCCCAAAGCCCACTGGGACGGTGGTGGCAGTCGATTACGGGGCACACGCTGGCATTCACATTCGAGGGCCTGGTGATCGGATCTTTGTTGTATAGCCTGCCATTCGCGGTGCAGCCGTTCGCAGCGTCCTTTGCCGCGGTGGACCCCAAGCTCATTGCCGCTTCTCACACCCTCGGCGCGTCGCGGATGCGAACGTTCTGGCGAGTGATCGTTCCGCTTTCGCGACCGGGCATTCTCACGGGCGTTGTTCTCACGTTCGCCCACACCATGGGTGAATTCGGGGTTGTGCTGATGGTAGGAGGCAACATCCCGGGAGTAACCCGCACCGTGTCGATCGAGATCTACGACCAGGTGCAGGCTTCCAATTACGCGGCCGCGAATGAAACTGCAGTGGTGTTGCTGGCGATCTCGTTTGCGACGCTCGCCTTCGTTTATGGTTTCAATCGGCGCGCCCGGATAGCATGGCCATGGAGATAGCCACGGGAAGCACCGCCAGTAGCGACGTTGTTCAGAGGCCAGCCTCTGGCGAACTCGTGCGCGCAGACTCTTTGGAGGCACGCGTCTTGAAGCGCTTTGATGCCGGGCAGGGCAGTTTCGAGTTGGATGTAGAATGCTCGGCCCCACCGGGCATTACGATCCTGTTTGGTGCTTCTGGCGCCGGCAAGACGACCTTGCTCAACTGCATTGCGGGACTGGAGAAGCCGAATTCGGGGCGTATTGCACTCGGGCAGGATGTGCTGTTTGATTCTGCCGCGAAGAAGAGCGAGCCATCCTGGAAACGCCGCGTGGGATACGTGTTTCAGGACCTGGCGCTATTTCCGCACCTGACCGCGGCGCAAAACATCGCATACGGCATGCGGCATCGCGGCTCGCGAGAGTCGCAAGAATCAGTGGGAGCCATTGCCCATGCTTTCCGCATTGATCACCTGCTTCACCGCCGTCCTGGAGAGATCTCCGGGGGTGAGCGCCAGCGTGTCGCGCTTGCCCGGTCGCTAATTACGAATCCGCGGGTGCTTCTGCTCGACGAGCCTCTCGCAGCGCTGGATGCGGGCACGAAAGCGCACATCGTCGACGATCTTCGCCTGTGGAACGCAAAGCATCGAATCCCGATTCTGTATGTCACACATAGCCGCGAGGAAGTCTTCGCGCTGGGCGAACGCGTGCTGCTGCTCGCGGCGGGAAAAGTGCTAGCGCAGGGCACGCCTCATGAAGTGATGAGCGCTCCACGAGAAGAAACGGTTGCCCAACTCGCCGGCTTTGAAAATATCTTCGACGCAGCGGTAATCGCGATCCACGAGGACCGCGGCACCATGACTTGCCGTCTCACGGGAAGCGTGGTCGATCTGGAAACTCCGCTGGTGCGCGCCGATGTGGGGGACCAGCTTAGGATCGGAGTCCGCGCCGGAGACATCCTGCTGGCGACGCAGAAACCGGTCGGCCTTAGCGCGCGTAATGTCATTCCCGCGCGCGTGGTCTGGCTGGTTCAGCGCGACATGATGGTGGTGGTGAAAGTGGACTGCGGCATCGAAACCGAGGTCCACGTGACATTGCTGGCGCGGGACTCGCTGCAGTTGGCGGTCGAGCGCAAGGTTTGGCTGGTTGTTAAAACGCATTCCTGTCATTTGATGATGAGATGAATGGCAGAAAACTTTAACGCCGCATTTCAGCCGCGACGTTCGCCTCGATAATCTTCCCGGTTTCGATCACCGCGACCCATTGTCCCTTGCGGGTTTCGCTGAACACGATTTTTCCTGCAAGAATCTGTGCGGCGGCTGCAGGCGGCAGGTCGCGATGAAATCCAAAAAACCTGGTTTTGAGCCGCTCCCATGCCGGCCACCGGGGCATAAGCGGACGTGATGGTTCATATTTTGTCGAAAACACCAGAGCTACGTCGAACTGGGATGCCATGTCGAGCGCCGACATGACTTGCTCCGCGGTGAAGTCTTCGATACGAAAAACGCGCATGGGCTGGTGAACGTAACCGAGGTATGGGCGCGCGATCTCGTCCGATGCCGGCCACGCGGTCAGGACACGCGCGCTGGGGTAGTGTGTCTGGAGATAGCTTTCCGCATCCTGGTGCAGGAGGATGTAGTCGCGATAAGCCAGATTGTCTTCCAAAGAAAACCCATACCGGGGATTGACAACAAGAGCTATGGCGAACGCCAATGCCACGGCGGCCACAAGCACACGCCAATAGCGAAGCCGGCGCCACAGAGTCGAGATGGCAATCACGATGACCAAGGGCACCACAGGCAGCATGTAGCGGGCCAGCACTGCGCCACCAATGAACGCCATGATCATGACGTAGGCGGCGATAACCGCGTAAAAGGCGAATTGTGTCGGCAGGGAAATACGCGGCCGCTCCACATCCTTGTCGCGAAGAGGTGGTTTCGACATTGCAAACAGCATGGCCACCGTCAGCAGCCCGAGCTGCAGGTAGCCGAAAATCTGCCACAGACGCAAGCCGAACGCCAGCAGGATGCGCAAGGGACTGAACGTGGACTGCACGTTATAGCGAAAGAATTCAGGATTGCCGAAGACGTATCCGGTGCGCAAATAGTGGTAACCGTACCAGAGCGCGAGAGGCAACACGGGAACGAGCAGCCATAGGACCCGAGCTTCGGCGGGTTTCTCGGGACAAATCCGTCGAACTCGGTTTGGCAGCCCTAAGTGACAAATCAGGCACCAGGTAAATAAAGCCAGAGGGGTGATGATCGCAGTCTCCTTACTTAGCGCCGCGAGACAAAACCAGAATGCGCTGATGCTCCAACGCTTCTTTACGTATGCGAGCAAACCCCAAAATGTGAAGCCTGCGGCGGGCAAATCAACCTGAGCCAGCGAACTCTCGGTAAAGACGACGGGATATAGAGCCGTACAAAAGACGGCCGCCAGCGCCACCTCGCGATTGGAAATGGATTCGGCAAGCAAAAACAGTCCGGTGAGCGAAAACGCGCTGAGCAGCACCATCACAGACCGAGTAGCGAGCGGTGAGAAGCCGAGCATCTTCCAGCCAATCGCCAGGTATGCCATCACCAGTGGAGGATGCGCATTGGAAGGGGTGGAATGCGGGATCAGACTACCACTCAAAAATAGGTCGCGCGCCGCGGGCACGTAATAGCCGGCTTCATCCCAAAAATAGGGCAGATGCAACAAAGGAAAGTGCAGAAGCAAAACACAGGCTGCCAGCAACAGAAAAATGGCTGTACGCGACAGAATACCGCACACCATGGTTGATTGAGGCGTGGTGTCCACCATTGCGGGCGAGGACATGAACGAAATGAGACACTCTCCTCGGATCACCGACGTGACAACTTCCGACCTAGCGCAGCTTGGGAACGAACTTCAGTGAATGGGGCCCTGCGGCGCGATGCGTGGATCCAATTTGATCTCGCCGAAGGCAGCTTCGTAACTGGTTACGTTTTGCTGCAGCAGGGCCATAAGCGCTTTGGCCTGCTGTGGGCTGAGATAGATCCCCTGGAAGTTGCGCAACTCCACTTGGGTTTCACTCTGTTGTTGCAGAGTGCCAAAAACCAGGAAGAAGTCCCACACGTTTACACGAATCTGCACGCTATTGGCGTAGCTCTCGCGATAATCGGCAGTGGCAGTGAGTCGGATGTTCGGCTGGGCAGCGGTCGGAGGATTGGACATAGCGGATCAGTCTAATGGTTTGGGAAACGGGAAGTCTAATGTTACAGGTAGTAAGAGCGCTGAGGAGTCGAAGCAGTGCGCCGGAAAGCGGATGCCGTCCGTCTTCACTGGATGTTGGCGCTCTGCTTTGTAGCCCGGGCGGCCAGCAATTGTTTCAGTTTGCTCAAGAGATACTGCGGGTCTTCCCCTTTGAGGATCCAGATATCCGCCACCCCCAGAGCTTCGTCTGGCAGCTGGACATATGCCGAAAGGATAATGATCGGTGTGTTGGGGCTGGTCTTCTTAAGTTCGCGGGCTACGGCAACGCCGGTCATCCCTGCCATCCAATAATCCAGGACGACGGCGTCAATGTGGTCGGATCGGAAAAGACTGATGCCCTCGGCGCCCGAAGTGGCTGTCAGTACCCGATAGCCCTGGGATTCCAGCAGCAGCTTTCGAACCTTCAGTTGCCCGTCTTCGTCATCAACACAGAGGACCGTGTAAGCGTCGGTTCTGTTTTCCATGACTTGCGCGCCATCAACAGAATACGTTGTCGTCTCGCCGCCCCGTGCAAGCGAGTAAGTTTAGCAGGATCTCGATAGCTCTCGTGATAAATCCTGTGCGGTAGAAGCACTGCAACAGGAAAACCACGCGAATCTTGCCGAGCACACCGAAACTTGGGTTTGATGATGCGGCTTCCCGGAGGGATGCCTAACCGGCCACTTTGTAGTCGCACGCCTCACGACAGGGCTTGCAGTAGTAGAGGGTGTCGGTGCAAAGCCGGATGTCGACCTGAGCCTGGCAGAGGCAGCAGTATTTTTCACAATCGCACTGGTTCTCTGGACGATCGCACTGGCCGCAGTGCACCTTGGACTGAGTGGAAGCCATGACCAGACTCTAACGCGACGGCAAAGCTGATCGGTAGGTTCCGATAGTAACCACGTGGGCAAATGTCGCTTTTTACGCTGGTCTTGCGTGTCGAGAGCTGAACAATTTTGATCTCGCTCACGTGGGAGCGAGCATGAAATAATCTTCCTCAGTTCCTGTGGCGTGCCTATGCGCGGCCACCAACACTGGGTTAACAATTCAGCAAGGGGTTTTTGATGGCTTCCACCTCCGCAATGCCAAAAACCAGGATATCCGGCGGTAGTTTCCTGCTCGAGGAACGCCGCACGGACGAGGTTTTCACGCCCGAGGATTTCACCGAGCAACACCGGTTGATCGGCCAGACGGCCGAGGAGTTCGCGGTTAACGAAATCGTGCCGAACATCGAGAAAATCGAGCACAAGGATTTTTCTGTCAGCCGCGAGTTGCTGAAGAAGGCGGGTGAGCTGGGTCTGAGCTCGGTTGAGATTCCCGAGGCGTACGGCGGCCTCGATATGGACAAGGTAACAGCGGCGGTGATTGCCGACCACATTGCCAAGTATGCCGGGTTCGCCACCACCTGGGGCGGCCACACGGGTATCGGCACGCTGCCTATCGTGTATTTCGGGACCGAAGATCAAAAGAAGAAATACCTGCCGCGCCTGGCCACGGGCGAGATCGTGGGAGCCTACGCGTTATCGGAAGCCTCATCGGGGTCGGACGCGCTCAATTGCCGAGCCCGTGCAGAGCTCTCCAGCGATGGCAAGCACTACATCCTTAACGGCGAGAAGATGTGGATTACCAATGCCGGCTTTGCCGACCTGTTTACGGTGTTTGCCAAAGTGGACGGCGAGAAGTTCACAGCATTCCTGGTGGAACGAACCTATCCTGGATTTTCAGTAGGCGGTGAAGAGCACAAGATGGGCATCCGCGGTTCGTCCACTTGTCCCATTATTCTAAACGACTGCAAAGTACCGGTTGAGAATCTTCTGGGCGAGCTAGGCAAGGGGCACGTAATCGCTTTCAACATTCTGAATGTGGGGCGGTTCAAACTGGGCGCGATGTGCGTAGGCGGGGCGCGAGTCGCCATTGAAAACGCCATTGGCTACGCCAGGCAGCGGAAGGCATTTGGGAAGGTGATCGCCGACTTCGGACTGGTGCGCGAAAAGATCGCCACGATGGCTTCGCTGATTTACACCGGCGAGGCTGCGGTGTATCGCACGGTCGGGATGATGGATTCGTTGTTGTCAGACGTCGACAAAGACGGTCCGGATGCCGCGAAAGAAATACGCAAGGCGATCGAGGAGTACGCTGTTGAATGTTCGATCATCAAGGTTTGGGGCTCGGAGATGATCGATTACGTGGTGGACGAAACCGTGCAAATCTATGGCGGCTACGGGTTCGTGGAGGAGTACCCGGCGGAGCGCGCTTATCGCGATGCCCGCATCAATCGCATATTCGAAGGCACCAATGAAATTAACCGACTGATCATCACGGGCTTTCTTTTGAAACGGGCGATGACGGGGCAATTACCCCTGATGACCGCGATAAAAAAGCTGATGGACGAGGTGCTCTCCGGGCCTGCGATGGGCGACGACATGGAAGGTCCCCTTGCGGAAGAGCGGAAACTGGTTGCGCAAGCCAAGAAACTCGGCCTGTTTGCGGCTGGATGTGCGACGCAGAAATACATGCAAGCCATTCAGGACCAGCAGGAAATCATGGGCGCTATCGCCGACATGAGCATTGAGATTTACGCCATGGAGTCGGCCGTCCTGCGCACGAAAAAAATCGTAGAACAGCAAGGCGACGGCCGCTCTACGCTGCCGATTGCCATGACTCGCGTCTACCTTTCGCCGGCCATGGAAAAGATCGAGGCGGCGGCGCGAAAGATCATCGGGGCCGTAGCGGAAGGCGACATGATGCGGACGCAGTTAGCGATTCTCCGGCGCCTGGCGAAATACGAGCCCTTCAACACTATTGAATTAAGGCAGCAGATCGCGCAGAAGATGATCGAAAGAGGGAAATACACTCTCGCGTAATGCAGCTCTCACTGTGGCTCGGTGGGGTAATCTGCAACAGCAGTCCGCTTCCGCTTCCACTTCGGACATTCACTGCTGCGCGCTCCGACATCACGACGAGCAGGAGCAGCCCGATGATAAGAAATTCACTGCCCGCGGCACCTTCCTGAAATGCGTTAGGAAATGCAGCTTTATTCCTTGGGAAAATTCGGATCGGCTTTGACTTCGTTGATCTGCTCGGTGTGCCGCTCTGAATGTGCCGAGATCAGCAGGAGCCACTGATAGCCATCCAGCGTTCCCATCGCCGGGTGGTCGAAAAAGTGGTCGCGCAGATCGTCATTCGTAGTCCGGACATAATCCATGGTGGCCTCGCGATCTTTCTGGTACTCGGCGGTTAACGCCGCTTGCGTTGGCCACCGGCCAGTAGGCTTGAGGAACTCCGGAGCCTGGGCTTTCCTGCTGCGATCCGGAATCTTGGTCAAGACGAGCTCGTCCTTGCCTTTCACTTCTGCACGCTTCTCAGGTGTCGCCGGCCCTGCCACTATCCTGTTCCGGACGAGGCCGAGCAGCGTTCCTTCACTGATGGTAATGTGCTCCGCGACTTGCGCAATCGACCAGCGATCCGGCGCGGGTTTAAAGTTCCATTGTTTTTCCGTGAGTCCCGAGATCGATTGCAGGAACATGTCGCGCGTATGCTCCAGATGCTTGAGTGCTCCTTCGCGTTCGCCGTGGGTGAGGGCGCTTGCAGCCGGCGCGGTTTGCGCTTGCGCGCACGTAGCAAGAAGCAGGACGATGGAGAGCAGGCAACTTAGACGAAACGTTTTATGCATGTTATCCCTTTCGGTTAAAACGTTTTGCGGGCACGGCGGCTCAACCTTCAACGGCCATAAAGCAGCCAAACAGTATTGATGAAGGCTGAAAGGAATCAAAACTATTTCTTCTGCAACTCCTGCATAACACTCTGGATGAGTTCTTTCGCGTCGCCCAGGTTTTTCATAATCATTTGGATGTCCATCACCGGCCGGCCCGGCCAGCGCTGGCTCTGACAGTACACTCCGTGCTGTCCGACCAGAGCCATGGCGTCGGTCATCAGGTCCATGGTGACCGCGAGGCGGCCGCGCGGAACTCCCATCATGCTCTCAAAATGTTCGAGTTCTTCGTGCTTTTCGTCGAAAACGGGCATAGGCAGATTGTACAGATGGCGCTTGCTAGCGGATAATTTCGTGAAGCCAAGATTCAGTAATGGGCAGTCAGGAGTTAAATGGCGGGTTCAGAGATTTCTGTTTTCTGAGCTGTCGCTTCAAGTCGCACTATCGCTCGTCTAACGACTAAATACCGCAATCCAGGAGCCGATTGTTCATGAAGAAAATTGTTGCAGTCCTCATTACCGTTGTTCTCGCGTTACCGCTGCTGGCCGCCGCTCAGGGTGGCACGCAAGGTGGGAAGCCGCGTCCCAGTCCCGCCGAAAAGGCTGTCTGCAAGCTGCCTGACGGGAAAACCGTTACCGTGAACTACTCCAGCCCGCGCGCCAAGGGGCGCAAAATTTTCGGCGGACTCGTCCCGTACGGGCAGGTCTGGCGTACCGGCGCTAACGAGGCCACAACTTTTGAGCCGACCGCGAATGTCACGGTAGGCAACAAAGATGTTCCTGCCGGCAACTACACCATCTTCACCGTCCCCGATCAAAGCAAATGGACGCTGGTGATCAGCAAAGACACAGGCGAGTGGGGAATTCCCTATCCCGGCGAGAAGGACGACTTTGCCCGGGTGGACATGAATGTTTCACAGACGCCATCCGCGGTGGAAAATTTCACCATCGCTTTCGATCAGAGCAGCAATGGTTGCACCCTGCGCATTGAGTGGGAGAATACCCGCGCCAGCGTTGCTGTTACAGAAAAGAAGTGATCAGAATGCCAGAGGCGTGCGGCTGGGATCAGCAGGGATCGTGCCGATCTCAGCCGTACTGCAATTCCTCAAGCGAGAGAGGATTTCTGTACGGCAAAGCCATCTCTTGTGCGCACAAAGATCAGTCCCGCGACTTCGCAATCCCGATTTGAGACGGAACTCGCGCCAGGTCGGGCTTCACGTTTTTGCACAGCCGAACAGCGGTAAAATGATAGGCATCGCGATTTTCGAAGAAGTCGGAGGTTCCCCATGCCCGTCTACGACTATCTCTGCAACGATTGCCACAAGGAATTTGAATTGGTGCTCACCCTGCACGAGCACGACGCCAAGATCAAATGCCCGCACTGCGGCAGCAAGAACGTGGAGCAGGAGGCAAAAGCGTTCTTCGCGGTCACTTCAAAGAAAAGCTAGCAACAGGTCGATTGCCGAGACGGAAATGCAACATCCTGCTGAAACCACCACAGAATTTTCGCCGTAATCGTTACGCGGGCTTCCATCGCAGAATTGGCTTGCGCGCGGCCGTGACCTCGTCAAGACGGGACACGCGCGTGGAGTGTGGCGCCTCGAGCGCGATGTTCGGATCTTCGTTCACTTCCCCGGCAATGGCTCGCATGGCTTCGATGAACAGGTCCATTTCTTCCTTCGACTCGCTCTCCGTAGGCTCGATCATCATGGCCCCCGGCACGATCAGCGGGAAAGCGGTGGTGTAAGGGTGGAAACCGTAATCGATAAGGCGCTTGGCGATGTCCATGGTCCTCACGCCCTTTTTCGCCTGTAGCTTGTCGCTGAATACGACCTCGTGCATGCTGGGCGTGGAGTATGGCAGATCGAACACTCCCTCAATTCCCTTGCGAATGTAATTAGCGTTGAGCACAGCGTCTTCGGTGGTTTGTCGCAGGCCATCCGGCCCGTTCGCCAGGATGTAAGCCAACGCCCTCACGAACATTCCAAAATTGCCGTAGAACGCCCGCACGCGGCCTACCGACTGTGGGCGATCATAGTCAAAGCCCAGCGTTCCGTCCGTCTTGGTGATCACGACCGGAGTCGGCAAAAACGGTTCCAGGGCCTGTTTCACCGCGACCGGCCCTGATCCTGGCCCTCCGCCACCATGTGGCGTGGAGAAAGTCTTGTGCAAGTTCAAGTGCATCAGGTCGACGCCGAAATCGCCGGGCCGGACTTTTCCTACCAGGGCATTCATGTTTGCGCCGTCCATGTACAGCAGCCCGCCTTTGGCGTGCATGATGTCGGCAATCTTGTGAATTTCCTGCTCGAAAACGCCCAGGGTGTTGGGATTGGTGAGCATGAGCGCGGCAACTTCCTCGCTCATTTGCGATGCCAGCGCCGCGCTGTCGACCATGCCGCGATCATTCGATTTCAGGTTTTCCACCGAGTAGCCGACCATTGCTGCTGTCGCCGGATTAGTGCCGTGCGCCGAGTCGGGAATCAAAACCTTCTTTCGGGGATTTCCTTTGCTATGGTGATAAGCGCGCGTGATCAATAGTCCCGTGAGTTCACCGTGAGCGCCGGCTGCCGGCTGCAGCGTGATGGCATCCATGCCGGTAATTTCCATCAGGCATTCACTCAGCGTTTTAAGAATGCGGAGCGCTCCCTGGGAAATCTTTTCCGGCTGGTAAGGATGCCCATTGGCCAACCCCTCCATGCGCGCGACCACTTCATTGACGCGCGGGTTGTATTTCATGGTGCACGATCCCAGCGGGTACATCCCCAGGTCGATGGCATAGTTCCAGGTGGAGAGGCGGGTGAAGTGACGAATAATTTCGATCTCACTCACTTCCGGCATGTTGCCCAGGTCTTTTCTTTCTGCGTTTCCCAGCAGCTTCGCCGTGTCCACCTCGGGTACATCGAGCGGCGGCAGCTTCCAGGCGGCTTTCCCGGGCGACGATTTTTCAAAGATGAGGCCTTCGTTCTGATTGACGTGGCGGGTGGCCTTGCGAGTCATGTGTTTCATCGCACCACCTCCTCGGCCTCTTTCATATTTCGCACCGACCGTTCGCTCTCGGCCATAAGCCCGACGGCCGTGTCGATGGAGGTCCGGGTTGCCATTTCTGTGCAGCACCACAGCGCAGCATTGCCGAGTTCGGGGAAGAACTTCTTGAGCGGAAGGCCCCCAACGATCTTGTGTCCGAGTAGGCGTGCGTTGATGGGGTAAGGATCCTCGCTCGTCTGTACCACGAATTCATTGAAACGGGGTGCGCCGCTGAACAGCACCTTGCCGTGCTTACCGAAATGATCAGCGGCATACGCGGCTTTGGCCAGATTTTGCACGGCCAGAGCTTTCAATCCGACCTTTCCATAGATGGTCATGAATATATTTGCCATGAGCGCAATCAGCGCCTGGTTGGTGCAGATATTGGAAGTGGCTTTCTCGCGGCGGATGTGCTGTTCGCGCGTAGCCAGTGTCAGCACGAAACCGCGCTTGCCACTCTTGTCGGTCGTCTGGCCGACAAGGCGACCGGGCATCTGCCGGACGTACTGCTCGCGAGTGGCAATCACGCCGCAGTAGGGGCCGCCAAAGCCCAAGGGGACGCCGAAGGACTGGGCTTCCATGGTGATCACGTCGGCCAGCCGTGGCGGCTCGATGATTCCCAGCGAAATCGCTTCGGCAATCGCCACCACCAACATCGCCCCTTTGGCGTGGGCGATCTCCGCGATGGCGGAGACGTCTTCGACTGTCCCAAAAAAATTCGGCGATTGGATCAGCACGCATGCCGTGTCCGAGGTGATGGAGCGCTCCAACTCCTTCAGGTCGATTCGGCCGTTTTCGCCGAAGCCGACAGTGCTCAGCGGCATGCCGAGGTTCTGCACGTAGGTGGCGAGAACCTCGCGGTATTCCGGATGCACAGTTCGCGCGAGCACGGCCGACCTTCGTCCCGTCAAGCGGGACGCCATCAGCACGCCCTCGGCGGCCGCGGTAGAACCGTCGTACATGGAAGCATTCGCCACCTCCATGCCGGTCAGTTCGCAAATCATGCTCTGGAATTCGAAGATCGACTGCAACGTTCCCTGCGACACCTCAGCCTGGTAGGGAGTGTAGGCGGTGAGGAATTCGCCGCGCGAAATCAGCGCGTCAATGATGACTGGCCGGTAGTGATAATAAGCGCCGGCGCCGAGAAACGTGCTATACCCGTCGCCGTTTTCACGGGAACGCTCCCGGTACCAGTCCACGATCTCCGATTCCGCCATTTGGCGCGGCACCTTCAGATCGCGATTGAGACGGTACTCCGCGGGGATCGGCGCAAACAGGTCGTCGATGGATCGCGCGCCAAGTGCCTTGAGTATGGCTTCGCGGTCCGCTGCAGATTTGGGCAGATATCTCATAAGAACCGTATATAGATGTCGCGAGGAGTCAGGACGATTGACGAACCAGGGGGTGCGACCAGGGATTGCGCTGAATCTTCGATGGCTCTGAACCTTCCTCGCAGAGTGGGGTAAAACGCTCGAAACTAAAATCTGAACGTCTAGTGGCCGCCTTCTTCGCTGACGAACTTCTCATAGTCGACGGACGACAGCAGGCCGTTCAACTCGGCCGGGTTCTTCAACGTCATTTTGATCATCCAGGCGCTGTGCGCGTCTTTGTTAATCTTCTCGGGCGACGTTGCCAGGTCGTTATTAACCTCCGTCACCGTGCCTGAAGCCGGAGCATACAAATCCGAAACCGCCTTGACTGACTCTACCGTGCCGAAGGTCTTGCCGGCTGTGATCTCTGAACCGGGCTTGGGTAATTCGACGAAAACGATGTCGCCCAGGGAATCCTGAGCATAGGTCGTAATGCCGACCGTGGCACTTGTGCCGTCGGCTTTGATCCACTCGTGCTCTTTGGTGTACTTAAAGTCGGTTGGGTACGCCATGTTGGCTGTTTTGCTCCTCTTAAGCTCTTAGCTACGGCAGTCGCTTCTGAAAAGGGGCCCGTCGGAATTCGCCGCCTCGGCGTGGGTGCTCTCTACCGTGATCGTGTGACCATTGAGTCCACGTCCTAGTTCTTTTTTGGCCGCTTGTAGAACGGGGTTGCCACCACCTGCGCCTTCACGCCCTGCCCGCGAATCTCGAC
>Ga0070741_10014567_pt1 | contig 13571 bp, 10 predicted proteins | sample Coa_R1_4_FD_66440 | JGI IMG/M metagenome (GOLD analysis project Ga0070741, IMG submission 66440) | Surface soil microbial communities from Centralia Pennsylvania, which are recovering from an underground coalmine fire - Coalmine... | ecosystem: Environmental > Terrestrial > Soil > Unclassified ... | reverse complement strand
AATAGACATATGCAGAAGATTGAGCGTCTCGTGGCAATTACACTGCTACTGCAAGCCAGGGGCAAAATGACCGCAGCACGCCTCGCCAGCATTCTCGGAGTTTCAAAACGTACAATCTATCGAGACATTATGGCTCTTTCGCTAGCCCACGTCCCAGTGTCAATGGAGTATGGGCCAGGCGGGGGCTATTATTTACCCGATGACTATCACTTCGAGTCGGCCATCTTCACGCGTGAGGAGGCCGTCTCGCTGATACTTAGCGCGGATATGGCGGGCAAATACAGTCTTTTCGCGGGCGATGATGGACTTCATCGCGCGCTCTTTAAGCTGGAAGCGAGCCTGCCCGAAGAGTATCAGGCCGATATACGAGCCGCCCGCGAGCGCATTTTGTTCGATACCACCGCCTGGCGCAATCGTCCCATCACGACGGTCTTTTTAGAGACCATCCGCAATGCTGTGATGGAGGCGCGCCAGATGGAGATCCTTTACCCATGCGAAACCTGCGCGGCCCCCGGCGTCCGCTGGCGCAGTATAGAACCCTATGGCCTGGTCTTTAAGGGTTTATCGCGTCGCCATATCCGCACCGGCGTATGGTATCTGGTAGCCTACTGCCAGGCATGTCAAGGGTTTACGCCTTTCCGCGTCAGTTACATTGAGAAATTACAGGTCTGCAATGAGCAATTCACCCCTCAACCAGCCTTTAATCTCCGTGCTTACTGGCGCGAGGCCCGCAAACACCTGGAAGAGCAACAACAACCCTTTGAACTGCTCTTACGCATCACCCCTGCGGCACGCTATGGATTGGGAGGGAACTATACAGTACTAAGCGAAGAGCCGGGCAATGGTGTGCTGATTAGCGTCGAGATGGTATCAATCGAGGCTGCCATTTCTTATGTGCTCGCGCTGGGAGCCGACGCCACAGTCATCAGCCCACTCCATATACGCGACGAGGTCATGGCTACTGCTCAAGCTATCGCGCAGATATACATTGCTGATCAGACGAACAAGGGTAAGTTCCCTGACCTGCCCATACCCTCTATGGAAGAGAACTATCCCAGATGATCAAGGCGACCATGATAGCTCATTGTTTTTGGGAGGAAACACGCACGAGGCAGGCGCGGTACTGATACCACGCCTGCCTCGCGTTCAAAGGAGTTGGGGTTAATAACGAGATCTTACGCCACGACCTCCAGTAACAGCGCCGACGATCCAGAGCAAAATGATTGCTCCGAGCAAGGCTGTAATGAACGTCCAGATGATGCCCCGTCCTCCAATGCCGAATATGCCCAGAATGACCCCACCGATCAAACCGCCGATGATGCCTACCACGATATTCCCTACAATGCCTAATTGATCCCCTTGAACCAGGCGATCAGCCAGCGCACCGGCAATACCACCAATCACAATCCAGACAATCCACACCCAGACTGTTCCCAGGATACTGGCAACAACCAGCGCCATTGCCATGTCAGGCTCCTTTCTCTCATAGTAAATCAGCTCCGCATGCTTCTCCAGCACAGCTTAATCCACACGACCGATCATATTCTGATACAGCAGCGTCGATGCATAGACGCAAAGCAACGAGTTTTCGAGTAGCCCGACCAGAGCATTGCTGCATATCCATGAGCAAAGCAGAGCGCACAGGCACTGCAAAAGCCACGTTGATGAAATTCATGAGCTACCGAAATTTTTACATCCAAAAAGCTTGACATTTAAATCAGGTGCCTGTACACTGAGATGCACAGTAAAAATTATCAAAGGATAAGATAGATCAGATGGCTGGATCTCTATGCTTGAAGCTCAAAAGTTTCTGACAATTGAAGAGGCCGCTACATTCCTTCATGTCAGCGAGACGTCACTGCGCCGCTGGACTAACAGTGGAAAGTTGCCCTGCTACCGGGTGGGGGGACGCAGCGAGCGCCGTTTTCTCGCGGAAGATTTGCTGGCATTTATGCGCTCTAGAACGACGCCATCTTCCCCCCCTTCAACCGAGATGCTGTCGATTATCCACCTGCCCGCCCTTACATCCCTTCAGCCGAACGATGCCCACAAATTGCATATCTGCCTGTTTTTTCGTAGCCAGGAGGAGCAGTGGCGGTTATTATGCCCATATCTCTTATCCTACCTCAATGCCAACAGACCGGTACTCTACCTGTATGATAGTACGCCCTCAGCCCGTCTGATGGAACAACTGCATGCCGAGGGGCTTCCTCTAGATGGGCTTATTGCGCGAGGATTACTGCGAGTCTTACCCCCTGACCAGAGCTATCTGCTCACAGGCCGCTTTGACGCGCAGCGTATGCTGACTTTTATAGAGGAAGCTATTCAATCCACTCTGGCGGCAGGGCATTCTCATGTGTTATTGACGGGCGAGATGACGTGGTGCTTCTCAAAATCGGAAATACCAGGAGTCGAGCAACTGGTCACCTATGAAGCTCTGCTTAATCCACTCATGGAGAAATATCCGACCGTCACGCTGCTGTGCCAATACGATCTGAAGCGCTTTGACGGCGCAAGTATCCTGGACGCTCTGCTTACCCACCCCTCCGTTCATATGGCGAGCGGCCTGATTCCCGGCTTCTACGGTCTCTGATAGCTCAACGCAGCAAGATATGCGCAGCTCGATAAATCTCTTCCTCCTGAGGAATACTATGACCGGCAAAATAGGGCATGAGCATTTCCATAGCTCCCAGTTGCATAATGGGAGCTTCCAGAGCAGAGAATCCCTTGCCCGCCGCTATGCGAGCCGCTATTTCTCCGCCAAACCCTCCCATTTGTGCCGTTTCATGGACAATTAGCACCCGCCTGGTTTTACAAACCGAGGCTATCAGCGTTGCCTCATCAAGCGGCCTGAGCATACGAGGATCGATCACCTCCGCCTCTATCCCCTCCTCGGCCAGCCGCTCAGCAACCGCTAACGCGCGCTCTACCATGATAGAAAGAGCAATGATCGTCAGATCATTTCCCTCCCGCCTCACTTGAGCCTTTCCCAATGGCACCTGCCAATCTCCCACAGGAACCTGATCCCGGCGTTGATAGAGCATTTTATGCTCTAGAAAAACTGTCGGCTCAGCATCAAGGATCGCGCTGCATAATAGCCCTGCGGCATCAGCAGGCGTGGAGGGAAGAACGATGCTCAGCCCCGGGTTATACATCAGCCACGCTTCCAGACATTGAATATGCTGGGCGCTGAGTTCGGTCGCGGCGTCTAACAAGATACGAAATACCACCGGCACGTTTGTCTCACCACCAAATGTAAAGCCCGACCTCGTGCCCTGATCAAGCATTTGATCTACGACAATGGGCATGAAGTCACTAAACTGAAATTCTACAACCGGTCGCATTCCTTCTAGCGCCACTCTAATCGCATAGTTCGCAATAGCGCATTCAGAAAGAGAGAGATCACGCACGCGCTCCTCCCCAAACTCAGCTAACAGGTTTTTTGCAACCCCTGTAGCGCCATTGTCAATACCCATTTCCCCTATAAGCAAAACCCGAGGGTCCTTCCGCATCTCTTTCTGTAAGGAGAGACCAATGGCCTCGATATAACTCATTTCTACCCGCGGCAGATTAGCGGTTCTCGCCTCTGCCGAAGGCTGTGGGCGCAGAATCATCATGTTTGCCACACTTTCGGAAGGCAGCGACAAGGAAAGATAAACAAAGAATATTTTTTTATACAAAAATAAATGTAACATAGAAATTAGCGATGCGTCAAGTAAAAATGTGGTTATATTCTAGAAAATTCTGGCGAATAACTACTATACTCAACACATAAAATACATCAAAGATTAAATATAATACGGTTAAATATTCGAATGTTCGTTCTTTATAGAAGGGTCCAAATCACGAGTGCAGGAAAGGAACGCTGGCAAAAGCGGAGTAGTAGCCTTACATGATAAAGCGTAGCGGGGCCAGGATACGCTCGCTCATCTTCGTATACCAGGGGCGGCAGCGCCAGTTTTCGAGGGTAATTTCAAAATTATCGGCGGTATCGTGTTCAAAAAGCGTCTGCATCTGGTGAGCCAGCGCGGCTGAGTAAATTTCGATGTTCAGTTCATAGTTCCCAATGGAACTCAAGCGATCCAGATTGGCAGTTCCTATCGTTGACCATTGACCGTCAATAGTACAGGTCTTGGCATGGAGCATGGTATAGCTGTAGCCAAAGAGACGAATGCCAGCTTCCAGACATTCAGTAAAGTAGGCATGGGAGATCCAGTCTGCCACGATATGATTGGAGAATCTGGGAATCAGGATACGCACATCCACGCCCCTCCTGGCGGCAGCTTTTAATGCGCCCAGCAAAATATGGTCGGGAATAAAGTAGGCGTTGGTGAGCCAGATAGAGCGTTGAGCCCGATCAACGGCCTCGATATACATATCTCTGATAGGAAATGTCAGGCGCAGCGCGTCATTTCCTTGCAATCTGATTAAAGGATCGAACTTGCGAGAAACTTCCTGTTTGATACTTTCACCCTCTTTACAGAAACGGTTCCAGAAATTTATGAAGGAAAATGCGAGATCGGCGGTGGCGGGGCCTTCAATGCGCAGATGGGTATCGCGCCATGAGGTCGCATAGAGGCTGCCGATGTTATATCCGCCAATAAAGCCAATCGTATGATCCACGATAAGCATTTTGCGATGATCCAGCGAATAGCGTCTTGGATCGAAAACGTGGAGAGGGCGACGAATAAATTGGTACTCCAGCGAGTGAATTTCAGGAGGAAAAGATTTGAAGGCGTGCGGCACAACCAGATTGCCAAAGCTATCAAAGATGACATAGACAGCTACGCCTTGCGCCGCTTTTCTGATCAGGCGCTTTTTGAATTCCTGGCCGACCGCATCATCTTTCCAGATGAACGATTCCAGATAAATGCTCTCACTTGCGTGATCGATAGCATCCAGCATAGCGTTATAGAGATCGCGCCCATAGTCAAACAACTGGAGCGTATTTTCTCCAACCTGCACTTGAGCAAAACGCGGGTGTGGGAAGCCTGGTTTATAGATATGCCGTCTGCGCAGAGCAGCTATGACCAGTAATACCATCACAGTGATGCCCTGCGTTATGAGTGTTGCACTCAACGCCAGACGAAACGCCCTTACAATCGACAGGCGGTTCCTGAATTGCCGTAAAGAACGGGTAATGTTGGACCTCTGTGCTGCTGGCATACACCTCTCGCTACTAGAATTCGCACACAATCGTGTCATTATTATAGGGTATCGTGGCTTCATCGTCAAAAATATCTCGTCTCGCTCAACTGCATCCAGTTGTTTGCTGAGAACGTGTATTCGACAGAAGGATATTAGCCTATTCTACATTAAGGGGATTTCAATTATGCACAATATAGCCAGTCATCAAGAAGATCTAGCAAATACTACAGAGGGAGGGGCAGACAGGCATGATGCTCATAAAAGACACATTCTGGGAGTAATCCTCTGGGTTTCAGGCTTGATTATACTCGCTATAGCTGGTTTTCTGATTCATCAACACCCTGGCCCCTGGCCTGATGAGCTACAGTTTTCCAGAACCGTGCAAAGCATTCATTACTGGCCCTGGCTGCTCTCGACCCTGATGTTTTTTAGCTCACTCAATGATATTCCTCCGTCCATTGCGGCTGTCGTGATCTTTGTTGTCGGGATGGCGCTGCTACGCTGGTTTCGCCAGGCCATCTTTCTAGCACTGACGGTCGGCGTTGGCAATGGCATCGATGCGCTGATTGGCGACCTTGTTCGCCGTCCACGCCCCAGCCCAAAGCTTATTCATGTTGACACGACTCTGATATTCAATAGCTTCCCTTCCGGTCACACCGAGCATGATGTGGTCTTTTATGGCTTTCTGCTGTACCTGAGCTTCACCAAACCCGTGCGTGAATGGCGCTACCGCTGGCTATTACTACCATTTCAGGCGTTCGCGATGCTGGCTATTTTCGCCATCGGCTACTCACGCCTCCTCGAAGGCGAACACTGGCTTACAGATGTTCTGGGAGGATACCTTTCAGGCATACTCTGGCTCTCCCTCTTCATCTTCTTGTATCGCTGGACTACCAACAAGCTGGCTGAGCGCCGCGCCAAACAACAAGAGAAAGGGGCTGATATGCAAAAATACGCTGGCGAGGCTCCCATCAAGCACTGAATGGAAAGCGTTTCATATTCCAGGGCAATGTGAGATATTCGTGATGTTATGACTCCTTCCAGTGATTCTACTGTGATAACCGAGCTTTATCATATACACAGGAGATGAAAGGAAACATCAAAGGAAAGAAAAAGTTCCGTAAGGGTACGAAACGCAGAACTTTCCTTTTTAAGGAGTAATGATCATGAGTACCTTTATAAAAAATTTGCCTCCAAAGGCTGCAACGCACATTGAGGAGCCTCCTATCGCCAGGTACCTGTTCGCGAACACCCATATGGCCTGGCTCTGGCTGATCGTTCGCCTGTACGTCGGCTACGAGTGGATCACAGCGGGTTGGGAGAAACTGACCGGACACTCGATTGCCATCGGCGAGTTTGGCAAAGCCGTTGGCAGCCCCTGGGTCTTCTCAGGGCATGATGGCGCGGCAATGGCAGGCTTCGCTCAAAGCGCCCTGACGCTGGCAAGTGGAGCGCATCCATCTGTTCAAGGGTGGTATGCCTGGTTTTTACAGAACATGGTCATTCCGAGCGCACCGGTATTCGCCTACCTTGTCACTTTCGGTGAACTCGCCGTTGGCCTGGGCTTGATCGTTGGCTGTCTGACCGGTATCGCTGCGTTCTTCGGCCTGTTCATGAACCTGAACTTCATGCTGGCAGGTGCGGTAAGCATCAACCCGGTTCTAGGTGTGTTGAGCATCTTCCTGGTCCTGGCGTGGCGCGTCGCGGGCTTCTATGGCGTCGATAGCTACCTGTTACCGCTGCTGGGTACTCCCTGGACAGGCACATTGGCAAAAGAGACGAAGAGAACACCTGAAATGGTGCCTGCACTGAAATAACCATACGCAGGCTTACAGCAAGGGCTGATGACCAAACGTCACCAGCCCTTTATTTTATTATTTATCGCTTCTCCTGCGGCTGCGGTCGATATGGGCCGCTGATATGTTCAAAATTCGGGCGGTAGAGTTCACGGTGATATTCCTCAGGATTGACGCGGCGGGCATGTAAATCCTTCCCAGGAATATCGGTGCAGATAAACGCTCCATCCCGATGCGCCGCCATTACACCATATGTCCCTCTTTCGACCAGGCTCATGACAACGTTGGTATAGAAGATCGCCATGTGTTTGTCCATCACCTCTGGCTCACCACTACGCAAGAAGTAGGTCAGGTCGAGGGGCAAGAAACGTACTCTGGGCAACCGCTCCGCTAGCTGATCGGCCAGAAATTCGGCCACGTTAGCTTTTTTGCGATGTCCATAGGCGTCCGCCGGACCAATCTCGGGGACCGGCACGCCCAGATTCGCTCCCTCAGACATGACAACCGTTGAGTAGTTATGTGGGTTGCGTCGATCCTGTACAATCAGTTCAGCCAGATGATCGATGTTCACGGGCACTTCTGGAATGATGAGACGGTCCGCCCAGGTAACGATGGCTGTTTCGAGCGCGGTGAAACCGGCATCACGGCCAAACATGCGGAAAAGCACCGTATGACGATGCGAGCCCGCGACCGAACGCATGCGGTTAATGAATTCTGCCGCCCGGCTGATGGCGGTCTGAAAGCCAATACAGTAGTCCGTACCGGGCACATCGTTGTCCATTGTTTTGGGAATACCCCAGACGGGCACCCCTCTGCCCACGAGCTTGTTAGCGTAACTGAGGGTATCATCTCCCCCGATGACGACCAGACCATCGAGTTGGAGAAAGCTCAGGTTCTTTAAGACCTCTTCTGTGAGATCGACGCGATCATCTGGTTGATGGCCTTCTCCATAGAATTTGAGATGGGCAGGTAAATCGCCCACACGCATGCGTGCCGGGTTGGTGCGCGTCGATTGCAGCGTTGTGCCACCTTGCCGGTCGATAGTCCGAGTATTGAGGCGGGTGAGAGGCATCAGGTAGCCGCTCCCCCAGGTATCGGGATCATCTGGTTGGAAGATCAAATGCTCGTAGCCACGAGCCCGGTCCAGGATGGTAATACCTTCCCAGCCGGCTCGTAACCCCAGCACGCGTATCCCCACCGGCTCTGCACGATATACCAATGCTTTGATCGCTGCATTTAACCCCGGCACATCCCCGCCACCAGTCAGTACGCCAAGAGAACGGATCGAACCGCTTATCTGCCCTGGCATGATGTATCCTCTCTATCCATATCATTATGGCTATAGGAAATCTCTCTGCTCTAAAATGGTTAGCAAATGACATTTAAGAGAGATTTTACCACCAGTTGGACAACCAGGGCACCGTAGCAATAAGGCCGATCTTCTACTCTCCTAGCGATTTTAAGATCTCACGGCTGATTTTGCGCCCCATCTTCCCTATCTCCATGCCGAAGTTTGCCATGTCAGATCCAAAATTACGCCATGCATCGCTGCCGCTGACGCTACGAGGCGTGCTGGTCCCTGAAAGTCTGAGATTCCCGCCCACGGTAAGATCGAGTCTGGCCACGCCATCACCATAGACAAGATCAACAAAGCCTCCGCCGTGACTGTAAATGGCCTCGGGTCCGCTGGCACTGCCACCCACGATGGCATGCACCGTAAGGTTCGCGTTTTCTGGCAAGACGATGCTGGCATTGCCGCCGACATGGAACCGTCCACGACTTTCAGCAGTAAAGCTGGCCTGTACTTTCATATTGCCGCCTACGTTGCATAGGCCCGCGAGCAATGTGCCATCTGCAAACATATTGCCGCCCACGTTGTGTACATTGACCTGTGCGCTTGCGCTGTTGCGCACTTCGCAGTTACCACCGACCGTCCTACAATTGAGCGCGCTCTCTACCTGCTCCACATCCAGGTCTCCCCCCACAGTGCTGATCGTGGCTGAACCGACGCTTGTGACCCAGAGGTTGCCGCCTATCATATCAATCTCCGCCTGCCCGATATCTAGCAGTGTGCCATTACCTCCCACTCCTCCCCGCGCCTGGAGACGAGGCATATGCGCCGCTCGCAGATTTCCGCCCACGTTCGATAATTCAGCTCCCTCGTTAATGGCGGTAAGTTCGGCGTTGCCGCAGGTGTCTTTCAAGGTTACACTCCCACCCACTTCCTTCAATTCGACATTGCCAGCACGTTCAATGCTAGCTCCACGGCTCAACGCTGTACCAATAATATCAGTGGTGATGGAAGAGAAAACGCGGTTGATGCTGGAGGGTATCCACAATTCAAGGTCGCTCTTACAGCCAGTAATGGTCACGGTATCGCCATCCTGGCGCAGCACCTCCACAGGCCCATCGGTTGAAACGCTGATCTCCTGCTTCTCCCAGGGCTGTACATTAAGCTGGCCCTCTAGCCCGTTGATAACTACACGAGGATGCCGGCCAGAAATCGGAAATGTTTGCTGAGTCATATTGCTCTCCATTCTTTTTTACTTGTGCCCGATGCTCTTGCAACAGGCACCCTATTTCTACACGCAATTAGCAATTTTTAGAAGTATCATGCTTCTTTTCATCATCTTCTTGCAAGATATTAACATATAGAAATAATATTTGTCAATACCAGTGGCAAAATAAATTAGTTTATTGTAGATATTTGCAAAATAGCGTGCGGAAAATGAGGTAAGGTGTTCTGATGATATCTCATTTTCCGCACGCTCTTTACCAGTTAACGCAATACCACCTTTATTTTTCGATAGCGCAACCAATCCCCGCTTGACCAATAATGGCAAGCAGCTCTTGTTCATCATAGCGCCAGGGAATCGCATCTAACCCTTTGAGGAATGAAGCAAAAAACTCGTAGGTGCCGCGCCGAGGTTTAAAGGCCAGCTTTGCGAGGCCCTGGGCCGTCAAACCGCAGGAGGCGCCAGCATTTAAAACTCGCTCAAGCGCATGAGCAAGCATTAGTGGGTTATCAACGCGCCCCACCCTTCTCGCCTCGCTGCTTTCGACTTCAAAAAGGGGCTTCACCAATGCAAGGATACGTCCCTGCTTAGCAAGCAGGGCCGCCGCCGTTGGAAGAGCTCTGGTAAGTGAAAGGTAGGAGAGATCGAGCGTGACTATTACCGGCGGCACATGAAGCATGCTCAATGTGAGATCGCTTAAATTGGTCCGCTCAAAACTCTTCACGCGTGCGTCGATACGAAGGCGACCGATAAGCTGACCATAGCCAGCATCAACCGCGTAGACCATAGAGGCTCCATGTTGCAGTAAGCAATCGGTAAATCCTCCTGTGGACGCTCCACAGTCAAGTGCAACGCAGCCTTCCACGTCAACAGCAAAGTGTGCGAGCGCCGCTTCAAGTTTGTATCCGGCTCTGCTTGCATAACGAGCTTTTCCGCGAACACGTAAAATGGCATCGTATGCAACCGGCATGCCAGGCTTATCCAGACGATGTTCATTTACCAGAACATTTCCGGCCATCACCCACCGCTGCGCCTCATCCAGACAATCAAAGAAGCCACGCTCCACTAACAAAAGAGCAAGCGGGACCTTTCGCCCAGTTCTCTTCAAACACGCAGCATGATCAATTTCTTCACACGAGGCGGATTCCTGATCGTCGTTACCAGTGGTTACTAAAGACATTTTTTCCCTTTCTTTCCCATGTTCGTCTGATTGCGCAAAGTACACAGATGGGAAAGGGGGAGGGGAACGAATAGAGCGTGTTTGGAGACAGCACAAAAAGCTCCATACGTTATGTCGATGGATCGCTTGAAGAAAAAAACCTATGCCGTAAGAGGCGGTAGCAACCTATTGATCAGGGATTCAATATGTCGGGATCAAATTCCCAATCCAGTCTAGCGTAGCGCATAAGCTATTCAGGGCTTCTCAAACGTTGTCTTTTCATACGAACGGCTCGCAAGCGAGCCGTTCTGGAGAGGAAGGTGCAGGCGGTGGGCGCCGCCTGCACCTTCCTCTCCCTGTGAGCGCCGAAGGCGCGAGCAGTCAGAGCGTGCAGCGACTTTGGAGAAGCCCTAATAAGCCATTAAAACGAACTTTTACCATTGATCAGCATATGGTATACTTATTGACGCTGTCAAGCACCGAGAAAGCCCCAAATGAAAGGAAAAGACTATTTCGCAGCAGTCTGTATCCCTATGGCGCAACCGCGATTATCTCCTGTTGTGGCTTGGGCAAGGCATCTCCTCTCTGGGCACAGGGATTTCGCAACTGGCGTTTCCATTGCTGATCCTGGCATTACCAAACTCTTCTCCTGCCGTCGCGGGATTCGCAGGCGCACTGGAGCGTCTTCCTTATGTGCTTTTCAGCCTGCCTGCTGGCGCATTGGTGGATCGCTGGGATCGCAAGCGGATCATGATTATTTGCGCCATCGGACTCACCCTTTGTATTACCAGCATCCCCATCGCATTGCTCACCGGCTATCTCAGCATCCTCCTGATCTACCTGATCGCCTTCACTATTGGCACGCTCGGACTCTTTTATGAACTGGCAGAACTGGCGGCGCTCACCCACGTTGTCCCCAAAACACAGCTCTCCGCTGCCGTCACGCAAAATGAGGCTGTTTATAGCACCGTTTCTCTGCTGGCTCCCTCGCTGAGCGGCTTACTCTTTAGCATTGGGCGCTTGCTCCCGTTTATCACCGATGCCATCTCCTACCTGGTTTTGCTGGGAGCGCTGTTGAGCATGCGTATTGCCTTTCAGGAAGAGCACAGTGAGGCTCCAGAGCATCTCTTGAAACAGGTACGAGAGGGAATGCGCTGGCTGTGGTCCCACACCATTGTGCGCTACCTTGCATTCCTCGCAGGCTATCTCTACGTCGTGATGAGCGGCAGCGTTCTCATCATTCTCGTCATCGCCCGGCAGCATCAGATTTCATCTGACATTGTCGGCATCATCCTCGCGGTGGGAGGCATTGGCAATCTGGTTGGAACGGCACTCTGCACGCCATTCCAGAAGCGCATTCGCTTTGGCAGGGGGTTATGCTATATGTTGCTCCTGTTTGTGCTGCTATGGCCCCTCTATAGCCTCTCCAGCACACCTGTTTTCCTGGGTATGGTCGTGGCAGCTCTCGCCCTGGTCGATTCAATCGCGAGCATTTTGATTGCCAGCTATCGCCTGACCGTCATACCTGATGACTTACAGGGGCGCGTGGGCAGCGTGTATCGATTGATCCTTTTTGGTTCACTGACGCTGGGGCAGGCGTTGATTGGCATAAGCCTGGAGCGCCTCGGCGTACCCATAACCATTGCTATTCTCTGGGGCGGTCTGATCCTGATGACCGGCATCACACTAATAAATCCACCTATACGTCGCGCTTCCTTGTGATTTCCTTCTTTGCCATAGTTGTCCTCGAAGATTTTTCAAAACGTTTTTAAATTTTGATTGTGATTCGAGATGAAAAGATGTATAATCAATATATTGAGATACAATCACATTTGAGAACCATAGAGGGGTATTATCGGTATTTATGCCAGCAAAGCTTTTGTTCTGTTATGCGCGAGAAGATGAAGTATTTCTCCAGCAACTGAAAAGGCAACTTGCCCCATTGCAACGACAAGAACGTATAGAAGTATGGTATGATCGTGACATTACCGCAGGAACCTCCTGGGAACAAGAAATTCGCCAGCAATTGAATACAGCAGATATCATCCTCTTCCTGGTGAGTCCTGATTTTCTGGCATCAGACTATTGCTACAGCGTGGAGATGCAGTGTGCCATCGAGCGGCATCGTCAAGGAGAAGTACAGATTATTCCCGTCATTCTCCGTCCCGTCCATTGGCAATCACTTCTGGGGCAGTTTCAAGCCTTGCCGCCAGGTGGTACGCCTGTCACAGACCCAGTCTGGCATACGCAGGACAATGCGTTGTTCAAGGTGGCCGAGGGCATCCGTCTCTTGCTTGAGAAGAACCCAACGAAGCAGTCTTCCGCTCAGGAGTCTGCTATGCCTGTTGAGAAACCTCCAATGACCATAGAAGGGGCAGGAGAAGACCGGAAAGAACAACCTGCCGTTGCCACACCCTCTCAGCATGCTCCCAACGTTGCAATGACGATATCCCCATCTACACAGACTGATGGCCTGGCTCACACGCAGAAACCGCTTTCTGCTCCCGCACAGCAGTTTGTGAATCCTCGTCCTCCAACAGCTTTCCCTAAAACGACCCGGAACTCCTCTACGTCGCGTCAGAGGCGGTTGCTGTGGCGTATCGGGATTCCTGTTGTCCTCATTTGTATTGTGCTCTTTGCTCTCACCGCACCATCACTGCTGAAGCACATACCCGCGCTCACATCCCAGAGTGGTAATGGTCGCGGAAACATTGACAATCCCGCAGGTAATCTGCCCCCTGATACAACGCTAACGAAGCTTACCGGTCAATGGAGTAATCTTCCCGATCAAACGCTTGGGCGTGATGATAACTTCACCGGTCTTTCCGCCAGTTCGGCCAACGCTATCTGGGCCGTGGGAAACTTCGACCTCTTTTCAATACCCGCACGTATAAGCGGAGGCTTTATGGCCCGCTGGAATGGAACGCGTTGGCTCATGACCCCCAGTCCATC
>Ga0070741_10014566_pt1 | contig 13571 bp, 17 predicted proteins | sample Coa_R1_4_FD_66440 | JGI IMG/M metagenome (GOLD analysis project Ga0070741, IMG submission 66440) | Surface soil microbial communities from Centralia Pennsylvania, which are recovering from an underground coalmine fire - Coalmine... | ecosystem: Environmental > Terrestrial > Soil > Unclassified ... | reverse complement strand
GGCCAGCGTCGTCAGCGAGCCGATAATCAGCGTAGTGCCCAGCGTGCTTGCGAAGAGGGGCACAAAGACTGAGGGCAGCAGATAACTGCCGACCGAAGCCAGCCCTAGGATTGCGGCCGCTACAAACTGCGGCATCTACGGCAACCTCCAAGCCGCAATGCACTGCTCAAGAGGAACGCGCAGCAAGCCCTCCGGTCCAGGACCGACGGCGCGCATGCCATCGAGGTCGACTATTCCAAGCGCCAGCCGCTTGCCGAAATCGACGAGCACCGGATCGCCTCTCCGGGCAAGCCGCACCGGGATTGGTTCCAATTGGAACTGCGCTGCTACTGTGCGCGCCACTCTGGCTAGCCCACCGCGCATCAATCTGGCCGCCCCGCCGGAATTCGAATAGCGACCGCGAAACTCCGCTGCCATGTCAACGCCGGTCATCGCCAGAATCGCATCGCAGCAGAAGAGCGCGCAGTCGTGCGCGCCCCACTCGAAGGCGCAGCCTTCCCGGCTCGCGATAAATTCCGCAAGCTTTTCCGGCCAATCTTCTGGTCTCATTTATCCGCCGCCCGGAGGACCAAAGAAATCGCCGCCCAAGTCACCAATTCCTCGCTGGCCTGAGCCCGGCCCGGCCTTCAGGTTGTGCGCGACGATGCCATTGGCGAGGTGAAAGTGGCGCTCATCGGCGTGGAAGGTGCGAACGTGCAGGTTGTAAACCGGGCCGCAATGCACCGCGGAGACCAGGAAGCGCTCCCGTGCCGGCCGGAATGCGCCATCGATTTGGATTAAATGATCCGGTGTCACCAGCTCGCCATCGCCCATGTCAAGCATTTCGCGGATGGCGGGCTCGTGCACGATCAACTCGGCAATCCGTGGACCAGCGTCTGTAAAGATCACAGAAAGCCTGGCGAGATTTTCGAACTCGACAGGACCGGCGAGCGTGAGCACGCGGGTGTTGCCACTGAAACAGGTGCCGAGGTTGTTATCCGGATTCTCGATTGCACCCTTGGCGGCCATCTGGTTGCCCTTGCCCCAGATGCCGTTCCAGTCTGCCAGTGATGGCACATACTCGAAGAATTTGTCGCCGGGATAGAGTTGCTGCTGATCTTTGTCGGTGTAGCGGCGCTCCCGCGCACGCTGCAGGTCGACCATGCGGTTTTCGACCGTGATGGAAATCGTTGCCGTCTGGCCGTTTTCCTGGATCGTTGGAACATCCATGAGGCCCTGAAAGGTCAGGTATGGATCAGCGATGACCGCACCCGATTCCGACAAGCATCCGAACCACACCTTCACCGGATAGTTCGGCCGCACCTCGCCAAGCACTTTGCTGACGAGCGATGAGGGGATGCCGGACAGCGATATAACGATATTGTCGGCGCGGACCTCGGTAGTCTCTGGCGCCGGCGAAATCGAACCGAGATGTCCTATACCGGTCCAGGTATGCCCGTTCCAGTCGATCGGCGTGACGTCTGACCACACATAGATGGTCCCGCTCGTGAACTGTGCTTCCAGGAAAATGCGTGGGCGGATATTCGCCTTCGCGAGTTCGGTGATCATCGCGGAGGTCAGCGCGTGCGGCATCAGTAAGCCTCCATGGCTTCGAAGCTGATGCCGAAGTGCTGCGCCTCGGATAGATCCCAATTTAGGGGTCCAACGACGCGGAATTCTCCAACTGGGTTGGTATAGATAATCGGAGACATTTCCGGGATCGGCTTGCGCGCAGCCGGGAACATTTCGATGATGCCGACGCCTCCGCCATCTGTGGTGACGTCTTGGTAGGTGACTTTGTGGAGAAAGGAGTCGTGTTGGAGGCTGTAAACCTGCGCGCCCCAGATGTCGATCGCACCTTCAGCCGCTACCCAGCTGTTGCCTGCGCCGATCGAGAATCGCAGAGATGTCACCCCCGCTCCCGGCGTCGCCGTAACGGTAAATTGCTGCCATGAAGTCGTGAGATTGCAGGGCGTGCTTCCGATCGTCACGAAGGACTGATCGACGATGTAGATATTGATTGAGGGAGTACCGCTTGCAGCCTTAAGCCATACTTTTCCTATAAATGCGACGCCGGCAATACGAGTCGGCGTGAAGATCTGTGAGACCCAAGCGTCGGTCGCTCCGCCACTCGGCGTAACTCGCTCCGCCGCACTAGTTCCTATGGGATCAACAATCGCGTCAGCGGCGCCCTTTGTGGCCTGCTGCGTGACCCACGAAGATTGGTCGATCGCAAACGGATCAACAAGCTGATTACGGCAAATCTGTATCCAATCACCACGCTTTAGCACCGTCGTGCTAAATGGCCAATTGCGCGTAGATATACTGCGACCGGTCTGGGTTGTCACCGCAGCCTTCCAGGTATGCGGAGAACCCGAGGCACTTCCGCGCGGCGAGCGCTCACCCGGTGGAACCGGAAGCATAATGCTGTCGTTCCTGGCAGCCAACAGACATGCAATCCAGTCCTGCGCCTCGGCCCGGGTCATCGGCGGAAGCTGTGCCGAGACGCGCATTGGCTTGTCGCCCCAGTCATAGCTGTGCTGTGCGCCGGAGAACTCGCCCATGCTCATACCAACGAGCGGCTCGCATGAATAGGTCAGCCGCTTGAACCCAGGAGTTGACGGAAGAGTTAACGGATAAGCAATTGCCATCTGGTAACCTGGTGACGGTTACGATTGACCACTTGACTCTGTGGAATTAAGTACTAGAATTGCTGGCCGAATTGCGGGAGGCTGCATGAAATCTCTAACAATTGCCGTTTGCCTGCTGGCCATGGCCATCCCCGGAGCCGCCAAACCCAAGCCGAAGATCCAGAAGTTCAATGCAAACTGCGCCGATGTCTGGGAGGCTGCGAAGATCGCGGTTCAGGAGCATTACGATGTGCTCACACTGAATGACCAGAGCCGCTCCGGTTCATTTACGACGGGAAGCATCTGGACCGGCGTTCGCCCGCTGACCTTTTCGCTTCGTGATACCGGGCCTATTTCCACCCTCACATCAGAAACTGGTTGTGAAGTCTCGGTCACTGGGCACTTCTCCGGCTTGATCCACAATGACAAGGCAGCCTTTTTCAACCGCCTATCTGTTGCTCTACAGTCGTATACATGGGGCAAAAGCACGGCTGCCAAGTCCAGCGAGGCGAAATGAACGCCATACGAGTCGGCTTACTTGTACTCCTTGCGGTGTCTGGCTGCTTTGCATGGTTCTCGGCCCGCAGTTTGGATCAGTACGAAGTCGGCGCAGAGTTTTCCGCGAAGGCCGGCAGCGCAGAGCGCGCAATCCGCGATCTCGAGGCCAGCTCCCGATCTGGTTCCATGTTTTATGAGCTGCGCAAGGTTGAAGTTGAAAAAGCTCTGCGTGCATCGGCTGAATTGGCCAAGAACGATGCCGAACGCGAAATCCAACACAACTTGGAATTGCTTTATTTGAATCTGGAACTAAGGCGCGCCCGTGAACGATTCCTGCAATCGCTGCGCTAGCGCCTGCGCCTCCGTTCCTCAACGATTGCCACCGCCAGTGCCGCAGCTTCTCGCTTCAATCGCTCCGCTGCCCGGAAAATACCAGACGGATCTGCCGCCCCGCGCGCGTCTATGTTGAACACGTTCGTAACCCCGCCAGCCAACGCAGGCACAATCGCTCCCGACATTCGCGGGAAGAAAAGCTCCGGTCCTGCTTCGCCAACAACGTAGGCGCGGCCAGCTTCGACGGGCCCGCCGTGCTGCTTGCCGCCGCCAAAGATGCCGCCGAACAGGGAACCCAGGAAGCCGCTAAACCCCGTTTTGCCGAATCCGGGCAGGGCATACTTGTTAAACAGAAATGAGGCCACATCAAAAAGCAGAGCCTGGAATACCTGCCGCGCGTTCGCGCCGTGCACGATTAATTGCTTCAGGCTGTCGCCGATGTCATGGCCGAACTTGCGCACAGCTTCGCGGGATTTTTCGATCTGCTCGAAAACCTTGCCTTGTCCGAGCACTGCATGAATCACGCCCCGGTCATACTCTTGGAACATTTCCCGGATAGACTTTTGGGCGTCCTTTGCGGGGTTCACCAGCTTCGCCAGCCCGACTTCGACAGCCTCCAAGGGCTGGGCCAGCTTCATGGCATGTTCGCCTGCCGCCAGTAGGTCCTTATCGAAACGCAAGGGGAACAGCAAATCCGTGATTCGTTCATTTTTAATGGGTAGTTCCTTCAGACCTTCAACGACCTTGCGAAATGCCTCAATCTGTTCTTTAGTGGCATTGCGCGTGGCCTCCGCGACCTGTTCGATGTATTGCTGCTGCAGCGTCGCCTGCTTAATCTGCAGCACCTCAATATCTTCGGGCAGTTTTTCAATGTCCCGCCTAGCCTGCGCCAGCTTGGCGGGATCGGGTTCACTCAATCCGCTGGTCTGCCTGAAGATCACATTTTGCGCATCGCGCAGGCGCGCCTGCAGCGCGGACTCTTCGCGGAGCGCCTGCTCAAATTCCTTTTGCGTACGCGCCGAACCCTTCAGCCCAACGAGCTCGAACTCCTGGCGCGCCTTGGCGAGTTTTGACGCAGACTCAGCAAGTTCCTTGTTGAACTTAACCTCCGCCGCATAGGCCTCCTTCACGGCAGCGGTATAGCCACCTAGATACATCGCCGCGTCTTTGATGGCCGGGCTAAGTTCGCTGACGATCACGCTCGCGAAGGCGCCCACGGCGGATACACGGAAAGCCGCGGACAGTGCCGGCCCAAGCAACGAGGATTGAGAAATTACTTTCTTTAGCTCGCGCGGAATCTCCACGCCGATTGAATAGCTGAGCAGGTCCACGGAATCTTTAGCTTGCCGACTCTGCTCCTGCAGTGCGCGCTTCATCTGCGCAGCGGTGCGCTCGACTTCGCCCCTGGCTTTGCCGAGATCGGAGACAAATTCCGCAATCTCCGCCCGCATCAGTACTCGAAGCGTTCCTACGTCATTCGCCATGTTCAGTTCACCGGCTCGCCAGGATGCATCGCCGCCCAGCGCTTGGCTATCGCCACCATGTCCTCAATCGTCTGCCGCGGCTTTTCATATCCGGGCATGAACATCTCAGGTTCAACTTTTGCTCCCGCGCAGGATGCGACCACATAGCAGAGCCGCGCAACTCTCGCATCGGCCATCCGCTCGCGGCGCTCCGCGCGCTCGATAAAACAACGCAGCTCCACCGGGGTCAGTGCACCGATTTCATCGTCGCCGAGTCCAAGGTCGTACCGGCAGAGGGCTCGGAGCTCGGGCCAGCTTCCGCCGGTGGGGATAAAGGGACCAGCGCCCCGTCCTTGCGCATGAAGAGATCGGCCACGGATTGCGCCAGCACCGCGTAGCAGCGCGGGTAGGCGGAGAAGTTCGCATCGAGCCATGCCTCGAGTTGTTCGCGCGTCAGCTCAGCATCTTCGTGGATCAAGCCGCACCAGAGAATGTCGATGAACTGCTGCGGTGAGGGCGCAAATACGAAATCATCGCCCCGCTGCTGCACGAAACCCCAGAAGCGCGGATCGAGCGCATTGACCGCGCCGTTGCTCTTCTCATAGGCCGCGCGGAACGACCCGATAGAAAAGTGCAGATGACGCTCGCGGTCCAATTCAATTGCTGTCATTCACCCTCCAAGAAGAAGCCCCTGCCGCTTGGGCAGGGGCCGGAGCACAGACAAGCGCCGCCGATTACGCGAACGTCGGCTTCTGGATGCACTTTATGGAGCAGGAGAATTTCACCGCGCCCGTGGTCGGGCTGCTATAGCTCAGCTCCGTGATGTATCCGGTGAACGACAGCGTGCCGAATGCAGACGGGAAGACCAGCTTGAAATTGCGCTTGGTCTTGGCCTGGAAGTCGGTCAGCAGATTGTCCTGGGTCACGTCCGAGGTGAAGAACCCGGTAATCCGCAACTCCGGCGGATCAATTAAACCGGGGATGTAGGTCATGTAATCGTTGGCGACGTCATTGTGCGTGGCGTCCACCATGTTGAGGCGCCCCGCCCCGACATCGATGGAATCAACTTGCGCGACTTCGGTGAAACCTTCCGTCGGCGTCGCACCGTCGCCGCGCTGGAATTGCGCTGTTTGTCCGATGATCGGATCGGCCATTGTCTGTGCTCCTTACTTTGTGAATTGGGTAAATCTGATCTCAGAGTCCGGTGACCGGAGGGGCATCCAGCCTGTCGCGCATAAATGCGGCGATTTTGTCCAGCGCTTCGCGCTTTTTGCTTTCGAAAGCGCGTGACAGGAAGGGCTGGGCCTTGGCGCCCGGATGCTTCACGGTTTTTCCGAAGATTTTTCCGGCGGCCTTATCGGCGAGCACCTTCTTCCGCTTCGCGCGGATCTCGTGGGCCGCCGTGCCGAAATGGACCAGGTGCGCATGGGGCGCCTTGGCCAAGATGCTGACTTGGACCTCGGATACCTCCGCATCGCTCTTGCGCCGGCGAATGATGCGGCTGACGAGCGATTTGGGGCTGGAGAAGCCACGCTTTTTGGGAGCCAGCCGCTCGGCCTCGCGCTGAATCACTTGCGCTCCGGCGTCGACCGCGCCCACCATGATTTGTTTCTGGATTTCGAGCGGAAGGACCCTGAGACGCTCGGACAGCTCCCGCAATCCTTGCACCTCAACCGTGACCGGCATCAGTAGCTGTCGTTATGCCGCGGCTTAACGGCAATTACCTCGATGTAAAGCGGGCGGCGATCAGTCAGGTCCGGCACATGCACCACGCGAAAGTTGCCCTGCTTGCATTTGAGCAGCATGTTGGGCATGAGATCGCCGCGGTAGCGGAAGGTAAAGCGCGCATCTTCCGCATCCTCGGCATGCTCGACCCGTGCCCAGGCCTGGTACAGATCGCCGCCGTTCTCGTCCTGCACCGTGACCCGAGTGCTGAGATCAGCGATTGCCATTAGGCCAACGTGATCCCGACGCTGCTTACCACGTACCACTTCTGGTTGTAAGCCAGGAGTACGAGGTTGTTGCCAATCGCCGCACCAAACGTCGCCACGTCATTCGCCGCGCCACCGGCGTTGAATCCGGGGCTGGAGTTGGTCACGGTGTGCGCCTGCGCCGTGGTGGAGACGATGTACAGGAGCTTCCCGTCATCGGCGGATGCCGGGGCGGCAAGGGTCAGCGCGGCTGCGCTGCTCTTGGTAATCACCACAACCCCCGAGGTCACCGCAATGGCACCGTCGGCGGACATCACCGTCGGCTCCTGGATGAAGTTGCCGCCAGCCGCGATTGCCAGATCGCTTCCGCCAGCCCTGCGCTGCACCTTGGTTACGTAAGTTGCGTCTGCCATGTTTGTCCTCTCAGAAGATTCGGTAAGGTGAAATCAAAATGTCGAGAGTGCTTTGTACCGTGCCCAATGTCTGCGCCGCGAACGCGCCTTCCCCGGCATCGCGGTTTTCGTAGAGATGCGCGATCAGCAGGAGCATTGCCTCTTTCAATTGCTGCGGCACCGATGCTGCATTCGCATAACCGGCGGTGAAATTGATTTCCACGGCATTCGGGATCGACCGCGTCGCGGGCCAGTACTTGCCGTAAGCCGGATAAACTCGCGCGGGCTTGCTTGAGGAATCAACCGCATATTCGGTCGTTGCCAACGTCTGCTGTAATCCGTCGGTGTCGTAGTATTTGATCGACGAGACCGCAATCAGCGGGCCGGGGTAGATAAGAATTTCGTCCAGCCGACCCTCTGTCTCCCATGGAAATTTACGCATCCGCCATGGGAACTCATCGCATGCCAGCTTCCAGGTCTGCGTAAGCAGTGCCAGATTGCCCGCATTCTCGATATGCTGACGCGCGACGGTAATCAGCGAGCTGATGTAATCGTCCTCGTCGTTGGCGTCGATGCGCAGATGGTTTTTGGCTTCGGCGAGCGTGACCGGCTCGCTTGCCGGCCCGGTGACCAGCACCGGCATCCAGTGCGACGCGCTGACAATCACTTGCGCCTCCGCGGCCGAGGATGCGGTAGCGCCGCCGTCTCGGCAACAGCCACGGCCGCCGTCTGAGCACCGGAACTCGCGACCGGCTCAGCATAGCCGCGCTCGATCAGCCGCAACGCTTCCGCGTCCGGGCGCTCGATGACTTCGCCCTTCCGCCAACTGCCCTCACTCCCCGACAATCCCGTCAGCAATCTGACTTTCATAAGAATGGGGCGGGATCTGTGGCCCGCCCCGTCCTCACGGCTATGCTTACGCCATGGTGATGTACTTGATCGGGTCAGTGCCGGCATCGAGCGTGCGACCGTCAGCGCGCGAGAAGGCCACGAAGCCAACCTGCGCGTATTCGGCATAGCGCTCGTCGAGGCGCAGAACCGAGATGCCCATCACGTCGCGGATTTTGTACTTGCTGAAATCCCCGAACAGGATGGGCTTGTTGCCCGTCGCCAAGCTCGGGCAATCCTGATTGATGATGAATGGCTTTCCGAACAGCGTGTCGGTTTCGCCGACGCGCAGTCCGGGCTGCCACAGGTAGGCACCCTGACCGTCCTTCAGTTTTCTGATGGCCTTGAAGGTGCTGTCGGAAAACATCCAGTACACCTTGGGCCCGGTGCGGTAAGCCGGATCGACGGAGTGGAACAGATCCAGCAATTCATCCGCAGTTACCGCGTTCGTGGCCGCCGCGGTAACGCCGGACGATGCCCCGGTGATCACGCCCTGCGGCTTGCCGCTGTTGTCGCCGGTGGTGAAGTGCTGGTTCTGCAGACGCCCGATGCGCTCGCCGAAGACCGCGGCCAACATCGAACTCAGATCGAAGGCCGAATCCTGCATCAGCTCGATGGGCACCAGTACCTGCTTCGAGCTGTATTTGTATGCCTTGAAGACGATCTGACCGAAGGTCACGTCTTGCGGGTTCGCCGCCGTGTTGATGGCGAGCAGTTCGCCGACGTTGGAGGTGTCGTCGTACGTCGGCCATGGAAGGTCGTTTCCGGTGTCGGTGGAAAAGACCGTCGCCGCTTGGCGCATCCCCCCAAAAGCCTTCATTGAGGCTTCCAGCTGGTTGACGAATCCCTGGGGAATCAGGTATCCGCCGCCGCTGGTGGTGACAGTCTGCGCACGATACTCCGACGGCGCCCGGTACTCGCTCAGCACCGCGCGGTCCTCGGGGCTAATGCGCTCGCCGTGCCGGATGTAGTTCCAGAAGGCGCGCTCATGCCGCTCGGCCTTGGCCTTGGCTTCGTCCGCGCCCAGGACCACTTCCTTGCGCGTGCCGTCGGGCTGGTTGATGAGTTTCGCCTGCTGGCGCTCTTCATCCTCCAGCTTTTCCCAGCGAGCGATTTCCGCCGCGAGTTTGTCGACGTCAGCCATGATCCGGTCGTACCGCTCGCGGTCTTCCGTGGTGGCCTCCGCCTTGCTGAGCAGTTCACGCGCATCAGCAATCAGCTTCGCGCGTTGCTCACGTAGTTGGCGACTCTTCAAAACATCCATGATTGGTATTTCTCCTTTTCCTCGCCGCGCCCAAATAGAAAGGGCGCCGGCGCAAATGTTTTTCATTTGCGATCCAGCGCCCTCTTCACGAGAACGTCGATCAGCCTTCCGCCGCCAGCTCGGACTCCAAGTCCGGTAAACGACGGAACTTACATCATCAAATTGTCCTTGCCTTTCCGGGCCCTGCCCGGTCCAGCCGCTTACCACTTCTATTCCATAAAGCCCTTGGTCCTGTCAACTTTTTTCTGCAAGTTCCAGCCGCCGAAGGTCGCGTTCCGTGAAAACCGCGGTCGGCGGACCTGCCGGCTTGCTCAGCTCCTCGACCTTGGAGCGAACCGAGACGCTGGTTTCCTCGTAAGCGGGGAACGCCACGGGCGAGACATCGAACAGGTCCACGTCCACGAGCTCACGGATGATCTCGCCATCCTGCTTGTGCCAGTCATCGGTCACGACGCGGAAAGCGAAACTCATCTGATCCAGATCGCCGCGACGCAGCGATTCCACGACGTCGCGTCCTACGGTCGTCGCCGGGGGATCAATCTCGACCCGCAGGCCCCGCTCATCCTCGGAGAGCCTCAATGTCCCCGCTTTGCTGCGACCGAGAATGAGGTTGGGGTCATGGTTGACCAGCGCCCGGACATCCTGATTTTCCTTGATGGCGCGAGCGAAGGCACCGGGGCGGATGCGCTCGCGGAAACCGCCGAGGTCGACCGATAGCGAGTCGAAGACCGCCGCGTAGCCGGAGATTACCGGCTTGTCTCCATCGCGCAACTCAATCGCGGTTTCCGGGGCATATGCCCGCACGGTCCTGGTTTCCCTGCTCATTGAATCCCTCCAAAGTTGGCTAACATCGCATCCAATTCGCTCTTCGCTATTAGATCTGCCTGTTCCACCGACCACTCGCGCGACCGGCCGCCAAAAGCGGACAAATATGCGTCTACGTCGCTCGCCTTGGAATGCCCGGTGCACACCGCGGACAGCAGTGGAAGAATCGCTTTTCGTGCATATGGTTCGCGCCGCTCGACGTCGCGATCGAGTATCCGCCCGATGACATCGCGCATAATTGGCAGCAGGTTGCGCGCCGACTGTTGCGCCGGCTGCTGATCTGCCGCTGCCTGGTCGCCGACGGTATCGAGCGGAGTCAGCGCCCCCTGTACCAAGTACTGATCGCCCCCCGGCACCGGGTTCATGTCTTCGAGCTCGCGAATGTCGTTGGGACTCAGCGCACCCACGTTGACCAAGGTGTTATAGAACTGGGCCCGGGCCGCAGCATCTCCGCGCATCAGGCCGCGCATGTCGAGCTTGCAGTAGATGTCGGACTGGTCCGGGAAGAGCTTGCGGTTGAACTCCTGCTCGATTGCCGTCACCCAGGGAGCAAGCGAGAGATTGACGAATGACTTAAAAAACTGCTCAACGCTGGCATACGTGGGATTGGCATCCTTCAATCCCAGCAATTGCGGTGGCACGCGATAGATTCGTGCGATGTCCGCAACCTGGAACGCTCGCGTTTCCAGGAACTGCGCATCGTCGGGATTGATCGCCGTGCTCTGCCACTTGAGGCCGCCATGGAGCAGCGCCGTCCCGCCGGCATTGCTGGTACCCGCATTGGCCGCGTTCCAGGCCTCAAGGATTTGCTGAATCTGCTCGGGGCGCAGCTTCGCACCCTCATATGTCAGGACGCCAGACGGCCGCGACCCCCTACCGAACAGTGCGGCTCCCATCTTCTCCGCTGCCAGTCCTAGCGCGATCGCCTGCCGAGCTTGCGCAATCGGCGAAAGACCGAGGTATCCATTGAGGGAAATGCACGGAACATGAATTACATCCGTGCCATCCAGCCGCTCCCGCACTCCATTCTTGCGCGTCACGTCATAGATCAGCATGTCGCGCGTCGGATGCTCGGCCACGCTTACCGGCTCATCACAAATCGGCCGGATCGCCCTAACCTTATTCGCACCGTCGCGCATGATCTGCGCATAGAAGTTGCCGGTACTCAGCGCCTGCGTCATCAGCGTGGTGCGGAAGACGTAAGACGACATCTTGCCGTTGGGTTGATTGTGCAAGAGGTAATGCTCGTAGCGCATGTCCGCAACCTCGCGGATGCGGCCATCCTTGCGCATCACGTCCCACGGCACCTGCGCGATCCCCTGCGCCAGGATGTTGATGCACGCATAGACGGCGGTGTAGCGCATCGCCGACGTCGTGCTTACCGCGATGCCGGCATCGGTGGAGGCTGCGCCCAGGGCTTCATAGAGCCACGCTGCAGGCGCAGAGAGCGGCGTACGGGGATTCTCAGGAGACTGCCGGAACTCCAGCGCACTAACCAGTAGTCCCACCATCGTCTCCTTTCAACTTTTTCTCGACCATGACTGCGAGCCGCATGATGTAGAGGCCAACGAAAATGGGTGCCAGCGGCGGATAGATCCATGCCAATCCGCCCGTGACAAACAGCACCCCGAGAATCGCCAGCAAGTCTCCGGTCATGCGAGCGCCACCACCGCCGGCTCGTCCGTGCTTTCATCGCTGGCGATGGCGGCCGAAAGGGCATCGATCAGGGCAACAATCGGGTCGATTCGCTCGGTTGCTTTGGCTTTCGACGGCTTCAGGTTGCCAGCAGCATCCTGCTCAACGACAACGTTCGAGGCAGCCCAGCGGGCAACCGGATTGCCGCCGTGCTCGAAATTGCGGCTCATGACGATTCCCTCAAGCTCTTTGGTGGGCGCGTTCATATCCCGAAACCCCTGGCCGATAAACTTCACATTCACTCCATCGCGCTGCAGCTGAGTAACAAGCGGGGTCGCATTCCAGAGGTCGACGCGTAATTCCGCTATGTGATACCGCTCGCGTAGCGTATTGATTTCGCGATGGATATACTCTTGATCGATCACATTGCCCGAGGTCGCGGCAATGAATCCCTGCCGCGCCCACACGTCATAGGGCACGCGATCGCGACGCACGCGCTTCTCGATGTTGTCCCGCGGCACCCAGCAGCGCCAGATTGCTCTCCATTTCGAGCCATTCCGGGCTGGGAATACCAGGCATAATGATGCAATGTCAGTCGTAGTCGCCAGGTCCAGCCCGCCAAAGCAGGTCTCGCCTTCCAGTTCCTTCTCCAGTTGTTTAACCGTGATTCCGCCCGAGCAGGCATCCCAGTCCTGCATGTCGAGCCAGCGCGTATCCTGCTCAGTCCATTCATTGCAGTGTAGGCGACGGAAGGCATTTTGGGCTGACGGCGTCTCTTTGGCCTTTTTGCATTTGCGTTCGAGGTCGTCAAGCTTTACCGAAATGCCCAGATTCGGATTGGCCTTGATCCAGACCGTTGGGTCATCCCAACAGTCGCCTTCGTCTATAGCCGCGATAAAGACAAACCGCGAATCGTCATCGATGATGCCGTCTAGCACCTGCAGGCTGTAGTCGTGCTCCGTCCGGCACACGGATTCTCGACCAAATCCGGCAGTGGTGATGATGAATTCCAGTGGCTGCCGGCGGGCCCCGGTTGCCGTCTCCAGCACATCGAGCATCTTGCGCTGCTTGTGCGCGTGCAATTCATCGATGATGACCCCGTGGATATTTAGGCCATCCATCGAATCCTCATCTGCGCCGAGGGGCTCAAACTTCGAGGCCGTGTCCTCGATGTGCAGGTTGTCCTTGAAACAGCGGATGTGGCGCTTGAGCGCGGTCGAGGCCTTGACCATGCGCACTGCTTCACCATGCACAATGCGCGCTTGGTCGCGCTTAGTCGCGGCGGTATAGATCTCCGCACCAGGCTCGCCATCCGCCACCAACAGGTACAGCCCGATTCCCGCCGCGAGCGTTGATTTGCCGTTTTTGCGCGCCAATTCGTTATAGGCGACGCGAAATCGGCGAAAGCCGTTAGCTAGCTTCCATCCGAACAGGTTCCAGACGATAAACTGCTGCCACGGAGCGAGCGCGAATTCCTCTCCCGCCCATTCGCCCTTTGAATGGCGCAGAAACTTGAAAAAGGCGATGGCGTGCTCGGCCGCGGAGCGATCAAACCTCAGGCCGCGCTTGTGGCCTTCCTCCAGGTCCCGCACGTAGCGCTGGCAGGCCGACCGCACATGTTTGCCAGCAATTATTTTGCCCGCGAGGACGTCGCGGGCATACTGCTCTGCGGGATGCATCAATCTGCTTTGCGGACGTGCACGCACTCAAACGAGATCATGAAGCGCGTGCAG
>Ga0070741_10014565_pt1 | contig 13571 bp, 10 predicted proteins | sample Coa_R1_4_FD_66440 | JGI IMG/M metagenome (GOLD analysis project Ga0070741, IMG submission 66440) | Surface soil microbial communities from Centralia Pennsylvania, which are recovering from an underground coalmine fire - Coalmine... | ecosystem: Environmental > Terrestrial > Soil > Unclassified ... | reverse complement strand
CCGGTCCTGCTTGGCGTCGGGGCGGCCATGGTGGGCGCCTGGCAGCTTGCGCCCGCGGCGATCGCGGCTGGCGTTCTGCTCACTCTTGCCGTGCGCTATCCGTTCGGGGCACCGCGGGCCACGACAGTGATGGCGCTGATGAGCGATCCCGCGGCCTCGCCTGTGTGCGGCCGCAGCGTCAGCCTCGAGGGCAAGGCGATCGGCCGGGTCGCGGCGGGCTTCGTCGCCGGAGAGGACGTCGTCTTTCAGGACCAGACCGGGCTGATGGCGGTCGATTTCCGCTCCATGCTCGGGGCGATCGGCGACCTCTTCGCCGGCTGGAAGCGGGTGCCGCAGCATCTCGACAAGCCGGGCAAGGTCACCGGCTGGTTCAAGCGAAGCATGGGCGGCTATCTCGTTCTAACGGAGCTCGCCACCACCGCGGGGGTGCTGCGCGCCAAGCCCCTGTTTTGGCAGGTGTTCCTCTCGTGCGCCGTGATCGCCGGGAATATTGTCGTTCTCGTTCTCATGGGGTGATCGGGGGAGGGGTATGCGCGCCACAGGCGCATGGCTCGCAACGCTAGGCTGGTGTCTCGGGCTCATCCTTCTGCCCGTTCCGGTGTTGGCCTGCGATCTCTCCGAACCCGAGACCGGCAGGGTCGCCTCGATCATCGACGGCGAGACGTTGAAGCTTACCGACGGCAGAACGGTGCGGCTGATCGGCGCCAAGGCGCCGATGCCGCCGCTCGGCTACCGCGCCGACGATCCCTGGCCCTTCGTCGAGGAGGCGAAAGAGGCCCTGACCCGGATTGCCGCAGGCAAGGAGGTCGAACTTCGCTACGGCGGGACGAAGACCGACCGGCATGGCTACGCGCTCGCGCACGTGTTCGTGGTGGAGGGCGACAAGCGCCTCTGGCTCCAGCAAGAGATGATCAGGCAAGGCCTCGCGCGGGTCTATTCCTTCCCCGACAACCGCGCTTGCGTGAAGGAACTTCTCGCCGCGGAAGCCGGTGCGCGCGAGAAGGCGCTCGGGCTCTGGGCCTCGTCCCTCTATCGCGTCGAGAGCGCCGAAAACGTCGAGCGCCTCGGGCGGCTCACCAATTCATATCAGCTTGTCGAAGGGAGAGTGGCGAGCGCGGGCGAGGGCGGGACCCGGGTCTATCTCAACTTCGCCCGCGACTGGAAAAGCGACTTCACCGTCTCGGTCGCGCGCAAGGACGTGGGCGCGTTCATCGCGGAGGGCGTCGATCTCGAAGAACTTGCCGGCAAGAGAATCCGGGTGCGCGGCTGGATCATCTGGCGCAACGGACCGATGATCGAGGCCACCCATCCCGAGCAGATCGAGGTTCTCGCCGATGTCTCGAAAGGGGACATGTAAGGCGCCCCTCGCAGCAAGAGCCTGGACCGGCCGGCGCTTTATGGGCGATGGTGGACATCGCGGCATCCTTTAGCCCGGTGACCGGGGGATTCATGCAGGTCCTCGCCGAGATTTCCGCACCCTCGAATTGGACGGCGCTGCAAAACCTGTTCGCCGCCGTCCTCGTGCTCATCGTGCTCGGCGCGATTGGAACGTTTCTCCTCGGCAAGGTCCTGCGCAAGGACGAGGAGCAGAGCAGGATCGACGCCGAGCAGATCGCCGTGATGATCGCGGGCAAGATGGTCGCGCGGTCGCCGGAAGACGGAGACCGGCTCTCGCTGAAGGAGCGCAACAGCATCAAGGCGCTGATCGGCGAAGCCGTGGTCGCGCTCCGCGAGCACACGGGCTGGACGGGACGGCGCGCGATCGAGAAGCTGAAGGCGGGCGACACGGCGCTTGCGATCGACCTCTTCGCCGAGCGCGCCGAAGAGAAGCGGCGAGTGGCCGGCAAGGCGGCGCGCGAGGCCTCGGCCGCCCTTCGCCATCAGGCGGCGCTCACCCTGCCCGACGACGCCCGCGCAGCGCTTGCGCTGTTCCAGCAGGCATTCGAACTCGATCCGCATGACGCCGAAAACCTGCTCGGACTCGCAGTGGTTCAGTTCAGGCTCGGCGACATCCCGAGCGTCGAAGGGTTGATCGGGGAGGCACGCAGCCTCGCACAAGGGAGCCGCGAGGACATCATCGGTCTGATCGACATGTTCGCCGGCGTGCTCAACGTGCGCAGCGGGAAGCTCGAGGCGGCGATCGAGAAGTTCGAGAACGCCAAGCGCATCTTCGAGGCGGTCGACGAGCCGCGCGCTCTGGTCGATGCACTGATGGCGCTCGCCAGCGCGCAGATGAAGGCCGGCAATCTCGACGGCGCGCTCGCCAATTACGGCGCGGCGCAGGCGCTATGCACCAAGAACGACTATCAGCTCGGGCTTGCTCAGCTTCACGCCGATCTCGGCCTCCTGCTGCAGGGCCTTGGACGCTTTGCCGACGCCGAAGCGATGCTGCAGAAGAGCTTCTCGATCGCCGAGCAGCAGGGCGAAATCGCGATCGCGGCGGTGGCCGCCGCCAATCTCGCGCTGCTCTACCGCGAGACGCACGATCTCGATCGGGCCGAGGAGACCATCCGCCAGGCGCTTGCGATCGAGACGCGCCTCAAGCACAAGGATGGCATGGCGCGCGGCAGCCTCAATCTCGGGACGATCCTGTTCGAGAAGGGGCGCTTCGCCGAGGCCGCGTCCAGCTTTCAGAAGTCGCTCGACCTCTACGAGGAGCTCGAGCTTCACACGCTTGCCGCCAACGCCGTCTACAATCTCGGTAATGCGCAGAGGGCGCTCAACGACGATGCGGGCGCCGAGCGGTGCTACCGCAAGGCGCTCGACCTGTTCATGGCCGGGGGCGACGCCGCGGGCGTGGCGCGCGCGGCCGGCAATCTCGGCGCCGTCTCGCTCGATGCCGAGCGCTTCGCCGACGCCGAGCAGGAATTCCTGCTCGCGCTCGATGCGGCAAAGGACTCGGGAGACCCGCGCGCGATCGCAATGCAGATGCGCAATCTCGCGGTGCTCGCGCATAAGCGGGGCGAGGAGAGCGAAGCTTGCGCCAGGCTGAAGGAGTCGCTCGAGATTTGCCGCGCCGCCAAGGCCGAGACCGAGGCGTTGGAGCTCAAGGTGCTGATGGGACAGTTCGGCTGCGAGCCGGCCGAGATCGACGGCGAGGAAAAGCAAAGAGCCTGACCCTGGCGCGCGGCGCCCGAGGATCAGGCTCTTGCGATAAAGCGGGTTTAGGCCGCGCGGGTGCGCGCCTCGCTCTCGGCGGCGAGCTTGGCGTGGCGCGCCGTCTTGGCCAGAACCTCGTCGATCTTGGCTACCGCGCTCGCCTCGTCGAGCTTCTCGACGGCGGCGATTTCACGGGCCATGCGGTCGAGTGCCGCCTCGTAGAGCTGGCGCTCGGAGTAGGACTGCTCGGGCTGGGCCTCGGAGCGGTAGAGGTCGCGAACCACCTCGGCGATGGAGACGAGATCGCCGGAGTTGATCTTCGCCTCGTATTCCTGCGCGCGGCGGGACCACATGGTGCGCTTCACACGCGCCTTGCCCTTGAGCGTGCCGAGCGCCTTCTTGACGATCTTTTCCTCGGACAGCTTGCGCATGCCGACGGCGGCAAGCTTCGAAGTCGGCACCCTGAGCGTCATCTTGTCCTTCTCGAAATTGATGACGAAGAGCTCAAGCGTGGCACCGGCAATTTCTTGCTCTTCGATGCTCACGATCCGGCCAACACCGTGAGCGGGATAGACGATATACTCGTTGGTGCGAAAACCGTGTCTTTGCTGGGGCTTCTTCTTCTCAGTCATACTCTCATCTCACTGTTTGCAATTCTTTGGCGAGCGCTTATGCCGAAGTTCCGAAATCTTTCCCTTGTCTAACTTACCGGTCCTGTTCGACCGGAATGACGCCAACACGGCGAGCGACGGGCACAAATTTAGGTGTCCGATCAGGGGTCTGATCGCGCCACCCTCCCTCAGTTGAGAAAAAAAAGCGCGCCCGAGCAGGGACGCCTCTTTTGATGCTTCGCGCGCCGGCAGTTTGCGCCATTTCGTCAGTAAGATAACATAATCTTAGTGAATCGGGAAGCCGTTCCGTGCCGCAACACGGCCCTTTTTGCGCCGCAACATGCGACATTTTCGCCCTAGGGTTAACGGTTCGACCCCCTCGAGAGGGTCTAGTCGCCTTCTCCCGGCTTCGTCGAGAAGTACTTGTTAAACTTGTCGGGCTCGGAAACGAAAGCATCCGCATCGGCGGGTGCCGGTTTTTTTGTCGTAATATTCGGCCAAGTCTCGGAATATTGGCGGTTCAACTCAAGCCACTTCTCTAAATTGGGTTCCGTATCCGGCTTGATGGCGTCGACCGGGCACTCCGGCTCGCAGACGCCGCAGTCGATACACTCGTCGGGATGAATGACGAGCATGTTCTCACCCTCGTAGAAGCAGTCCACGGGGCAGACTTCCACGCAATCGGTGTACTTGCACTTGATGCAAACTTCAGTGACGACGTAGGTCATTGCTCCCACAAATATCCACTTCTCAGCCGGAGTGGCCGGATTCCTTGGCCCTCGCGGGGCCACGAGAGTCGCCCGAGGAAGAGCCCTCACCTATAGCAATCCCGAAGTCAGCACAAGGCGGGGAGTCAGTCCCAACTGTCGTCGCAACAACGAGAGACTCAGGCACTACTTCTGGTTGCTAGGCCGCGGACTTAATAATTTTGCATCAATCAATTTGTGGCAACGCTGGTGCACCTGCGCGCCAATAAGCCAAGCATAAGCAGGAGCTTAGGGAGCCTCGTCCCGGGAATGCCCGACCTGCCCGACGTGAGGAGGAGGTGGCAGTCGATCGGCCGATCATGGCCGATTGTCGCCGCCGCTTCATTTGGCCTCGTTTCGGCCATCGTGGCGTGGCTGGCCGTCTCGGCCTGGGAGGAACGGCTGGCCAAGGCGAAGTTCTACAACATCGCCGGCGACTATGCCCAAACCCTCCAGAATGGCCTCGACGACTATCTCCGCAAGCTCCTCGCCGTGCGCGCTCTGTACGAAGCGTCCATCGACATCGACGCCAACGAGTTTGCGGTGTTCACCGACCAAATTCTTGCCGGCCAGACCGAAAAGATGCGGGTGATCTGGTGTCCTTACGTCACCCGCGCAGAACGCGCGGCTTTCGAGCGCGAGCAGATCGAGGCGGGTCTTGCCGACTATGCCATTAAAAGCTGGAGAGCGAGCGGCACGCCGCCGCTTTCGCCGGAGCGAGACGAGTATTTTCCCGTGCTCTATTCGACCTTCGCGTCTAAGGCCACGGCGACATTCGGCATGGATCTCAATTCGGAGCCGGTGAGGAGCCGAGCGATCCAGTACGCGCGCGACAACGATGTGGTCGCAACGGCGCAAGACGTTATGCTTCGCAACCCCATCGCCGGAAGCCGGTTGGGCTTCATCTACATCGCCCCGGTCTACCGCGTTGGTGTGCCGCTAGATACCCAAGAGCAGCGCCACGACAATATTCGCGGCGTCCTCGTAGCTTCGTTTCAAACGAAGGCGGTGATCGATTCGATTCTGGCCAAGGCAGCGTTGCCGCAATCCGTGTCAATCTACGTCTATCGCAGTGATGACGGCGCCCATGCGATGCCGATTTATTGGCGTGCGGCGGTCGGCGCCGATCAGCCCGTCGCTGCCAAATCGCTCGCCGAGCTCGCAGGGCTGAACTATTGGTCGGGGCCGGTAAAGGCTGGAAACGCCAACTGGAAACTGGTCGTGGTCCCGGAGCAAGAGGGGCTCATCAGCTATTACCGGGCTTGGCTTGCGTTTTTCGCCGTCCTGTTCGTTTTCAGCGCGGTGGTGGCTTATATGTGGGCCTCGCTCCGCCACGCGCTCAGATTGGAATCCGCCAACAGCAGGATTCTCACGCTTGCACAAACGGACCTGCTCACCGATCTTGCCAACCGTCGCGCCTTCATGAAGCGGCTCACCGCGGCATTCAACGCGAGCGCGCGCGGCGCGCCGCCGTTCGCCGTGCTTTATCTCGACATCGACGACTTCAAAGACGTGAACGACACGCTCGGCCACGCCATGGGCGACCTCCTGCTCAAGCAGGTGGTTGAGAGGCTCAAGACCCTGGTCGGGTCCGGGCATTTCGTGGCGCGCTTCGGCGGCGACGAGTTCGCCATCCTCGTATGCGATGTACGCGATCCGCACGTCGTCGGCGAGCTTGCCGCGAGGATCCGCAAGAGCCTCGGCGAGCCCTTCACCATAGATCATCACCGGCTCCGCATCACTTCGAGCATCGGCATCTCGGTGTATTCATCCGATCTCTCAGGACCCGAGGACATGCTGGTGCAGGCCGACCTCGCGCTCTATGGCGCCAAGGACGAGGGGCGCAACTGCTACCGCTTCCACAGCCGCGACCTCGACCGCAAAGTGCACGAGCGCGTGCGCGTCGCCGACGAGCTTCGTGCCGCCCTGGAACATCGCGAACTCGAGCTCTACTATCAGCCGCAAGTGGCGCTCGCGACCGGCCGCATCATGGGCCTCGAAGCGCTGATCAGATGGAATCACAAGACGCGTGGCCTATTGACGCCGGCGGCCTTCATTCCGATCGCCGAGCGGACCGGAGCCGCTCTTGCGATCGGAAGTTGGGTGTTCGAGGAAGCGTGCCGGCAGCTCAAGCTGTGGCATGTCGAGGGAATCGCGCCGCAGGTGCTTGCGGTCAATGTGTCAGGGGTCCAGCTCAAGGGCAGCGCCGAGCTCGAGCGCGAAGTGGCCGGCGCTTTGACGCGCTTCGGCATCGACCCCGGCAGGCTCGAGCTCGAATTGACCGAGTCGGTGTTGATGGAGGCCACGCAGCGGCACAAGACTACGCTGGAGAACCTCCGCCAGCTCGGCACCAAGATCGCCATCGACGATTTCGGCACCGGCTACTCGTCGCTCAAATATCTGACCACCTATCCCGTCAACCGGCTGAAGCTCGCGCAGGAATTCGTATTTCGCGTGACGGTCGATTATCGCAACGCCGCCGTGGTGCGCGCCGCCATCCGGCTCGCTCACGAACTCGGACTCGAAGTCATCGCCGAGGGAGTCGAAACCGAGGCGCAGATGCGCTTTCTGATTGGTGCGGGTTGCGAGCACGCGCAAGGCTACTATTTCAGCCGCCCGGTGACGGCCGAGCGCACGACCGAGCTGTTGCGCGAGGGCGTCATCAGGCCCGAGGCAGGGGAGCTCAGGCGCACAAAGACCAACGTGGCCTGATCGGCAAGAGCGGGCAGTCAGGACTCGGAGGGTTTGGCGTGCAAGGCGTCGAGCCGCCTGCGGTCGCGTTTGGTCGGGCGTGGGCCGCGCTCTTGCACGGGCGCTCCGTCGCCGGGCTCCGCACCTGGCAGCGCTTTCGGGGTGAGGTCGTCATAGAGCGCGAGCGCCGCGCTCGCCGGCCCCCGTCGCTCGGCGGTTCCGACCACACGCAACACCGAGAGCCGCCCGAGCGCCATGGCGGTGATCACGTCGCCGTGGTGGACGGGGCGGCTCGCTTTGAGCGCGCGCACGCCGTTGATGCGGACCTTGCCCTCGACGATGAGCCTAACCGCAGCGGCGCGCGTCTTCACCACCCGCGCGCACCATAGCCATTTGTCGAGGCGCTGGCCGATCATGAGCGCGGCGGACGGCTGCTGCGCTCCTGCTGGCGCACCGCGAGCGTCTGTCTCAGCTCCTTCAAGGCGGCGAACGGCGAATGCTCGTTCGGCTGCTTGGACCGCTCGCGCTTTTGCTCGATCGGCTTGCGCGCGCGGTCGTGCTCGCGCTTGCCGCCGTGCGCGCGGTGTTCGCGCCGCGGCTGTTTGCCACTGCGCTTGGCGTGACGCACTTCGTTCCGCTTGCCGGGACGCCAGATCTCCTCGAAGGCCTCGGGCGCGGGCGGCGAAGCTTCGCTTGGCGAAGCCGCGCCATCGGTTGCCGACGCCTCGGATGGAAGAGCCTCCACCGGAAGCTTGCGCCGTTCGCGCCTGAAGCCGAGCGCCTTCAGGATCGAGGCGAACTCCTCGCCCGAGCAGCCCACCATCGACATCAGGTCGGGCACCACGCGGAAGCCGCCGTCGCCGGTCGCTCCCGAAGGCTCGGCCTCGCCGCCCTCGACCTTGCGCCAAGCGACGCGAGCGCGGATGAGGTCTGACAGGCGCTCGAGCATGTCGATGCGGACGGCGCGGGCTCCGGCGACATGAAAGCCGGCGATGCGCCAATAGGCTTCGGGCAGATCCCTGCCCACCGGAACCGAGGTGAGGCCCTGTTGCGGCCGGGGCGGAAGGGTGTCGGTATCGAAGCCGTGCTCGCGGCCGGAGTGGAGCACCCACAGCAGAAGCAGCAGGTCGGCCGCGGCCGGCTTGAGCAGGGCCGGGATGTAGACGTTAAAAGCGCCGAAGCGCACGCCGTATTTGCGAAGCTCGGCGCGGGCCGGCTGATCGAGCGCCTTGATCTCATCGGAGGCCGTCTCGCGGCGGAGCACGCCGAGATTCTCCGACAACCGAAAGGCAAGCCCGCGGGCAAGACCGGTCAAGTCGGTGGCCTCGCTGAGCGCCATCAGCGGAGCGAGCTTCGCCCTGAGCTCGGCGTCGAGCCGCGCCTCCAGCCGCTTCAGCACGAGCTCGCGGTCGGAGCCAGCGAGATGCTCATCGGCATAGAGACTGAGCCGCGGCTTGAGCGCGGTCTCGCCGCGCTCGAGGCCGGCGACTTCCGAGCCCGCCCAGACCATGCGTCCGTTGGGTTTGAGCGTAATCGCCTCGTCGGGAGCCGCGGCGAGCGCAGCCGCGCGCGAGGCGAGCTCTCCGGCCAGCACTTTCACCGCGGCGTGGCGCGCGGCCTTGCCGTGAATGCCGTCGCTCGCCGCATCGGGCGTGAAGCGGAAACCGTCGAGACGGCCCACATAGTGGTTCTCGACCAGGATATGCCCGTCGGCGCCGATCTCCGCCACGATCTCCTCCTTGTCGCGCAAGCGCCGCATCAACACGCTGGTGCGGCGATCGACGAAACGCTGCGTCAGACGCTCGTGTAGCGCGTCGGACAGGGTATCCTCAATGGCGCGCGTGCGCTCCTGCCAATGTTCGGGGTCGTCGAGCCATTGGGTCCGGTGCGACACGAAAGTCCAGGTGCGGATCTGGGCGAGGCGGTTCGACAGCGTGTCGAGATCGCCGTCGGTGCGATCGGCCTGCGCCACCTGGTTGGCGAACCAGTCGGCCGGGATGCGGCCCTGGTCGCTCATCACGAAGCGATAGAGCGTCGCGACAAGCTCGGCGTGGCTCGCCGCGGAGATTTTGCGGTAGTCGGGGATCTGGCACATCTCCCACAGAAGCGCCACCGACGCGGGCGCGACAGCCGCGCCGCGCACCCAATCGTCCCGGCTCACGTTCTCGAGCGCGATCACGTCGTCGACCATGCGCGAGCGGGAGAGGCGCGGGTGGTCCGGCGTCTCGCGCAGGCTGTCCTTGAGGCGGTCGAGCGAACCGAAGTCGAGGTTGCGGTTGCGCCATTGCAGCACGCCGACCGCGTCGAAGGAATGGTTTTCCAGCCGGTCCACCAGGTCCGATTCGAACGGCGCGACCTGTCCCGTCACCCCGAACGTGCCGTCGTTCATGTGACGGCCGGCGCGGCCGGCGATCTGCCCGAGCTCGGCGGCGCTGAGATTGCGGTGGTTCTGCCCGTCGAATTTACGGATGCCGGCGAAGGCGACGTGATCGAGGTCGAGGTTGAGCCCCATGCCAATCGCGTCGGTGGCGACGAGAAAATCGACGTCGCCGTTCTGATAAAGCGCGACCTGGGCGTTGCGCGTGCGCGGGGACAGCGCCCCGAGCACGACAGCGGCGCCGCCCCTCTGCCGGCGCACCAGCTCGGCGATGGCATAGACGTCGTTGGCCGAGAAAGCGACGATGGCGCTGCGCCTGGGGAGCCGGGTGATCTTCTTGTCGCCGGCATAGGTGAGGGAGGAGAGCCGCGGGCGCGAGACGAGATTGGCGCCGGGCAGCAGCTCACGGATCGTGTCGCGCATGGTCGCGGCGCCGAGGAGCAGGGTTTCGTTGAGGCCGCGCGCATGGAACAGCCGGTCGGTAAAGACATGACCGCGCTCGCCGTCGGCGGCGAGCTGGATCTCGTCGATGGCGACGAATTCGGCTTCGAGGTCGAGCGGCATCGCCTCGACGGTGCAGACATAGAAGCGGGGCCGCGGCGGCTTGATCTTCTCTTCTCCGGTGATGAGCGCGACCTGGGTTGCGCCGACGCGGGCCACAATCTTGTCGTAGACTTCGCGGGCCAGCAGTCTGAGCGGAAGACCGATGATGCCGACCTCGTGCGCCAGCATGCGCTCGATGGCGAGGTGGGTTTTGCCGGTGTTGGTCGGCCCGAGCACCGCGGTGACGCCGCGTCCGCGCTGGAAGCCTGTGGAATGAGTGGATAACGGCCGGCTCATCTTGTTTGTCCTTGAACTTCGCTGGTTCGCGTTTCGGAACGGGGCCGGAACGAATCCTGTCCGAATCGCTGACTCGGCTCATTCGGATTTCGTTCCGCAGTCGGAAATGGGAAAGTCGTGCTTCGCTGAGCGCATCCCGATGAGGAACGCCATCGCGCCGGCGATGACTAGATGTTGTTTATGCCGCCTGCCGCTTCCTTACAAAAGCGAAGAAAGAGCAGGAACGGAACATGAGCGAATCAGGGGAGCGTTAATTTTCGGCATCCGTTCCCCACAACATATTGGGTTTTGGTCTAGTCACGTTAACCCTGTAGGGCGCGCCTCGCCCCGGGGCTTGTTGTCTCAAGGCGCGGCATCGGCGCGTCGCGCGCCGTCAACCGCGATCGAGGTCACCACCGCCGTGCCGTAGCCCACCGGCGTCGGAAGCACGATCCGGTAGGGCACGTACATGAACGTGCCCCTGACCGGGATCAGCCAGACCTCGATCTCGTCCGTCTCGGTCATGAGCTTGATGCCGGGATTGTCAGGCTGATAGCCGGCGATGGGGATGAACTTGACGCGGCAGATCACCGCCGGTCCGGTATAGGCGCTCGTCGCCGAGCGCTGCACGTTGACGGCGCGCTTCGGCGTGAGCACGAGATCGAAGCGCTGCCTGCCGTCGAACACGGGAAGCGTCTGGTTGCACACTTTGAGATCGCCGTTCGGGTTCTCCGAATGCGCGGTCAAGAACGCGCCGCTCATCGGATCGACCACGCCTTCGAGCTGCGCCTTGGTCACCGGGATGTCGCGGGGATTGGGCAGCTTGTAGGGGACGATCTGCACGTCGGTGACCGCGCCGGCGCCGAAGGTCATGCGCAGCTGCTCGGTGCGCTTGCCGCCCTCGGAAAAGCTGAGCGCGTACATCGCGGGCTCGGGCCCTGCGCTCGTCACGCGGCCGGCGCTCGCAGTGGTGCCGTACCACTGATAGAGGATGCCCTGGAGAACGGAGAAGCGGGCCTCGCCGCGCATCTCGTAGTCGTCGCCGCGGAACACAGTGGTGAGGTTGAAATTGCCGAGATTGAAGCCGGCGAGATCGACGCGATAAACGGCGGTGATACGGCTCGCCGCGGCGAGGGGGTTTTCGGCAAGAGCGGGGCGGGATGGGAAATGACCCCCGAGCCACAGAGTCAGGGCGGCGACAGCCAGAAGGCTAACGCAGTGTCGGGCTTGCTGCATGGGCTCCCACCCCTAGCAGAAACCGCTTCAGCTGCTAGGTTGTTCCAGAGAATTTCGGGTTATTCGCCCCATTCGTCAATTCTAACCTTGGGCGAAGTTTGTGGCGGCGCCTTGACCGGGCCGGGTGCTTCCTTCTATATGCTGCCCACCGGTGGCACGGTCTGGAGGATGCTAGTCTCCACCCGCCCCGGTTTTCCGTTTTCTACGAAGCAGGAAGGATCAGGACCATGGCCCGTCGTTGCGAGCTGTCCGGCAAAGCCGTGCTCACCGGCAACAATGTGAGCCATGCCAAGCGGAGGACCAAGCGCCGCTTCCTCCCCAACCTGTGCAGCGTCACGCTCGAGAGCGAGGCGCTCAAGAAGCGCGTCAGGTTCACCGTCAGCGCCAATGCGCTCCGCTCGGTCGAGCATCGCGGCGGGCTCGACGCCTACCTGCTCAAGGCCGATGATGACGAGCTCTCGCTCAAGGCGCGCCGTCTCAAGCGCCAGATCGAGAAGCGCCACGAGGCCGAGGTCTCGGCCTCCCACTAGCTCCGGCTGTTTCCCCATACTTCCCTTCGCGGCCAGGTCCGACCTCGCCAGCGCCGAAGTCGGTGTGGGATGGTTCGCAAATCCCTGTGCCCCCACCGCAGCGTTCCAGCTTGCCATGAACGGCTTCGCTCGGAGAGGTTGTGGCGGCGGCTCGGTGCTCGGGGGTGCGATCCTCGTTGGCGGCCGGCGCGCTGGCGGCGGCCGCGGTCGCGTCGGGCAGCGTGAATTGCATGATCAGCGTCCGCTGCAGCGGGCTGAAATTGTCGTCGGACATGAGCGTCAGCACGGTCTCGCCCGAAGCACGGCGATGCACGGCGATCGCCTCCATGTTGTCGATGTTGAGGCTGTCGGTCGCCTCGAGCAGAACCTCGCCGGTGATGACCGCGCCCGGTTTCAGCTCGGCGGGGGAGACGCGGCGGATGCGCATCTTGATGCCTTCGCTATAGCGGAAGCGCCGTTCGAGGATGACGATCCCGCCGTCGGGCAGCGCCGCGGCGTCGGTAATGTCGAAGCCCTCGATCGGCTTGAGCGCGATGGTCCCTGGCGAGGGGCCGCCGATGAGCCAGCCGGTCAAGTTACCGTTCTTGTCGGGGAGGCGCTCGGGGAAGGCGACGAGCGTTCCCTTAAGACGCCCCGCCGTGATCATGGCGAGCGCCTCGATGCCGCGGTTGGCCTCCATGCGCTTGGCTCCGGGCGGCAAGGGAATTGTTCCTGAGGGCGGACCGAACTGGTCGGCGGTGAAGGGATAGCGCGCTATCCTGTGCTTGCGCTCGAAGGAGATGAAGGCCGTGCCCGCTTCCGGCGTGCCCGAGGCAAGCGCCATGCCTTCCGAATCGCGCTCCTGATCGGCAAGGAGCGGCTTCCCGTTCTGGCCGAGGAGGGGCCCGAGCGTCACGTTGCCGAGGCCTTTCAGTTCGCGGCCATTATAGTCGAGGTCGGCCTTCATCCAGCTGCCGGCGTCGGAGATGGCGAGCAGCTTGGTGCCGGTCGGGTCGAGAGCGAGCGCCGAGTAGCCGCCGAAATAGATCGACTTGGCGAAAAGGTTGAGCCCGCCCCTGAAGATGAGCTTGCCGAACTCCTTGCGCTCGGGGTGCTCGCGGTCGAAATCGATGGGGATGGCGCTGACCGTGGTCGAGATAGTCTTGTCGAGAGCGGTCTCTGGCTTGTCGGCAAGCGCCGGCACCACGATGAGCGTCGCAACGACGGCAAGCGATGCGGCGGCAAGGATGCGCGTCGCTCCGCGAGAGATGGCGAGGAGGGTCGGGGGCAGCCAGAGCCTCAACAATCCGCTTCCCCCGTGATTGTCACGCTAGTGCAGCTTGCGGTGCTTGGCGCGCGCGGCCGCGGGCACGGTGCGGTGGAGCTGCCGCCAGGCAAGGTCCTCGTCGAACAGCTCGGCGAGCTTCTCGGTCATGACGCCGGCAAGCTCCTCGGCGTCGGTCACCGTGACGGCGCGGCGGTA
>Ga0070741_10014564_pt1 | contig 13572 bp, 10 predicted proteins | sample Coa_R1_4_FD_66440 | JGI IMG/M metagenome (GOLD analysis project Ga0070741, IMG submission 66440) | Surface soil microbial communities from Centralia Pennsylvania, which are recovering from an underground coalmine fire - Coalmine... | ecosystem: Environmental > Terrestrial > Soil > Unclassified ... | reverse complement strand
CGATAAATCGGCCCCTACGCAAATAAAAGCGCTAGCGCTTTTATTTGCGTAGGGGCCGATTTATCGTGCCCACCGCCGATTTATCGGCAATACCAGACATTTGATTTATTTCGTTTATACGAGCTGATCAAAGCGGTCGATGTCACGACGGATGATGTCCAGGCTGGATTGCCAGAACGCTTCCGCGTGCAGGTCGATGCCAAAACGAGCTGCCAGGGTGGCAGCGTCGGCCAGGCCGGTTGAGGCGAGGAGATCGTCGTAACCTTGCTTGAATGCTTCGGGGTCTTGCTGATAGCGCGCGTAGAGTCCCAGGCCGAAGAGTAATCCAAACATATATGGGTAGTTATAGTACAGGCGTCCGGTACTATAGTAGTGTTGCTTGACTGCCCACATGTATGGATGCAGCACCTGCTCATCCAGTCCATCGCCGTAGGTTTCGCACTGGGCTTCCAGCATCAGATTGTTGAATTCGTCAACCGAGAGTTCGCGCCGCTGACGTTTTTCAAAGACGCGCTGCTCAAAAAGAAAGCGGCTGAAGATGTCGACAACCGTCTGACATGATCCTTGCAGAGCAGCTTCCAGGATGGAGATTTGTTCTTCTCTGGAGGCTTTGCGTAGTGCAGCCTGCCGAATAATGGTTTCGCAGAAAATGCTGGCTGTCTCTGCCAGTGTCATGGGATGCTGGCGTTGCAAGGGCGTGCGATGCGCCAGGTTCAGGTTGTGATAGCCATGCCCGAGTTCGTGTGCCAATGTGCTGACGCCGCCAAAGGATGGCTTGAAGTTGGTGAAGACACGCGATTCGTCTTTACGCAGCAAGGTACAATAGGCACCGTCTCGCTTTCCAGGTCGTGGTTCTGCGTCGATCCACTGCTCACGAAAGGCTCGCGCAGCAAATTCGGCGAGCCTGGATGAATAGCTGCTGAATTGCTCAACGATAAAGGCGGCGGCATCGTCGAAGGTCCATACGCGGTCACCAGTGCCGATTGACGCGAAGAGGTCGTACCAGGCCAGGCGCTGGAGGCCGAGTCCCCGCGCTTTGATGTGGAGATAGCGCCGGAAATCGGGGAAAGCAGCACGAGCGGCGCTGAGCATGGCATCGAGTGTGCGTTGATCGATGTTGTCTGAGAACAAAGAAGCTGCAAGCGGCGACTGCCACTGACGGCGGCGCGTCAATATGTTGACTTCGTTCTTGATACTATTGAATGCGGCGGCTAATGGCACTGCGACGCGTTCCCAGGCCGCCAATTCGGCCTCATAGGCCCGGAGACGTGTTTCTCGGTTGGCTTCATAAGCCATATTGCGTATCACGCTCATCGGAACTTCTTGAGGGGTTCCGTTGATTTCCAGTGGAACGCTGATCTGTGACGTAATGTTGCCGTGTAATTTGGCCCAGGCTGTGCCGCTGCTCAAGTTTAATTCTGTGGCGAGTGCCTCTTCAGCTGGCGACATCAAGTGCGCGGCCCGCTCTTTTTCCTTGTGCAGCATGAATGCGTGATCGCGTGCAATCGACGAGCGCTCGATTAATGCCTCTACGTCCAGGCTGCCGATCCAGGCAACGAAACGCGTAGACAGCAGCGATAATTGTACCAGGTGTTGTTGTAGTTCGCTCATCCTGGCCTGAGCCAGTTCGTCGCGCGAGTTGGTCGTGATAAAGCACGAAATATAGGCGCTCAATGTTCTGACGCGACTCAGCACGCTGTTATAACGCTCGATGACGGTCTCAAAGGTATCGATTAGCGCGTCATCTACTGTTAATGAGGGCTGTTGTATAATCTGTCGAGCGTCGAAGAGCTGTGCCAGATCGGCAATATCTTGAAGTACCTCGGCAAAACCTTGCGCGAATTCCTCCGATTCCAAACCTGGATAGATTGGCGTCATGTCCCAGCGTGGCAACGGTTGCGTAGTAGTCATAAAGTTGATTCTCCATCTCCCTATGTATGCTGATGCGTGCATTGTAACATAATGTTTCGACAATTGAAAATAAGATGAGTCATCCCCATTTTTTCGAGGTGTAGCCTCATTGCGTGATGGATGATGGATCGTATCGTGTGATAAAATAGAATACTGATTGGTGCAGAATGTAGGTAATGGTAGACGGGATAGAACAGCGCCAGGTGAGCCAGGTGAAAGAATTACAAAATTTCGATGATGATGCAGTAAAGAGAACGCTGCGCGGCGAGGCAGGATGGCGACGAAACTATCAGCAAGAACTGATGCACTATGTGGCGAACTCAACTGCCGCGTTACGTTCATGTGTGGAGATCGACATTTTGTTAAAACATATTGCTACTGCAAGCAGCAATATGCCGGGTTTTCGTTGCTGTTCGTTCTATTTGCATGATCGCAATGATTTTTGTCAGGTCTATGCTACGCCCGACGATCAGGTTTCCTATCTCAAGCAAGAACCTCTGCCAGCTTTTCTTGTCAACGGTCTCATGAGTGAGGAGTACCGGCTCAGTTATTCTTATGTTGTGCCCGCTAATGCACCGCTGTGTGAGCACGTTGCAGTGAAGCGCCTTTTTGTACCCATTGGAGCTGAAAATGAGTTCTCTCAGGTTCCCCTGGTGCAAGCAAATGGCATGATCATTGTGCCCCTCAGTGGCGATACCTCGACGTTACTTGGCTTATTGATTTTTGCTGGTCCGCTGCAGGGCTATCCCCCGCCGCTGGAGGCGGTTCTCCTACTGGAGATGTTCGCAAACCAGGTGGCTGTACTGCTGGAGAGAAATCATCTACACGAGGAGATACGGCGCATCGGGGAGGAGCGTGTGGCTTTAATCGAAGTCGGACGGGCGCTCTCCTCGCCAAGCGCGCTCACTGATCAGCAAATTGTCTACCATACAATCTATGAGCAAATAAAGCGCCTGATGCCGGTCGATGTCTTCTTTGTCTGTCGCTACGATCCAGCTCAAGATAAACTGGTCCTGGACTATAGCGTAGAGAACAATTTTGTGAATCGCTCGCCTGTGCCTAATGAACTTCCCCTTGAACTGTCGCGCATGCTCTGGACAGATAAAAAACATTTTCAGTTCTCTATGCAGGAGATCAAGGATGTTCTTGAAGATGAAGCGCAGGAAGTGCCTGAGGATAGTAGGGCGTTCTGGGATCGTCCGGTGCTTGCCGATATTCAGACGCTACTGTTCTTACCGATCAAGTATGCGGATGAGCCTGCTGGGATCATCTGTGTACAAAGTTATCAGATGGACTGTTATCAGACTGAACATATTCGCATGTTGGAGGAAATTGGTGTTCAAGCTGCCCTGGCGATCAAATGTGCGCTGATGTATACAGAATTGAGTAGCGCGCTCAAGCAGGCGCAGGAGTCCGAACGGCTCGAAAACCAGTTTCTGATGATTGCCTCTCATGAGTTGCGCACGCCCCTCACGGCAGTCCAGGGGTATCTTGAATTGCTCGACGATTTTGGTGCCACGCTCTCTAACGAAGCGAAAGCGCGTTTTGTGAGTAACGCGCATCGCGCCTGCGAAGAATTGGTCCTGTTGTTAGGAAACGTCATGGATGCCAGCCGCATCGATCAAGACAAAGTCGAGCTAAAACCCGAGTGTGTGCACCTGGGCGAAGCGGTAGACGCAATTGCCGAAATTCTGGAACCGATGATTACAAAAGAGCAGCGTAACCTCACAATCCATGTGCCGGATGATCTGTATGTCTGTGCAGATGATCTGCGTTTGCGCCAGATTTTGCTCAACCTGTTAGGTAATGCACTGAAATATACTCCTGCACCAACCGATATGGCAGTGAATGCAGAAAAGTTATCTTATGCAGAACTGTGTCAACATTTTTCTGCCGTAAGAGCGGCCAGAACGTTATTACCATCCAGGCAATACGTCGTGATTGCTGTCTGCGACTGGGGGCCAGGCATCGCTCCTGGGAAACAACCCTTCCTCTTTACCAAATTTATGCGTCTCGACAGTGCTATTAACAGTCCGCAACGTGGAGCTGGTCTGGGCCTGTACCTGTGTCGCCAACTTACCGAGGCTATGAACGGCTATATATGGATGGAGAGCACTGGCATTCCCGGCGAAGGCTGCACATTCCTGTTAGCGCTGCCTGCCAGCGAGTAAAGATGTTTGACTGCACACAGAATGCTTTCCTTGCCCATCCATCAGGCAGCCAAACTGGAAAGGAGTACTAACGAAATGGAGAGCAATCATTTCGCCTCTTCTAATATTGATACAGAGGTATGGCAATCACGTGCTCGAAGTATAGTCCCGCTCTGGATGCTTCTCGGTCTCGCCATTCTCCTTCTGGTAAGTTGCTCCAATCCCGTCAGCACGCAAGATACAACGACACAACGAACCGCAACTTCATCGAACCTTCCTCTTTCGGCTACTCCTTCACCTCAGCTCACTCAACAGTATGAATTCACAGAACACGATAGTGGGAGAACCCTTACTTATACCATCACATCTCGTTTTGGGATTAGTTTAAATCAGCAGATGTATCCCAAAGAGAATATACGACTTTCCTGTACCCCTCCAGGGACACTTGGGAGCATCTCAAACATTCCGACAGTTATGCCACCGCTTTATGCGGTAAGGTATGAAGGCGTACAGCCGGGCCTATGTACCATCAAGAATGGAACCTTTCTCCTCACAGTAAGGATCATTGGAATGCAAGGTCGATAAATCAGCCCTACGGTTGTAAAAGCGCTAGCGCTTTTACAACCGTAGGGCTGATTTATCGACCTTGCGTGTCTATGACGAAATTAACTCGTTAAAATCAACAGCGTAAAATGTTGATAGTGGCTCATTGTGCTCACTTCTCTTTACTATCTGGCTCGTGCTTGTGGGGGTGATCGCCCGAAGAAGTCTGTGGATGACGCAGGTCCAAGTCTCTAGAACGGCTTTGTGAGCGGCGATCCAGTGCATCTGCTGTGTCTGTTGTCTCGTTCAGGTCGGCATCACTGGCTGCGCCGCGGTCGCGGGGTGACCCCTGACCAGTGACCGTGCCGGGAGATGAAGCAGCGCCCTCTACCGTACTGTCGCTGGTGAGTGTGCCGCCGGGTGATCTGCCACTCCCGGTGTCGCCTCGTTCTGGTAGGGTTCCACCACCTGGAGTGCCCAGACCGCGACTGGTTGCCATGCCCCCTTCCTCGGGTGTGCCACCGGAGCGCCCGTGCAGCATTTTATCGTAATCCTCTGTTTTACGCGTGCGCTGATCTGGCTCATCCTCGGGTGGAGTGGCTTTTTGTCGCACGTCGAAAGGCTCATTCTTGTTCGAGGCTCCTCGGCTCACGGGGCCGCGTGCCATCAGGTCTTCTTGCCGAGCGCGTTCTTGATCGTTTTTATCTGACATAGTAGAGTCTCCTATTTCTTTAACCTTCTCTGTGCGTATCACGAAGGAGGTAGGGAAACGGTTACACGGGAAAAATACCTTCACACGGCAACAACTGCTGGAAGCAGTTGTTGCCGTGTGAAGGTATTTTTCCCGTGTATGCCCGTCGCAGGCGGGATGCCTTGTGGTGACTAAGATTGTGTTTGCGAGGCGAAGAAATCTCGTAGCACGAGGCAGCCAGCGCCGCGTGCCCAGTTTACTCTGGTGATGCCGCGTTCAATAATGAGATCGAGGTTGCGACCCAGTTGTGAGAAAATATGCCGGTTCATGGTCTCTTTCATGGGTTCTATGAGCAGGTCGATCCAGAGCCCTTCGCCCCCATTGAGGATAATGCACTCTGGATTAAGCAGATTCACCAGAGTTGCCAGACCAATTCCCAGGTGGGCTCCCGTCAGTTTAAATGCCTTGAGCGCTCGCTCATCTCCCTCCTGTCCTCGCTTGAAAAGAGCGTTCACGTCTTTTGTATCCACATCGCCGGCTTTGACATCAATGGGATCGCCGCACAGTTCGCGATAGGTAGTGAAAATACCGTGATCTGAGACATAGGCTTCAAGACAGCCCCAGTTACCACACTCGCATCGCCTGCCATTCACATCGAAGGGGATATGCCCAAACTCTGCTCCCATCCCTTCCGCCCCACGAAATAAATCATCGCGAATTACTGTTGCCATGCCCAGACCGCGTCCCAGCGTAACCAGCAAAAAGTTGTGATACTTCTGGCCGTTGCCGTAGAGCTTTTCGTAACTGGCGAAGCAGTTCACTTCATTATCTACGAAGACAGGCATTTCTAGTCTTTCGCTCAACGGATTACTGAGTTCAACTTTGTGCCAATTAAGTATCCAGCTATCGACGTTGACGCCGGTTCTGGAGTTGACGGGACCCGAAACGCCACAACCCAACCCGAGGATCTTGTCGCGTGTCACCTCCGTATGTGCAATGAATGTTTCAACGCCTGTAGCAATCACATCTACCGCTTGCGCAGCATTGTTGCGCAAAGGGGCAGGCCAGGACTCAGCATAGACAACATTGCCATGTAGATTCAACATAGCCCCGGTGATCTCGTGTTCTCTTAGATCAACACCAAGCACATAACCCCCATCGGGGTAAATCTCCAGCAGTCCGGCTTTACGTCCCCCCGTCGACTCTGCTACTCCTGTCTCTACTACCAGTTCCCGCTCGATCAGCGCTGATGTAATACCGACAATCGTACCCAGGCTTAAACCAGATAATTTCTTTAACTGCGTACGTGATACGGGAGCATGGGTACGAATCAAATTAAGTAGCATATTCTGGTTAATCTCTCGCATCACATTACGGTCAATTGGATGTGCCCTTGGGTGCATAGCGTTATCCTCGTGCAGGTAGTACTAAGACCAATTTGCATGCAAATACGCCTCGCTGATAACGAACGCGCTTTCATGCTTCTAGCGCCACAGTCTCTTTGCGCGCAAGGGAAACCATAATTATTCTGTCAAACTTTAATCATTGACAAAAGTTATTATAGATGGTATGCTCTTTTTTGGCAAGTAGAAAAGAAGCACCACTAACAAACTAATATTTCAAGAGGAATCCTTTCTCTCTCACCGGATAGCAGGAAACAAACAGGTCTTTATCGATCATAGCGCCAATATAGACGATCATCAATATGATGGTGAGAGAAAGTACTCTGTCAACCAGGAACGTCAATGCATACTTTCTACGTGCCGTTGTTCCTACGTGGTAGTAGGAGTGACTCTAGTGCTTCGCCGAGTAGCAGGCAATGATGCTTTGCACCGTCAGGTATCGGCATCTTTGTATTTGTCTGCTCTCACAAAAACGATCCACGCGGAGGATCATAACACACATTTCATAACTTACCAGGTATATTATGGAGCGCTACGTATGTTCCTGGTAACGTTTATGGTACCCTGATGTACCACAACAAGGCAAAGGAGAACAGAGAAAATGGCCCAAGATCGTCGCATTGCTACTCCATTCTCACGACGACGCTTGCTCCAGTACACTGGCGGTTCCGTACTTGGCGGCTCCTTACTCGCCGCTTGCGCAGGAACTGGCGGCGGTGGTGGTAGCACCGGCAGCAGCAGCAGCAGTCTCCCCGCGCTAACCCAATGGTATCACCAGTATGGTGAGACCGGCACACATGAAGCAGTGCTCAAGTATGCCAAAGACTATACCAAAGCTAAAGTAACGGTGAACTGGGTGCCAGGCGTAGGTAGCGAGTATCAGACCAAGTTGAACGCGACTCTGCTTGGCTCCAATCCACCTGATGTATTTGAATTGCCAAACGCTACCGTTGATCAGGTGAAAGCTGGAGCGCTGGAGCCGCTGGATGACATCATTGCATCGGCAAAAAGCGATTTCAACCCGGCCGTGTTTAAGCCATATACCATCCAGGGCAAGATTTATGGCATCAAGATGATCAACGACCCGACCTTCTTCTATTATCGCAAGAGCGTATTCCAGAAAGCGGGCGTTCAACCTCCTACCACGATGGATGAGCTGATCAACGTTGTGAAAAAGGTAAACAGCAGCGGCATGAAGGGTGCCTACATTGGCCCGGATGGTGGTGTTGACGCTCTACACCAGATCGCAATCTGGGCTGCGGGCGGCGACTTGCTCTCCGAAGACAACACAAAAGTGACGTTCAACACAGATCGTGTAGCGAACATGTTCCTGAAGATACACGAACTGAATGCCACCGGGGGTGTGTTGCCGAACTTCACAACCTTCTGGTGGGACCCCTCGGCGTTCACTCAGGGGGTAGTTGCGATGCAGTGGTGCGGTCTATGGGCCATGCCTGGTATCACGAAGGCGCTGGGCGATGATTTTGGTATCTTCCCCCTCCCGCCGCTGGACAGTCAGTCGCAGCCTGCCACGGTCCTCGGCGGCTGGGCAGAGATGGTCTCCGCCAAGAGCAAGAACGTCGAGGCGGCAAAGGAATACGTCAAGTACCTATGGATTGACAATGCCCAGGTCCAGAAGGACTGGAATGTCGCTTATGGTTTCCACGTACCACCTCGCACCAGCACTGCTGCCAGCACCGATAAGCTCAAGACCGGCACTCCCGCTCAGGCTGTCGACATCTTGAACAAGTACGGCCACGCCGTTTCTCCTTACTGGGATGGTACGATGGATACAGCGCTGATGAACACCGTTAGCACCATCGTAAAGAGCGGTGGCAATGCCAAGGCATTGCTGGACAAAACGGCAGATCAGGCTAGTACGGAATTGGCGAAACTTCAGTAAATTCCTTGTGATACCTGGGTACATTTGGACATCCGTTCGTATCTTGATATGTGGCGGGTGTCCAAATGTGCATTTGAGGAAGGATGCGCTCATGAAGACTGTCAGTACTTCTCCGTCAGCAGAAGTGCGAGCTTCACGCCAGGAAAAACAAAGGAGTGTGCAGAGAGCAAGAATGCGTTCTCTCAAGACGGCTCTGACTTTCTGGAGCTTTGTCGGTCCCTTGATTCTTGGCCTGACACTGTTTTTCTATATTCCCATTATCTGGAGCGTTGTGCTTAGTTTCGCTAATGCACGCGCTGTGGTCTTACCAGCAGGTTTCGTTGGTTTTGAGAACTATCGTGAGATGCTTAGCGATCCTGAATTTATCCACGCGCTGGGGACCTTTACCATTTTCGCTGTGTTTATCGTGCCTACGACGCTTTTCTGTGCATTGGGCCTGGCTCTGCTGGTCAATAGCATCAAATTCGCTCAGGGTTTCTTCCGTTCGGTTTTCTTTTTGCCAACAGCATGTTCATATGTGCTGGCTTCGGTTATCTGGAAAATGAGCATCTTCAATGGCTCACCTTATGATCTTGCCGACACAGTGCTGCGCTGGTTTGGTGCGACGAACGTTGTTGCCTGGCTATCGAGTCCCAGTCCTCCCTGGTACTGGCTCGTGCTGGTCACTGTACGCCTCTGGCTTCAACTCGGCATCTATATGATTATCTTTATTGCAGGAATCCAGGATATTCCGCGTGAACTCTACGAAGCTGCCTTTGTTGATGGGGCAAGACGCGGTTGGCAAACGTTCGCCAACATCACCTTCCCACTGCTGCGCAACGCATCTATCGCGGTACTGCTGCTGAACGTGATTGCAGCCTACCAGGCGTTCGATGAGTTCTTCAACATTATGACTGGCGGTAACCAGATCCTGGCGCGTCCTCCCTTAGTGTATCTCTACACTGTTGCATTAGGTAATCAGGACTATGGTCGTGGCAGCGCAGGAGCTATGATCTTGACGCTCATTATCGTCGTCTTTACCTTGATTCAAGGACGTTTCCTGGGCTTTGGCAGGGCCGATTAGTTAGAAGGGGAGATAGTATGGCTCAACCAGTTTCTCAACCACATACATCACGTCGCGTCGGTCCTTCGACAGGGAAAATCATCACCACTGTTCTTCGCTATGCCCTGCTGATCATTCTGGCGCTGCTCTTCCTGATCCCGTTCTATCTGATCGTGAGAAATGGTCTGGCAACCGAGCGGGAGATTACATCACCCAACTGGACGTTTTTCCCCAGTACGCTCCATTTCGAGAATATTCAGGAGTTGATCAGCGATCCAGATCATCCATTTATGGATGGTATGACCAATTCTGCTACTATTGCTATCTTGCAGACGGTCGGGCAGATTCTGGTGTGCATGCTGGCAGGCTATGGCCTGGCGCGCGTTCCGTATCGCTGGTCCAACCTGGTATTCTATAGTGTCCTGGTCACCTTGATGATTCCGTTTGCGGTGATCTTCGTGCCGGTCTACCTGATTGTCTCGTTTCTGGGCTGGGTTAGCACGCTGCAAGGGCTGGTCGTACCCGGCGTCTTCAGTGGCTTTACTGCTTTTCTTTTCCGTCAATTTTTCCTCAGCTTCCCGCATGAATTAGAGGAAGCTGGACGTGTTGATGGCCTTGGCTACTGGGGCACTTTCTGGCGTATTGTCGTGCCCAATTCCTTCGGTATCATCTCTGCTCTGGGCGTAATTACCTTCATCAACTCCTGGAATGCCTTTCTGTGGCCCCTGGTGGTTGGTCAGGATCAATCGGCCTGGACGGTGCAGGTGGTGCTCTCCGACTTCCTAAATGCGCAGGTGCTTAATCTGCATGAGCTCTTTATTGGGTCGGCACTTGCCATTCTGCCTCTGGTGATCATCTTCTTCATCCTGCAGCGTTATATCGTTGAAGGCTACAAACAAAGCGGCCTGAAAGGGTAAAAGAGACGCCGCGCCAGCGGCACACGCAACAAGAAAGAGGATTTTTCAACACCCAACCGGGCTCAGCCCGGTTGGGTGTTGAAAAATCCTCTTTCTTGTTGCATCTGATATACTCAGAGTTAAAAGAGAGGGGCTTTTATGCGTGAAAGACAATATACAATTATTCTGCACCCTGACTCAGAAGGCGGAGGCTATACGGTGACTGTGCCTGCTTTACCAGGTTGCGTGACACAGGGCGAGACGCTAGAGGAAGCTATTGCAATGGCTAAAGATGCCATACGTCTTTATATCGATTCATTGATCGCAGATGGTGAACCTGTGCCTGAGGAGCGTGAACATCCGCAGGCTATCATTATCAACGTTGCAGCTTAGGAAAATTTTTCAGGATGAGACCTTCCATACCTGGATGACACCCATTTCGCTGCCTAAGGCGAGGTAGTTTCCGTCGGGGGACCAACTGATAGCGGTCATATCATCGATAATGTCCTGGCGCTTTCTCTCGTATCTGAGCACACAGCGGCCGGTAGCGGCGTCCCAGATGCGCGCTATGCGGGGCTTGCCGCCTGTGGCGATGTACTTGCCGTCGGGGGACCAGGCGAGACCGTTGATTGATAAGTCGCTCTCTTTTGCTGTCATCAACGTATGACCTGTTGTGGCATCCCATACGTGTACTACGCCGACTGAAAGCGAGGCAACGCGTTTGCCGTCAGGCGATGGTGCGGCTGTGGTGATCCAGTAGAGGTGATCGCGATAGGTCAAGATGGTGTTTCCTGTCGTCACATCCCAGATTCTTATCGTTTTATCGCCACCGCCAGCCGAGATAATAGATTTACTGCCCGGCAGATACGCCAGGCTCGTTATATATGTTGTTTCATGATTGGCATATGTCAGGAGGTTCTGGCCGGATACCATGTCCAGTACATGGATACGCGCGTCCTTCTGCTCGTTGTTTTCATACTTTCTCCCTGCGACGACGACGCGCGTTTCATCAGGAAGCACGGTCATGTTGTTGAGATAAAAATTCTCGCCAGGCCGAACTTCAAAGCTGCGCAACCCGGCTCCTGTAGAGGCGCTCCAAACGTTGATGGCGTGATCGTAGAGGGAAAAGACACGGCTACCATCTTGCGACCAGGCGAGACCCTTGCTATAGCCAGGGATAGAAACCTGTTGGAGGCCCGTAGGTACGTCCCAGATAGCTGTTGTATCAGATTTTGCTGCGCTGGAGGCTATAGATCGACTGTCGGGCGACCAGGCCATAGTGCGAATACGGTTGCCGTAGCGGTCCTTGCCCCCATGCGTGAATTGTGTGACAAATGAGACGGTAATATCCTCTGGTAGTACCGCCGGATACGAGGATGCAGACGATGGGGGAGTGTCTCTGGACGATTGACGCGTCATTGCGCTGGTAATCTGCCCGGGAGAGGCTTGCCAGACAGCCGTTGAGAGCTGCTGAGAGATCAGTTGCAATGTTTGTTTAATGCTCCTGGCGCTTTCGGGGCGTTTCTCTTTATCGATCTCGACCATTTGCATGATCAATGCAGCTAGAGCCGGACCAGCTGGAGCATGCTCGCTGAGGTCCAGCGCAGGAAAGCGAAAAGGTTCTTCGCTAGGATCATGGCCGGAAAGCAGGTGATGCAATGTTGCTCCCAGACTGTAAATGTCTGCACGCGCGGTCGTCTGTGCCCTGCCATACTGCTCTGGAGCGGCATAGCCGGGCGAACCCAGCACCGAAGTATCTTTCGTTTGTCCTGGTTTAAACAGGCGAGCAATGCCAAAATCGATCAAATAGAGATGATCATCTGCCGTAAGCATGACATTGGCAGGCTTCAAATCGCGGAAAATGATTGCAGGCTGCTGGCTATGCAAATAGTCGAGTACAGTACATAATTGCAGCGCGATGGGCAACACCCGTTGCAAAGGCAGTTTGCCGTCCGGGGATGCTTGCATACAATCTTCCAGCGTTTTGCCATCGATATAGTCCATCACCAGGTACCAGCGGCCCTGCTCCTCAAAATACTCGTAGACACGGGGAAGATTCTGATGCGTCAATCCTGCCAGCAAGACCGCCTCCTGTTTGAAGGCTTCGATGGCTTGCTGCTGCTCATTGGCATCATGAGACTGCACAAGCATTTCTTTCACGGCGCGCTTTGGACGATTGGGGAAGGAAGTATCTTCCGCTTGATAGATCGCGCCAAATCCGCCCTGTCCGAGAGTCGTAAGAATATGGTAACGTTGTTTCAGCAGCATTGAAGAAGTTCTCAAAGGTTCCCCACACACCCTACAGAAATTTGCCGTGGACGGATTACTTGAATTACAGTTCCCGCAAAAGCCTGCTGGTTGCATGATGAACGCATCCCTTCGTCACAAGAATATCTCAATAGAAATGCACAACAAGGCACCTGTGGAGCCTGTCTCGTAATACTTGACATGGGTCGTCCAACCTCGCTGAATCCCCGCCTGCGGCAGGGCACATGGGAATAACAACTTCTTTCAAAAACTGCCCCCGGCAGTTTTTGAAAGAAGTTGTTATTCCCATGTGTTCCCCAGACGAGACTGTGATTGCCTGAAACGGGTGGTCCATGTCAAGGATTTCTGTGACACTATATTACCATAAGGAGAGCATATCACCAATAACTGGAGCAATGAGGAGGTTGCTGGATTTGGTATAGAGAGAGAGGGGAGAGGGGCTGCTCATCGAATTTGTCGTGCGCTTGATCCTCGTCTCCACTGTGACGATTGAGCAATTTCTGGTGATCAGCCCCATTGTACACTACGGCCTCTACGGGATCGTCCTACTATGGACATTTCTCTTCGATCGCATACGTCGCCGGAGGCAGAGCAACAAGCTTTAGCAAGCTCAACAGGTCCAGGAACCATTGCGTACCGCAGTCTAGCTCAGCCTGTAAACGGGTGCACTACAAGGTCGTTGAGCAGTTTGCCCCCTTTGGTCCTGGTACTGCGGTTGCTATCCTTGCTGCTGCTGGCCCGGCTGATCCGGCTGGCCTGGCTGTT
>Ga0070741_10014563_pt1 | contig 13573 bp, 10 predicted proteins | sample Coa_R1_4_FD_66440 | JGI IMG/M metagenome (GOLD analysis project Ga0070741, IMG submission 66440) | Surface soil microbial communities from Centralia Pennsylvania, which are recovering from an underground coalmine fire - Coalmine... | ecosystem: Environmental > Terrestrial > Soil > Unclassified ... | reverse complement strand
GGGGCACCTCGCGGTAGATGAGGCAGGCAATCTCGAGGCCTTTGCTCTGCGCCGCCTCCGCGAACAACTGGACCACCTCCTCGACCATCGCCCGCAGGTCGAAATCCACCATCTCCAGGTCGAGCTTGCCGGCCTCGATCTTCGAGAAGTCCAGGATGTCGTTGATGACCGTGAGCAGGGTCGCGGCGCTGCTGTTCATCGTCGCCACGAAGTCGCGCTGCTGCTCGTTGAGCGGGGTGGTGCTCAGCAGCTCCAGCATGCCGACCACGCCGTTGAGCGGCGTGCGGATCTCGTGGCTCATATTGGCCAGGAACTCGCTCTTGGCCCGCGCCGCCGCTTCGGCCGCGTCGCGGGCGCTGGCCTCGGCCGCGTAGAGCGACGCGTTGCGGATGGCGACGGCCGCCTGCGCGCCGAAGCTGTCGAGCAGGGCTTGCTCGCCGCGCGTAAACTGGAACGGCTCCCGACCGTACAGGGCCAGCACGGCCAGCAACTGGCCTTCGAACGTGATGGGGTGCCCGTAGAAGCTGCGCAGGCCGTGCGCTCGCCACCACCGCTGGCTCACCAGCCGATCGTCGGCCAGCACGTCCCCCACGTTGAGCGGCTCGCGATGGCTGGCGACCCAGCCGATCAGGCCCTCGTTGAACCGGCTCGCCGGGAGCCCGTGGCCCCGCCCGAAGGCGGGGTTGGCCCAAGCCCGCACTTCCAGGCGCTGGGCCGCCTCGTCGGCCACCCAGAACGACGCCTCCGGCGCGCCGACCAGCCCGGCCGCCGCCTTGGCGATCTCGTGCAGCAGCTCCTCCATGTCCAGCGCGGACGAGATGAGCTGGGTCAGGCGGATCAGCGTCTGCAGCCGCTCCAGCCGCCGATCGAGGTCCGCGTAGAGCCTGGCGTTCTCGATGGCGATCGCGGCCTGGGCGGCGAAGATGTTGAGCTGCTGCTGGTCCTGCTCGGTGAAGGCGGCCCCCGGCGTCTCGTGGCCGACGCACAGCACGCCGACGAGCCGGTCCTGGTAGACGATGGGCTCGGCCAGGAAGGCCGTCAGCAGCGGGTCGGACGGCTGGCGCTCGAGGGCCCCGGGCCAGGCGCGGTAGTCGTTGATCAGGACCGACTGCCGCCGCTCGGCCGCCAGGCCCGCGCCGCCCTGGCCGGGCCGCAGCCGACGCTCGGCGATCGCCGTCGAGCGCCCCTCCCAGGCCCGCGAGAGCAACACCTCCTGGGTGAGATCCCACTCGTAGACGTCGCCCCACGACGCGTTCACGAGGCTCATCGCCCGCCGGATGATCAGCCCGAGCAGGGTCGCGAGATCGTGCTCGCGGGCGATCTCGACGGCGACGGTCTGCACGGCTTCGAGCCGCCGCGTGCGCTCCCGCAGGGCCACTTCCGCGTCCTGGCGCTCGCGCTCGCTGGTGGCGAGCTGATCGGCCATCTGATCGAAGGCTTGTCCCAGGTCGCCCAGCTCGTCCGAGCCGCTCACCCCCGTCCGGTGCTGCCACTCCCCGCGCGCCCAGTAGGTGGCGGCGAGGCGGAGAGCGCGGAGGCGCGGCGCCAGGCGCCACCAGAGGAGCAGCAGCAGCGCGAGCGGCAGACCGTTGAAGGCGACGTTCAGGAGCCCACGGGCGAGCGCGGCCTCGTGGATCGGCGTGAGCACGGCTGCGCTCGGGATGCCCACCAGCGCCACCCAGGGCGTCTCCTCGACCTGGTTCCAGGCCCACAGGTATTCGGTGCCATCGGCCGTCCCACGGCGGATGGCGTTCTCGCCGGCGCGGATACGCTGCAGGCGGTCTTCCGGGAGGGTCGAGCTCACGAGCGATGCCGCGGCGCCGGAGCCGTCGAGGACGCGCCCTTCGCGCGTGTCGACCAGCATCACCTGGCTCCCGGACGGCAAGGGCAGGGCGGCCCACTGCGCCGAGAGCTGATCCACCCGCACGCTGGCGATCAGGAAGCCCCCGCGCGCGGGCGGCGCCTGCTCGTACACCGGCAGGGCGACGACGATCAGGCGGTTGCCGGTGCCGGGGTCGGTCCCGACCTGGGCCGAGGCGGCCAGCCTCCCTGTGGCAACCACTTCGCGGGCGACGGCGAGCTCCGAATAACCGGGGCGACCGACGGCCGGGTCGTAGTGGGAGCGCCCGTGCTCCTGGAGATCGGCCGTGAAGTAGCTGAGCCCGCTCAAGCCCGGCTGAGCATCGGCCAGAATGGTCAGGATCTGGTCGCGATCGTCGTCGCTGCCGTTCCAGAACCGGGGCAGCTCCCCGATCACCTGGCCGGCGCGACGCGCGTACTCGATGGTTCCTTCGACTTCCGCCGCCGCAGTGTCCGCGACCGAGCGCGCGCTGCCGAAGGCTCGGCCCTCGGCCGCCAGGCTGTCGTCGCGCGTCTGGAGGAATCCGATGGCCAGCGGGACCAATTCCGCGACGGCGAACAGGACCAGGATCTGGATGGCCAGTGAGGAGGACCATCGGCGCAGGCGGGACCACGGAGGCGATACAGATCGCGACATAATCTTACGGAGGCCCTCTTCAGCCCGCTGCTTCGCCCTTTCCGCCGTGACCGGATTGCCGTACGCTCGTGCGAGCTCCGCCGATTATGCACCGGGGGATATGGTCCGCCCAAGCGCCGCGCCGGCCTACTGCGGGGTGTAGCGGCCGAGCCGCTCGACCGCGTAGTCGACGAACGAGTTGTCCACGACCTGGGCGGGGTCCAGGCGCCCCTGCACGTAGCCGTGGTTGATCCACCATTCGACGTCGTCGGAGAACGTGCTCATGTTGACGTAGCCGTCGGGATTGAGCCCCACCGGCACGATCTGCTCGAGCAAGGCCTTGTCCTTCACCGTCGTGTTGCGGCTGAGGATGTCGATGATCTCGGCCTTGCCCACCCCGCGCGTGAAGGCGTCCCAGTGGTCCCGTAGCCCCTTGACGTAGGCGAGCATGAAGCGGTCCCCGACTCCGCGCTGCTGGGTGATGAGGTGCGGGGCGTAGAGCAGGACGGCGATCTGCTGGTTGGGATAGATCTGGTCGGTACGCTTGTACACCGTGACGATCCCGTTCGCGGCCGAGCTGGTGATGAGCGGCTCGTTCATGATCGCCGCGTCGATCGCCCCGTTGCGGGCGGCGGCCGGCATCTCCGGAAAGCCCAGCGGCACGATCTCGATGTCGCTCAGTCCCAGCCCGCAGTCGCCCAGAGCGCGCTCGATCGCGGGCTCGGGGCTCAGCCCGATGCCCGGCACGGCGATGCGGGCGCCCTTGAAGCTCGAGCAGCCGCTGAAGGCGCCGCTGTCGACCAGGTCTTTGCGCACGACCAGGCCCTGGAAGCCGAAGCCGGGCGGCGTGCTTCCCTTGTCGGCGACGATGCGGATCGGCACTTCGCGCGCCACGGCGTTGAGGAGCCCGGCGCTCGTGGCACCGCTCCCCACGTCGAGCTGGCCGGCGCCGAGCGGGGCCACCATCTCCTGGGCGTTCTGGAAGGGCAACGACTCCATCTCGAGGCCCTGCTCGCGGAAGTAGCCCTTGTCCTTGGCGATGAACAGGCCGGCATCCGAGGTCTGGCTGAGCATGCCGACGCGGACCGTGACCGGCGGGCTCAGCGGCGGGTCGACCGGGCGCGAGGTAGGAGCTGCGGCTGGCGGCGATGGCGCCGGCTGGGTCGGCGCGGTGGTGGGCGCGGTCGTCGCGGTGAGCGCGGCTGGCGGCTGGGCGGTCGGCCGACAGGCCGCGCCGAGAAGCACCGCCAGCGAAACAGCAAGCGACCATCGTGAGACGAGGGGCATTGGCAGCCTCCGGGGCCCGGGGTGATGGGGGCCGAGCATCTGAACCCACAGTACTTATTGTCCCAGAGAAGCTGAGCCGACAACCGTTCCGACCGAGACGGTTCGCGTTGCGGGTGGGTGAAGATTCGTGCCAGCCCACGAGCCCGCGCCTCGGCTGGGCCAGGCCCGCGCTACTGGTCCGGGGAGCCGGTCTCGGGGGGGCGCAGGACGGGGACCGCTTGCCCGTCCCGCGTGACGAACCAGAAGTAGGCGCCGTCGAGCGCGGTGCCCGCCGCGCGCAGCATACCGACCAGGCGATCGAGACCCGGGTCGGCCCCGGCCAGGCGCGCGTCCACCACCGCCACGAACTGCCCGGGGTAGCGCGCGAGTATGGCCCGGTGCTCGTCCTGCCAGCGCAGGAGCTCCTCGAACCACTCGTTCCAGCGCAGGTCCACCGCGATCGCACCGTCCAGCGCAGGCCTCCGAGTAGTTGGGTCGGCTTTTCACACCAGTATGGTGCGGCAGCAAATATTTGCCATCTGCCAGGTGGCGTATGCCGATGGACTAGACCGGGCCGCGCGCTGCTGACGCGCCCCCGCGCCCTCGGTTAGAATCCCTTGCCGGGGGAGAGCGTTTGTATGCCCGACGACTACGTGACGGTGGCGCGCGCCGACGAGCTTCCGCCAGGCACGCGCCGCCTGGTGGCGGTGGGCGTCCACGCCGTGCTTCTCGTGAACCTGGATGGCGCGCTCTACGCCGTGCCCAACGCCTGCCCGCACCGCCACTGGCCGCTGTCGGAGTCGGCGCTCTGCGACACGACGCTCAAGTGCGCGCGGCACGGCTGGGAGTTCGACGTCCCCAGCGGCCGGGCCACCTGGCCGCCGTTCGGCTATCGGCTGCGGCACCTGCCGCTGCGGGTCGTCGACGGGGCCGTGCAGGTGGCCTGGGTGGAGCCCGAGATCGAAGCGGCTTATTAGCAGTGGAGTAGGGAGGATCGTGTGGTCGAGGTAGCTGCGCGCCCATCGGAGACCGAGCTTCGCCCCCGGTATCGCGACCTGCGCGACTGGATCGAGGGGGTCGAGCGCCTCGGCCAGCTTCGCCGCGTCGACGGCGCGAACACCGAGGAGGAGATCGGGCTCGCCCAGGAAGTGCTCACCAAGCACGACACCGCGCCGGCGGTCCTCTTCGACCAGATCCCCGGCCACGAGCCGGGCTTCCGCGTGCTCTCCTGCCCGCTGGGCACGATCCAGCGCATCGCCTACACGCTGGGCCTGCCGCCCGAGGCGAGCAAGCGCGAGCTGGTCGATCTCTGGCGGCGGCGCTTCAAGGAGATCAAGCCGATCGATCCGGTCGAGGTCACCGACGCGCCGATCCTCGAGAACGTCCTGCTGGGCAAAGACGTCGACGTCCTGAAGATTCCGGCGCCCAAGTGGCACGAGGACGACGGCGGCCGCTACATCGGCACCGGCAGCTTCGACATCACCCGCGACCCCGACGAGGGCTGGGTCAACCTGGGCACGTACCGCGTCATGGTCCAGGACCGCTATCGTCTCGGCTACTACATCTCGCCGGGCAAGCACGGCCGCATCCAGCGCGAGAAGTACTTTGCCCGCGGGGAGAAGTGCCCGGTGGCGATGGTCGTCGGCAGCGACCCGCTGCTGTTCCTCGCCTCCTGCACGGAGATTCCCTACGGCCTGTCCGAGTACGCCTGGGTCGGCGGCCTGCGCGGCGAGGCGGTGCCGGTCGTGCGCGGCAAGGTCACCGGCCTGCCGATTCCCGCCTTCGCCGAGATCGTCTTCGAGGGCTACGCGCTGCCCGACGTGACGATGCCCGAGGGGCCATTCGGCGAGTGGACGGGCTACTATGCCTCCGACACGCGGCCCGAGCCGGTCCTGCAGGTCGAGGCGATGTACTTCCGCAACCAGCCCATCCTGCTCGGCCAGCCGCCGGCCCAGCCGCCCGACGAGCAGGCGCGCTTCCGCGCCTTCATGCGCTCGGCCGTGCTCAAGGACGAGATCGAGAAGGCGGGAGTGCCCGACGTGGCCGGCGTCTGGTGCCACGAGGTGGGCGGCTCGCGGCTGTTCAACGTGGTGGCGATCCGCCAGCGGTACCCGGGCCACGCCCGCCAGGCCGGGCACGTCGCCGCGATGTGCCGCGCCGGCGCCTACACCGGCCGCTACGTGGTCGTCGTCGACGACGACATCGACCCGACGAACCTCGAGGACGTGCTCTGGGCGATGTGTACGCGCTCCGACCCCGAGACCTCGATCGACCTCATCAAGCGCGCCTGGGCCACGCCGCTCGACCCGCGCATCCCGCCCGAGAAGCGCGCCGCCAATGACTACACCAACTCGCGGGCGATCATCGACGCCACGCGGCCGTACGAGTGGCGCGACCAGTTCGCGCCGGTCAACCGCATGCGCCCGGAGACCGAGCGCCGCGCCTATGAGAAGTGGGGCTGGCTCGTGGGCAAGTAGCTGTCAGCCGTCAGCTATCAGCTATCAGCTATCAGCTATCAGCTATCAGCTATCAGCCGTCAGGAGTCTCGACTCTTCTGACGGCTGACGGCTCTCCGGATCAGCTCGGCGAACAGCATCCCGAGCAGGGCGCCCGAGGCGACGTCACCCGGGTAGTGCGCGCCGAGGTAGACCCGGCTGAACCCGACCGTAGTCGCCAGGCCGAAGAACAGCGGCGCGCGCCGCGGCCAGATCATGCTCAGCGTCAGCGCCGCCGCGAACGACGCTGCCGTGTGGCCGCTGGGAAACGACCAGCTCCCCGGCTTCTTGCCGACGACCAGGGCGCGCACGATGTCGATGAAGGGACGCCGCCGCCGGAACACCTGCTTGACCGGGTGCTCCACGATCCAGGTCGCGCCGATCATGGACGGTAGGAGCAGGCGCACCGCGCCCCGGCTGCCGCGCACCCGCAGCCCGTGGGCGACGACCACCCCGGCCAGCCAGATCCAGCCGCCCGTAGCGATCCACGATGCACCGTACAGCAAGCTGTTCAGCCAGCGGGGATGGGGCAGGCAGTTAACCGCCAGGAACAGGCGCGCGTCCAGCGCCTGGAGCGGCCCCATCCGCCGCAGCACGGCCTCGCGCAAGTAGCGGCGGCCCCGCTCGGCTTCGGGGGTCGTCGGCGCGCCGGCCACGCCGAGCGCGTGCTGCGCAGCCTCCACTACGGTCGGCGCCTCCGGCGTGTCGGCCACCGCGCGGGCGGCCGCCGTCGTCAGCGCTGCGGCGACCGCCGCCTCAGGTGCCGGAGCGGCCGTCGCGGCCTGCTCCACGGCGGTCGCCGCCGCCGTCGCGGCCTGCTCGGCCGCCATCGCCCGCTCGGCCTCGGTCTGGCCCGCGGCCAGGCGCTCGACGCGCTCGATCACCGCCTCGGCCACGTCCGGCGAGTCCACCTGCCCGAGCTCGCTCCGCAGGACCTGCTCGACGCGCGCCTCGCTCTCCTCGGGTACCGCGCTCATCTCTACCCTCGTGCGACTCCTGCCGACGATCGCGCTTTGCAAGCAGCTTTCGTGCCAAATGGTTGCTTTACCACGCAAAAGCTCCATTCTCGGACAAGTTCAAGCCCGCTTGCGGTATGTCTGGCACGCTGATTCCAGCGGCCGACCAAACCGGTCACTGATACACGTGGTTGGCACGCCGCTTGCTCCTTACTAGGCCAGAGCCGCGTTTTTCACGTCTTCGGCGGCGGTGATCGGCGCGGATCGCTGGGTCACCGAGGACAGTTCGAGCGCAAGGAGACGCGTCATGGCCACACGAGACCCGTATTCCCGCGGCGACGAGACCAGGACTTCCAGTACCGGCAGCACTCAGACTCCCACATCCGGGGCCTTTGGCGCTTCCACCACCGGCAGCGCGCAGGGCGACCAGACCCGCTCCACGCGGGGTAGCGACGGCTCCTCCATGAAGGTGGAGGAGGCGATGAACGACCCCAAGCAGGCGGCGACCCAGGTGGCCGAGCAGGCCAAGGAAACGCTCGGCCAGGCCACGGAACAGGCTCAGCACCAGGCCAAGTCGTTGGTCGGCAGCCAGCTCAACCAGGTGTGCTCGTCGGTCGAGACCCTGGCCGACGCCGTCCGTTCGATGGGGCAGCAGCTCCGCGAGAAGGACCAGGACCAGCTCGCCAGTCTCAGCGACCAGGCCGCCAACCAGATCGAGCACCTCTGCGACTACGTGCGCGATCGCGACGTCGACGAGATGATGCGCGACGTAGAGTCCTTCGCGCGGCGTCAGCCGATGCTGTTCGTCGGCGGAGCGTTTTTCCTCGGCCTGATGGCGGCGCGCTTCCTGAAGAGCTCGCGGCCCGACCAGGGCATGGATTACCGGCGCTACGCCGGCCGACGGTCGTCGTACGGCTCGGCCTACTACCCACGCGGCTACGGCTACCAGTCGGGCACGGGTGGCGGTGGCTCTACGCGCTTTGGTAGCGGCACCACTGGCTTCGGCGGCAGGCCCGGCTACGGCAGGCCCGATGTCTCGGGCCGGGAGCGCTACGGGCGCTACGCGCCGCAGTCCAGCGTTGGCACGGGCTCGATGCCCTCGGGCGCCGGCACCACCGGCACCACCCACGCCGACATGGCCGGTGTTGGGTCGCGCGCCGCGACGACCGGCGCGGGCAGCTCGTCCACGACCAGCAGCCAGGGAACCAGCGGCGCCAGCAGGCCCAGCACGAGCGCTGGCTGGGGCACCAGCGGCAGCAGCGCGCCGAGCAGCGGCGGCACTTCCAGTAGCACGGGCAGCACGAGCGCTCCGTCCCCGTCGACCGGCCAGACGCCTGTCGGCCGCACGCCGGGCGAGGGCAGCAGCTCCCCGGGCTCGCACAGGTCGGAGGGGCAGTAATGATCCACAAGGAAGAGCCATCGATCGGCGAGCTGTTCGCCGACCTATCACGCGAGACCTCGACGCTAGTTCGCAAGGAAGTCGAGCTGGCCAAGGTCGAGCTATCGACGAAGGCATCGAAGGTTGGTAAGGACGCGGCATTCATCGGCGCGGGGGCGGCGGTAGCCTACGCCGGGTTCCTGGCCATCGTAGCCGGGATCATCGTCGTGCTGGCGGCGATCGGCCTCCCCTGGTGGCTGTCCGCCTTCATCGTCGGCATCGTCGTCGCTGGTGTCGGCGGCTTCCTCGTCCAGAAGGGCCTCGACGCGCTGAAGCACGAGGACATGGCCCCCCGCGAGACCGTCCAGACGCTCAAAGAGAACGCGCAGTGGGCCAAGGAGCAGACGCAATGAGCACGGAGAGAGACCGCCCGGAGGCGGACGCCACCACCGTCCGCTACCGGCCGGCGCCCACTGACGTAATCGCCGAGGACACCGGGGTGGCCTCGGCGAGCCAGGGCGCCGTCGTCTACACCGATCAGACCAGGCGCACGGATGACCACGACCAGGCGGGCAACACGGACGACAACCCGCCCGAGGTGGAGGAGATCCGCTCGGAGATCGAGCAAACGCGCGCGGAGATGAGCCAGACGATCGACGCCATCCAGGAGCGGCTGAGCCCGCACCGGCTGGCGCAGGAAGCGCAGGAGACGGTCCGTGGCGCGACCATAGGAAGGGCGGAGCGAATGATGAACGAGGCGACCGACAAGGCCGAGGAATGGGTTGACAACGCGAGCGACACCGCCCGCGACTTCGGGACGAGTTTCATGGACACCGTCCGGGCCAATCCGGTCCCGGCTGCCCTGGCTGGGATCGGCCTCGGCTGGCTGTTCATGAGCGCCCGCAACCGCGGCTCGAACCGCGACGACGACCGGCGCTACCGAGCGTACCGCCAGGCCACCCAGTATGCGCCCTACGGCTCACGGCCGGGGGAGCGAACCTACGGGGGCTATTCCCGCGGCTTCGCCGGGACCGGGTACGACCGCGGCTACAGCTCCGGGCGTGGCTATGGATACGCCGGGGGCTACGCTGACACGGACACCGACCGGGACCGGGGGGTCACCGAGCGAGTCGGCGACGCGGCCTCTGACGTGCAGGAGCGCGCGGGGGAGATGATGTCGCAGGCCGGCGAGCGGGTTGGCGATGTGGCTCGCGGCATGGCCGAGAACGTCGGCGAGTGGACCGACACCGCGCAGGAGCGGTTCTCCGACATGAACGTCGTCGACGCGGTACGGCGCAACCCACTGCCTGCCGCGCTCGTCGGCCTCGGCCTCGCCTGGATGTTCAAGAGCATGCGTGACGAAGGCCAGGGCTACGGCCGCGACTGGCAGGATCGCGACTACGGCGGCTACTCGCCGGGCTACGCCAGCGGGAGCTATGGCCGCGGCTACCGATACGATCGCGGCTATGGCTACGCGGACATGAACGGGACGTACGAGCGCGGTGAGGGGCGTGGGCTCACCTATCGCGCCGGCGAAGCATTCTCCGACGCCGGCGAGCGGGTGAGCGGGATGGCCAGCCGTGTTGGCGACACTGCCGGCCAGGTACAGGACCGGGCCGGCGAGCTCGTCGGCCAGATGAGCGAGAACGTCGGCGAGTGGACCGACACTGCGCAGGAGCGGTTCCAGGACGTGCGCGGCCAGGCCGACCGCTTCCTCGACGAGAGCCCGCTCGCCGCGAGCGCGCTCGCGCTCGCGCTCGGCGTGGGCGTCGGCATGCTCCTACCGAGCACGCGCCAGGAAGCCCGCATCCTCGGGCCCGCCCGCGAGCGCTTCATGGACCAGGCGCAGGACGTCGTTCAGGAGACGACGCACAAGGTCCAGCGAGTCGTCAGCGAAGTCCAGGACAGCGTGAAGGACACGGTGAAGGAAGAGGCGCAGAAGCAGGGTCTCACCGGCCAGCAGCAGCCAGCCTCTTCGTCCCAGAGCAGCGGCTCGTCGTCCGAAGGCGGCGGCTCGTCGTCGCAGCAGTCTTCCACCCCGAAAGCCCGCGTCTAGGCAGCGCAGCGCGCTGGTGGATCCGGCCTCGCCAGATCCACCAGCGCGCGACTCGTATTCGATAGCGACCCCAGCATGGCCGCCGTCACCGGGGCGCGGACGATCAGCCGGTCGCCTCTTCCGCCTCGGCGGCCTGCTCGGCCTCCACGCGCCGAAGCTGTGCCTGCCAGGCGGCGATTAGCGCCTCGCCCAGCGGACCGCCCCACTCCACGGCGTGGGGCACGTACTTCAGGCGCGTCTCCTCGAGCACGCGGTACTGCATCCCGCGGCGCGGCGAAGTGTGCAGGTAGAGCAGGTTGTCCAGCCGGTCGGCCAGCTTGATGAGCTGCCCCTCGGCAGCGCTCGTGCCGGCCGCGGCGAGGTAAGCTGCCGCGTCGCGGCGACGGCGCAGCATCGGCTTGGTAGCAGCCCACACCAGCGCCGTCACGCGCGGTCCGAAGCGGACCTCCAGCTCGGCCTCGTCGAGCGCCGTGTCCTCAAGGGTATCATGCAGCAGCGCCGCCGCGAGCAGCGCCGGGTCGCGGTAGCCGTGCTCGGCCAGGTGGCCGGCCACGCGCAGCGGATGGACGATGTAGGGGTGGCCCTCGTCGCGGACCTGATCGGCGTGCAGCGCCGCCGACAGCGCGTAGGCGGCGCGGACGGTCTGCTGGGTCTCCGCGGGCAGCCGCTCGAGCAAGGCCGCGAGCAGGCGCGCCTCCTCGGGCTCCGGTGCGCTCATGCGTGCTCCAATCGCTCTGCCTGACGTGTACCGCCGCCCGCGCCGCGGCGCCGGCTCACCCCCGCGCCAGCAGCGCCACGTCGGGCTCCGGCAGGACGAGCGTCCGGGTCGGTGCGTAGCCGCTGGCCCGCAGATGCTCGGCCACCACCTCCACCGGCGGACACCAGGCGCTCCGACCGGCCGCCAGCGCCAGCAGCGCGAGCAGCGGCGCCAGCGGTCGCACCGGGCCCGCCGCGAGGAACGGCCCGACCACTGCCACCCAGGCGCCAGGGGCCAGATACGGACGCAGGTCCGTCAGCCGCTTGCGCAGCGCCGCCGCGCCCCCCCCGTCCGCCGCTTGCACCACGACGGCGACGTGGGTGCGCCGAGCCTCAAGCCCCTCGAGCGTCGGCAGCACGACCAGCCTCTCGTCGATCGCCCTCCCGCCGCTCGCCGCTGTGACGGCCGCCTCCCGCTGGCCACAACCCGCCAGGGTGGCCTGCCCCGCCGCGCTCGCATCCGCGACCAGCCCGCCGCGCAGCCCGGCCGCCCGCGCCAGCAAGGCCCGAACGAAGACGCCCTGGCCCCCGACCTCGAGCGCTAGCCCTTCCTCTTCCAGCGGCAGCTCGGCGGCGAGCGCGGCTGCCGCGAGCGCATGGAGCGCCCCCCCCGACGCGCCATCCCACTGACCGACGGCCGACGTGGCGCCGGGCGGGGCGCCGGGAGCGACCAGTAGCGGCTCCACCAGCACCGCCGTGAGCGCAGCGGCCAGGGCCTGGTCGCTGCTCGCCTCTGCCCAGGCGGCGAGACCCGCGCCGCCCTCGGCTAGCAGCGCCTGCCCGAGCGGCCCGAGCGCGTACGCCGCGTCGCGCTCCTCCACCAGCCCAAGCCCCGCGCAGGCGGCCAGGAAGTAGCGCATAGGCAGCCGCTGCGTGCCGAGGCTATAGCACACCTCTTCCAGATCGGCTGCGCGCGTGCCGAGCATCGCGCACAGGTCGAGCCGCGCCGCCACCGCCAGCACCGTCTGCCGCCACGCGCCCGTCGCCAGCGCGACCAGCCCTGCCGTCGCGGCCTCGTCCGTCCCACACCCCTTTTCGGGCATAGCGATCCTATCGCCTCGACCCCGGCGATGCCCCGCCGACGCTCGTCCTCTGGCGATTTCCGCGCCGCACAGCTCCCACCAGGCTGCCGGCGGCGGAGCCTACGGCCGCCCCGCGCCGCGAGCGTGCCGATGCCAGGAGAGGCTCGGGGGCACCATGATATAATACGGGCGCCCCGGGCCTCATGGCGACTCGGGCGCACCAGCCAGGCCGAGCAGCTTGCCCGATGCCTGGCCCCGCACCGATCGGGAGTGGTGAAGTGGTATCACAGCGGTCTTTGGAACCGTTATCCCTGGTTCGAATCCAGGCTCCCGAGCCCAGCTAATCCGCCAGATTCCACTGATTCCCGTGGTCCCCAGCGGGATATCCGCCGTGTCCTGCTCCCCGCCAACTGTGGTCAAACTGTGGTGCCCACCATCTCAGGCAAGTCTCTTGACAGAGGCCTCAGACCCGGTACGCATCTTGCCTCAATATCGAGGAACCCTGAGTGTATCGACTCTATCTCGATCCATCTACTGTTTCGACACATGAGTCCGGCGTGCCACAAGGAAGTGCATTGGAAGAACGTCGTGGCCCATGTGCCTGTCTGCAAGTAGCCGGTGGTTCCCCGGTGCTGTTCAAAGGAGACGCTCACCCCCCACCTGCGCTAACGCGAGCACCGCTTACCAGTTCGATACCGACGACCTGCTCTAGGTATGCATATCTAGTTCCATGAGCAGGTGCCTTGGTTGCACTGGCCCCTTTTCCCGGAACCACCGCAGTATCACCGCTGCCCCAGAGACGTCGCTACCATAGCGTTGTCTCGAGTGTAAACTGACTGGAGTAGTTCAGCCATGCCACCTACTCCGCAGATCCTCATCGTCGAAGACAATCCATCTACCCGCGACTTCCTGCGGGATCTGCTGACCGCGGAAGGATTTGAGGTGGACACTGCTCCCAATGGCCGCATGGGTCTGGAGCGCGTACGGTCGAGGGGCACGGATCTCGTGCTGCTCAACCGCAGGCTGCCGGATATGGACGGGTTAGCGTTCTGTCAGCATATCCGGGCCGAGCCGTGGGGCCGCGGCCTGCCCATCATCATGCTCACGGTGCTTAGCCGTGTGGATCAACGGCTCGAAGGGTTCGAGACTGGCGCGGACGATTACGTAC
>Ga0070741_10014562_pt1 | contig 13574 bp, 14 predicted proteins | sample Coa_R1_4_FD_66440 | JGI IMG/M metagenome (GOLD analysis project Ga0070741, IMG submission 66440) | Surface soil microbial communities from Centralia Pennsylvania, which are recovering from an underground coalmine fire - Coalmine... | ecosystem: Environmental > Terrestrial > Soil > Unclassified ... | reverse complement strand
ACTGCTCGCGCCAAAGGCGCTCACAGGGAGAGGAAGGTGCTGGCGGTGGGCTGTGCCCACCGCCAGCACCTTCCTCTCCCCAACGGCTCGCAAGCGAGCCGTTCAGGATGAAAAGACAACGTTTGCGAAGCCCTGGATTCTTGCCAGGGCTGTTGCAAAGTCGGGAATAAAGTCTGCCAAGCGGGGGTCAAGGGGGCGGCAGCCTCCTTGCGGGGGGTGGGGTGTCCCCACTTTTTCCTCTTCTCCCCACCGCCGAAGGCGGCAAAAAAGACTTTGCAACAGCCCTGTGATTCTTGCTCGAAATGGTTGACTTTGCCCCTAAGAGCTGATATGATGAAATGTACGGGGCATTTTACGGCTATTTTAGCGGCGGTGAAAGACATGCAAGAAGCACGTACTTGGCGCGAGTTGCTGGGGATGATTATTAGCGATAGCAAAGAAAAGCAACGTATCCTCGATGAGTTAAGTATAACGCCTATTACCCTGGCTCGTTGGGTCAATGGACAATCGGACCCACGCCCAGCTAACCTTCGGCATTTGCTGAATGTTATTCCACAACATCGTGAACAAATGCTGGATCTGCTGAAAGAAGAAAAGGAATTCGGTGACTTCGCTCATCCTATCCAGGAAGACACTTCAAAAGACATTCCAGCCGAATTTTACGCCAGGGTCTTTGTGGCGCGAGCATCAACAACAGAGCATTTGCGCTTCTGGTCCATTTGCCACCTTATTTTACAGCAGGCCATCGGCCAGTTAGACCCGGAGCGCTCCGGCATGGCTATCTGGGTGGTACGCTGCATGCCACCATCAGGACCATATCACAAGGTACGAAGCCTGCGCGAAAGCGTCGGATTGGGAACGCCGCCCTGGCCCGGCAACCTGGAACAGACGGCGATGTTCCTGGGAGCGGAGTCGCTGGCAGGCAACGTCGTTACGCTGTGCCGCCCGGGCATTATCCAGAACATTGACGAGGAACAGAGCCTGATGCCGGTCCATCGCGTAGGCCCGGAGAAAAGCGCCGCTATCTATCCTATTCTTTACGCAGGGCGGATCGCGGGCGTGTTCCTTGTTTCTAGCGCGCAGTATCACCACTTTCTTTCGCAGGCCCGCACGACGCTTGTGCAGCACTACGCGGACCTGATCGCCCTGGCATTCGAGCCGGAAGACTTCTACGAGCCGGAGCAGATTGCGCTCAACGTTATGCCATTCCATTCTGAGCAGAAGAAATATTTTGCGCAATTCCGCCAACTCGTTGCCGAGACGATGTTAGAGGCGGCCAAAAGGAATCAGCCGGTGAATAATATTACGGCAGATCAAATAGTGTGGCGAAAACTAGAAGAGGATTTACTGAAAATTCCTACGCTCAAAAAGGATCTGCTAGAAAACGAGAACAACCATCAATACCCCTGAACCAATCTTTGACGACTTTACTCGCCCGCTTGGCCAGCGTTGGACGCAAACCTGCATCGGCTCGGGCTTGCTCTCCATCGCTGACTCGGTCCTGCGGATGACCCTTCCATCGGCCACGCAGGGAGAGTATAGCGACGCCCAGGTCGATGATTATGGCACACGGGCCCGCTCCAAATTCCCCTGGAAGCCTCCCCTGCGTATGGAGGTACGCGCACGCTCTTCGCTGCCCGCGGCCACCAGCGCCGATACCGCTGAGAGTAGCAACATTCTACGCGGGACAGCAGGCTTCGGCTTCTGGAACTACCCTTTCTCGGTCCGCGGTGACATCCTGATGCTGCCAGAAGCTATCTGGTTCTTCTACGCCTCCCCTCCGTCCAACATGGCCCTGGTCCCTGGCGTTCCCGGTTGGGGATGGAAGGCCCAGGTGGTTCACAGTATGCGAGCAGGAACATTGCTTGCCACCATTCCCACAGCAGTAACCACTGGATGGGCGTTGTTGACCGGCAATACGCGACCGGCTGCCCGCTGGATGCAGCGCCTCAGCGGCGCTCACGAGGCACTGCTCACGGTCGATATGACAGCATGGCACGACTATGTACTGGAGTGGCAACCACACGCAGCTACTTTTCAGGTTAACGGCGAAACTGTGCTCCGCGTCCTCAACCCTCCTACACGACCGTTGGGCTTCGTGGCCTGGCTCGATAACCAGTTTGCCATTGCCTCACCGCGTGGCGTCCTCCGCTTCGGGACGGTAGCAAGTGGGCCGCAGTGGTTCGAGCTGGAGAGCGTACGCATAGAACCGCTCTAGCCCATCGGCAACCCCCATATAACAGTGCCGATGACCTGCAAATGCATGACACCATCCTTATGAGTCTTGAGCAGTATCTTTCTCGCCTCCTGATCAAAGGCCGCAGCCTGGTCTGGCTCCATGCGGTCTCTGGAGAAGCCATTGCGGGAATGGTACGATTCAATATAATCATCAACCGATTGCACAAAAGGAACGGGAGCGGTCGTCTTTTCTCCAACCTTTTGAAACAGGCCACGCAGCTCCAATTCTTCAATCAAATCATAAGGTTCAAAATCTTTATTGGTCGAGTATTGTGGAATGATATCGCGTAGCACATCGTACCAGGGTTCTGGCAGCGTATTATCATGCGATACAATCGCCAGATACCCTCCCGGCACCAGCGATTCCTTGAAACGCGGTAACACGAAGTGCCAGTCCATCCAGTGCAGGCTCTCTCCGGCTGTCACCAGCGCATAAGGCGGGTCGAGTGCAATGTCTTCAACAGCCCCATAAAACCAGCGCAAGCGCGGATGATCGCCATTAGGGAGCTGTTTGCCAGTCTCGATCATATGCTGAGAAAAATCTACCGCGTCAAGCTGCTCGACATGTTCCACAAAATGGCGCGCAAGATAGCCGATGCCACAGCCAACATCCAGCACACGTCGCGGCTCCGCACTGATCAACCCGGCCAGAATGTCGAAGACCTCAGCAGGATACGGTGGCCGATGCCGGTAAGCTTCTACAATGCTGCGATCCTTAAATTGCGCCCCATACTCCGGCGCAAGGTGTTTTGGTTTTTCAAGCATCTCTATTACTGAACACTAACAACCGTTATATCAAAAATGAGCGTCGCGTTGGCGGGGATTGTGGGGGGTTGTCCCTGAGCTCCATAACCTAATGCTGCTGGAATGATCAGGCGGCGCGTACCACCGGCCTTCATGCCAACAAGCCCTTCCTCCCAACCTGGGATAACCTGCTGCTGCCCAATAGTCACCTGGAAAGGTTGCCCACCATGATCATAAGAGCTGTCAAACTTCTTGCCATTGCTTTGCAGCCAGCCGGTATATTGGACAGAGACATTACTCCCTGTCTGAGCCGCCGGGCCTGTTCCTTGCTTGATATCAATATACTGGAGGCCATCGGGAAGCTTCACGGGAGCGGCGGTTACCGGTGGCGGGGTGGCCGGACCAGCCGAAGGCGTGGGGGTGATTGCAGCACGGGCTGTTGCAGTTGCATGCTGGTTATTGAGTCTCGTAGTAGTGGTAGCCTGAGCGGTCGCATAAAGCTGATATTGCCAGATACCGAAACCTATCGCACCCGCCAGTAATACAATTGTTACAATACTGATGATTATTCGCTGACGCTTTTGCCGGCGGGCCTGGCGCATTAAACGCTCCTGCTGACGCTGCCCTGGACGATTTCGCCTCTGCACGGCATCTTTTTGATCCTTATTCTGACCTTTCGCAGTCTGTGTCATTGAAGTCCCTTCTCCTCTTGGATTGTTGGCAGAATAATAGCAGGTTGAGATTACCATTACATAGCGATTCTGACAAGAGGGTTTTCGCCCTGCGATCCCTTCGACCTGGAAGTTTGCCGGTTATTTTCCCTTGACAAGGCGGTACTCCTGTCCTATCCTAAGTTAGAACAGAACAAATAGCAGTGTTTTTTCAGGCTAGCAAGTGAAAAGGATGAAGCTGAGCATGTCACACGGACCACGCAGTATTTCAGAGGAATCCGCCGACAACGAGGAGCAGCAGAATATCGAAACCGATCTTTCGCATCTACCTGAACTCCCTCCTGGCATTGTCATTGCCGCTCCCGGCAAGACTCCACGGCACAGGACGCGGTGGCCCGATGCAATTGATGTGATTTTCGAGAAAGATCCCGCCTGCCGCAATATCTTCGAGGCGCTGGTCTACCAGGGGCTATGGGCGATCTTCTTTCACCGCATTGCCCACGCCCTCTACAAAGCTCATATCCCCTTTCTGCCACGCCTGATTTCGCAGATTGCTCGCTTCGCCACCAGTGGCATTGAAATTCATCCAGGGGCGCAGATCGGCAAACGCTTCTTCATCGATCATGGCGCAGGCGTGGTCATCGGCGAAACTGCGGTCATTGGCAATAATGTGATGCTCTATCACCAGGTCACGCTTGGCGCAACCGGTTGGTGGCGACCCAGCCCTGGCCGCAGGCAGAAGCGCCACCCAACTATTGAGGACGACGTGACCATCGGAGTGGGAGCTGCTGTGCTGGGGCCCATCACCGTTGGTCGGGGCAGCCGCATTGGCGCGATGACGCTGGTGCTTGAGTCGGTTCCCCCCAATTCGGTGGTGGCATCCAAGCCCGCGGAACTGCTGATGAAGGGCGGTCAGCCGCTGGAGCAGCACCAGGAGCTGACGCAGGGCTGGAATGGCAAAGATCCCTGGGAGATGGATTACCAGATTTAGCCCATCCACCTGCGAGGGAAAATAACAGGCCAACAGGGCATCTGCGGTGCAACTCGATAACAGCTACATTCTTTGTTTGTCATCTCCAAAGAATATAGCGTATACTAAAGGAAAGATTTTGTCGTTTGTTTTCAGTACCCTCAAGCGGAGTCGAGATAGCTATCAACTCACACCGCCTCCCTTGAGGGGAGTATAGACATCTCACCCGAAGATGTCAAGTGGAAATGCACTAGGGGAGCTCGGTGCAGCCGGGCTGAGAGCACCACCGTACATGTGTGGGATACCCTGAACACCTGATCTGGGTAATGCCAGCGAAGGGAACGCATGGATCATTCGCTACTCACAATCAAATATTCCCACCTGCACGGAAGGGACTTGTGGACAGTGATACCTTCTTTGTGCCACACCATCTGCCTCTCATCCTTTTGCACGCCTGGCTCCCCGTATTCAATCAAGCGGAGGCCAATAATGTCATCTGAAATCCTTGCCACTACCCCACAGGTAAAGCAGTCTGGACTGAGCGAACGCATGCGCGCAAGCGTAGAGCCGCTCTGGCGGCGTCAATTCCATCATCCCTTCGTCGTCGCTCTAGGGGATGGCACGCTGCCACAAAGCAATTTTCAGTTCTACATCTGCCAGGATGCTCTTTTCCTGGATATCCTCTCAAAAACATTCGCGTATGCCGCCACCCGAGCATCCGATCAGCACGAGATGGAACAGTTTAATAAATATGCCCTGGATACCCTGCTGGTTGAAGCCGAGTTACATCGTAATTACGGCGCGCGCTTTGGGCTTACGCCCGCTCAGATGGCGGCTATCCCTATGGCTCCGAGCGCCTACGCCTACACACGCCATCTGCTGGCGATTGCGACCACCGGCTCGCTGCCGGAGATCCTTACGGCGGTCCTTCCCTGCGCCTGGATTTATGCCGAAATTGGTCGTCACCTGATCGCTGCTGGCCCACCTTCAGCCGATCACCCCTACGCCGACTGGCTAGCCACCTACGCCTCGCCGGACTTCGATGCCGTGGGGGCCTGGCTGCGCGGACGGCTGGATACGCACTGCGCTGCCATCACTCCCCAGGAAGAGGCTCGCCTGCTCGATATTTTTCTTACCAGCACGCGTTACGAGTGGTTGTTCTGGGAAATGGCCTGGCGCCTGGAGGAGTGGCCGTCATGACGAACATCGACAATCTCTCTCCATCAGATCACATCAGTCAGCCACGAGCCCTGACCATCGCAGGCTCCGACTCAGGAGCGGGGGCGGGCATCCAGGCAGACCTGAAAACGTTCGCGGCTCTGGGCGTCTACGGTCTCTCGGCTCTAACAGCCCTGACAGCTCAGAATACGCTGGGCGTGAGCGCCATCATGGATGCAACGCCGGAATTTGTCGAGGCGCAGATAGATGCGGTTCTTGAGGATATCGGAGCAGGCGCAGCCAAGACAGGGATGCTCTCCAGCCCGGCTATTATCAGAGCGGTTGCCGGTCGTGTGCGCAAGTGGCATCTGCGCCTGGTGGTGGACCCGGTCATGACGGCTAAAGGTGGCGATCTCCTGCTCCAGCCAGAAGCGGTCGCTACCCTGCGCAGCGAATTATTGCCCCTTGCCGAAGTGGTAACGCCGAATCTGCCTGAAGCTGAAGTGCTGCTTGGCCGCCGCATCGAGACGCTTGACGAGATGCGCGACGCAGCCAGCGCGCTCTATGAGATAGGACCCCGTCATGTCGTGATCAAAGGAGGACATCGCGCGACCGAACCGGTCGATATTTATTTCGATGGCAAAAATTTCAGCGAACTGCGCGCCGAGCGCATTCAGACGATGCACACTCATGGCACCGGCTGCACTTTCTCTGCCGCCATCGCGGCCTTTCTGGCACGCGGCCTTTCCGTCGAGGAGGCCGTCGCCGGAGCCAAACGCTATATCACGGGAGCTATCCGGCACGCTCCGGGTCTGGGGCATGGACATGGTCCCGTTGGGCATTTCTGGCAATGGGAGCAGGAACAATCCGCCAGACTCGCGCGCAAACAGCTCATCCCACGCCTTGCCCTGCACGTTCTCACCGACCGCGAACTATCCGGCGGGCGCGACCTGCTAGCGGTGGCTGGCGCGGCTATTGACGGCGGGGCAACGGTCATTCAACTACGCGATAAGCAGGCAAGCACGCGCTCTCTGATAGAGCAAGGGCTGCTGTTGCGCAAATTGACGCGCGAACGCGACGCGCTTCTTATCGTCAATGATCGCGTCGATGTTGCCCTGGCGGTGGATGCCGATGGCGTTCATCTCGGTCAGGATGATGATATGCCGGTTCACCTGGCCCGGCAACTGTTAGGGCCTGGACGCCTGCTGGGCATCTCTGCGGGCAATCCTGCGGAAGTTGCCACCGCGCTGGCAGCAGATCCAGACTACCTCAGTATTGGCCCCATCTATCCAACTCAGGCTAAAGCGGATGCTGGCTCCGCCATAGGTCTGCGCTTGCTGACCGAGGTAGCAGCTAGCACTCAGGTGCCAGTGATTGGCATTGGCGGCATTACAGCGGAAAATGCGGCGGCAGTTATACGCGCGGGCGCAGTGGGGGTAGCTGTCATTACAGCAGTTGTGGCAGCAACAGATATCAGCGCCGCCGCCCGTGAACTTGCTGAAGCTGTACGCGGACCATTCCTTGCAGACAGCCTGAGCGAAAGCTAGACGCTTCCGCTTCGAGGGGCTGAGCGAAGCTAGCCGCGAGAGCGGCGTTGACCTTCGGAATTGCAAGACCGATAGCGGCGTTGGCTGTCTGAATAGCAGGCCGGAACGGGATGGTGGCGTCGTGGTAGAAAACAGAGAAAGGTAATACGAGAGATGAACGATACGCTCAAAATCGGGGCTCGCGAGTTCCATTCGCGCCTGATGCTGGGTACGGGGAAATATGATAACTTTGAAGTGATGCGGGCCAGTTTGCAGACTAGCGGAGCTGAGATTATTACGGTGGCGTTAGGGCGGCTGGACCTTGCCAATTCCCATCAGCCAGGCTTGCTCGACTATATCGATCCTGCGCGCTATACGATCCTGCCCAACACTGCTGGCTGCAAAACGGCAGAGGATGCGCTACGCGTGGCTCGGCTGGCGGCGGCTCTGGGGCTACCACGCTGGGTCAAGCTGGAGGTCATTCCCGATCCACGCTACCTGCTGCCCGACCCCATTGCGACCTTGCGGGCTACAGAGGCGCTGGTGAGAGAAGGTTTTGACGTTCTGCCTTATATCAATGCCGATCCCGTACTGGCTCAGCGTCTCCAGGATGTTGGTGCAGCTACTGTCATGCCTCTGGGCTCGCCGATTGGCTCCGGTCAGGGGCTGCTCAACATGCCCCAGATTCAGATTATCATCGAGCAGGCGCGGGTTCCGGTGGTCGTTGACGCCGGCATCGGTGCGCCATCGGATGCAGCACTGGCAATGGAACTGGGGGCCGATGCCTGCCTGGTGAATACCGCAGTGGCCCGCGCCAGAGAGCCGGAGCGCATGGCTCACGCGATGAAACTGGGCGTAGAGGCCGGACGAGCTGCGTTCCTGGCTGGTCGCATTCCACGCCAGGCACACGCCAGCGCCAGCAGCCCGCAAACGGGGCTGGTCAGCATGGGAGATTAAACCCGTGGACAAGCTCAGGCTGGTGCTTCCCCTGCTGGCCCTTGTCACCGATCCGGCTGTACCCGATCTGGTGGCACGCATAGAAGCGGCTCTTGCTGCCGGGGTAAACATGGTGCAACTGCGCGGGCATCGCCTTGCCGCGCGCGAGTTGTACACGCTGGCCCTGTCCATACAGCCACTCTGCCGGCGTTATCAGGCCGCATTCATCGTCAATGATCGCCTCGACGTCGGGCAGGCGGTAGGGGCTGACGGACTTCAACTTGGCTCACGCAGCCTCCCGTTGTCAGTGGCGCGACAGCTTGTGGGGGAGCGCCACTTACTCGGAGCCTCGGTCCATAGCCGCACTAAGGCGCAACATGCGTTAAAAAATGGGGCTGATTTCCTGCTGGTCGGGACCATCTACCCCTCGCGCAGCCACCCCGACGAACCAGGTCGCGGCACGCACCTGGTGCGCGCAATCAAGCAGGCGCTACCCAGCGTTCCCATTATCGCCATAGGAGGCATCACCGCCGCCAATGCAGCTCAGGTCATAGAGGCCGGGGCCGATGGGATCGCCGTTATTTCGGCCATTTTGGTAGCGCCCGATGTCGAGCAGGCCACGAAAGCATTATACGCGGCCATCCTGGCCGGACAGGCGGCCAGACAAGCGAAGGATTCCTAAAATGAATGACATGCATACCTCCAATCAAAATACGATTACCATCATAGCGAACGGCCAGCCACATTCGCTAAAGGACGGTAGCAGCATCACAGACCTCTTGCGTACACTGGATATCAGTCCCACGCGTGTCGTCGCACAGATGAACGGTGAGATTGTCTATCGTGAAGCTTTTGCAACGACCGTTCTTCACGAGGGAGATCGGCTGGATCTCGTCACGCTGGTCGGAGGCGGGTAAAGACCCGATAGCGACACTTTCATCACCTGCCGTCCGTGAATATGACAGAGATGATCGTCCATGCGCGACAATTCGCTTGTAAGGCGGATTGCTCCCGTTTGCCCTCACATCGCCTCTCGACGCTTTCGGTTTGCCTTGTTATAATGCTCAAAGAGGCTAGTTAGTGAGGCCGCTACTTTTTGATTTCGGGGGATTTCATTGTCATTCACAACACACGGCAACTTGCTTATCGGACAGTCGGGCGGCGCGACCGCCGTTATCAATGCAAGTCTTGTTGGCGCAGTTAAGGCTGCTCTGGCCGATAGCCGCATCGATGGCATTTATGGGATGCGCTACGGCATCGAAGGCTTGCTCAAGGAAGACCTGGTGGACCTGCGTCGGCAGCCCGCCGCAATATGGTCACAACTGTTGCATACTCCTTCGGCTGCTCTCGGCTCCTGCCGCTATAAATTGCAGGAGAACGATCCTGAACGCATCCTCTCCATCCTGCAACGCTACAACATCCGTCACATGCTCTATATCGGTGGTAATGATTCGGCGGATACTGCCCATCGTCTGGCGCAAGCTGCACAACAGAGCAGCTACAAATTTCATATTATCAGCGTTCCCAAAACCATCGACAACGACCTGCCCTTTACCGATCATTGCCCGGGATACGGGAGCGCAGCCCGTTTTATCGCTCAGGCCACGATTGACTCAACGATGAACACGCTCTCTATCCCCTGGCACTATCCCGTCAAAGTCATTGAGACAATGGGACGTGATGCCGGCTGGCTGGCAGCTTCCTCAGCCCTGGGCAAACGCACCGATGCAGATCCCCCACATATCATCCTCGTGCCGGAACAAAAATTCGTCCCGGAGCGGTTTTTACAGCAGGTCGAGGAGGTTTACCGGCGTCTCGGATACGTCATTATTGTGACCGCCGAAACGGTGCGCGATGCCAACGGTCAGGCGCTCGGCGCTATCGGACAGGTAGGGCTGGATGCCTTCCAGCATCCACTGCTCAGTGGGGCCGCGCAACACCTGATAGACCTGGTCATGCAACAACTAAAAATACGCGCCCGCTTTGATAAACCGGGAGACCTGCAACGCATGGCCTCAACCAGCGTCTCGCCTGTTGATCGCGACGAAGCCTATCTCGTCGGAGAGCAGGGAGTACTGGCACTACTCCAGGGTGAAAGTGATAAAATGATAACGCTGGTGCGCCACGATAAGCCCCATTATCACTGCACCACCGGCCTGGTCGATCTGACCGAGATAGCCAATGTCCAGCGCCTGCTGCCTGCTGAATACCTGGATGACAGCAAGACAATGGTCACGCAGGCATTTCATGACTACGCTTTCCCGCTGATTGGTGGTCCATTACAAAGCTACATGCCACTAGAAATGATCAAGGTTAAACCATGACAAAGTTAAAACGGGCCATCCTGGTCGTGCTGGATGGCGTTGGCGCTGGCGCCAATTCCGATGCCCCGGCATACGGTGATGAAGGCGCCAGCTCGCTTGAACATTGCGCTCAGGCCATTGGCGGCCTTGAGCTGCCTCACCTGGGCACCATTGGTCTGGGCAACATCACACCGATTCTGGGCACGCCTCCGCAGGCGGATGCCAGAGGAGCATATGGACGTATGAACGCCGCAAGCGCCGGGAAGGATAGCGTCGCGGGGCATTGGGAGATTACCGGCGTGCTGCTGTCAAACCCGCTGCCAACCTATCCGCATGGCTTCCCCGCCGACCTCGTCGTCGCATTTGAACGTGCGATTGGGCGAAAGACGATTGGCAATAAAGCGGCCTCCGGCACAGAGATTATCAAAGAGCTGGGCGAGGAACATATGCGCACCGGCTTCCCCATTATCTACACATCCGTCGATAGCGTCTTCCAGATCGCGACCCATCAGGAGATTATTCCTCTGGAGGAACTTTATCATATGTGCGAGATCGCTCGCGGCCTGCTCACAGGCGATAACGCCGTGGGACGCATCATCGCTCGCCCATTCATCGGCACACCGGGCGCATTTAAACGCACAGATCACCGGCGTGACTTCTCGCTGGCACCTCTCGGCACCACCCTGCTCGACCTGTTGAAAGATGCCGGGAAAGAGGTCATCGGGATCGGCAAAATCGAGGATCTGTTCGCGGGCCGTGGGTTGACGCAGCGCGACCACACTGAAACGAATCGCGAAGGCATGGTCGCCACGTTGCGCTGGCTTGAGCGAGACTTTGATGGTCTGTTATTCGTGAATCTGGTAGAATTCGATATGCTATGGGGCCACCGCCGTGATAGTCAGGGCTATGCTCAGGCGTTACGGGACGTGGATCACTGGTTTGGGCAGGTTCAGCAGAGGATGCAGGCGGATGATGCTATTTTCTTCACTGCCGATCACGGCGTTGACCCCACTTATCGCGGTACCGATCATACACGCGAACGTGTACCGTTACTGGCTTATGGAGAGCCTATCCGACCGGCGGTTAATCTTGGCGTACGCAACACCTTTGCCGATCTTGGCCAAACGTTAGCCGAGGCGTTTAGCGTTGGCCCGCTGGCAGCAGGAACAAGTTTCGCACATGAAGTGGGGATTCGATGACAGAAACACAGCGCAGCAATAAAATAGAGCAAAAACTGCTTTTGCATGGCGAACGAGTCTATCTACGTCCGCCCATAACCAGCGATGCCTCCAGGGTTTTTAACTGGGAACGCGATGATGAGGTCTGGCGCTACGATCCTCATCGCCCTTACTCACAGACGCTTGCCGAGTTCCTTCCAACGTTTGAGCGCAACTATGTGCGTGGCAATGGGCGACAATTCTGGTTCATCATTGAGGACGAGCAGCACATTCCCATCGGCACGATCACCTATTTCAATATCGACTATCGCCTGGGCCATGTGGAAGTAGGGTTAGGATTGGGCGAGAAAACGCGCTGGGGCAAAGGCTACGGACCCGACGCGATTCGTACGCTGGTGCGCTACCTCTTCACATTTCCCGGCATCATACGCATCTATGCCGAAACGGCGCTGGCTAATCATCCGGCCCGAAGCGCCTTCATCAAAGCGCATTTCAGCGAGGTCGGGCAGATCTACGATCCACGCAGCACCGGAGAACCGTGGATTCTGCTGGAACGGTGGAAGTCAGATATTATGTAACGATGGTCGTTTCAAAAGAGCACCTGCTTGCGGTACCGACAGCTTAGGATAATTCTAAAGCTTCCAGGGCCGGAGCAGGGTCGCTGAAATTCTCAAAAAGATAATCGGGGTGATACTCCCCTAATTCCTCCACGCTATAATTGCCCGTAGCTACCGCCATGATTCTAGTTCCCGCAGCACGGGCGCAGCCGATATCGCGCGGTGTATCACCCACAAGAACTGTCAAAGAGGCGTCAATCTCTCTTTGGAGAAGTTTTTCTGCCCTTGAAATGGCTATCTTGGGAAGCAAATTACGGTCTTCCGCATCGCTCCCAAAGGCACCGACCGCAAAGATATCCTTCCACAGCCCGGCCTGGCTTAACTTGGCTTCGACGATACCCTCCAGGTTTCCCGTCAACAAGCCCAGCATTACGTGCTTTTTCCTTTGTAATATTCGTAGCAATTCGGGTATACCAACACAAGTATGGAGATCGAATTGAGAAATAGACTCACATACTATTTTCACATATAATTGGCAAGCCTGGGGTAGTTTCTCATTTATTTCGTCGTCACTGATGCCGTTGAGCAGCATGAGCTCCCTCATTATCTGTGGATCAGTCTTTCCGCTCATCGAATATTGATCAATGGGTCCATCCCCACCGAAAACTTCTTTAAGAGCTATACTCATACCGTATCTTGTTACTTTGTGGCTTTGTAGAAGAGTACCATCTATATCAAATAATATGAGATCTACGGGCTTAGACATCATGTATTGCTCCTTCTGACTGAAGTCGTTAGCTAATCTGTTGCATCATCCCACTCCCATCTGCTCCGCCTGGTGCGCGCGGCTTGGCCGCTCACTATAGGTGTACATGAGTCATCCTGAATTTTTAAGATGCCCGGAAAACATCTCTTGCGGGGTTCAAAGGGGCGGCCACCCCCTTTGGAGGTATGGGGTCTCCCCATTCTTTCCCTTTTTTTCTCGCCGCCGCAGGCGGCGAGAAGAGAAGAAAGGAGTTTTTCGGGGACAATTCGCTAGATCGCGACGTACCCCGAACCCCAGCAGAGGGCGGCCCTCTGCACTCCCGATTGGAGAACGGGCGAATACAGCTTTTCGGGTTCTAGAAAAATCTGGGATGACTCATATACACGCGTGGCGCGCCGAAGGCATGCATATGGCAAGGAACGACATGATTCCTCTGGCAATGGGAAGCAGACACGCTCAAGAGATTGATTAAAGGGCAACCATGATGGTTACCCTCATTGCTAGGCTGTATGCCATTCTTTGCTCAC
>Ga0070741_10014561_pt1 | contig 13574 bp, 13 predicted proteins | sample Coa_R1_4_FD_66440 | JGI IMG/M metagenome (GOLD analysis project Ga0070741, IMG submission 66440) | Surface soil microbial communities from Centralia Pennsylvania, which are recovering from an underground coalmine fire - Coalmine... | ecosystem: Environmental > Terrestrial > Soil > Unclassified ... | reverse complement strand
CCACCGTCGCGGCGTTCGAGTCGGCCAGCCACGGCACGTCGCGCAGCCGCGATTCCTCCACCAATCGGGTAAAGCGCTGCAGCTCCTCGTGCGCCTGGGCGATGCGCGCGGTCTCCGGGAAGTCCGCCGGCGCGGGCAGAATGCCGGCCGCGAGCGCGATGTCGGCGCCGAGGCGGCTGCGCGCTTCACGCAGCCGCGCGACGTCCTCGGCGGCGAAGCGCGGCGCGTACTGCGGGCCGATGCCTAGCGGGTCCGGAATCCATTCGGATTTCCCGGCGTCCTGCACCACCTCGGCGGCGGCATCCTGCGGATCGATGCTCTCACCCTCCAGCTCGATGCGCGACAGGTTGAGCTTCGCCCAGCGTCCGAGGTCGACGTCGATGCGTACGATCCTCGCATGCAGGGCGTCGACCGTCTCCTCGAGGCGCACGATCTCTCGCGCCAGCGCGTCGCGGTCGAGGCCCTGCACTTCGGAGGCGATCTTCTCGATCGAGCGCTCGAACGCCTTGCCGCCGTCGTAGTCGGCGGCGAGCAGCGAGATGGCGAGCGGGCGGATCTCCTCGGGAAGCTGGTCGCGCAGCACGTCCAGCGCGGGGTCGCGCATCGAGGTCACGAGCACGCGGCGGCCGTTTGCCAGCCAGTGGCAGATGATGTTGGCGATGGTGTGCGTCTTGCCGGTGCCCGGCGGCCCCTGCACCGCGACGCCGTCGGACGCCTCGAGCAACTGGACGATGCGCGCCTGCTCGTCGTTGAAAGGCTTGGGGAAGAACAGGTCGCGCGCGCCCCCCGCGGCGCTGTCGCGGCTCGCGGCGCCGTTCTCGTGATACGCGGCGCTCACGCCGCGGAACGCCGGCAGCGCGAGCGCCGCGACATCGTGCGCCGGTTCGGTGACCAGCGCCGAGACGGCCGCCGGCAGCGGCGCGTCCTCGGCCAGATCGCCCAGCACGCGGCGGAAGCGCTCCAGATCCTGCACCGCGACGCCGGCGCTGCGCTGCCGCGCGAAGAGCACCCAGGCGGGCTTGAACTCGATACCCGATTCGTCGGAGAGATGTTGCCTGACGATGTCGAGCAAGGGCTGATAGCTCGCGGGATCGAACGGCGACAGCGGCGCCGTCGCATCGGCGAGGAATGCCTCCGCCGCCTTCTCGGCCTGCGGCGCGCCGGGCCGCTCGGTGGCGACGAAGAATTCCAGCTCGAGCTTCGGATCGGCCTCGCGCGGGCGCACCTCGGCGGCACGGGTATGCGGGTCGAACACGAGATCGACGGCCCGGGTAAGCAGCGGATAGGCGAGCGTCTTGCCCTCCTGACGGGAGATGGCGAGCCCCATCCCCCATACCAGCTCGAGCTGACCCTCGACGAGCGCGCCGGAGAGTTCCTGCTGCAGCGTGAAGAGCTTCACATACAGTTGGGCCAGCCGGCGGCGGCGCTGCTCGACTTCGGCCCATGGCCGCCAGACGGTCTCGAGGTAGCGGGCGTGCTGTTTTCGCACCTCGGCTGCGAACGGGTACTCGGCGAGCCGGACCCGCGACTTGGGCTCGACGACGGGGTCTGCGGCTTCCGCCACGTTCGCGGCGTGACGGCCCGCGTCGCGGTGCGTGCCGGAGGAGATGAGCGCCGCGCCTTCTACTTCGGTCGCGAGCTGGGGCGCGACGAGCAGCGCGGCGCCGACGTTGAGCCACGGCGCGAGCCAGGGGCTGTCCGCCCGGGGCGGGACCTCGGGACCGGGCGGATGCGGTACCGACAGCCAGATCTCGTCGTCGCCGTCCGGTCCGGCATCGTCGAGCCGGATGCCCTCGATCTGCTGCGCCTGATGATCGAACAGCAGGAAGCTGCCGTGGTCGGTCACATTGGACACGACCCTGGTGCGTGCGCGCATCGCCTGTTGTGCGTAGTCGACGAGCGCGAGAAGGCGCCGTTGCTGGATGGTCGCCACTGGAAGAACCCGGTTTCTTGTTATCGCATCGCGTGAATCCCCGGAACGTATCGTACCGCATCGTTCGTGGATTCCCGATGACGACGGCGACCGGCGGGGAATGACGGGCGGCCGGTAGCCGCGCCGAACAGCGACGAAAGCGTCAGTTGCACTCGCCGGCGCGGCGGGCGTAACCGGCGCCTCGGCACCGCGTCGAGGCAGAGGCAGACCAGGAGCCGCCTCAAGCCCTCGTCTCCAGGAACGTCCATCGTTCGAGCAATCCCGTGAGCTCGTCGTCGATCGCGGCGAGACGGGCCGCGAGCCTGTTCGCTCCGTCCGGTTTGGCGTAGAGAGCGGGGTCTTCGAGGCGGGCGGCAAGCGCGGCCTGCTCTTTTTCCAGCGCCGCGATGCGGTCCGGTAGCTGGTCGAGTTCCTTCTGTTCCCTGAAAGTCAGCTTGTTCGACGTCCGCCCGGCTCCCGCCTGCGGCTTCGCCGCCGGTTTCACGGCGACCTTGCGCGCCGCTTCGCGTCGCAGCTCTTCCTTGTTCGCGCGCCATGCCGCCCAGTCCTCGTAACCGCCCGCGTTTTCGATCCAGTCGCCGTCGCCTTCGGAGGCGATGACCTGCGTCACCACGTTGTCGAGGAAGGCGCGGTCGTGGCTCACCAGGAACACCGTGCCCGGATAGTTCTGCAGCAGTTCTTCGAGCAGCTCCAGCGTTTCGACGTCGAGGTCGTTGGTCGGCTCGTCGAGCACGAGCACGTTGGCCGGCCGCGCGAACAGCCGCGCCAACAGCAGGCGATTGCGCTCGCCGCCGGAAAGGCTTTTCACCGGCGAGCGGGCGCGCTGCGGGGAAAAGAGGAACTCGCCGAGATAGCCGATGACGTGCTTGCGCTCGTCGCCGATCTGGACGTAGTCCGAGCCCGGCGAGATGACGTCGGCAAGCGCCGCCTCGGGGTCGAGCGCCTCGCGGAACTGGTCGTAGTAGGCGACCGAAAGCCGCGTTCCCCGCCTGACATGGCCGGCATCGGGCTGCAGCTCGCCGAGGATGAGCCGCAGCAAAGTGGTCTTGCCCGCACCGTTCGGGCCGACGATCCCGACCCGGTCGGCGCGCAGGACGCGGCAGGAGAAGTCGCGCACCACGGTCTTGTCGCCGAAGCGCTTGGTCACGTGGTCCAGCTCGGCGACCAGCTCGCCGCTCTTCTGGCCAGCGTCGAGCTGCAGGCGCACCTGTCCCATGCGTTCGCGGCGCTGCGCGCGCTCCGCGCGCAACCGCTCCAGCCGCGCGATGCGCGAGACGGACCGCGTGCGCCGCGCTTCGACGCCCTTGCGGATCCAGGCTTCCTCTTCCTTGAGCAGCTTGTCGAATTTGCGCCGCGCCGACGCCTCCTCGGCGAGCAACTGCTCCTTGCGCGCCTGGTACTGCGCGAAGCCGCCGGGGAAGCCGACGAGCTTGCCGCGGTCCAGCTCGACGATGCGGGTCGCGAGGCGCTCGAGGAAGCGCCGGTCGTGGGTGACGAAGAGCAGCGCGACGCTCGATTCGAGCAACAGGTTCTCCAGCCAGGCGATGGCGTCGATGTCGAGATGGTTGGTCGGCTCGTCGAGGAGCAGCACGTCCGGAGAGACGGCCAGCGCGCGGGCGAGCGCGAGGCGCTTTTTCTGGCCGCCGGAGAGCGCGCCGACCCCGGCATCGGGATCGAGACCGAAACGCTGAATGACGCGCTCGGCCTGCGAAACATAGGACCAGGCGTTGCGGGTCTCGAGCGCCATTTGCAGCTCGTGCAGCCGGGAGAGCAGCGCGTCGGTATCCGCGCCCGGCTCGGCGAGGCGATGCGAGACGGAGTGGTACTCGGCGAGCAGACTCGAAGCCCCGCCCATGCCGGCGACCACCGCCTCGAACACGTTTCGCGTCGGATCGAATTCAGGCTCCTGGGGCACGTAACCGAGCTTCAGCCCCGGCGCGCGCCACAGCTCGCCGTCATCCAGGGGAATCGAACCGTTGAGCGCCGCGAGCAGGGAAGACTTGCCGCTGCCGTTGCGACCGATGAGGGCGACCCGCTCGCGCGGATCGAGCTGGAAGTCCACGCGGTCGAGAAGCGCGACGTCGCCATATGCGAGGCAGCCGCCGGCGAGAGTGATGACTGGCATCTGGATGCGATGATCGGCAGGAGCGAAAGGCGATGAACGGTGAACGATAAACGGAAAAGTCGAGGCGACAAAGGCGGCGACTGACGACTGGTGCAAGCCATGACTCGGAGAGGCGAACCGATCCGGAAGACCGGCGCAGGGGTTCGACACCGGCCCGCAATATTGCATCTGCAAAATACGCCCTAGGCGGGATAATATTTCTCAGGTGGAATTTTTAGCTTTTGATATTAGGTAAAACAATTGCTTGTAGTAATTCTTCGACCGTCCGTATAGGACTATACTGATTTTTAATTCTATTATGGAATAGGCGATATACCTGTAACGGTATTTATTGCGATGCAAAAAAGGCTTTAAATGAGCACCGTGGACGAGACGAATACGCAACGTCTCGAACAAAACACCGCGGGAAACCGCGGACGTGATTGGAAACCAGAACGAATCAGTGAAGGAGAGACATCATGAAAGCAACCAAACTCATCATCGCCGCAGGCATCGCCCTCGCCGCTTCCGCGGCCTTCGCCGAAACCGGTGTCGGCACGCTGCAGATCGATAACGTCACGAACGCGTACGGCCGCGCCGGCGTTCCGAACGTGAAGATTTCGGGCAAGGTCCATTCGGCCGCCAGCGACGTGACGACCACCGGCCGCTCCGCGGGCGCAATCATCAACAGGACCACGGTCGGCACCGATGCGGACGCCAACGCCAACGACCTCGGCCGGAGCTGAGTCGGCAGCTGAGCGAAGGGTGCGACGCCGGTAACGGCAGCGCACCGGACGCGGGCACAAGCTACCCGGTATCCCCTCACTCCCTCCCGCCGGGTACGACGGCGCACCGCCCAAAAAGCGGTGCGCCGTTTTTTCTTTGCCGCTCGCCATCCGACGAAAGGACCACCGATGAATCGCGCCGTTTCCGCCGACGGGAGAGTCGCGCTGTACTCGCAACGCGCCCAACGAGCCAGTGGGTACCTGTTTGCATTTATCGCGCTGCTCATCTGGACCGGCTTCATCGTTTCGCGGCTCGGCGGGATCGGCGTGGTGACGGCATACGATATCGCGGCGTTGCGCTTCGGCGTGGGCGGGTTGATCGTCGCGCCGCTTTTCCTGTGGCGCGGCGTCGGCACGCTCACTCTTGCGCGACTCGCCTGGCTGGCGTTCTTCGCGGGGGTGGGATATGCGCTGTTCGTCTATTCGGCATTTCGTTTCGCGCCCGCCGCGCACGGTTCGGTCCTGCTGCCCGGCGTGCTGCCGTTTGCCTCGGCGATCGCGGCGTACCTGCTTCTGGGTGAACGGCCCGATGCAAGACGAAAGCGCTCCCTCCTGCTGATCGCACTGGGCGCCGGCGTGCTCCTGGCGCACATCCCATTTCAGCCCGCAACGAACGGTCCGCACCGACTGACCTGGCTCGGCGAACCGCTCACCCTGTTCGTCAGCGCCGGCGTATTGCTGGTGACGATCGGAGCGCTCATCGGCGCGCAGCCCGCGGCGGCGAGATAGTATCGGGTTCGGGGCTCGCAGGCGATGGAACGCAGGCCGCGGAGCCTGGAACCTGGCATGAGGGTGAAGAGGAGGCAAAGATGAAAATCGCAGTCATAGGCGTCGGCAACGTCGGTTCGGTGCTGGGCAAGGCATGGGCAGCCAAAGGGCACGAAGTGCTCTACGGCGCGCGCGATCCGAAATCGCAGAAAGCGCAGGCGGCGGTGAAGAATTCCGGCGCCAACGCGCGCGCCGACACCGCGAAGAACGCGGCGGAAAGCGCGGAAGTGATCGTGCTCGCCGTGCCGTTCGGCGAAGCGGAAAAGGTGGTCAGGGAATTGGGCAGTCTCAAGGGCAAGGTGCTGCTGGACGTCACCAACCCGCTGACCGCCGACTTCTCGGGGCTGTCGGTCGGCCATACGGATTCGGCGGGCGAGAAGGTGGCGCGCGCGGCGAAAGATGCGCGAGTGGTGAAAGTGTTCAACTCCACCGGCGCAGGCAACATGGCCAACCCGATCTACAAAGGCAGCCCGCTGACGATGGCCTACGCCGGCGATGACGCCGAGGCGAAGAAAGTCGTCGCGAAGCTCGTTGCGGACGTCGGCTTCGAGCCGCTGGACGCCGGCCCGCTGAAGAACGCCCGTCTGCTCGAGCCGCTGGCGATGCTGTGGATCTACCTCGTCTACGGCGCGGGACTCGGTCCGGACGTCGCGTTCACGCTGGTGAAGCGATAGCGAAGCGACCCGTCGAAGCTGCACTCGACGGCAAGACCGCGCGGCTCCCGATGGCGCGGCGGCGTGGCGCGATCCATCGTCTGGCGCGAACCCGCGGCTAGGCGGTTCGACTGCCGAAGAGGCCGAAGAACATCGCGCCCGTGCCGGCGAAAAGCAGCAGCGTCACGATGATCCAGCCGACGAACGGAACGGCGGCGAGCAACACCAGGATGACCAGTGCCACCGCCAGGCCGAGGATGCGCCACGCCCTGCCCGCCTCGCCCTTGGCGCGCGACACCGCCGCGGCGAGCGCGTCGCCGACCGCCATCACTCCCGACAGGTAGCCGAGCAGCATGGTCGCCGGCCACGCGAAGAGCAGCGCGAAGCCGAGCGGGATGCCGATCAGCGTGAACATCAGCATCACCGCCGCGATCGGCACGCACACCGCGAGCGCGAAGCCCAGACCGAAGCTCGCGAGCGGCCTGCCGCGCAGCGCACGGCCCGCCGCGCCGGAGGCCTGCGGCGCGATCAGGATGGCGAGCGCGCCGATCAGGAACAGCCCGCCGGTGAACGCGATCAGCCCGATCCAGGCCACCGCTCGCGCCCAGGGCTGCACGCGCTGCAGGTCGAACTCGTAGGGCGTCTGCGCGACGCCGCCGCTGATCACCGCCTGCGGGCTCACGTTCGGCGCCCGGGGGCCGTGGTAGGAAAGCTTGCCGACAATGCGCGCGTTCGGACCGACGGTGAGATCCTGCGCCGCCACCGTGACGTTGCCCGCGACCTCGCCGTCGAGCGCGACGCTGCTGGCAAACACGGTGAGCTGGCGCCCGACCTGGCCGGTCACGGAAACGCTCGAGGCGGCAATCGTGGCCTTGCCCTGGATCGCCCCGCGCCGGGTAACCTCCACGCGCCCGCCGGCAAGCCGGGCGTTGTGCGCGACCGGCGCGTCGATCACGACGTCGCCGCCGCCGGCGTAGAGATTCCCGCCGACCTTGTCCGCCACGGTGACGTGCCCGCCCCAGAGCACCGCATCGCCTTCGACCGGCGCGCGCAGCGCAACCTGGCCGCCGGCGACGAAGGCATCTCCGGCGACAGAATTGCTCGTGCTGAACGCGCCGCCGGCGCCGAAATAGTCGCCGGCGATCACCGCTTCCTTGCGATCCCCGTCGGCGCGCGCGGCTGAGATCATCGCCGGGATTGTCATCCAGAGCAGGAGTCCAATGGTCACGATGCGCATGTCCGCCTCCTGGAATTTCCGCCCGCGGCGCAAACCCGCCGTCGCGCGATCAGCGCAGCTTCGCGAGCGCGGCGTCCACGAAGCGGTTGGTATAGGCATCGTCGAGTCGCAGGCCGGCGGCGGACTTCACCGCCGGCTCGAAGCCGGCGAGCACTTTGGCGAGCGCCGCCACGCCCTGCGGCGGAATGCGGCCGTCCTTCGAATAGCTCTGGCGCTGCTTCGCCAGCGCGGCGAGATAAAGCGGCTTGTCGCCGAGCAGATACTCGGCCGGCACCACCTGCGCCACGTCGTCGGGCTTCGCCTTCGCCAGCCATTTGAGCGCGCGCACCATCGCGCTGGCGAGCGCCTGCACGGTGTTCGGATTGTCGCGAACGAAGGACTCCCTGGTGTAGAGACAGCCGGCGGGCAGCGCGGAGCCGAACAGCGCCGTGGAGCCCTTTTCGCTCACCGTCTCGTACTCGACGTCGATCGCGCCGCTGCGCTCCAGCATCGAGATCACCGGCTCGATGTGGGCGAGCGCATCGATCTGTCCCGCCTGCATCGCGGCCACCGCGGACGGCCCGGCGCCGACGCCGATGATGGAGACGTCGTCGGGCTGCAGGCCTCCGCGCGCGAGCAGCGCATCGACGAACATGTGCGTACTCGAGCCCGGCGCGGTGACGCCGATCTTCATGCCCTTGAGGCTCTGCGGCCCGTGCCAGCTCGCAGATTTCGACTTCGCCACCCCGAGCGAGATGGCGGGCGTGGCGCCCTGCAGGACGAAGGAGACGAGTTTCTGCCCGCGCGCCTGCATCACCACCACGTGATCGAAGCCGCCGGACACGACGTCCGCGCTGCCGCCCATCATCGCCTGCAGCGCCTTTGCGCCGCCGGGAAAGTCGAGGATCTCGACCTTGAGCCCTTCGTCCCTGAAGTAGCCGAGGCGCTCGGCGAGCGCGAGCGGAAGGTAGTAGAGCGCCGCCTTGCCGCCGACGGCGATCGTGACGCCGGGTTTTTCCGGCGCGGCCGCCTGGCCCGGCGCGCACCACAGCGCCAACAGGACGGCGAAAACGGACTGTATCGGGCCTCGCATGACGGGTCGGCGCCACAGGGACATGGGAATCGACCCGGCCATTATCTCCGCGGCGGCCTACTCGCTCCAGTCCTCCGCGATCTGGTTCCAGTCCACCTCGCGCAGCTCCGCGAGCACGTCCGGCGCGATCGGGAGCGCAAAGCTGTCCTGGAACCAGACGAAAGTCGCCGAGGAAACCGTCTGCGAGGGATCGCGCACCGGGCGCGCCCACAGGAACTCGCCGATGCACAGGATATCGGGCAGACGCTCGTCGCCTTCCTCCAGTCCGCCGGGCCGGCCGGCGACCGGCCGCACCGGGATCAGCGTCGGCACGCCGCGGAACCGCAGCTTCTGCCGGGCAAAGGCAAACGCATGCTCGATGACGCGCCGGTTGGTGTCGCGGTCGGGCCGTCCGATCAGCGCGCCCTCGTAGCTGCGCGTCTGGTACAGCCGATACAGGTGCACCTTGCGCCCCGCGCCTACGCCGACCTCGTACGCGGCGCCGGGCTCCCGCGCGAGCAGCACGGCGCTCATTTGACGCGCCCTCCGCGCAGCAACACGCGCATGAGCACCGCGACCTCCACCGCACGGTCGAGCCGCTGCTCCGCGGTGCGCGCCTCGCCGCCGACCCAGGCCGCGGCGAGCAGCGCGTCGTAGACGGTCTCCGCGAAGGCCGGCGCGCCCGGCACTGGCAGCGTGGCCTGCATGGTGCGGCGCGCGGGCGGCACGCGCTCGGCGCCGAACGCGGGCTCGCCCTCCCAGCCAGTCATCGCGACATGGAAAATGCGCGCTGCGTCGCGCGCGCCCCACATGCGACGCACCGCTCCGTTCGCCCACGTCGCGAGCTGGTCGCGGGTGACGAGCCGGTGGCGCCACCCGGCGAGCGCGGCGCGCTCCGATTCCTTCTGCTCCAGCGCTTGCTGCACGGTCGGGATCACGTCGGCCAGCCTCGCGGGCAGCCGGTGCGCGAGCCGCAACTCGAGACGGGTGGTGCCCACTGCGATCGAGCACCCCGACGCGCGCCGGCCCCAGCACATGAGCAGGCGCAGCCCGCCGCCGTGCACCGCATTGCCGGCGAGCAGCCGCAGGCCGAACGGCTCGCCGTCGCCGGGGTCGAGGTCGAAGCAGGCGGGGAAATCGATCGCGAGCGACATGCGCGCGCCGAATTCGGCGAGCTCCAGCTCGGCGCGCGCCTGCGCCGGGTCGGCTCTCGCCACGCCGAGCGCGCGCTCGATCGCCTGGATCACGCGCGCGTGCGGAATCATCGGCTGCCGGCGCGAGACTACGCCGACCGGGATCTCGGTCATGCCGAGGCCGGGCGAGGCGCGCCGGACCACGACCTGCAGATCGGGCCGTGCGGCGGCTTCGCCTCCGCCGGCGGCGAGCGGCCGGCGCTCGAACTCGGGCACCAGTGCGGCGACCTCGCGCAGGCTGCCGGCGAAGACGCGCGCATCGCGGCCGGCTGTGCGCGGGCGCAGCGCCTGCAGATCCGCGAGCGCGGGATTGACGATTTCTCCCATGACTGCCTCCTGTCGAAGAATGCAGGGGCAGTCTGCAGGAGGCGGTGGCTCACCAGATGAGCCACCCCGCAGAAGTCACGTGCACATCCGGTCAGTCACGGGCGGCATTTTCAAGCAGTGATGGAATCGAAGAGGAATTCGACGACAACCACTCCGACATCGATTACCGGATGGATGTTAGCTTGCCCTTCCTCTACGAGACCTTGAAGCCCTGAGAGGCTGTAGAGAAACTACCGCGTTGCGTTTGACCCTCGGGACTGCTGCGAGCGATTCCATTCTCCGAATCGGGTCTACGATTCCTCCTGCGCGAGTGAGGTAGCCACTTCAATCGGGCAAGGCTGCACCGCAGCTTCAGCCCCGGGGTGCCCGATCCGCCGACGTCTGCTGGAACCGCTCAGACCCAACAGCCCCGAGCATGATCTCGGTGACGGATTCCTTGTGCTCGCCAACTCATTCGTTAACCGGTCAATGTCTACCGATCTACAGCGCGGAAATGCAACGGGTCCCGGAGATTCTGCAATTCGCGGTAGTAGTACAGCGGGCTAGGCCGCCTTCCCTTGAACCTCAGCCCACGCAGAAATTCGATCTCTTCGCGGGTGGCATTGCCGCTGAGCGAAGCATTCTGAAGGAATTCAGCGAGCCCCGGCTCGTCGTCGACAGGATAGCCGGGTTCTCTTTCAACGAACTCAAATTTCTTCAGATGCCCCGGGACTAGTCTGTGGTTCAGCACAATTTCCATACCGAAATTCGAGAGGTCGATGTCCCAGGATTCAATCAGCGGGTTCAGGAAAGAAACGCAGTTTTGGCCCGAAACGTGGAAGACATCCGTGTCCAGAAACTCCAGGATCATGACTCGCATCTGCTTATAACTTCGGCCGCTTAGCCGAGCTACCGTGTGGAGCCACTTCTCGCTTTCCAGCTCCTCTCTGGCAATCCGCTTGACCACGTCTAACAGCTTTTGCGTTACGAGGCGTTCGATTTCGCCAAACGGCTGCTTCGCGAAAATCGCCTGCACCTGTTGCCGTTTTTCCGGTGCGCACTTGCGCAGAATCAGTTCTCGAACCTCCTCAAACAGGGGCGCAGGTGGGTCTTCGAAACCCCGTTTCAACTCTTCCTTTCGTTGCATGTAGGCAAGTTTCACCAGCTTACCGCTCGAGAGTTTGAGAAATTTCCCCATCTTCTCGTAGATATCCGTTCGATCAGGCGCGGGGGGCAATTTCTTCCGAGTCAGTAGCTGGGAAACGTAGGATTCCGTGACCTCCGCCGCTGCCGCCAGGTCCTTTTGCTCGAACCCCAGCTCCTCCAACCGCTCCTTGATGACTAAACAAACATCCATCTGGACACCTCCTCTGACTTTACCCATATTGGTTAATAAAGAAAATAATCCGAGATTTCGCTTGACACGTCAAGTTAATCAACTCATTCTTGTTGAGGATTGAAGGGGTCTTACTAATATCTCAACCAAAGACGGTTATCCCGAATACCCCCTTGGCCATCACAAGCAAGGAGAAAGACATGTATGCACGTCGAGTGTCGATAAATCTGAAGCCCAACAGCAAGGCCGAATTCACCGAGAAGCTGGATGCGGAAATTATCCCCATGCTTCGGAAGCAGAAGGGGTTTCAGGATGAGATCACCTTCGTAAGTCCCGGCGGCAAGGAAGCGTTCGGAGTAAGCCTGTGGGACACCAAAGAAAACGCGGAAGCCTACAACCGCGGGTCCTATGCAGAAGCGACCAAGATCCTGTCGAAGCTGGTTGAGGGAACACCTCAGGTTGATACCTACGAGGTTTCCAACTCCACCTTCCACAAAGTCCGCGCTGCTGCAACGGCCTAAAGCCAGTAGGTGTTTTTGCTACGCGGCCGGGGGCGGGCCCAGCCCGCTCCCATCTGCCGTTCGTTGACGGGAAGCTACACATTTACATTGGAGACATAAGGAGACGGCGATGAATCACGCACACACAAACGCTGCCGAGAAATCTCACAGCAAGACCGCTGCGACGTCGCAGCAGGCCAGTGAAGCGCGAGCAACCGCAGCCGCAGGCCCGAAAGAGCGTCATCACCGGGTTGCCGAGGCCGCGTACTTTCGCGCTGAGCATCGGGGCTTCCTGCCCGGCTACGAGCTTCAGGACTGGCTGGATGCAGAAGCCGAGCTCGACATGCCGCTCAGGCAGGTCTCTTAAGCTCGCCTCTTCCGATCGGGTGACGGTTTCGCACGGCTCGTCGTTCGGCGTCGTCACCACACCTGCCGCAGCATTGATCGAGACCTTGCCAGTCTAAGTGCCCTGCACCAGTTGGGGACCTGCCGGATCCTTGACCTTGGACGCCCGCCCCCCCCTTCATATCCGTGCGCGGCCGATTCACCACCCATGCCCGCTGGGACCCTGGGAGGACCGGTCCGCCGCGTTCGCTTGACCGATAGGGGTACCTGCGGATAACGGAGCTGCAGCATTCTCAAGTAGTGAAGGCACTGCTTCACCTTGACTGCCCTCGCGGTACTCACCACGGTGGTCGTCGCTCTCGCCGTGGAAGTTCTCGCGCTTGGGCACGTGCCCTTACTATTGGTCCTTTTCTAGGAAAAGCATATATGTTTACCGGTACAGTCAAGTGGATTAATGACAGCAAAGGCTTCGGCCTTATTACGCCGGACTGCGGTGGCGAAGACCTTTTCGCACGTTTCTGGGCGCTCCCGGCCGGCAACAGTTTCAAACCACTAAAGCAGAAGCAGAAGGTGTCCTACGACGTCACGGCTGATCGCAGCGGCAACCAAGCCGTGAATATCATGTCCATCGCGTAACGACGCTCATGGACGAAAACTTTGGGCGACCGGGCATGTGCCATCTTGCCTCTCAAGGATCATCGGCGGGCACCAGTGATAGCACTTTCCGTCGCGTGCCGGGTCAATTAGCTGGCGACGGAGTGCGGGCGCCGGCGGAATTACGTGTTGGATGAGGAGAACGCCGGAATGAAGATTCGCCCGTTACACGATCGCGTGATCGTCAAGCGCTTGGAGGAAGAGCGGAAAACCGCCTCCAGCATCGTGATTCCCGACACCGCAGCCGAGAAGCCTGACCAAGGCGAAATCGTTGCGGTCGGCAAAGGCAAGGCGACCGAAGAAGGCAGGCTCCGCCCCCTGGACGTCAAGGTCGGCGACAAAGTGCTGTTTGGCAACCATTCCGGGCAGACGGTGAAAGTGCATGGCGAGGAACTGCTCGTCATGCGCGAAGAAGACATCATGGGCGTCGTCGAAGACAAGTGACGAATATGCTCGAGTCCGCTCCAGCCATGGTTCTTGCGACTGTCACTGCCCTGGAACGGTTCAGCCGAGCATTGCTCAGAACCCATTATTAGGAGATACCGATGGCAGCTAAAGAGGTTAAGTTTCACGATGGCGCCCGCAACAAGATCGTCGCCGGCGTCAACATCCTGGCCGACGCGGTCAAGGTGACCCTCGGTCCCAAGGGCCGTAACGTGGTGCTGGAGCGCTCCTTCGGCGCGCCCACCGTCACCAAGGACGGGGTGTC
>Ga0070741_10014560_pt1 | contig 13575 bp, 16 predicted proteins | sample Coa_R1_4_FD_66440 | JGI IMG/M metagenome (GOLD analysis project Ga0070741, IMG submission 66440) | Surface soil microbial communities from Centralia Pennsylvania, which are recovering from an underground coalmine fire - Coalmine... | ecosystem: Environmental > Terrestrial > Soil > Unclassified ... | reverse complement strand
TACATCATCGGCTCGGTCGTCGGCCCGCATCCCTACCCCGAGATGGTGCGAGACCTGCAGCGCGTGATCGGGGACGAGGCTCGCGAGCAGTACCTGTCGCTCGACGGCAAGCTGCCCGACGTCGTCATCGCGTGCGTCGGTGGCGGCTCCAACGCCATAGGCATATTCACCGCGTTCCTCGACGACAGAGACGTGGCCCTCATCGGCGTCGAGGCGGCGGGGAAGGGGATCCGTTCGGGCGAGCACGCGGCTTCGCTGGTCGGCGGACGTCCCGGAGTGCTGCACGGCAGCTACTCGTACGTGCTGCAGGACGGCGACGGCCAGATCCTGCCCACGCATTCGATCAGCGCCGGCCTCGACTATCCCGGCGTCGGGCCGGAGCACTCCTACCTGCGCGACATCGAGCGTGTCGATTACGTCGCCGTCACCGACGCCGAGGCGCTCGCCGCGTTCAGGCTCTGCACGAAGCTCGAGGGCATCATGCCGGCCCTCGAGCCGGCGCACGCCCTGCATCACGCCGGCGTGGTCGCGAAGGAGCTCGGGCCCGGGGGCCGGATCCTCGTCTGCCTTTCGGGCCGGGGTGACAAGGACATGGATTCCGTCGAAGGCCCGGGCGCGACCGAGGCCGGGTCCTGAGCTCGATGGGACCACGCGGCGTCCAGACGAGCCGGCTGGAGTCTGCGCTCCACGCCGAGGGCGACCTGAAGCTCGTCGGCTACATGATGGCCGGGCACCCCAACCGCAAGAAGTCGCTGGAGGTGGGGAAGAGGCTCGCGGCCTCGGGCGTCGCGGCGCTGGAGATCGGCATTCCATTCTCCGACCCGCTCGCGGACGGCCCGGTGATCCAGCGCGCGGGCCAGGCGGCGCTCGAGCACGGCATGAACATGGGCGCAGCGCTGGAGCTGGCCGCCGCCGTGGCCGCGGAGGGCACGCCCGTCGTCCTGATGAGCTACGTCAACCCGATCCTCGCGTTCGACCCGCGACGCTTCGCCGCCGAGGCGGCGCAGGCCGGAGTGGCGGGGGTGATCGTTCCCGACCTGCCGGTCGAGGAGTCCGAACCGGTGGCGAGCTGGCTGCGTTCGGCGTCGGTCGACACGATCTTCATGGTCGCGCCGACCACTTCGGACGACCGCTTCGCCACGATCTGCCAGCACTCGAGCGGGTTCGTCTACTGCGTGACCGTGACGGGCATCACCGGGGCGCGCAAGGACATGCCGGAGGGGATGAAGGAGCTGTTCGCCAAGGTGCGCGAGAACACGGAGCTTCCCGTCGCCGCAGGCTTCGGGATCTCTCGTCCCGAGCACATGAAGCTGCTTCGCGGCAAGGCCGACGCGGCTGTGGTGGGCAGCGCGATCGTGGCCGAGATCGATCGCGGGGCCGATCCACTGCCCCTCGTCAAGGAGCTGCTCAAGGCTTGCCGGTAAGGGGGATCCGTGGCGCCACCACGGCGCGCGACAACACTGCGGACGCGATCACAGAAGCGACCGAGGAGCTGCTCCGGGAGCTGGTTCGGCTCAACGACCTCGACCAGGCCGAGATCGCCTTCGCCTACTTCACGACGACGCGCGACCTGGACGCCGAGTTTCCCGCGCTTGCGGCCCGGCGGCTGGGCTGGCTGGACGTGCCTCTGCTGTGCGGCCACGACATGGACGTGAGGCAGCCGAACCCCCGCGCCGTCGCCCTGTGCGTGCGGGTCCTGCTCCTTTACAACACGCCGAAGCCGCAGTCCTCCATGCGTTTCGCGTACCTTCGCGGTGCAGAAGCCATCAAGGCCGACCTGGATTACATGAGAGAGAGCTTGAAACCGTGATCATAGTCATGGCCCACAGCGCCACCCGGGGCGAGATCGACGCCGTCGTCGACCGCGTGAAGGAGATCGGGCTCAAGGCCGAGCTCTCGCGCGGCGAGGAGAGGACGCTCGTCGGCGTGATCGGCGGCAACGCGTACGCCTACAAGGAGGCGTTCTCACACCTCGGCGGGATCCACGAGATCATCCCGATCACCAAGCCGTTCAAGCTCGCCAGCCGCGAGTTCCGTCCCGCCGACACGGTGGTGGACGTGGGCGGCGTGAAGATAGGGTCGGACGAGGTCGTGGTGATGGCGGGGCCGTGCTCCGTCGAGGGCGAGGAGATGCTGCTCGAGACGGCGCGCCACGTCGCGGCGCAAGGCGCGAGGCTGCTGCGCGGCGGAGCGTTCAAGCCCCGGACTTCGCCGTACTCGTTCCAGGGCCTCGGGGAGTCCGCGCTCAAGATGATGGCCGCGGCGCGCGACGAAACGGGCCTGAAGGTGGTGACCGAGGTCGTTTCGCCGGGCGACGTGGACCTGGTGGCGCGCTACGCGGACGTGCTCCAGCTCGGCACGCGCAACATGCAGAACTACGCCCTGCTGCAGGAGGCGGGGCGGTCCGGCAAGCCCGTGCTCTTGAAGCGCGGCATGTCGTCGACGATCGAGGAGTGGCTGCTCGCCGCGGAATACATCCTCTCCCAGGGCAACCGCGACGTGATCCTCTGCGAGAGAGGCATCAGGACCTTCGAGACGTCGACGAGGTTCACCCTCGACCTCAACGCGATCCCGCTGGTGCGCGAGCTTTCGCACCTGCCGATCGTGGTCGACCCGTCGCAGGCGACCGGCAAGTGGTCACTGGTGCGGCCGATGTCGCTGGCCGGCGTCGCCGCGGGAGCGCACGGCCTGATCATCGAGGTCCATCCGATGCCGAACCAGGCACTGTCCGACGGTGCGCAGTCGCTCGACTTCGCGGCGTTCGATCACCTGATGACAGACCTGCGGCGGATGCTCGGCGCGATGGAAAGACAGCTCGCGTAGTGTCCGTCAGAACGTCTTCCATTCCGCGCTGAATGCCGACCGTGGCGGTCGTCGGCCTGGGCCTCATGGGCTCGTCCTTCGCCCTCGCCCTGAAGCGAGCCCGGCCTGGGGTCGTGGTCGTCGGCAGCGATCCCGACGAGCGTGTCGTGCGCAAGGCGCTCGAGCGCGACGTGGTCGCGAGCGCCGCGGCCGACCTCGACGTGGTGGACCTCGCCGACGTGGTGGTGGTCGGGGCGCCGATCCGCGCGATGCGCGAGCTGTTCCCGCGTCTGGCGTCGCACGTCGAGGGGAAGGTCGTGACGGACATGGCGAGCACCAAGGTCGCCGTCATGGAGTGGGCGGAGGCGGCGGGGCTGGACCTCGTGGGAGGTCACCCCATGTGCGGCAAGGAAACTTCGGGAATCGATTCGGCGGACGCATCGATGTTCGAGCAGGCGCCCTGGGTCCTGACCCGCGCCGAGCCCGCGGTGCTCGAGCTCGTGGAGGCCGTGGGCGCGCATCCCATCGTCATGGACGCGTCACTGCATGACCGCCTCGTGGCCGGTGTGAGCCACGCCGCGTTCCTTCTTTCGGTCGGCTATGTGCTCGCGCTGTCCCGGCGGAGCGACTGGGCCGAGGCCTCTCACCTGGCAGCGGGAGGCTTCCGCGACATGAGCCGGCTCGCCGCTGGCGACGCGGGCCTGTACGCCGGGGTCGCGCAGACCAATCGGAAGAACATGGTCGAGCTGCTCGACGCGGTCACGGCCGAGCTCACGCGGCTCCGCCGGCACCTCGAGGCGGACGACCCGCGGCTCGTGGAGCTGTTCGAGGAGGCACGGTCGGTGCGAGAGCGGTGGGCGAAGCAGGCCGGCGAGGCGGGGGAGGAGTCGTGATCGCGACCGTACGTCCCGCTCGGAAGCTCGAAGGCGAGATCGCCGTCCCCGGCGACAAGTCGATCTCGCACCGCGCGCTGATGCTCGGGGCGATCGCCGACGGCGGCAGCAGGGTGCGGGGTCTTTCGCCGGGCGCCGACGTCGAGTCGACTGCGTCCTGCCTCCGCGCGCTCGGCGTCGAGATCGAAGACACGCGGATCGAGGGACGCGGCCTCCGCTCGCTGCGTGCTGCCGCCGGTCCGCTCGATTGCGGCAACTCGGGAACCACGATGCGGCTGCTGGCCGGGCTGCTGGCGGCGCAGCCGTTCGAGAGCGAGCTCGCCGGCGACGAATCCCTGGCTCGAAGGCCGATGGGCCGCGTGGTCGATCCGCTTCGCGAGATGGGCGCGGCGGCGAGCTGGCCACCGCTGCGAGTGGGCGGCCGGGCGCCGCTGAACGGCATCGAGTACCGGATGCCCCTGGCGAGCGCCCAGGTGAAGTCGGCGCTTCTGCTCGCGGGCCTTTACGCGGAAGGCATGACGACAGTCGTCGAGCCCGTGGCCACGCGTGACCACACCGAGATCATGCTCGCGGCGATGGGCGCGGATCTCACGCGCGACGGTCTCGGGGTCACTCTCGCGGCGACCGAGCGCCTGGAACCGCTGGACATCACCGTGCCCGGAGACTTCAGCGCCGCCGCCTTCTGGATCGCCGGCGCGGGGCTGTTCGCGGGCTCCAGGGTCGAGCTGGCCGGGGTGGGAGTGAACCCGACGCGCACCGCGTTCGCCGACACGCTGAGCGCGATCGGTTTCCGCATCGAGCGCCGCAACCCGCGGCTGGAGGCGGACGAGGCGGTGGCCGACCTCGCCATAGGTGGCGCCCAGGCTCTGCGCCCGCTCCGGGTCGAAGGAACGATGGCGGCCGAGATGATCGACGAGCTGCCGGTGCTGGCCGTCGTCGCGACGCAGATCGCCGGCACGAGCGTGATCTCCGGCGCGGCGGAGCTGAAGCTGAAGGAGTCGGACCGCCTTGCCGCGATGGAGGAGGGACTGACGGCGATGGGGGCCGACATCGTCGCTACCGACGACGGCTGGACGATCACCGGCCCGCGAGTTCTCGAAGGCGCTCGCGTCGAATCGCACGGCGACCACAGGATCGCCATGGCGCTCGCCATCGCGGGACTGATCGCCGACGGCAAGACGGAGATCGAGGACGCGGAGTGCGTTGAGATTTCGTATCCCGCGTTCTTCGACCACCTGGAGTACCTGTGCTGAAAGTACGCACCGGCATCGACGTCGAGCCCGTCGCGCTCGAGCTCTATGAGCTCGAGGTGACCGAGCCCCGCGACGATTTCGAGCTCGAGGTCAAAAGAGCAGTGCAGGCCGCCCGCTCCGGCGAGGTCGGATCCACCGACCGGGCGCGCGAGCTCTACCGCCGGTTCGGCCTCGACCCGACCCGTGTGCGGCCATCGTCCGAAGCTCTCCTGCGCAGGCTGAAGAAGGGCGAGTCACTGCCGCGGATCAACTCGCTGGTGGACGTCGCGAACGCCATGTCGGTCCAGCTGCAGGTGCCGGTCGGGCTTTACGACATGGGCAAGGTGAAAGGCACCGATCTCACCATCCGCCTCGGCAAGCCCGGCGAGAGCTACGAGGGGATCGGCAAGGAGCGCGTGAACGTGGCGGGCCGCATCTGCGTGGCCGACGCCGAAGGACCGTGCGGCAACCCGACCGCCGACTCCGCGCGCACGATGATCACGACCGCGACCGAGAGCGCCGCGTGGATCTACTTTCTGCCGGTGACCGAAGAGGACATCGACCGGACCGCCGAGCTCATTGCGGTGTTCGGTCGTGGCCTCGTCCGGATGGCCTGAGCGATGTCCGCCTCAGAGCAGGTCCTGTGCGTACGGCGCGAAGACATCTTTCCCGACGGCGCATGGCACGGGTTCGTGAGCCAGGACCTCGAGCGGCACCAGCAGGTGATCCGCGAGCACCACTTCTTCAAGCCGCGGGCGGACGTGGAGAACGACCCCGCCTTCCAGCAGATCATCCCGTACGTCGTCTTCCGTCACGACGGCCGGTACTTCCTGACGCATCGCCTTCGCGCCTCTTCCGAAAAGCGCCTGCGCAAGCAGTATTCCCTCGGGGTCGGCGGCCACATCAACCCCGGCGACCTGGACGCGGGTGACCCGATCCTCGACGGCCTGAAGAGGGAGTGGGCGGAGGAGGTCGTCTATGACGGACGCTTCGACGCGCGGCTGCTGGGCTTTCTGAATGAGGACTCCTCACCCGTCTCCAAGGTCCACCTCGGCGTGGTGTTCCTCGTCGACGGCGACAGCCCGAACATCAGCATCCGCGAGACGGACAAGCTGGCCGGCGAGCTGCTGACCCTCGATGAGATGCGCATGTACTACCTGTCGATGGAGTCGTGGTCGCAGATCGTCTACGACCGTCTCGTCGCGGGCGCGTGATGAGATACGTCGAGGCCGGCGGCGTTCGCGTCTCCGCGATCGGGCTCGGGACCTGGCAGTTCGGCTCGCGCGAGTGGGGGTACGGGAAGGATTACGCGGCCAATGTCGCGGGCCCGATCGTGAGGCGTGCCCTCGAGCTCGGCATGAACCTGGTCGATACCGCGGAGATCTACGGGTTCGGCCGCTCGGAGCGGATCCTGGGCGAGGCGATCCGGGGCAGGCGCGACGAAGTCTTCGTCGCGACCAAGATCTTCCCGGTGGGCCTGCCGCTGATGATCATGCGGCGGTCGGCGGCAAGCGCGAGGCGGCTGGGCATCGACCACATCGACCTGTACCAGCAGCACTGGCCCAACCCGGTGTTCCCGCCTCGCGCGACCATGAGCCGCATGCGCAAGCTCCTCGACAGGGGATTCGTCCGACACGTCGGCGTCAGCAACCATTCGCTTGCCCAGTGGCAGGCGTGTGACGAGGCGCTTGGCGTTCCCGTGCTGTCCAACCAGGTCCGGTTCAGCCTGGTCGCCCGCGACCCGGAGCGCGAGCTCGTGCCGTGGGCGCAGCGAAACGACCGGCTAGTCATCGCGTACAGCCCGCTGGGACAGGGCCTTCTGTCGGGGAAGTACATGGACAGCGCGCCCTCGAACTTCCGGCGCGTGCGCGCCGACTTCCAGCCGCCGGCGCGAGAGCGCCGCCGTCCGCTGATCGAGGCGCTGCGGGAGATCGGCACGGTGCACGATGCGACGCCCGCGCAGGTGGCCCTCGCATGGCTCATCCGCAAGCCGAACGTGGTCGCGATCCCCGGCGCGTCGAGCGTGGAGCAGCTCGAGCAGAACGCGGCGGCGGCCGGCATCGAGCTTTCCGACGCCGAGTCGAACCGACTCGATAGCCTGAGCGCGTGAGACTCCACGCCGTCGAGCTGCGGCGCATCAACCTCTCCCTGGTGGCGCCGTTCGAGACGTCGTTCGGCGTCCAGACGGAGCGCGACATCCTCCTCGTGAGGGTGAGCACCTCGGATGGCGACGGTTGGGGCGAGTGCGTCGCCGGAGAGGAGCCGACCTATTCACCGGAATACGTGGACGGCGCGCAGCACGTGCTGATCCACCACCTTCTCCCGATGCTGTTCGGCCAGAACGACCTCTCTGCCCAGGGCGTCGGCGCCGCGCTCAAGCCGGTGCACGGCCACAACATGGCCAAGGCGGCGATCGAGATGGCGGTGCTCGACGCCGAGCTGCGCTCGCGGGGCGAGTCGTTCGCCACGTATTTCGGCGCCGTCCGCGACGAGGTCAGCTGCGGCGTGTCGGTGGGCATCCACCCGACCGTCGAGGAGCTGCTCGAGACGGTGGGCGGGTACCTCGAGCAGGGCTATCGGCGCATCAAGCTGAAGATCAAGCCGGGCTGGGATTTCGAGCCGGTGCGTGCCGTGCGCGAGCGATTCGGCGCGGTGCCGCTGCAGGTCGACGCCAACACGGCGTACACGCTGGCCGACGCGGACCTGCTCGCCCGGCTCGACCCGTTCGAGCTGCTGCTCGTCGAGCAGCCGCTGCCGGAGGAGCAGGTGCTGGCACACGCGACGCTGGCGCGCCGGATCAAGACGCCGATCTGCCTCGACGAGTCGATCACCTCGGCGCAGACCGCCGTCGACGCGATCGAGCTGGGCGCGTGCCGGATCATCAACGTCAAGCCCGGCCGCGTGGGCGGCTACCTGGAGGCACGCAAGATCCACGACCTGTGCGCGGAGCGCGGTGTGCCGGTGTGGATGGGCGGCATGCTGGAGACGGGTCTCGGGCGCGCCGGCAACGTCGCGATGGCGGCCATGTCCAACTTCAAGCTGCCCGGCGACACCTCGGCCTCGGCCCGCTACTACCACCGCGACATCACCCAGCCGTTCGTCCTGAAGCGCGGCCGCCTGGAGGTGCCGCAAGGCCCCGGCCTCGGCGTCGAGGTCGACGCCGACTACCTCGACTCGATCACGTCCTGGCGCCAGGTCCTGCGTCCGGCGGGTTAACCCGGCATCCGGCGCAGGATCGGCGGCGGCGGCACGGTCGCGAGCAGGTCGCCCATCGGCGCGGCCTGAGCCGCCTGGCCGAGCCGCGGCACCCCGAGCAGATCCTCGATCGAGGCCAGGAGCGAGTAATGGTTGTACGGCTTCGCGCTGCGGTGGGCCAGCGGGTCGGGGTGGATGACGAGCGTCAGCACCGAGTTGGCGCTGTCTTCCCCCTCGTCCCAGGTGATGAAGAGCACGCCGCCGTCCTGCCACGCAGTTGAGCCGAGGATCTGCGGCACCGTCTGGGACAGCCATGCGTCGGCCACTGTGTTCGAGCAGTCATGGCCGTCGTGGCAAAGGCCCGGCGTGATCCAGGCGAGCCGGGGCACGTTCCCCGAAGCCATGTCCGGTGCGAACTGGTCGAAGGACACGACCTCCGGCGGGCACGCACTTCCGTAATAGGCGAAGGGGTCGTGCTTCAGCGCGTACGGATAGCCGCTGTTGAAGCAGCCGTTGTTCATCCCTTCCATGTACGCGCGCCAGGGGACGCCTGCGGCGGTCAGCTGGTGGCCAAGGCCGCCCGCCGGCAGCGAGTGGTAGCCGTCGTCGGCGATGCCCCACGTGCTCCCCGAGGTCATCGCCAGGTAGTTGGGGAGGCTCGGATGAGACACGCCGTGGTAGTTCGTCGCCATGCCGTACTGCCCCGCCAGCTGAGCGATGATGCCGGTTCCCACGACCTGGTCGACGCTGCGGTTCTCCATCACGATCACGAACACGTGCGTGGGGTCGGGGGTGGGGGAGGATTCGGCCGGCGCGGCCGGGCTCGAGGATGGGCTCGTCGACGACGACGCGAGCGGGTTCGCCGAGGGCGTCGCCGCAGCCCGGCCGGGCGAGCACGCGGCGACGATGAGGACGCAAAGGGCCAGGACGGTGACGCGCATTCTCATCGAGCCTACGAAAAGGGACGCTTAGAGGTTGCTGAGAGCCGTGGGCGTCGATCGCCAACCGGCTCGAGCTGATCGCCCCGCGGTTCGGCGGCCATGGGCAGGCCATACAGCACTGGGCGTCCGTCTCGAAATGCCCGACGCTGAGGCTCCCGCCACGCGTGATCCAGGAGGCAGAACATGCTCGTACACGGCGACGTCGTCATCGCAAGGCCCGTGCTGGACGTATTCGATTTCGTCGCCGACGAGCGGAACGAGCCGCGGTACAACACGCGGATGGTTCGGGCCGACAAGATCACCGAAGGGCCGATCGGGGTGGGGACGCGATTTCACTCCGTGATGACGGGTGCCGGCGGCGCCGACATGACGATCGAATTCACCGAATTCGACCGGCCGCGGCGGATCGCGGAGACGACCCACATGACGAACATGGACATCGATGGGGCCCTCACCTTCGAACCAGTCGCGGAAGGCACCCGGCTTAGATGGGAGTGGCAGCTTCGGCCGCGAGGCTTCCTGAAGCTTTTTGGCCCGTTCATCCGCCGCATCGGCGAACGCCAGGAATCGCGCGTGTGGTCGGCCCTGAAAACGGTCATGGAGAGCGAGCGCCCTTCGGGCATGCCCGGCCGGTAGCCGGTCGCCCGCGCTTCGCCTCCTCGGCCGTGCGTGCGGGCCGATCTTCGGCGGGCATCCGGCCAGAGGCGGCGCCGAACCTCTCTAAACTGAGCCCGTGCCCAAATCGAAGCTGCTCGGGCTGAGGTGCCGCGAATGCGGCGCCGAATACGAGCTACAGGCCACCCACGTGTGCGAGATGTGCTTCGGCCCGCTCGACGCCGTCTATGACCAGGCGGCCCTCAAGAAGGTCGTGAGCCGGCAGCGCATCGAGCAGGGACCGAAGTCGATGTGGCGCTACCGCGACCTGCTGCCGGTCGACGACTCCGCGGCCGTCGTGACGCTGGGCGAGGGATTCACTCCACTAGTCAAGGCGGACCGGCTCGGCGAAGAGCTCGGGCTGCGCAACCTCTACATCAAGAACGACAGCATGAACCCGACCAACTCGTTCAAGGACAGGGTCGTGTCGGTGGCGATCAGCTGGGCGCGGGGCCACGGCTTCGAGACGATCGCATGTGCCTCGACCGGCAACCTCGCCAACGCCGTCGCCGCTTACGCCGCTCGCGCCGGCCTCGAGTGCTTCGTGTTCATTCCGGTCGATCTCGAACCCGCCAAGGTGGCGAGCATCAGCGTGTTCGACCCGAACGTCATCGCGGTGCGTGGCAACTACGACGACGTGAACCGGCTGTGCAGCCAGCTCATCGAGTCGACGCCCTGGGCTTTCTGCAACATCAACATCCGGCCGTTTTACGCGGAGGGCTCCAAGACTCTGACCTTCGAGACGGCTGAGCAGCTGGGCTGGAAGATGCCGGACGAGATCATCATCCCGATCGCGTCGGGGTGCCAGTTCGTGCGGCACCGCCAGGCCGCTCGCGAGCTCGTCGAGTACGGCCTCGTCAAGGACGACCGCGTGCCCGCTTTCACGGGCGCTCAGGCCCTGGGCTGCTCGCCCGTGTACAACGCGTTCCATTCCGACACGCCCGAGCGCGTCGTGCCCGTCAAGCCGGACACCATCGCTCGCTCGATCGCCATCGGCAATCCTTCGGACGGCATCTACGTCAACCGCATCGCGAAGGAGACCGGCGGCACCGTCGAGGCCGTGACCGAGCAGGAGATCGTGGACGGCATGCGCCTGCTGGCGCGGACCGAGGGGATCTTCACCGAGACGGCGGGCGGCGTGACGATCGGCGTGCTCTCCAAGCTCGCCCGCGCCGGCCGGTGGAACGGCGACGAGGTGGTCGTCGCGTACGTCACCGGCCACGGGTTGAAGACGGCCGACGTGCTGGCGTCGGCCAACGGCCATTCGCGGCGGGTGGAAATAGATCCGTCGCTCAAATCGTTTCGCGAGAAGGTGAATATTTAAGACATGGCACAGTTTCGAATTCCCGGCCCCCTGAGAAAGCTCTCCGACGGCCACAACACCGTCGACGTGGAGGCGAGCGACCTCGCGTCCGCGATCGTCGAGCTCGACGCGATGTATCCCGGCTTCAAGGACCGCCTGCTGGACGAGAACGGCGACCTGCGCCAGTTCGTGAACATCTACCTCAACGACGAGGATGTCCGGCTGGGCTCGGGCCTCGGTGCGCCACTGCACGAGAAGGACGAGATCTCGATCGTGCCGGCCGTGGCCGGGGGCGCGCCCGGGCTTTAAACTCGCGCCGTGGCGCGACGCAGGCTGAAGCTCATCTTCGGCTCGACGCTGGTCAAGGAGCCGGTGATCTACCAGCTTGGCCGCAAGTTCGAGCTGGTCACGAACATCCGGCGCGCCGACGTCGCGCGCGACCACGGCTGGGTGCTGCTCGAGGTGTCGGGCGAGCCGGAGGAGCTCGACCGCGGCGTCGCGTACCTCGAGGAGCGCGGGGTGGAGGTCGAGCCGGCCGAAGGCGACGTCGTCGAATAGCCGGCGGCGCTCGAGCTAGCGGGTCGTCATCACGAGGCGTGCTCCGGGAACCGGCTTTGCCGACCGGGGGAGGCCCGCCATGATCTCGAGCAGGCGTGGGCCGAGGTCTTTCGTCGCGACGCGGAAAGGCGCGAAGGCATCGTCGCTCGTGGGATGGGCTCGGAAGTGCAGCTCGACCTCGCGGCCTCCGCGCGCCGGAGCGTGCGAGGTGAGGCGGTTGAAGTCCGGCGCAGGCACGACCCACCACACGACGGGTGCCAGGTCGAGGACGAGCACGACCACGTAAAGGAAGGAGGGATCGCGCGGGATCGAGCTCTCGAAGTACGTGGCGTTCGACTGGACGAAGCCGGACTCGCCGAGCTCGAAGCAGGCCTTGGCCTGGAGCGACGCAAAGGTGCTCTTGCCCTTGACGGCGACGACCAGGTCGCGGTGGTCGTCGTCGGCGTCGACCTGGAACGGGACGAGATCTCCGGCCGAGGTGAGCATCGCGTAGACCGCGAGCAGGTATTCGCCGATCCGGCCCGCCTGGACGTCGCTCAGAGCCACCGCGCGGTGAGCTTATCTCGCCACTAAGATGCCCGACGGATGACCGAGAAGCACGACGTCGCGATCATCGGCGCGGGCCAGGCCGGCCTCGCCACGAGCTGGTACCTGAAGCAGGCCGGCGTCGACCACGTGGTGCTGGAGGCCGGGCGGGTCGCGGAGACATGGCGGACCCGGCGCTGGGACTCGTTCTGCCTCGTCACGCCGAACTGGTCCGTCAAGCTGCCCGGCGGAGGGTATTCGGGGCCCGATCCCGACGGCTACATGAGCCTGTCGCAGCTCGTGGACCACTTCCAGGGCTGGGCCGACTCGTTCGACGCACCCGTGCTCGGCCAGAGCGAGGTCTCGGCCATGGAGCCGGACGGGGACGGGTTCGCGCTCACGGTGGGCGGCCGCAAGCTCCAGGCGCGGACCGTGGTCGTGGCAAGCGGCGGTTACCAGCGCGCCCACGTGCCTCCGGGCGCGGACAAGGTTCCGTCGGGCGTCGCGAGCCTGCTCGCGGAGCAGTACACCAATCCCGACGCATTGCGGCCGGGCGCCGTGCTGATCGTCGGCAGCGGCCAGACCGGATGCCAGCTCGCCGAAGAGCTCCATGAGTCAGGCAGGAAAGTCATCCTCGCCTGTGGCCGGTGCTCGTGGGCCCCACGGCGTTTCGGCGGCCACGACATCGTGTGGTGGGTGGTCGAATCGGGCTTCTGGAACCGGACCCTGGACCAGCTGCCCTCGCCGGCGATGCGCCTGCTGGGCAACGTGCAGGCTTCTGGCCACGGCGGTGGACACGACCTCCACCACCGCGTCCTGGCTCAAAAGGGCGTCGAGCTCGTCGGCAGGTACCGGGGCGCCGAGGGCCGCACGATCGGCTTCGCGGACGACCTGAACCAGACGCTGGCGGCATGCGACGGGCTCGCCGCCCTCATCAAGAAGTACGTCGACGACCTGTGCGGCCGGCGGGGCCTCACGCACGACTGGGAGATGCCGCCTCCGATGACGCTCGAAGCGAGGACGCTTGTCGACGTCGACGTGGAAGGCATAAGCACGGTCATCTGGACCAGTGGCTACCGGCCGGACTACGGATGGGTGAGGTTTCCGGTGTTCGACGACATGGGCTTCCCGGTGCAGGTGGACGGCAGGACCGCTGTGCCAGGCTTGTACTTCATGGGCGTCCACTACCAGCGCAAGGTGCAGTCGGCCGTGATCTACGGCGCAGGCGAGGACGCCGAGATCGTGGCGCGGCACATCGTGGAGAACCGCAGGTGAGGATCGCCGTCGCGATGTCGGGCGGAGTCGACTCGTCGGTGGCCGCCGCGCTGCTCCAGGCGCAGGGCCACGACGTGGTCGGCGTGACGCTGCAGCAGTGGCCGCGTGACGACTCCGAGGAGGCGGCGAAGCACGGAGGATGCTGCTCGCTGAACGCCGTGGAGGATGCGAGGCGCGTCGCCGGCATGCTCGGCATT
>Ga0070741_10014559_pt1 | contig 13575 bp, 10 predicted proteins | sample Coa_R1_4_FD_66440 | JGI IMG/M metagenome (GOLD analysis project Ga0070741, IMG submission 66440) | Surface soil microbial communities from Centralia Pennsylvania, which are recovering from an underground coalmine fire - Coalmine... | ecosystem: Environmental > Terrestrial > Soil > Unclassified ... | reverse complement strand
GTACCAAGAACTGGATTTGGACCAGCCGTGGGAGAGCTTCGACCTTGCACACGAACTCACAACCAAGGGCATTCAGAAATTTGTGGCTGATTATAGGAGCACTCTGAAACGGTCGGCATAGTAGTCTACAGACGCTCGTAGCTATCGCTGTTTGCGACGACGAATTGAGTGCGCTGTCTTACGCGGTCTGCAATCATGGGCTGAGCTCTCTTTATCTTCTTCGCGATTGTGCCAGCCGCCCACGTCCAGAGCCAAGCGGTACGCTTCTTTAAGTTTAATCGGGCAGTTCGCGGAGGGAATATTGATCTCGTTCGATCCGGCACACAGAGCGGTCCACTACCCGCCTGATCGCCGATTTCGTATCCGGATTCGACCGTCCATCCTGATCGGAATCGGTATCGCGATCCTCTCTGTAATCGCGGCGTCTTGGATAGAAGTCGCTGTGGCCGGGCTGCCTCATGTTCCAGCCGTTCCTCAGATATATCCCGACAACTTCGCAGGGCCGCACGGGTTTCCAGTTTGGGTTCGTTACTGCCACTTCTTCAATTTCCTTTTTGTGATGATGCTGATTCGCAGCGGTCTGTCCATCCTGATGGATCATCCTCGTTTGTATTTCAACGATGGCTGCACGCCGGGCAGCGAATGGATTAGGCTTACACCGATAAAAGTCCCACGCGATCGCATCTGGACCGCGAAAGACGACGCCCGTTATATTTCGCCGATGGTGGGGACGCCGGGCTACCGACACACAATTGGTATTGCGCGGGTTTGGCACTTCATCGACGTTCACGGCTTCATCGTCACCGGCATTCTCTTCGTCATCATGCTCTTCGATACTGAGCAGTGGCGGCGTATTGTGCCAACTTCGCCCCTCGTCCTCGTACAGGCCTGGAACACGTGGGTGCACTACGCAACGTTTCACCTGCCGCCGGAGCCAAATGGGTTTTATGGGTACAACGCACTGCAGCAGATTGCCTATTTCACCGTCGTCTTTGTCTTCGGCCCTATGGCGATTCTTACAGGGATCGCCATGTCGCCGGCCGTGGTGAATCGATTCCCCTGGTACGCACGGATCTTTGGTGGGAGGCAATCGGCCCGGTCGATTCACTTCCTTACCATGTTCAGCTTCCTTGCATTCCTTGTCGTGCACGTCACTTTGATCGTGATGACCGGATTTGCGCGGAATATGAACCACATTGTGTTGGGCACAGATGATCAGACGCTTCTGGGGATGTATCTCGGGTTTGTGGGCATAGGCGCAGTTGTCCTTTCGTGGATCGTGGCACACTACATCTCATGGAACCACCCGCGCGGACTGCAGCATGCGCTCAAGTCGGTGACTTATCCGATGCAGCTTCTTACGTTGAATCGATTGACGCCGCAGCAGAGGTATGCCGAACAGGAAATCTCGCCCTATTTCTGGCCCAACGGCAAAATGCCAATCCGGGATGATTGGAAGCTCCTGGCTGAAACCGGCTTCGAGCATTTCCGGCTCAAGGTGGGAGGCCTTGTCGAGAAGCCCGTCGAGCTTTCTCTTGCTGACCTGCAGAAGTTGGGTGAGACCGAACACATCACCATGCATCATTGCATCCAGGGATGGAGCGGAATCGCCAAGTGGAGCGGCATTCCCATGAAGGCGCTCATCGAATTAGTGCAGCCTAAACCGGAAGCCAGGGTTGTCGCCTTTTTTTCCTTCGGCGAAGCGCTCTACGGTGGCCCCTATTACGACACCCAAACGCTGGAGAATGTGCTCAAGCCGCAATGTCTCCTCGCATCGCGAATGAACGGACTACCGCTTCAGCAGGTATATGGAGCGCCCCTGCGACTGCGAGTGGAGAACCAACTTGGCTACAAGATGGTCAAATGGATCGAGCGTATTGAGTTTATCGAGTCGGAGAAAACGCTTGGCAAAGGAGAGGGCGGCAAAAACGAGGACGACGAATATTTCGACCTGCTGCCCAACATCTGATGCGCGTCGAACAACTACCATCGATGGAGCCGTCCAGCGCCTGTCACGGGCTTCCCTTCAGCCAGTCCTGTGTTGGAGTGCTTGGTGCAGGTAAACCATAACCACACCGGTCCCGACTGCGATCCCTAAGAGTGCAATGTACCCTACCCAGAGGGCCACGCCGAAGTTGTATCCCAGCCCTCACTCAAGGAGGAGCCCGCCAGACCTGGCGTAGAGTGTCGGGAAGAATCAGGAGCGGCCTCAGTGGCAGACTTAAGAACGATGCAGAGAGGCGATAAGATAACAAGAAAAACGGTGGCAGGATGATCTCCAACCGCTCTTTGGCACAGTGCACGTAGGCGGACGGACCACGCTGCCGTAACACAGGGGTCGCCAAGTCCCCATCGATACGCGATTTCGTTATTCAACCCAGCGCTTTCGGTCTAATAACAATCGCGGAGCGCAAGTTGTCACTCCGCCGGCGCGTAAACCGATCGGCTATGCGCATTTTCTTTCCGCATTACCTTTGGCAACTCGACGGTTTTGATCTGCTTGGCGAGGCCGAGCATTTTGAGAGCCCAGATTGCGTACCAATTCATGTCGACTTCGTACCACTTCAAGCCGTGACGGGACGAAGTGGGATTCGCATGGTGATTGTTGTGCCAGCCTTCGCCGAATGTCAGTAGCGCCACGAGCCAATTGTTAGTGGACATGTCACGGGTTGAGAAACGCCGGGAGCCCCACTTGTGCGTAGCCGAATTCACGAGCCAGGTTGCATGCAAGCCGAACACCGTGCGGGCAAAAATTCCCCACATCAGGAACGGCAGACCACCGATCGCAAGCAGTACGATCCCGAGCACGACCAGCGGCACGTAGTGGTACTTCGTGATCCACACGTGGAATTTGTCTTTTGCAAGATCGGGCACGTAGTGCACGAGGGTCGTAGTATCGTGATGCATGGACTTTCCCGTCAGGATCCAGCCCATATGCGCCCACCACGTACCATTCTGCGGGGAATGTGGATCGCCTTCTCTGTCAGAGTACTTGTGATGGATACGATGCGTGGCTACCCAAAAAATCGGCCCGCCCTGAAGCGTCAGAGTCGCGCAGAGGGTGAGAAGGTATTCCACCCATTTGGGTGTCTTGTAGCCACGATGCGTGAGCAGGCGATGATAACCCATGCCGATGCCCAGGCTTCCGGAGACCCACCACAAGAAAGCCGCAACCAACAGTGCCTTCCAAGTAAAGAAGAACAAGGCCGCGATTGCCCCTATGTGGAAAACAGCCATAAAGAAAGCTGTAACCCAGTTGACTTGGTTGTCGTTTGACAGCTCTTTGGCGATCGTCTCGATCTTCATGATGTCTTTCACTACTTCATTAGATTGGCGCGACGATTGGAGTGACGGGCCCTGCTGTGTAATAGTTCGGTAATCGCGGAGTAGGGTTTGGAAATGACGTACAGAAGCCCGAGGCACCGACGAACTCACTCAGCACCTGAGGATTTGCGAGGAGCGGCAAAGCTATATTTGCTGCCCATACCTCTCGGCCATGATGCCGGAGCCGGTGACGCCCGTCTCCGAACTTGGGGTTTCCGCATGCAGAGCTCCGCCACGTCCAATGAGCCTGCACACCGGTTCAGAAGTTATAGCCGATAATCACGCGCAGTTTCGGCGCAGGCCCTGAGTACAAGCTGGTTTTCAGTTCCACAAAGGTGCCTTTACGGGATTGCACTCCTGCTAATACATTCAGGCCGGTTTCGTAATCGAAGTTGCCAAAGTCAATTTGTCGCCCTGACTGGAAATTCTGGTGGATGAAAATCATGGCCGGTCCGGCGCCGACGTAGGGAGTCCAATTCCCCGTTCGATTCGCAGCCGAGAATCGATATACACCCTCGAAGTTCAAAGCTATTAGGTCAGTGACTTCTCCGAATGCGAACTCCGCATTGGGCCGGAACAATACTCTTGGATGCAAAATTGGCCCTATCTGCGATTGAACGCCAAAGGAAAAGAGTTCGGGGTCAAATGCGGCACCCGCGCGAACGCCTATGCGCCAGCGCCGGCTTTCGCGCTTGATGTCGCTCTCAATCTCGCGAACCTTCTCGGGCACGGGAGCAGCCTGAGCGCCCTTGTCGACTGACGCACCGGAGAGTGCTGGCGCCGACACCAAGGTGACGTTGCTGGCGACCCGGGTGCCGTTTTCGTCCGCAGGCCCGGCCGTAACCCGGGCGCGCGCGCCGGGCGCGAGCGATGCGGGCCGTCCTGCGTTACGGTCGTATGTGAATAACTGATATAGGTTGTCGTCGGTGCGCACGACTAAAGTATTTCGCGTCGAGGACACGATAGTGCCCTCTACGGCGTTGTTATTGGCAGGCTGAGAAGATGAAGTATTTTCCTGGCATTCAGCTGAAACCGCGACGAAGGTTGAGACGAAAAGCAGGGAGCAGGCCAGAATCAGCACGCGCATGTTTATCCTCTCACCGCTGGCCGCTCGGTAAGGATCAATCCTGGCGGACTTGCGATGACAAAAGACTAGTGGGTGCCCGCGTTTTGAGTCGATACGGTACCCACCGGATTTTTGCAAAATTCCAAGGGTAAACTGGCCATCGGGTGAAGAAGCAGAGGCGCAGGCGGGGTCGGTGCTGCGAGCCTCTATTTATGCTGTGCTCGTCATGCTGTGCTCGTCCTGGTTATTTATCACGCCGTGAGAGGCCGACGAGCGCGAGAGTAGAAACAGGCGGAACGAGTCTCCGGAGTCATCCCTGCCCCGACTACGCTGCCCGGACTTGGGCTCGCACCAGGGTCTTTTGACTGTTCACTCCGTCGCAGCGCGGATATCTGTCCCGGGGGCCTATTCTGCGCGGGCTGCTGTTCTTGTTTTGTTCTAGCATCGCCAAATTCGGTTGTTGTCAGAAGAATGATCATTTCTTCTTCGGTACACGCTGGTTTCGCAATAAGTTGCCAAAGTCCATCTGTCGCCTTGACTGGAAACTCCGGGGGTTGAAAACCGCAAGAACATTCGCTTCGGCCGGTCAAGACGGACGATCAGCTAGACCTGCAGGGGTAGGTCCCTCCCATTGGTTTCCGTGCTTTAGTGCTTCCCGGTCTGCTCGATCTTGGATAAGAGTGCCTGTATTTCTGAAAGTGCAGCGGCGTCTCCCTTTGCCAGATCCGCCGTGATCTGATCGCGGGTTGCCAAAGTGTCACGAAGCAAGTTGCGAAGCGCGGGATCTGCCGTGCTGCTCTGAATTCGCTGCGCCTGATCGAAGAACTCTTTCGAGTCCTCCCCTGCTTTTCCGTAGTTCTTTTGCACGGCCTCCAGAAACATTGCTGTCGCTGTGTCACGAAGCTGCGACAATTGTTCTCCGGCCTGACAGAAGCCCAATTGTTTTGTCGAGGCAGACAATTCATGCTGTGCCTGCTGCAGTCTGGCATATTGCAGGATGAATCCAGCAAGAAATCCAACAATCAACAACACAAACCAAAGAACGAGTCTACGTTGCATTGCTCTTCCCTCCACGCCCTTCAATCTCAGCCAGGTCACTTTGTGCGACTAGCTTTATCCCGGGCTGCTTCTTATGTTTTGCCCTTCGCTTTCGGTTTATGTGAGTGCTCTTCATTATTGCCGGATCGGCTCAAATGCTCAGGAATTCCGGTGATAAGGCCTTGATAATCCGTGAGGCGGGCACCCATGATGACCACACCCTTGGAAGTGATTTCATATTCGCGGATATCTTTGCTATGGTTGCCACCGCGCATCTTGATAACGACCATGATCTTGCGAAGCTGGCCGTCGATGCATACGTACCGAAGCCGGATAATGTCATCGGTAAGAAAGGAAATCGAATAGGTACTGAACGGGAATTCCGTGAAAGACTCGTTCACCTCAACCGTGCTTAGAATCGTCACTCCGACGCCCGTCAAGGCGGTTATCATCCGGTAGAGCGATTCGCGAAAGTCCGCGCGGAAGCCGGGTGCCAGCGCCATCTCAAAGCCCGCCAGCGAATCAATCACCAAGCGTTTGGCGCCAATCTTCTGGACCGCTTCGAGAATCTCCTGCATGGTTTCATCCACCGAGAGGTCCAGCGGACGGAGGTAGAGGATTTCGAGTTTCTTCTCTTTTCGCGGCGTCTTCAAATCCAGACCAAAACTGCTGGCCCGCTCCGCATACTCTTGCGGTCGTTCTTCAAAGACCACCACAATCCCCGGATCGCCCTGGCGTATGCCCTCAGCAATGAATTGGGTCGCCAAGACTGATTTTCCCGTTCCCGAAGCGCCCGCTACCAAGACACTATCCCCTTCGGGAATTCCCCCGCCGAGCATCTTGTCCAATTCCGGAATACCGATGGAAAGGCGCCGTGGACTGGGTATCTTCCTTGCCAGTCCGGTCAGCCCAAGAGTGCGCGAAAAGGCTTGCAGACCAGCATGGGTAATGCGAAAGGTGTGCAGTCCGGGCACGGACGCCTGCCCGCGCTGTTTCACGATCTGGAGCTTGCGCACAATGGAATTTCGCTCCGCAGCCTGGTAAAGCCAAAAGAGGCCATCGGAGACCGTGAAAACGGGATTGTCACGGATCTCACCCTCGACATATTCGCCGACCAGAAAAGTCGTGGCTTGCCAACTCGTCAGGAGCAGGGCTAGTCGCTGAATGAAAGATTGCAGCTCCACTTCCGTTGTGCCGCCCTGCGCTTTCCGCACCACGGTGCGAAAGGAGTCCACCACCACGACGCCGGGGCTCGCTTTCTCAACCTCCTTCGTAATCTCCTCTAAGACTGCGTCGAGATCCTTCTCCAACACAACCTCGCTCAAGTTGATAAAGCGAACGGCGTTGTTTAACTTGGCCTGGTCGAAAAACGTGTACTGTTGCTGGTATCGCAGCATTTTGATGGCGGGTTCACCGAGGATAGTGAAATACAACGCGGGACGCTCTGGCGTCGCGTTGGCGAATACGATTTGGTGGGCCAGCGTGGTCTTGCCGCTTCCCGGCGCGCCCGCGATGATATTAAAGGAAAATTCCGGGAGACCGCCGCCCAGGATTTCATCGAGGCCCGGGACCCCGGTCGGCAGTTTGTTTATCATCACTCTATCGTGTGCGCTCAAGCTTTCCACTCCTTCTCGGAAACGCGGCCGTCGAAGGCGGCCTGCGGCCACACATCCTGAACCAGTCGCAACGTTAAACCCTCGCCAATGAAAGTGAGGAGCAGCCCGATTAACTGAGCAATGAGAACGGCTCCTCCGTCCCTGGCCTGTTGCTTGTCAATCTGCGACTCCAGTTCGTCTAGACCCTTTAAGGAGCCATCCGCCGCCACCTGTACCCCGCTAAGGCTGGGAGCTTCCGCCGTGGCCAGCGTCAGAGCACGAGAAAGCAGCGAGCGAAAACCGACAACTCCCGCGAGTGTAATAAGGGGACGACGCAGCTTCGCACAAACGCGAAAAGCCGGAGACTCCGCTGGCTCGGAGTTCTCGCCCGCAACGGTTTCGTAAGTAAGAAGGCGTTGGGCCAAATGTCGCGACTCTGGAAGACTCACAAATTCCTTTTCCGTGCAGGGCGCGAACGCTGTACTCAGTTCGGCTTGGGGCTCTTAACAGCCGCCACTACCGCCAATACCGTCGCCGTGTTTAGGACGTTTCCCGAGATAGTCATCAGCGCTTCCGTGACCGGCGGATATTGCTCCGCCAGTCCTTGCAGACGCGCGCTGACGCCTTGGAGATCATCGACTTCGTTGAGAATCGCTTCAAAGCCGATAGGTATGCCGCTCTTCGAGTGGAACCTAAATTCTGGGAGAATTTCAGATGTCACCAGCTGCAACGTCATAGCTTCGCCAACAACTCGGACAAGCAGCCCCAGTAGATGGGTAATGAGAATGACTCCTGCCTCCCTGGCCTGTTCCGCGTCAGTTTCGGGAGGAAGCTCGTCCAGACCCTGCAATGAGCCATCCGCCGCGACCTGCACCGCGATAAGACTGGGAGCTTCCGCCCGGGCCAGCGTCAGAGCACGAGAAAGGAGCGAGCGAAAACCGGCAACTCCCGCGAGCGCACATAGAGGCTGGCGCAAAGTCTCGCAGACGCGAAAGGCCGCGAATTCCGTCGGCTCAGATGTGTTGCCCGCAGCGTTTTGGTGAGCAAGAAGGCGCTGGGCCAAATCTCGCGTCTGTGAAGGAAGCATCATTTCCTTTCCGTCGCCGTGCAAAATGCGGATGACACCCAGACGTGAAGAGTTCACGTTAATGTTACCCGCTTCGGGACTTGCTTGGATAGAGCCTGTACCTGCTTCATCGCGCGGTGCGTACGCCTTCGCTGTACAGCCAGTCGGGATGATACGGCGCGCTAGTCGTGGAGAACGATGTTGAGAAGTGAACTGTGAACCTGTAACCCGCCTTCTGCACCCCCGGCGTAGTCAATGAAGCCTAACTTCCTGAACCTGTTCATGAAAAAGCTAACCCGCGAGCGAGTTGTGCCCACCATCTCTGCCAGCGTCTCCTGACTGATCTTGGGGATCACGGATTCAGGCTTTCCTTCCTTGCCGAAATGAGCGAGCATGAGAAGGACACGAGCTAACCTTTTCTCGCTGGAGTTGAAAAGCTGGTCAACCAGATCCTCTTCGTATTTGATGTTCCGCGTCAACAAATATGCGACGAACAGATCGGAAAGGGTGTGTTCCTGGTGAAGCGTTTCCAGCATGGCCTGTTTCTCAATTCTCAGAACAGCGCAATCTGTCATTGCGGTTGCAGCGCCCATGCGGAGAGGTTGACCTGCAAGCGAACCTTCGCCGAAGAAACTCCCATCACTCAATAAGCCGATCGTGGCTTCCTTGCCGGTTTTGGAAACAACGGTGAGTCTCACCTTGCCGGTCTGCAGATAAAACACTGAGTCCGCGGGATCCCCTTGCGCGAAGATGGTTTGCTTTTTCGGAAAGAGCAAGGCCTTCCTGCCCTCGCCGATGGTGGCAAGGAATGCCTGAGGGTCGAACTCCCGGTTCCTCTTGGAATCTAGACGTGGACGCGAAGAATTCCGCGTTCTTTGGGATTTACGATCACTCGGCGTTTGGCGGGCGTTTTTCGTTCCACCCCTAACGATGTGTGGCGGAGACATGGATCCTCCTCTCCCTCCACATCAATGGACAGATCACTGGTTTCCACCATTATAGCCCCTCTCGCAGAGCGCCATGAATGGCGCTGTTCAAGATTCCTTCGGGCTGGGTTTCGCTCGGCCGTCAGAATCCGCCCCGGTTCTCAGCTGAACCGAATTTTCAGAATTCAATTTCTCATCCTCGAGTGACTCGCATTTTTCACTCTCGGGCCGCGGTGAATTGGACAGTCAGACAATTCCCGTCGCACGGAGAGGCCGAACTGCTTCGGATCAGAGCCGCGTTACGGTAGAGTCATCGGACCCTCGGCGAACGCGCGTTGGCGGCCACTTGCCCAAGGCCTGTTGCGGCTGCGGCTCCTTCGTTCAAATTGCTACGTGAGAGGCTTTGTTCCACGCGATTTACGCCGCGGCGTCCATGCCATTGATTTCGCTACGCGCGAGTGTGGATGGGCGCAAGGTTCGACGATTTCGCAGTTCGCCACGCAGAAAGTTAATTTCTCCCCCGAGCAGAATGGCAAAACCGGAAAGATAAAACCACAGGTACAATCCGATTGCGGCGCCGAGCGGTCCGTAGGTCTTGCTAAGACTTTCAAAGTGTCGAAAGTAGACCCCAAGCAGGTACGACAATCCAACCCAGGTCACGACTGCAACGATCGCACCAATCAGGCTGTCCCGAAAGCGCTGCTTAACATTCGGCCCGAAATGGTAGAGCAGTTGTACTGCTAGCCCCGCAAAAGTCAGAGCGATGCTGAAACGGAAGTACCGCCAAGTTGTAAGCAGGGTGGGATTCAGGTCGAATTTCTCAGTAAATAAAGTCCCAAGAGAGGTTCCCTCAACCATCAATCCCACAGCTACGAGCAGCAGAGATCCCGCGACCAACGTTAGTCCCAGCGCAATCGGTCGCGTTTTCCACACCGGGCGGGTTTCGCGGACCCGATGAACCAGATTGAGCCCGTCGATGGCGGCTGCAAATCCACTCGACGCTGTCCAGATTGTGAAGAGTAACCCCAGAGTAAGGAAGTGCGTGTGTTCATTACTGACGTCGGACAGGATGTTGCGCACTAAGCTCATCCCATCTCCGGGAACAAGCTTGGCCATCAGGCTTAAAAGACCCTCGAATAAATGAGGGATGGGCACATACCCGAGTAGCGATGCCATTGAAACCAGCAGCGGAAATAATGAGAGCACGAAATAGTACGAGAGCCCGGCGGCGAACACGAAGAGGTGCTCGTCGTAAATGTCACTGTAGATCGTTATTAGCGATTGTTTGATCGTCAGCCAGGCTGCTTTTTTGCGTACACCCACGATGACCTCAGAGTTTCCTTTCCGCGCTGCTTTCGCAATCTTAACGCCGGTGAGGCTTGCCGGATGTGGAATTTGTTCTCGGACATTTACTCGTAGTGAGAACGTTTAATTAGCGGCAGCTCCGAATAGGGCGCCCCCCCGATACAAGGGGGCTTCGTGACCGTGGCGCACTTCAAGGGGTGAAGGACCGGAGCAGTACCATCAATTCCCATTGCGAGATTGCAGTCCCCGGTTAGTGCCCGCGGGCGAAGCAGGCGGCGCTGGTGTCAGCCCGGTGTGCCAGGCTGGAGCAAAAACTGAACTGACAAATTCTGCGGTAAGCGGCGCAGCCAGCGGAATGGTGGCCCGCAGTCTAGTACCAGGATCCGCCGATTCTATTTCCAAGGTCCCCCTCAGTTCATGCAACCGCTGCCGCATTCCGGCCAACCCTACGCCCGAATGTGCTGCCAGTGGCGCGATGCTACTCAGGACTTCCAGGGGCATGCCACGTCCGTAGTCCCTGACTTCAAGAATCACAGCGTGGACTTCTCGGCGAAATCGAACGTCCACGTTGGATGCTCCGGAGTGCCGATGTACATTGGTTAGACTCTCTTGTAGCACTCGGAATAACGCAATCTCAATCGTGTCCGGCAGTCGCTCGACCTGTGCCACCGTAAAATCGGTGTGCAGCTTCATCCCGCTGCGCTTGGCGAAACCATCCACAAACCACTGTGCTGCTCTCGTGAAACCCGCTTCGTCCAGCAAGGGTGGGTGGAGCAAGTAAGAAGTTGTACGAATTTCTTGAAGTGCCTGATCCGCCAGTTTCGCGATTTCGGAGAGTTCGTCGCATGCGCCCTCATTGTTACCCAGTTTGTGCTGCAAGGCAGCAATGGACAGTTTCAATGCGCAGAGCGTTTGCCCCGTGCTGTCGTGCAAATCACGAGCTACCTTTCGCCTTTCATCGTCCTGCACTCTTAGAAGGCGTTGCGAAAAGGTCTGGAGTGCTAGGGTGCGTTCTAGCACTAACGATTCAACTTGAGCGTTCAATTCCCCGATCGTACGTCTCGTCTTAAGTCTTGAAGGAGTCCACATCCGTCCACCTCGGCAGCTTGCAATGGGCGCGACAGGTCCTGCAAACTATCTCATTTCTGAGTTCCTCAATACTGAGCACAATTGCACATGTGCCGAGTTGATCTGCGGTATAACGAATTCCTGCGCCAATGGCGGTCATCTTGGACACGTTTCAACCACGAACATAAACTTGTTTCTTCTTGGTCGCTGCGGCGGGACGACTAAAACGAAAGTGACGAGCGACGAGTATCGCGACTTGACTCCTTCCGTAGCCAAAGGTTTGAATAATAAAAGAGTTCATTCGTAGAATCGCCTTGCGCGAAGATCCCCTTTTTTCTTTGAAAACAAACCGACTTCCTGCCACCCCGATAGTTGAAAGAAAGCGGCGAGGATGGAATTGAAGTTTCATCGTGCTACTCATCCGTTTGCTCAACTGCCCTACCCTGACTGCAGACTCGTCAATGTCAATCATGCGAGAAGGGAGATCGTCGCCTCTGGTCAGTTGTGCTCGCCAGGTAACTTTGAACTCTAGCCAGGACTCCGTGTTGGGTTGAGCGGCTGCACATCGCTTGGACGATCGCTTCAAGTCTGCCGTTCTGCTTTCGCCTAGCCGTCTTCGAAGTAAATTTACCTATGAACCATAGTTGGCAGGGAACGCTCTGGGCCACCAACACGATCCGTCATCCTTCTCCCGCCCGCATGCGGTTCGAAAACGCGGGGGTCCCCGGGTTTCCCTTCTTGCGGGGTACCAATCGTTCAATAAACTCAAGCACGCAGAAATGCATCGAAGGACCCGAAGGGCTAATAGAAATGACGAGCAGATTCTAAGCGTGGCAAATGAATGATTTTGTAGCGGAGGCTGCGTGGTGACACATCCACGTCCTCTCAAGGAGAAGCAAACAGCGTGCGCGTTCACCTCATCAATCCAAGTGAAGTCTCCTTCGGTACCGCCGTCATTACTCCTCGCTGGTTGTATGTTCTTGCGGCGGCGACACCCCGGAGTTTTGGCGACCCCTGCCTTGTCGACGAGACGCTGGAGACCACAGACCCAAACCAAATAAAAGCAGGGGATGTGGTGGGCATTGGCATCCATACCGCAAATGCTCTTCGCGGGTACGAAATAGGGAAAATAGCGCGTGCGCGAGGCGCTTATGTGGTATTCGGTGGGATTCACGCAACGCTCTACCCGACGGAAGCTCACGACCTCGGTGGCGCCCACGCGGTAGTGAAGGGCGATGGAGATGTGGTGTGGTCACAGGTGCTCGAAGATTGCTCCCGCGGAACCCCCTCGCTGGTCTATGACGGTGGACGGATCGAAGCTGGCGAGTTCCTCGCCGCTCGTTGGGACCTGCTGCCGCGAAAACGCTACATGTGGGCATCGGTCCAAACCGTACGCGGGTGTCCCAAGCATTGCTCGTTTTGCTCTGTGTGGCGAACTGATGGGCAGCGCCCTCGGCAACGTTCTTCGGACGTTGTGATCGATGAAATCGTTCAACTGAGGAGGTTGGGATTCCGTTTCATCGCACTCGCCGACGACAATTTTTATCCGGTAACGCTGACGGATATGCGGCTGGCTGAGCAGCAGCACAACACGGCTCGGTTGAATGAACTGAAGTTGATCCGGGCAGAGCGTTTTTCTCTCATGAGGCGCCTGGCACAACTCCCCCCGGACACAATTTTCTTCACTCAGATCACTATGGAAGCTGCAGAAGACCCGGAGTTCCTCAATGCTATGCAGGCGGCTCACATCAAAGGGGCGCTCGTCGGGGTCGAGTCCGTTACCCCGGAAGGATTGAAGGACGTTTACAAAGAATTCAACTGCGCAGGCCAGAACCTGGTGGAACGGCTGAAAACCTTCCGAAAGCACGGCATTTACGTGCTCGGCTCTTTCATTTTTGGCCTACCCAGCGATCGTCCGGCAACGTTCGATGCCACCGCAGCGGCTGCCTCTCAGGCGGAAATTGCCTTTGCGCAGTTCGTCATGCTGACCCCTTATCCTGGAACCGTCGATTTCATCAGGTGGGAAAAGCAAATGGAAGCTGCTCCGGTGTATATTGGCGGCGTTCCTCTCACCCGCCGCTGGCTGATCCCGCAAGCGCTGCGCCCCAAACTCTATTGGCCCCATCCCACCATGTCGGCCGAGGAAATTCGCTTGCGCACGCAATCCGTCTGGGACACGTTTTATGG
>Ga0070741_10014558_pt1 | contig 13576 bp, 16 predicted proteins | sample Coa_R1_4_FD_66440 | JGI IMG/M metagenome (GOLD analysis project Ga0070741, IMG submission 66440) | Surface soil microbial communities from Centralia Pennsylvania, which are recovering from an underground coalmine fire - Coalmine... | ecosystem: Environmental > Terrestrial > Soil > Unclassified ... | reverse complement strand
GCCTGGGGCATGAACTCGACTAAGCATGTAGTCTCTTGACCAGTAACATTTTCGGACGCGGGTTCGACTCCCGCCGCCTCCACCACTATAAGCGATTGATAATACACTATTTACAAAAACCTAGAAAAAATCGTACAATAAACGTACAATGGATTCGGCAAAGGGGCCGAATTCATGCTCTCTGTCTACTCCCGCCACTATCCTCCCTGCCCTTCCAACGACATCAACTACAAGCGCTGCCGCTGTCCGAAGTGGATAAATGGTGTCCTCGGATCGGACGGCCCATTCATTCGCCGGAGCGCGAAAACGCGAAGTTGGGAGAAGGCAGAAGAGTTCAAACGAGAGTTGGAAGCGGAGTACGAGGCTAAGCAAACCGGTGACCGCGAAGCAGTGGCTGTTGCGCCGGAAAAAATCAGTGTGAAAGACGCGGTATCACGATTCATCAGCAGTAAGCGCAACGAGAATTTGGCCGAGTCCACTCTCGACAAACTAAAGACGATCTTTGAGAAGCAGTTTCTGTCATGGGCTACTAAATCGCGATTGAAGCATCTCGAAGAGATCACGACAGCGGACCTCGAATCGTTCCGCGACACTTGGGAGGACGGACCACTCGCAAAGAAGAAGAAGCAGGAGCGATTGATTGGCTTCTTCTATTACTGCCTCCGTCTGGGTTGGATCAAAGCGAACCCTGCTGTTTCGCTGGGTCGAATCAGAGCCGACGGCCCTCCAACGGACTATTTCCCGAAACATGAATTTGAGCAGATCGTCGACGCAACCTATATCTATCAACCAAAGGGGTGGATCGAGTGCAGAAATCAAGCGACGCGTCTGCGGATTTTGATTCAGTTGATGCGTTGGAGTGGACTAGCCATTCGTGACGCCGTAACGCTGGAGAGGCGGCGACTGAACGACAAAGACGAGCTGTTCTTGTACCGGGCGAAGACCGGAAATCCTGTTTATGTGCCACTTCCTTCGGATGTTGCGGATTCGCTGCGGTCGATTCCGCCAGGGCCGACTCCCAATCCCCGATATTTCTTCTGGTCTGGTAACGGTTCGCCGAAGTCGGTGGTGGGCAATTGGCAGCGTAGCTTTCGCAGACTTTTCAAGATCGCCAACTTGCGATGCGAGGACGGAACGGCAAAACGATGCCATCCGCATATGCTCCGCGACACTTTTGCAGTCGAAATGCTGCTCGCGGGCGTGCCGCTCGAACAGGTCTCAATCCTACTTGGCCACAAGAGTGTGAAGATCACGGAAAAGCACTACGCCCCTTGGGTCAAGGCCAGACAAGAGCTGTTGGCCGCGAATGTTCGCAAGGCGTGGACTGTCCTTCAAAGCAGTGGCAAGAAGTCGCGCTGGAAGCAACGGCAGCGAGTGAAGACCGCTTAAAGAGGTACGAACCTGCTGATTTCAACTTGCTCGTCGCAACCTTCGATGAACACGAAGCAAGACTGTTTCGGGCACACGTAAAGTCCGGTAACCGCGCTTGTGGAGAGCCTCCATCGAGCCCCACTGAATCACTCCAGGTTCCCTTTCAAAGATCCGGCGTACCGTCTTTTGGCTCAGGGCCCAAAGCTTGGAGATTTCGATTACCGAATAGTGCTTCTCATTGGCTAGATCAGCTGGGCGTGATGAAAACGCTGTCATGTGAGCCGACTCTGGCATTTTGCGAGGAAGGTCCGCCATTCGTACGCCTCTGCTGTTGAATGCGATCTTGGAATCGGCTGCTGCCAAATGGAAACGGGGTAGGCAGCGCCGATCTCGGCTGCAATCGCAGAATGTTAACTAATTTGAGTCCTCGACCCGGATCCTGTCCAATAACTTCTCGTACCAAAGTCATTCCTTGCAGTTATACCGGTGTGCGCGCGATCTCTCTCGGAGCTTCAACGTAGTTCGTCAAGGTGGCCTCGTTATTGTGACCATCGCCGATGTGCGCCTAGCGTCGGCTCCGTGCTGTTCGCCCAGCAACCCGTCGTTTTCCCCCAGTCCCGTAGTGTTTCCCACGCAAGCATTTCTCAGGACTGTAAGAGTGCTGCGCGGATTAGCCCTACTTCTCTACGACCAAGGGAAGAGTGACGTAGCTCCACGCTTCGTCCCAAGAGACAGCGCAGGGTATCTAAGAATCACTTGTCCCAAATGCCTGCGTCCCAACAAACTAGAAGCGATGAGCCTGAACGGTGGCTTACACCAAACGACATGCCAGACATGTGGCCTGCCAGTGAGATTTGAAATCAATCACGAGATTGAGCCGCCAATGGAACGCAACGACGCCTGAGCGAGGAGCCGTTGTTCTCACCCCAACTGTCTTGCTCTGGGCAGTCTTTCCGCTGCTCTCAGATTGGCTTCGGAAATTTAGTCGCCACAAGCACCGCCAATTTAGTCGCAGTGTTGCGAACGCTTCGCAATCGTCATCAGTGCTTCCGTTCTGGGGGCGTGCTGTTCCGCCAGTCCCTCAAGACGAGTGCTGACGTTGTGGAGTTGATCGACCTCATCTAGAATCGCTTCAAAAGCCATGGGGACACCGCTCTCTGGCGAAAAACCTAAGGCGGGATGCTTGACAGTCTTGAGTTGTACACGCACGGCTTACTCCGGTATGGCTGGCCCAACTCGTACAGTCGGCCCTGTACATCCGACTGACACTGGATATGCTAATGCTTAGGTGCTTCTGTTCCTGCCGTCCGTGGCAAGTGCACCTGCGTCATGCAGAAGAAGTCAGTGCGAGGAGGGGTGCAGGCACTCATTCTGTGTGTGCTCGTGGTGGACGATGGCGAAGTCGTCCGGCGTGGCATCTGCCAAATCCTTCAATCACTAGCTGACATTGAGGTCGTCTGCGAAGCTACTAACGAAACCGATGCTGTCCGCAGGGTTCGTGAGCACAGACCGCATGTCGTGCCAATGGGTATCACGATGCCAGTGATGAACGGCTTCGAGGCTGCTCGCCGCATCAAGCATGAATTTCCCTCGACTCTGATTCTCGTTGTAAGCCAAATCGACTAGGGCACGCCGCATAAGGGTTTTCCTGTATTCCCTGTTTGTAGCCCTAACGACAAAATACGCGTGCCGCTTCGACGGAGGATCAGAGTACGATTTCGACCTCATCAGGCGGCTATGTACCGAAATTAGCGCGGAAAAAGACGAAGCACGAGCGCATGACCTGATATCTCTTCTTCAAGGTGTTATCAGAGATGACATAGAGGAAATTCGAATCAGGATGGAATTTCTGCGGCTGAAGTATGCAAATGGATTCGACGTCAAGGGCTGCTATTTGAGAGGTCGTCAGAAGGGACGTTTATTGCCAAGAGTCGTTGCATTTTGCATTAGTCGAACGGAATCCCTTGAACCAAAAACTTAACATTCTCATGGTCGATGACCACCCCGCTAAGCTCCTTAGCTACGAGGCGATTCTGAGCGAACTGGGTGATAACCTCATCAGAGCGAACTCAGGCGCAGAGGCTCTAGTTCAACTATTCAGAACTGACATTTCGCTAATCCTCATGGATGTGAGTATGCCCGAGATGGATGGTTTTGAAACAACAAAGCGAATTCGGGAACACCCACAATTCCAGAACATCCCAATCATCTTCATCTCGGCATTTTTGATGACGGACTTGGATCGGCTGAGAGGCTATAGGCAAGGTGCCGTGGACTACGTTTCAGTCCCGATAGTCCCGGACTTGCTACGGGCGAAAGTGAAGGTGTTTACAGATTTGTCACGAAAGACGAAAGAGTTGGATTTGCTCAACGTCCGCCTCGCCATGTTGCAGGATGAAGAGAGAAGGCGGTTGGCGCGGGAGTTGCACGATAATGTTGGTCAACTGCTTGTCGCAATCAGTTTGAACAATTCGCTTGTGGAATCAAACGCTCAAGCCCTCGACGCCGACGCGGTAACACGACTGAAGGATAACCAAGCCATGTTGGGCGAGGTCTGCACGCAAATTCGAACAATTTCTCGAATTTTGCATCCCCCGTTGCTGGATGAGGCGGGTCTGGCATCTGCGATTCGTGGCTACGTCGAAGAATTCGCAGAGAGGAGCAAAATCGAAACGATACTCGACATCACCCCGGAATTGGGAAGGTTATCCAGTGAGATCGAGCTTTCGATCTTCAGGATCGTGCAGGAGTGTCTCAGTAACATCCGTCGTCATGCTGAAAGCCCTACAGCCGCCGTACGCATTCAACAGGCAAACGGCACCATAAGAGTCGAAGTTGAAGATGCTGGCAAAGGAATCACATTTGAAAACTTGTCTACGCCCATGGTTGAGGCTGGCGTCGGACTTCGAGGAATTCGCGAGCGAGTGCGACTGCTGGGTGGTACGCTCCACATTCAATCAAAGAGCAGCGGAACGATAGTCACTGCGAGTTTGCCTGTTTTGCTCTCCAACTCCGGCAATGCGGATGAAGACATTCGCACGCGGATGAGTGTAGTCGCTCGTAATTCGTCGCCCACCACGCAGTAGCCGCTTCGGAAAGCAGTGATTCTATTCATCTGGAATCGCTGGTCAAAAGGTATACCGGGCGAACCACCGAAATGCGAAATTCTCGGATAATGAACTCAGTCGCTTGCGGCTGCTGCGGTAGAACCCTTTTGGAACAGCCCCGATAGGTCCGTGACAAAGCAGGCAGATGTAGCGCGGCTTTGGTCAATTGCGAGCTATTGCGCGACTGCCAAATGTCCTAAGAGCCAGTTCGACTCGGCTCCCTTTCAAAGACAAGCAATTAAAGCAGGGGCGAGCGCATACGTGGCGAAGAGTAACGCTGCTTCCGAATTGATTCCGGTGTTGAGAAAACTTCATTTTCAGCGTGCGGCAAAGGCTGCCGAATGAGCGGCGCTGACGAGAACCGCTAAAGCCCACTGCACTTGTCATTTACAAACCTAATCGACCAACGTTCAGAGGACCGAAGAAGGTCAACTGATCGCTTGTCTAACGATACTCTGCCGCTTTGGCAGAATGCGAGATCGTGAGATCACCTCAATTGGCAAGATGGCATGCCTGGTATGAGGAAGCCTTCGGATGGTTGGTCGGCCACCCTTACCTATCGCGTCACGTCAGAGTAGCCCGTCATTCGCTCTGGGCAGTTTGTCACGCGGTGACAATGACGCCGGTGCACGGAGTTATGCTGGCGCGGTGATAACTGTGACGCACTCCCGAATCAAAGTACACAGCGTCCCCTGATTCGAGGCTGAAGGTTTCGGAGCCGATCGTGAGCGCCAGCTTGCCGGAGATCAGATAAAGCAACTCCACGCCGGGATGCTGGTGAGGCCGCGCCTTGTCGGCGGGAATGGGCTCAAACTCCGCATAAAAAGCATTGAGCTTGCGTTCCGTAGCCTTGAAATCCAGGCTCTCGAAGTTGTACGCGATGCTGCCTCCGCCCGGACTGTCTGGAAACTGCAAGCGTTCTTTCTTGCGCGCAATCGCCACCACGTGACGCTTGCGCTCGTCGGTGAAGAAATACTCCAGCCCGACACCGAACACCAGAGCAATCCGCAGCAGGGTGGGGAGCGTAGGAAACAGCTTGCCACGTTCCAGTTTCGACAGCATGGCAGCCGAAAGGCCGGTGTGCTTCCCCAGTTCAACCAGGCCCATGCTCTTTCGCAGGCGGAGGGTCCGTAGTTTCTCCCCCAGAGCATAGGGCTGAAGTCCCTCGACAATTGTCTTATTGACCACTCACTTTTCCTCGTTTTCCCACCAGTGCAACCGCTGGTTGGAGTTTTGACTGGTACTCACATCAATTCCAGATTCCGTTTGCTTTTCGTATTGCGATAATAATTGTTCTCTATACTTAAAACAGCAAAGGGCAAGAGTGCAACAGAAAACAGAGAGAACAAGAAAATAAGGAGAGATTAAATTGAAAGCAGCGAGTTTTGCATTGATTCTCAGCGTCCTGACAGTCGCAATGCCGGCGGTGGCCGGCTCTGCACAGAAGGACATCGTTGACACCGCGGTCGCTGCGGGAACCTTCAACACCTTGGCTGCAGCGCTACAAGCCGCCGGCCTGGCTGACACCCTGAAGGGCAAAGGACCCTTCACTGTGTTTGCTCCGACAGATGAAGCCTTCAGCAAGCTGCCGGCGGGCACGGTCGAGTCGCTTCTGAAACCCGAGAACAAGGAAAAGCTAAAGGCCATCCTGCTCTATCACGTGGTATCAGGTGACGTTACTGCGGCGAAGGTGGTGAAACTGTCGTCGGCAAAAACCATTAATGGCCAGGACCTGAAACTGACGGTCAATGACGGCACCGTCATGGTTAACGACGCCAAGGTTGTCAAGCCGGATGTTTTGGCTTCCAACGGCGTGATCCACGTGATCGACACCGTGCTTCTACCCAAGGACTAAATAAACGGAGGAAAGATGAAAAAACTAGATGTGATCGCAGCTATGCTTCTGGTCGTTGGCGGGCTGAACTGGGGTCTGGTGAGCGTTGCGCACTTCGACCTGGTGGCCGCTATCTTCGGAATGAAATTCGGAGAAACCTCAACCCTCAGTTCCGTCGTCTATGCGCTGGTGGGCTTGTCGGCGCTGTACCAGGCTGTCTCTTTCAAGGCGATTCAGAATCGCTGGGGACACGAGTCGGCTCCGGCCCGCGCTCGTTAAAGGAACATGGAATACGGGGAGAACAGAATATGTGTTCTCCCCTGCTTCACTTGCTTCACTTGGGATGAACACTCAGTCTCGATCCCCGCTTACCAACGGACGTTTGGCTCAATGATCGTTATGAGCTTGACGTACGAGACCCCAAGGGTTACACAGGCCTTGCTTGGGCCCTCGTCGGCAAGCAGGATTGCCCTTAGTTCGAGCGTCCGGTGTTCGGACAGGTGCGATATATGTTGCTCGCCGGCATCGGACGGAAGTTCGACTGAAAGAGTTACATTGCGCAGATCGGGAAACTGGAGTGGGCACAATGTCTAGGGACTGGACCGTGCTCCTGATCTTCTGCGGAATTTGTTTCGCAGTGGGTGCGAGCGGATCGGTAGTCACCGCAAGTTCTGTGAATACCTGGTATCCCAGTCTGCTCAAGCCCCAGGGAACTCCGCCGTCGTGGGTCATTGCTCCAGTCTGGTCAATCCTCTACCTGCTGATGGCGACGGCGGCCTGGCTAGTCTGGCGGCGTCGAATTCACGAACACGTGTGGCTGGCCTTGGCCTTGTTCCTGGCACAATTGATCCTGAATGGACTTTGGTCTTTAGTCTTTTTCGGTCTGCGAAGGCCCGGAGCGGCCCTGGTCGAACTCATCATTTTGTTGGGCGCGATAGCCATGACCGCCATGCGATTCGCGGAATTCTCCAGCCTGGCATTTTGGCTGATGACTCCTTATGTCGCATGGGTCCTTTATGCTTCCTACCTGAACTTCGGAATCTGGCTCCTGAATAAAGGCCCAGCATGAAGGTCCTGGTTACTGGAGCTTCCGGCTACATCGGCCGGCAACTGGCGGACAAACTCTCGGCCGCCGGTCACGACGTCACCTGCATGGTCCGTAATGCCGCGCGGCCTCCCCAACTTCACGGCCCGCAAATCAAGTTCGTCGAGGCGGATGCGTTGCAAGCCGAGACACTTCCACTGGCGCTAAATGCAGTCGATGTAGCCTACTACCTCATTCACTCCATGTCCGGGCGAGTGGACGGGTTTGAATCGCGGGACCGCCAGGCCGCCCACAACTTTGCCGTAGCAGCCAAACAGTGCGGGGTGCGGCGCGTGATCTACCTCGGCGGCCTGGCGGCGAGCGGAGCTGCCGTTTCCGCGCATCTCAAGAGCCGGCACGAAACGGGCGCGGTATTGCGAAAATTTGGGCCGCCTCTGATCGAACTGCGGGCCGGCATCATCGTCGGGAACGGCAGTACGTCTTTCGAAATCATTCGCTGTCTGACAGAACGTCTGCCGCTCATGATCTGCCCTCGTTGGGTGGTAACAAAAACGCAGCCCATCGCGGTCAGCGACGTACTCGAATACCTCGAAGCTGCGCTTGGCTTGAGCGAGGCGGTGGACGAACCCATCGAGATCGGCGGTTCGACGGTGGAGACCTACCGCAGCATGATGCTTGCCTACGCGCGCTATCGCGGGCTCCACCGATTGTTGCTGCGCGTTCCCGTCCTGACCCCGCGCTTGTCGTCGTATTGGCTGGACTTTGTCACGCCGGTGCCGCCAGCCATATCTCGCCCGCTTATTGAGGGGCTTCGAAGCGAATCCGTTTGCAGCAATGCGCTGGCTGCCAGAGTATTTCCTGCGATCCATCCAATCTCGTACGCCGCCGCTGTCAAAAGAGCGCTGGAGAGACCCGCACCTCGGATGCCGCTGCCGAGCATGAACGGAACTGCGCACCGGACATTTCGGGCCGAGGGGATCATCTGCGACGCGAGGGAAACAATCATCGACGCTCCGCCCGAACGCGTGTTTGAGCTGATCGGGAACGTCGGGGGGAAGAACGGGTGGTTCTTCGCGAACTTTCTCTGGGCGATACGTGGTTGGATAGATCAGGAAATCGGCGGCGTGGGCATGCAACGTGGCCGGTCACGAGCGTCCGGGATCGAAACCGGCGATCTCATTGACTTCTGGCAGGTTGAATGCGCCGAGGCGCCGAGGGCTGTGCTGCTTCGGGCAGAAATGAAGCTGCCCGGCGAAGCATGGCTGCAATTCAACCTTACACCTCAACCCCGTAACCGCACGCTTCTGCGGTGCTGCGCATGGTTCCAGCCGCACGGTTTGGCCGGAGAAATCTATTGGTGCGGGTTGTACCCAGTTCACGCGATACTTTTTTCTGGCATGCTTAGGGCAATCAAGAATCACGCCGAACAGGCATAGGCAGGGCCCAGCCGGGTCGTGAAACGGATTGCCAAGCAGAATGGAACCATCGAAGGAATGTTGAAACGGTGGCGAGCCAACCTGAATGATCTTGCCTCCAGGCTTTACTTGAGCGGATTAACGATCCCCGCGTGTCTCAATTAGCCGCACGGCTTTTTCAGGCTAAGATGCAAGGACATCTTTGCGGGTCAGATCCCTTTGCAGACGAGTGGTCGGCAATCGCGAAGTTGACTTCTGGTTTGCCCGTCACTTGTCCGTGATGTTGTCCGGGAGTGCGTAGTCTGAGAAAGACTACTTCGGTCGTTCGCTTCAACTCTGGTGTGCCGCTGCTGGCATGGTCGGAATTCTTGGGAGAGTAATCCGATGTGGATGTCGTGAGTAGACCCTGAGAATTGGGCCCTTATCACGTTCATGCCCTTCTCATCCGACTCAGGACCGCTTCAAATCGAGGGTTTGAGCGAAGGCCATCCAGTCTTGGATCTCCATTCGCCATGAAGCTGAACCAGGCACAACGTTCCTGGGACGCCCTGTCGAGCCAATCTATAGCCGGCTCCGGTAGGCCGAGGCCGACGTATATAAGCCCGACTGAGTATTTGTCGACGTGTCTCGTCTTCGATTGGTCGAGTAGCGTCTGAAGAATTTCGTGCGCATCTCGGTGATGCCCTGTCTTGGCTTGGACGTGAGCCAGGTGAGCAGCGGCTAGGGGCTCGCCCTCCAGGAGCTGCAGCGCCTTTTCAAACTCAGACATTGCTTCCTCGTACCTGTGCTCCTGCTCATAGGCTATCCCCAAGTGCAGTCTCAGCAACGGATAGTCCGGGGCAATATCGATGGCTTTCAGACAGATCTCAATTGCATCGGCGTACCTACGACTCACAGTGAGATTAAACGCAGCCCCGTGTGCGATGACGGACGAAAGCGGTTCCAATTCGTAAGCCTTGCCGATCCAACGATCGGCTTCCTCGTACCGTCCGCGAGCCACTAAGGTCATGGCGTACCAACACGGTCTCAACATATCGCGGTTCATTGGCGGTATCACCCAACGCCTCACGCAACCTCTGGATCGCCGCGTTAATTCCGGGAGCGAATTGCACAAAAGTGTCGTCGGGCCAAAGTCTCTTGCGGATCTCCTCGCGTAGCACGACGTCGCCCGGTCTCTCCAAGAGCATGAGAAGAATCCGGAAAGGCTGTTCTTGGAGCAAGATTCTGCGCCCACGCTTAGTGAGTTCGCCGGCCCGAGTATCAAGCTCAAAAGGCCCGAAACGAATGACGCGGTCGGGCGAATCGGTTTGATCGGATGTTGGCCCTACAGTCATAGCAGAACAAGCCTAGTTATAGTTTTTCGGGAGTCTACCACGGGTTCCCTTACTTTAACCCCTGATTAATGTATGGCTTGACCGCATATCGGCCCGTTATTGCGATTTCATCCAAAAATGAGTGGCATCGTCGAAGCCGCCTAGTGGAGAATGCCTGAGTTTACAACGTGCATCCTACGCGGTCAGGAGGCGAACGATGGGTTACTATGCCGTGGAAGACCTGAGGAAATCTGTTCGCGGTCCGGTGCTGTGCCCCGGCGAGCCGGGCTATGACGAGACGCGCACGATTCCCAACGCAATGATTGATCGACGACCAGCGATGATAGCCCGCTGCGCCGGAGCCGCAGATGTCATCGCCTGTGTCCGATTCGCGCGCGAACACAATCTTCTAACCTCGATTCGCGGAGGAGGGCACAGTGTCGCCGGCAAATCGGTCTGCGACGATGGCCTGATGATTGATCTTTCGGCGATGAAGGGGATCAGGGTTGATCCTGCCCGCCGCACGGCACGGGCCCAGACAGGGCTCACACTGGGAGAATTTGATCGGGAAACGCAGGCCTTTGGCCTTGCCACTACTCTTGGCACTGTTTCCAAAACCGGCATTTCCGGCCTGACCCTTGGCGCCGGTTGGGGCCACCTGCACGGCAAATACGGCCTCGCTCTCGACAATCTCCTCAGCCTCGACGTGGTCACCGCAGATGGACGATTGCTCACGGCGAGTGTTTCTGAGAACGAAGACTTGTTTTGGGGTCTGCGGGGCAGCGGTGGCAACTTGGGGGTGGTGACGTCACTAGAGTACCGCCTGCATGAGGTGGGTCCCGTCTTAGGCGGAGCCGTATGTTACCCCACGGACAAGGCGAAAGACCTAATGCATTTCTTTCGTGATTGGGCCGACCGAATTCCGGATGAATTGGTCATTCAGTGCGCTTCCTTAAGCCTGCCCGACGCTGGGCGACTATTCGCAATTGCAGCCTGCTACCATGGGGAACTGTCGCAGGGAGAAAAGGTGTTGCGGCCCCTGCGCAATTTTGGTAACCCGGTCGTGGACCTGTTTGCTCCGATCAGCTACGTCCAGATGCAAAGTATGTTTGATCCATTCTTTCCTCCAGGTCGCCTGACGTATGTGAAGTCGAACTTCGTGCACAGCTTGAGCGATGAGGCGATCGACACGTTTGCGGCATTCGTCGGTAAGAGTCCCTCGCCGTATAGCTTCGCTCCCGGCCTGGAACATTGGCACGGAGCGGCAACGCGCGTTGGAGTGGCCGATACTGCCTTTCCGCATCGGCGACACTCCTACAATTTTATGGTGTGGTCCAACTGGGAAAGTCCCTCTGATTCTGAAGAGAACATCCAGTGGACCCGAGACTGCTGGAGCGCCATGAAACCGTTTCTGATTTCAAGCACCTACGGAAATTACGCTTCTGATGAGGGAGAAGCCATCGCCCGAGAAGCCTACGGCTGTAACTATGACCGCCTCGCAGCTCTAAAGAACAAGTATGATCCAACGAATTTCTTCCGCATGAACCACAACATCAAACCTGAAATGAACCGAGAAAAAAGGGCCGATCTTGGAGCTGTGCAAGCTGAAACGCTGTAAGTCCTTCAACTGTGGGATCAGCGCTCACGAAAACTGGAGGACACACTAAAGGATTACGTCCGGTTCGTCGGCAACCCTTCCCTGTATCCGGACTACGGAAAGATTACCCGTCACACGATAAGCAGGATTCAGCATTTCCTGGCGAGCGTCTTGCGAATCTTCCACCGCTTTACCTTTCACGAGCCACACCATTAGAATCCAGGCGGCAGAATGCCTAAGGAGATCTATGGCCAAAAGCCGAGCCAATCGGGCTTCCCCATCGCGCCCATACGAGGTCCTTTTCCAGATGGTGATCGGCAAGTGGATCAGTCAGGCACTCGGCATTGTCGTCGAAATCGGCGTCCGCCGAACAGCTCGCGAAGGGAGCGCGGCGGTGCAGCGATATTGCCCGTGAAGCTGGCGTCTCAGAAGACGGGATCTATCGCTTGCTTAGAGCACTCGCGAGCGTGGGCTTGTTCGTTGAAAGCGGAGACCGCCGGTTCAAGCTTACGGGCATGGGAAAGCTGCTTCGAAGCGACCATCCTGAGAGCCTTGCAGGGTACGCGCGTTTTGTCGCTGATGACAGCACGTGGCGGCCCTGGGGACAGCTTGGCTATAGCGTGAAGACGGGCATGCCGGCGTTCGATCATGTCTTCAACGTTCCTATATTCGAACACCTCTCGCAGAATCCCGAAGTCGCTGCGGTATTCGACGATGCGATGACATCAATCAGTGCCACGGAGGCCCGGGCAACATCCGACGCGTACGACTTCAAAGGAGTCGAGATCCTGATGGACGTCGCGGGCGGACACGGTCTGCTGCTGGCCACCGTTCTGCGCCGCCACAAGACGATGCGTGCTGTACTTTTCGATCTTCCGCATGTTGCGGCCGGCGCCGCAGCGACATTCTCCCGTGCTGGCATCACCGGCAGAGTGCGAATCGAAAGCGGCGACTTCTTCAAAGAACTGCCATCGGGTGCCGACGCGATCATCATGAAGCACATCCTTCACGACTGGGACGATGACTCGGCGACGCGGATTCTTCAAGCATGCCACCGCGCGCTTGGGCTGCGAGGCAAGGTGCTGATTGTGGATCCGGTTGTGCCGCCTGGGAACGCTCCGCATTACGGCAAGCTGCTCGATCTGGAAATGCTGGTGCTCACGCCGCGCGGCCGTGAGCGGACGAAGGCCGAGTTTGTAAGGCTGCTGCGTGGTGCTGGTTTCCGACTGTCGCGCGTCATCGCGACTGAGAGTCCGTTATCGATAGTCGAAGCCGTCAAGGCGTGATGCACGGAAGATGATCTCGACCGCGGACGTTGTCGATTCCGCTGTCCACTTTACGTATAGTCGGCCACCCTCACCTTGGGATTACTTCGGGCTCGCCCGTGACTTGGACGGATGCCTATCTGTGAGGCCAAGCTGTATTGCCGCACGACAGATGAGAACGGGTCTCAAAACCAGAAATCGCTTCGAACAAAAGAGTCTTCGTTTGTCAGTCACGTATGTTAGTGTTCCGGAAGCCTAAAAGGATCCCCTGCTTCCGGTTGCTTCATCTTACGGAGGCGGAAACGGCCAGTCGACGAATGACGGCTTTAGCGCTGATCGCGTCGAACCCAGAATAATTGCTGTCTGACGGTCCATCCGTAAAGGTGGGAGATAACTCCCGGTTTGTCAAACCTTCCTTTATCGGGATTACGGAAGGATTGCCCGTGACTCTACCAGTTTTTGGGAACGGATCAACCACCTCGCCCAGGTACTTCTGCACGGCTGTCCAATAGTTCTCGTTCCACCCGCTCTCCAGATGCTCTGCCACTTCAGACGCGAAAGCTGTGTATGGTCAAAGGCGATCGAATACATGACTTTCGACAACGGAACAACGCGTTAAGCCTGGCCAA
>Ga0070741_10014557_pt1 | contig 13576 bp, 10 predicted proteins | sample Coa_R1_4_FD_66440 | JGI IMG/M metagenome (GOLD analysis project Ga0070741, IMG submission 66440) | Surface soil microbial communities from Centralia Pennsylvania, which are recovering from an underground coalmine fire - Coalmine... | ecosystem: Environmental > Terrestrial > Soil > Unclassified ... | reverse complement strand
CCTCTTCCTTCGCCTTTTCGGCAGCCTCCCTCGCCTTGCGCTCCACCTCTTCCTTCGCCCGGCGCTCCACCTCTTCCTTCGCCCGGCGCTCCGCCTCTTCCTTCGCCTTGCGCTCCGATTCTTCCTTCGCCCGGCGCTCGGCTTCTTCCTTGGCCCGGCGCTCCTGCTCCTTGCGTTCTTCCTCGATGCGCTTGCGCTCTTGCTCCGCCCTCTTGCGCTCTTCCTCGAGCTTCGCGCGCTCGGCCTCGAGCTGCTTGCGCAATGCCTCGGCCTCGGCGCGCGCCTTTTCCTCCGCTTCCTTGCGCAGCCGCTCGGCCTCTTCCTTCGCTCTTCGCTCGGCCTCCTCGCGCGCCTTGCGCTCCTCCTCGATGCGCTTGCGCTCCTCCTCGAGCTTTGCGCGCTCGGCCTCGAGCTTGGCCTTCATCTCGGCTTCGGCCTTGGCCTTCGCCTCGGCCGCCGCCCGCACGGCCGCTTCGCGCGCCGCCTTCACCTTGGCGTCCGCCTCGGCCCGCATCTTCGCCTCGAGGTCCGACTGTCCTTTCGCCGCCGCCTCCGCTCGCAGCTTCGCTTCCATCTCGGCGCGCAGCTTTGCGTCCGCGTCCGCTTTCGCGCGGTCGCGGTCCCGCTGTGCGCGCGCCTCGGCCTCCTGGCGCGCCTTCGCAAGCGAGGATGCCTGCTCCTGCGCCCGGCGCTCGGCATCGGCACTCGCGTGCGGCGGCGGCGGAGCGCTCGGCTTCGCAGGAGCGCCCGGCTTCGCAGGAGCGCCCAGGGTGCTGAAGTCCAGACCGCTCGAGCCGCCCAGGGAAGCGCCCGGGCTCGGCGGCGGTGCGCTCGGCTTAGGCGCGGGAGCGCTCGGTTTCGCCGCCGGTGGGATGGCGCTGAAATCGAGGTCGGCAGCAGGATCGGACGGCTTTGACGCCGCGGGCTTTGCGGCCGGGCGCGCACCGGGCGTTGCAGCGGGGGCGGTGCCCGGGACCTCGCGGATGAAGCCGTCGCGATCGAGCTTGGTCACGAGCTGCGTGAACGCCGCATCGAACGCCTTGCCGCATTTCTGCGCCACTTCGCCGAGGGTCGCCCTGCCATCGAACGCCGAGAGCACCGCGCGCTCCGCGCGGCCGAGCAGACTGGTCTTTCCCGAAGCCTCCTGGACGCCCTTGCCGGACTTCGAGTAGATGGAGCTGGGAGTCATTCTTTGTGTCCTACTATTATATTTCCGTACCCTCCGCCGCCGGGCGTCTCGACGACGAAGACGTCGCCGGGGCGCATCTCGGTCTGGTCGAACGGCCCGAGCTGCGCCAGCGTTCCGTCGGTACGCTCCACGAAGTTGCGCCCCGCGAGCCCGGGCTCGCCGCCCGCCATGCCGTGCGGCCGCACCAGCCGGTGGCCCGAAAGAATGGCCGCCGTCATGGGCTCCAGGAAGCGCACGCGGCGCACCGCGCCGTGCCCGCCGCGCCAGCGCCCGGCGCCGCCCGATCCCCGCCGGATCGAGAAGCTTTCCAGGAGCACCGGGAAGCGCCACTCCAGGACCTCCGGGTCGGTGAGGCGCGAGTTCGTCATGTGGGTCTGCACGACGTCGGCCCCGTCGAAGCCCGGCCCGGCGCCCGATCCCCCGGCCACGGTCTCATAGTATTGGTAGCGCTCGTTGCCGAAAGTGAAGTTGTTCATGGTGCCCTGCGAGGCCGCCATCACGCCGAGCGCGCCGTACAGCGCGTCCGTGATGCACTGCGAGGTCTCCACGTTGCCGGCGACCACAGCCGCCGGGTAGCTCGGCCGCAGCATGCAGCCCTCGGGGATTAACACCTCCAGGGGCTTGAGGCATCCCGCGTTGAGCGGAATGTCGTCGTCCACCAGCGTGCGGAACACGTAGAGCACCGCCGCCATGCACACCGCCGACGGGGCATTGAAGTTGTTCGGCAGCTGCGCGGACGTGCCCGTGAAATCGATGGTCGCCGTCCGCTTCTCCTTCTGGATTGCGATCCGCACCCGGATGCGCGCCCCGTTGTCGAGCGGGTAGTCGAATTCCCCGTCCTTCAGGACCCCGAGCACGCGGCGCACCGATTCCTCGGCGTTCGCCTGGACGTGGCCCATGTAGGCGCGCACCACGTCGAGGCCGAAGTGATCCACCATGCGCCGCAGCTCCTGCACGCCTTTCTCGTTCGCCGCGATCTGGGCCTGCAGGTCGGCGATGTTCTGCTGAACGTTGCGCACCGGGTACTTGCCCGAGGCGAGGAGCGCGATCGTCTCCTTCTCGCGGAAGCGCCCCTGCTCGACGAGGAGGAAGTTGTCGATGAGCACCCCCTCCTCGTCCACCGTCTTCGAGCCCGGCGGCATCGATCCCGGGGTGATGCCGCCGATGTCCGCGTGGTGGCCCCTCGATCCCACGTAGAAGAGAATCTGCTCGCGCTTTTCGTCGAAGACCGGCGTGATGACCGTCACGTCGGGCAAGTGCGTGCCGCCGTTGTAAGGCGCGTTCAGCACGTACACGTCGCCGGGCTTCGTCTTGCCCGCGTTCAGGCGGATCACGGTCTTGATCGACTCGCCCATCGAGCCGAGGTGCACCGGCATGTGCGGAGCATTGGCGATCAGGTTGCCGGCGGCGTCGAACAGCGCGCAGGAGAAGTCGAGGCGCTCCTTGATGTTCACCGAGTAGGCGGTGTTCTGCAGGCGCAGCCCCATCTGCTCGGCGATCGACATGTAGAGGTTGTTGAAGATCTCGAGCATCACCGGGTCGACCGTGGTGCCGATGGCCGCCGGGTTCTTTCGGGGCGCAATCCTTTCGAGAACAAGATGGTTCTTCGCGGTGACCGCGGCGCGCCACTCGGGCTCGACCACCGTGGTGGCGTTCGCCTCGGCGATGATCGCCGGCCCGTCGATGCTGCAGCCCGGACCCAGCTCGCCGCGCCGGTAGAGCGGCGTGTCGTGCCAGCGCCCGCCGGTGAACATCCGGACCACTTCCGCGGGCGCCGGCATCTGTCTTTTCTGCGGACGGTTCTCCTCGGCAAAGGCATCCCCGGCGGCGAGCGCCTCCACCGAAACCGCCTCGGCGATGAGCGCGCGCCCCGGCATGAGGAAGCTGAACTGCTTGCGGTAGAGCGCCTCGAACTGCGCGCGCATCGAGTCGAGATCGTCGAGCGCGACCTGCAGCGCAGTGTCCGTGCCCTCGTACTTGAGGTGCACCCGGCTCACGATCCGCACCCGGCCGGCGACGATGCCCTGCGCGAGGAGCTCGCTTCGCGCCTGCTCCGCCAGGCGATCGGTGGCCTGCCGCACGGCGCCGAGCGCTGCCTCGTCGAGCCTCACCTCGAGCGACTGCTCACGCATCGCGACCTGGTCCGCGAGCCCCATGCCGAACGCCGACAGCACCCCGGCATACGGATGGATGAAGACGCGCGTCATGGCAAGCGCGTCGGCCACGAGGCAGGCGTGCTGGCCGGCGGCCCCGCCGAAGCAGCACAGCGTGTACGCCGTGACGTCGTGGCCGCGCTGCACCGAGATGTGCTTGATCGCGTTCGCCATGTTGCCGACGGCGATGTCGATGAAGCCCTGCGCGACCGCTTCGGGCGCGCGGCCGTCCGCGATCTGCCGCGTCAGCTCGAGGAACTTCGCGCCAACCGTTTGCGCATCCAGGGGCTGGTCGCCCGCGGGGCCGAAAACCGGTGGAAAGTGCTTCGGCTGGATCTTGCCGAGCATGACGTTCGCGTCCGTGACGGTCAGCGGCCCGCCCCGGCGGTAGCTCGCGGGCCCCGGGTTCGCGCCGGCGGAGTCCGGGCCGACGCGGTAGCGCGCGCCGTCGAAGTGCAGGATCGAGCCGCCGCCCGCCGCCACGGTGTGGATGCTCATCATGGGCGCGCGCATCCGCACGCCCGCGACGCGCGTCTCGAACTCCCGCTCGAGCTCGCCGGCGTAATGCGACACGTCGGTCGAGGTGCCGCCCATGTCGAAGCCGATGATGCGGTCGAAGCCCGCCGCAGCCGAGGTGCGGACCGCGCCGACGATGCCGCCGGCCGGTCCCGAGAGGATCGCGTCCTTGCCCTGGAACCGGTGCGCGTCCGTGAGGCCGCCGTTCGATTGCATGAAGAGCAGGCGCACGCCGCCCAGCTCCGCCGCGACCCGCTCGACATAGCGCCGCAGGATGGGCGAGAGGTAGGCATCCACCACCGTCGTGTCGCCGCGCCCGACGAGCTTCATGAGCGGGCTCACCTCGTGCGACACCGAGACCTGCGCGAAGCCGATGCGGCGCGCGATCTCGGCGACCTGCCGCTCGTGGCCGGGAAAGCGGTAGCCGTGCATGAAGACGATGGCGACGGAGCGAAACCCCTCGTCGAAGGCCTGGCGCAGCGACGCGGAGGCTTTGCCCGGGTCGAGAGGCCGAAGCACGTCACCGCGCGCGCCGACGCGCTCATCCACCTCGAAGACCTTCTCGTAGAGCATCTCGGGCAGCACGATGTGCCGGTCGAAGATGCGCGGCCGGTTCTGGTAGGCGATGCGCAGCGCGTCGGCGAAGCCCTTCGTGATGAAGAGCGCCGTGCGCTCGCCCTTGCGCTCGAGGAGCGCGTTGGTCGCGACCGTGGTGCCCATCTTCACCGCCTCGATCCGGGCGGCGGGGATGGCCTCGTCCTTCTTCAAGCCGAGGAGCGCCCGGATCCCGGCAAGCGCGGCATCGGCGTATCGCTCCGGATTTTCCGAAAGCAGCTTGTGCGTGAGCAGAGAGCCGTCGGGCCTGCGCGCGACGATGTCGGTAAACGTGCCGCCGCGGTCGATCCAGAACTGCCAGCGGCCGGAGTGCGAGGGCGCAGCCATTACAATCGCGATACTAATTGATGGCCGGCGCCTCCTCCCTGACTCTTTTGCTGGGCGTGCTGATCGCGCTCACGCCGCTCGGCACGGACTCGTGGCAGCCGATCCTTCCGGCGCTCGCGGCGTCGCTCGACGCGCCGGTCGCCGCCGCGCAGCTCACGGTCACGACGTTCTTCATCGGACTCGCGATCGGCCAGTTCGGATGGGGCCCGCTCTCCGACCGCTATGGCCGCAAGCCGATGCTCGCCGCCGGGCTCGTGCTCGCGTGCCTCGCCGCGCTCGCCTGCGTGCCCGCCCGCTCGATCGCAGAGGTGGCGGCCGCGCGCTTCGTCCTCGGGCTCGGCATGTCGAGCGGCCCGGTGATCGCGCGCGCCATCGTGCGCGACCTGCACAGCCACGAGAAGGCGGCGCGCCTGATGGCGCGGATGGTCGTGGTCTTCAGCGTCGTGCCGATCGCTGCGCCGCTCGCCGCCGGCGCCGTGCTCGCCCTCGCCGGATGGCGCGGCGTGCTCTGGCTCTACGCCGGCATCTGCGCGCTGCTCGTCGCCGCGGCGGCCGTCTCGCTGCGCGAAAGCGCGCCGCAGCGGCGCGCCTCGCTCCATCCCGCCGCGCTCCTGCGCGGCTATGCCGCGATCCTCCGCGAGCCGCGCTTTCTCGCGCCCTACGGCGCGCAGCTCTGCTCGCAGGTCGGGATCTTCGGCTTCGTCTCGAGCTCGGCCTTCACGCTGGTGAAAGGCTTCGGCGTGAGCGCGGGCGCGTACAGCGTCATGTTCGCGACCGTCATGCTCGGGCAGATCGCGGGCGCCTGGGTGAGCAGCCGCTGGGTGACGCGCTTCGGCCTGCAAAGGCTGCTCGCCGTGGGCACCCGCATCGTGGCGGCGTCGGGGCTCGCCGCGGCGGCGCTCGCCTGGAGCGGCGCGGCACACTGGTCCGCGGTCATCGTGCCCTACATCGCCTACATGTGCGGCACTGCGCTCATCATGCCCAACGCCACGGCGGCCGCGCTCAGCCCTTTTCCGAACAGCGCCGGCGCCGCCTCGTCCGTCATGGGCGCAAGCCAGTTCGCCGTCGGCGCGATCGTCAGCACCGCGCTCGGCCTGCTCTTCGAGGGCACGGCGCGGCCCTTGACGTCCGCCGCGGCCCTCGGCGGGGTGGGCGCGTTCCTGATCGAAAAAAACTTCCTCCGTGGAAAGCGTTGATGCGGTAGTGCTCGGCGCGGGCGTGGTCGGCCTGGCCGTCGCGCGTGCGCTTGCCCTGCAGGGCCGCGAGGTCGTCATCCTCGAGGCGGAGGAGGCCATCGGCACCCACACCAGCTCGCGCAATTCGGAAGTCATCCATGCCGGCATCTACTATCCGAAGGGATCCCTGAAGGCGAGCTCCTGCGTGGAAGGCAAGGCCCTCCTCTACGAGTACTGCGCCGGGCACGGCGTGCCGCACAAGCGCTGCGGCAAGCTCATTGTCGCGGCCGACGAGTCCCAGCTCCCCGAGCTGAAGGCGATCCAGGAAAAGGCGCACGCCAACGGCGTCACCGACGTCGTATGGTTCACGCGGGACCAGGTGCTCGCCCTCGAGCCCGAGCTGCGCTGCGTCGCGGGGCTCTACTCGCCCTCGACCGGCATCATCGACAGCCATGCCCTCATGCTCGCTTACCTGGGCGACGCCGAGGCGCGCGGCGCGATGCTCGCGCTGCGCAGCCCGCTCCTCGGCGGCGAGGTGACGCGCGGCGGCATCGTCCTGCATGCGAACGAGCTGACGATCCAGGCGCGGGCGGTCGTGAACTGCGCCGGCCTGCGCGCGCCCTCGGTCGCCGGAAGCCTCGAAGGCTTCGAGAAAAAATTCATCCCGGGAGAGTTCTACGCGAAAGGCAACTACTACACCCTGACGCGCCGCTCGCCGTTCTCCCGCCTGGTCTACCCGATCCCGGAGCCCGGCGGCCTGGGCGTGCACGTGACGCTCGACCTCGCCGGGCAGGCGCGCTTCGGACCGGACGTGGAATGGATCGAGCGCATCGACTACGGCGTCGACCCGCGGCGGGCGGAGCGTTTCTACGCCGCGATCCGGCGCTACTGGCCGGGCCTTCCCGACGGCGCGCTCGCGCCCGGCTACGCGGGCATCCGCCCGAAGACCGCGGGCCCGGGGCAGCCGGCTCCGGATTTCGAGGTCCAGGGCCCGGGCCGGCACGGCGTTCCCGGGCTCGTGCACCTTTTCGGCATCGAGTCGCCCGGGCTCACCGCCTCGCTCGCCCTCGCCGGCATGGTGCTGCGCGAACTAGGCTAAGATTTGCCGCGCGATTCGCAAAAAAACGGGGAGGCTGAGATGAAAAAAGCGATTCTTCACTGGCTCGGGGCGCTCGCGGCGCTGCTCCTCGGCACCGCGCAGGCGCAGACCAAGTGGGACATGCCCACGCCCTACTCCGACGGCGAGTTCCACACGCGCAACGTCGTGACCTTCGCCGACGAGGTGCGCAAGAGCACGAACGGCGCGCTCAACATCGTGGTGCACTCGAACGGCTCGCTCATCAAGCACCCGGACATCCTGCGCGCCGTGTCCACCGGGCAGGTCAGCATCGCCGAGTTCCTGCTTTCGCAGTTCGGCAACGAGGACCCGATCTTCGAGGCGGACAACCTGCCCTTCGTCGCCGCGGGCTACGACGCCGCATGGAAGTTCTACCAGGCGCAGAAGCCGGTGCTGGAGAAGCATCTGGAAAAGCGCGGCCTGAAGCTCCTCTACTCGGTCGCCTGGCCGGGCCAGGGCATCTACACGCGCGAGCCGCTGAAGAGCGTCGCCGACCTGAAAGGCAGCAAGTTCCGCACGTACAGCCCGCTCACCGCGCGCCTCGCCGAGCTCCTCGGCGCGAGCCCCACCGTGGTGCAGGTGCCCGACGTGCCGCAGATGTTCGCGACCGGCGCGATCCAGGCGATGATCACCTCGTCCGCGACCGGCACGGCGACCAAGGCGTGGGAGTTCGTGAAGAACTACTACGACACGAGCGCCTTCCACCCGAAGAACGCAGTCGTGGTGAACGCGCGCGCCTTCGCGCGCCTTCCCGACGACCAGAAGAAGGCGCTGACCTACGCCGCTTCGACCGCCGAGACGCGCGGCTGGGGGATGTCCAAAGTGCGCGAGCTCGAGGCCGACGAGCTGCTGCAGAAGAACGGCATGACCATCCACAAGCCGGACGCGGCGATGAAGACCGCCTACCAGAAGGTCGGCGACCAGATCCTGCAGGAATGGCTGAAGAAGGCCGGGCCCGAGGGCCAGGCGCTCATCAAAGCCTATCGCAGCAAATAGAGTGAGGCGGTTCCTCGACCGCCTCTACTACGCGAGCGGCGCCGCCGCGGCGGTCTGCCTCGCCGCGATCTGCGTCCTCATGCTCGCGCAGGCCTTCGGCCGCGAGGCCGGGATCCTGATCCGCGGCGCCGACGACATCACGGCATGGCTCTGCGCGGCTTCGGCCTTCCTCGCCGTGGGCCATACCTTCCGGCACGGCGAGCTGGTGCGCGTCGGCCTGTGGCTCGACATGCTCGGGACGAAGGCGCGCTGGCATGCGGAGCTGTTCGCTCTCGGCATCACGGCGGTGTTCGCGGTCCACATGGCGTGGGCGGTGACGCGCTTCGTGTACGACAGCTTCCAGTTCAAGGAAGTCGCCCAGGGCCTGATCCAGATCCCGATCTGGATCCCGCAGCTCTCGTTCGTGTTCGGCGTGCTGATCTTCCTCGTCGCGGTGCTCGACGAGCTGGTCACGGTCCTGAAGAAGCAGAAGCCCGCCTACCAGGTCGCGGAGGAGGAGCGCCGCGCCGCCGGCGACTTCTCGGAAACCGTATGACGCCGCTGGAAGCCGGGCTCATCCTCTTTGCGCTGCTGCTCGTGCTGCTGATGGGCGGCGTCTGGATCGCGATCTCGCTCGCCGCGGTCGCGTGGTTCGGGCTGCACTTCTTCACCACCACGCCGCCCGACGTCAACCTGTTCCAGTCGTTCTGGGGCTCGAGCGCCTCGTGGACGCTCGCCGCGCTGCCGCTGTTCGTCTGGATGGGAGAGATCCTGTTCCGCACCAAGCTCTCGGAGGAGATGTTCGAGGGCCTCGCGCCCTGGCTCGGCTGGCTTCCCGGGCGGCTCATGCACGTCAACATCCTCGGCTGCGCGATCTTCGGCACGGTGTCGGGCTCCTCGGCGGCGACCTGCGCGACGATCTCCAAGGTCGCCCTGCCCGAGCTCAAGCGCCGCGGCTACGACGAGAAGACCTGCCTCGGCTCGCTCGCCGCCGCGGGCACCCTCGGCATCCTGCTGCCGCCCTCGATCATCATGGTGGTGTACGCGGTCGCGGCGGAAGTCTCCATCATCAAGGTGTTCCTCGCCGGCTTCATCCCCGGCTTCGTCCTCACGGCGCTCTTCTCCGGCTACATCATCGTCTGGGCGCTGCTCAACCCGGACAAGACGCCGCGCGAGACGGCGCGGCTGTCGCTGAAGGAGAAGCTGTACAAGACGCGCAACCTCATTCCCTGCACCGTCCTCATCGTCTTCATCGTGTGGGTCATGGTCATCGGCTGGGCGACCGCGACGGAGGCGGCCGCCTACAGCGTTCTCGGCGCCCTCGCCATCGCGTGGTGGTCGGGCGGGCTGAACCGGGAGACGTTCTGGATGAGCCTCATGGGCGCGACGCGGCTCTCCTGCATGATCATGTTCATCCTCGCCGGGGCGAGCTTCCTTTCCTCGTGCATGGCCTTCACCGGCATCCCGCAGGCGCTCGCCGAGTGGGTCGCGTCGCTGAACCCGAGCCGCTACATGCTGATCGCGGTGCTCGCGGGCATCTACATCGTCCTCGGCACGGCGCTCGACGGCGTGTCCATGATCGTGCTGACCACCTCGATCGTGATCCCCATGGTCGAGAAGGCCGGCATCGACCTCGTCTGGTTCGGCATCTTCATCGTGCTGCTGGTCGAGATCGCCGAGCTGACGCCGCCGCTCGGCTTCAACATCTTCGTGCTGCAGACGATGACCGGGCGCGACAGCAACTACGTCGCGCTTGCCTCGATGCCGTTCTTCTTCATGATGGTGCTATGCATCGTGCTGCTCGCCATCTTTCCCGAGCTCGCCACCTGGCTTCCCGACTGGCTGATCGGGGTGACGAAGCAATAGCAGCCTAGTTCGGCAGGCGGTGCATCGCCCACGCCAGCCGGACCGCGCCCGGCGGCGCGGCCTCGCGCGGCAGCAGGTGCGGGTCGCACTCCGGGCCGACCTCGCTCGGCGACGCGGTGACCGCAACGCGATAGTGCCTGCGCGCGCAGTCGCGCACCGCCGCGTTCTGGTCGCCGTTCGGATAGGCGAACAGGTCCACCGGGCGCTGCAGGCGCGCCTCCAGCTCGCGCCGGCTCGCGCCCACCTCGCGCTCGAGCTCCTCCGGCGGCAGCGACGGCAGGATCGGGTGCGTCAGCGTGTGCGAGCCGATGGTGATGACCTGCGGATCGAGCGCGGCGAGATCGTTCCACCCGGCGACGTCGAACTGCTCGCGCTCCTCCTCGCTCGGGGCAAAGCCGCGGGTGGCCGCACGCACCTGCTGCTCCACGCGGCGCCGCTCCGCGAGCGGCAGCGCCTTCATCCAGCCGATGATCTCCTCCGCCCGCGCCTGCGGCAGGCCGAGGGCGCGCGCAAGCCTCTCGAGGGGCGCGGCATCGAGCCGGCTCAGGCGCTGGCGCATCTCCTGGTTCCAGAGCCAGCGGCCGGTGTCCGCGAGCGCCGGGCAGACGAAGAACGTGGCCGGGAGCCCGAGCTTCCTGAGGATCGGGTAGGCCACGCTGACATTGTTGCGCAGGCCGTCGTCGAAGGTGAGCGCGACCTTGCCCGCCGCCGCGGCGCCGCCCTCGTGCAGCGCATCGGCGAGCGCGCCCAGGCTCACGACGTCGAACTGCCGGCGCAGGTAGCGCAGCTGGCGCTCGAACTGCGCCGCGAGCCGCCGCGGTATGCCGTGCCACATGAGGATGCGCGGGCTCATCCCGGCGCGCAGCCGCGTCCCGGCGGCGCCGGCCCAGTAGGCGAGCGCGAGAGGCGCATGGCTCAAGCGGACTAGGCCCTTAAAATGCATGGATGCCCGAGCCGCTCTATCTCTCCGATGGAATCCGCCGCATCGAGGAAGCGGCGCGCGATGCGGTGCCGCCTTTGATGGAGCGCGCCGGCGCCGCGGTGGCCGCGGCCGCGGCGCGGCTCGCCTCGAGCAGGAACAAGGACGTCCTCGTGCTCGCCGGGCCGGGCAACAACGGCGGCGACGCCCGCATCGCCGCGGCGCGCCTTGCCGAGCAGTTCTTCCGGGTCACGCTCGTCACCACTCCTGCGGAAATACCAAGCCTAAGGAATTGGGGCCTCGTGGTCGATGGTCTGTTCGGCATCGGGTTGAAGCGCCCGGTCGAAGGCAGCCATGCCGAACTGGTGCGCTATGCCAACCAGCAGCCTTGCGCCATCCTCGCGATCGACGTGCCGAGCGGGCTGGACGCCGATACCGGGCGCGTGCTCGGCTGCGCGGTCCGCGCGACGCACACGATCACGTTCCTCGCGCTCAAGCCCGGCCTGCTCACGCTCGACGGCCCGGACTGCAGCGGAGAGATCTCGGTCGACCCGCTCGGCCTCGAGGTCCGCGAGCTGGCGGCTGCGCCGGGCTGGGTGGCGGACCCCGGGCTCTTTCCCGAGGCGCTGAAGAAGCGGCCGCGCAACTTCCACAAGGGCAACGCCGGCTCGCTCGGCATCCTGGGAGGCGCCTCGGGCATGAGCGGCGCGGCGCTGCTCGCCGGCCGGGCGGCGCTCAAGCTCGGCGCGGGAAGAGTGTACGTGGGGCTGCTCCAGGAGAATGCGCCCGGAATCGATCCTGCCGCGCCCGAGCTCATGCTGCGGCACGCCGACGACGCGCTCGGCCAGGACCTCGACGCGCTCGTCGTCGGCCCCGGCCTCGGCCAGGGCGAGCGTGCGGAGACGCTGCTTGCCGCTGCGCTCGCGAGCGACCTGCCCTGCGTGCTCGACGCCGACGCGCTCAACCTCATGTCGGACAACGCCGACCTGCGGCGCGCGTGCGCGCGGCGCAAGGCGGAGACGATCGTCACGCCGCATCCCGCCGAGGCGGGACGGCTGCTGAATCAGGCCACGGCCGAGGTGCAGGCGAACCGCATCGAGGCCGCCAGGCGCCTCGCCGGCGAGCTGAATGCGCACGCGGTGCTGAAGGGTAACGGCAGCATCGTCGCGGCGCGGGGCGGCCGCTGGTACGTGAACCGCAGCGGCAATCCCGGCATGGCGAGCGCGGGCATGGGCGACGTCCTCGCCGGGCTGCTCGGCGCGCTCCTCGCGCAGCGGCTGCCGGGCGAGGCAGCAGCGGTCCTCGGCGTGCACCTGCACGGCGCTGCGGCGGACGACTGCGCGGCAGGCGGCCGCGGACCCGTCGGCCTCACGGCGAGCGAGCTCCTCGAGCCGGCGCGCCGCATCTGGAATTCCTGGCTGCGATGAAGAAGCTCCTCGACCAGCTGGTGATCGCCAACCGCATCCTCGCGAACGAAGGGGTCGTCGACGCCTACGGCCACGTGAGCGTGCGCCATCCCGACGACCCGCAGCGCTTCTTCCTTGCCCGCTCGCTCAGCCCCGACCTGGTGCGGCACGAGGACCTCATGGAATTCCGCCTCGACGGCACCCCGGCGAGCGACGACAAGCGCCAGCCTTACCTCGAGCGCTTCATCCACGGCGCGATCTTCGAGGCGCGGCCCGACGTGCAGGCGGTGGTCCACGCGCACGCGGAAGACGTCCTGCCCTTCGGCATCACCCGCGTGCCGCTGCGGCCGGTGATCCATTCGGGCGCCTTCATCGGCGCGGAGGTGCCGGTGTGGGATATCGCCGACCGGTTCGGCGACGCCACCAACCTGCTCGTCACCAACATGGCTCAGGGCCGCGACCTCGCGCAGTGCCTGGGCGGGCGCAACGTCGCGCTGATGCGCGGCCACGGCTTCGCCGCCGCGGCGCGCTCGCTCATCGACGTCGTGCGCATGTCGGTCTACCTGCCGCGCAATGCGCGCGTGCTGCTGAAGTCCCTGCCGCTCGGGGACGTGAAGCCGCTCTCGCGCGGCGAGATCGAGGCGCGCGCCTCGGGCTACAAGCCCGAGTCTCCCGAGACGCAGCGCGCCTGGCGCTACTGGGCCACGCGCGCCGGCTGCGCGGAGCTGCTCGACTAGCCTTTCAAGGCACGCCGGATCCCGCCCGAAGGATCGGGCATGTCGCCCGCGTAGCGCGGGATCAGATGGAAATGCACGTGCATCCGGTTCTGGCCGGCGGCCCTGCCGACGTTCGCGCCGATGTTGTAGCCGTCGGGGGAGAACTGCGCCTCCACCAGGCGGTGCGCCTGGTTGAGGAGCCGCAGCATCTCCGCCTGCTCCTCGGGCGTGAGGTCGAAATAACCCGCCACGTGCCGCCGCGGCACGACGAGGATGTGCCCCCGGCTCAGCGGCTGGCTGTCACGGCGCGCGTACGCGAGGGCGCCCTCCAGGAGCACCTCCGCGGGCGTGCACAGCTCGCACAGCACGCTCAAGCGGCCTTGATCTTCGCCTTGAGCTCGGGATACGGATAGAGCATGTTGAGCGCGACCGACTGGCCGCTCGCCTGCACGATGCGCACGTGCTCGCGGCGCAGCTCGCGCGCGTGGCGCAGCCCGCACGAGTGCGCGATCATGTCGATCTCCCGGTTCATGTTGTTCGCGTAGTTCGCGACGCGCAGGTACTTCTCCTCCACGACGAGCGCGCGCTGCAGGCGCTTGTTG
>Ga0070741_10014556_pt1 | contig 13576 bp, 13 predicted proteins | sample Coa_R1_4_FD_66440 | JGI IMG/M metagenome (GOLD analysis project Ga0070741, IMG submission 66440) | Surface soil microbial communities from Centralia Pennsylvania, which are recovering from an underground coalmine fire - Coalmine... | ecosystem: Environmental > Terrestrial > Soil > Unclassified ... | reverse complement strand
GAGCGATCAGTGTACCTGCGCTTTTTGCGAAGTCCGGCACAATGACCCGCAGGCGGCCCGTGCCGACAGTGTTGCGCAGCAGCGTCACAATTTTTTCAGCCGCGTCGATGTCACCGCCGCCGGTATGCAGAAGAAGATCAATGTTGCTGTCGCGGGGAACGTTATGGAGCAACTCGACGATTCCGACGATATCGTCCCGCGTAATCGGTGCCGCGCTTCCGGCCACGTAGCAAAGCAGCCGAGTTCCTGCCGCTTCCTGGATCTGCTTGATTCTTGCCTGGCGCAGGTATCGTTCCGCGTTCATCGCCTGGTACATTGGCGTTTTGGTCGGACGCGGCAATGCCGGAGCCCCGGCAGATTCGGCTCCGTCTTTTATGTTATCGGCCGGTTTATCGTTTTCTTCCATGGCGTCGGTTCTCCCTTTCCTTAACCCACTGTATCTTGCCCCCTCTAATCACATAGTGACAGCGGCGATCACGTGAAATGTAATCGATACTGGGCGAGATAGTTAACTTTGTCGACTCGTGCAGGATCCAGTGGGGACGATGTGCGCGATCAAGCGATACCATGATGCGGTGGCCAGTCTTGCACGGGCAGTCAAAAGCGAGCCATTTCGGATGTTCAAGCGACCCAACGAGAACGGCAGTTTTCGCCGGCAAACGATCCGGAATTTCGTCGGCGGCATCGACCGTCGCGACAATCCGCCAGTGGCGTGCTGGTATCCAGTCCCACCATGAGAGTCGTCCTATGTTGGCCACGTCTGCTCCAGGAATGGGTTCGTATGCCCAATTCCGATTTTTCCGGAGGAGGAGTGGCAATAGTGGCCGTTGCGCGGGCGTTCGATGTTGGTCGAAACCTCACGATCATGACACCGCAGAAGCACCTCGCTCGGACGCGGCTCGGGCCCGTAGCCGACAAAGCGCTCGATGAGCTCGCTCACCGCCGTGGCGGCGACAAGGGTGGTGTAGGCAACGACGGCGGGCTCGACTCCGCCCAGCGCCGGCGCATACCCTTCGTCCTCGCGCCGTCGCCGCTCGTCCGGCGTGAGGAGTTCGGCCGCGGCACGTGCAAGGTCAATACGCGAGCGGCAGACGAGACAAGCCTGTCCGGGAACGAGGGTCGTCACACGGCCATCGATGCCTACGAGCGAACCCTTCGCGTCTGCCGTAAGGAGAACACCACAATCGATGACCGGAACCAGCAGGTAAGTGGACAGGCGTGACAGCACAAGCCTTCCGGCGTTGTCGTCCGTGCAGCCGAACACGATGTCGCATTCGGCGAGACGCAGCGCCGTAGGCTGTGTCGTGATCATCGATGTCACTGCGTCGCAATGCGTATCGGGAGCGACTCGCGTCAGATGTGCCACCAAGATTTCGGTCTTGAACCTTCCTATATCTGACGGCGTTGAGCCGTAGACTCGTGTCACGTTGCTAGGTGATAGCTGATCGGGATCGAACAGGATGAACGAGCGGACGCCAAGACGCACCAATTGCTCCGCTACGGCCGAGCCCGTACCGCCGCAGCCGACAATGCCGACGCGTAGCTGTCCTAGGGCTTGCTGGATTGCCCCTCCAAAAGCGCGCACGCTTCTATCGAAAATGGGCGGGATTTCGACGGCGGGCAGATCGAACGCCTGGGTCAATGAGAACCGGTCTCCTACAACAAACAACCTCTCGACCTGCAGACGCGGGCCGCCCTCGGCCTGAAGATATCCGGTAAATGCCAGCCCTTGCGCACGGGGCGAGAAAATCACGGCGCCATAATAAGGATTGTCGGGGCGAAGCCGGAAAAGGCCGGAAATCTGGCGGTCCACTTCCTCATCATGCGTGCTAGGAGTCGGCCACGCATCGTTCCCCGGATGGGTGTGCACCCAAAGCGCGGTTGCCTTCAACGTTTCGGCCTCGGCCAGGAAAGGAACATAGCCCTCCGAAGCTATGGAGAGATGATCGCCGCCGCGGCGGATATACGCGGATTCCGTCACCCATCTCATTTGGCGGCCGAGAATCCTGATGTTGCCCTCTGGCGTAGTGACGATGCTCGTGAGTAGCACGCCTGCGGTTTCGACAGGGAGCCTCGCGACGGTATCGATCTCGCTTGCCAAATAGTCCGGCAAGACCAAGATTGCGGAATGGTTCAAATTTTGGCGCAACGTTCGAGCTCCTTGCGGATTAGGGCGAGAAAGCTCTCGAGCGAATCCGTGCCTGAGCGCCACTGTCCCGCATTGAAATGTCGGGACCAGCGCTGCCACGTCCTCCCGAGGTGGTGTTCCGTTACCTCCGTTGCCTGAACTACACGTCCGTCGGCGAGACGAATGGCAGGATCGAACCACCACATATCGGGCGGTACGTCCGGAAATCCCGCGCTCAATCGCAGCAGCAGATCGGCCTGCGCGTGGCTGTATCCCGGAGGTAGTACGTAGCCCGGAATCACCACGCAGGTCATATTCGCTTCCGTCGCAACGGAATATTGCACGCCGCGTTCCGCAAGGCACGTTATGTCGGACTGGGGCAGGGGCATGTTAGTGGCTGCCGGGATTGATTTGGGCGGGCGCGGTGAAAAAGCGCTTACCATCGCGAATCTCTACAACTTCATCGTTACCGATCTTCTTGTCGGTGCCGCCAGGAACGACTTCGAACAGATCGCGGTCGGGTCCGATGGGCGTGGGCGGCACGTGGCGTAATTGCTCGCCTGTCATGTGACGCTTCGTCACGGTGTAGTGGACCCGGTCGATTTGGATGTGGAATTCGGGGTGATGTTCTGGGTGATGTTCCTCGTGTTCGTGATGGCCAGTTGCGGGTATATCGTGGTTCATGGGAACCTCCTTTGATATTACGGTATCACGATACCATACAACCACGGTACTTGACAAGCTCGATGTCTTGGTGCAGAATGAAAACCTATGAAACCTGTCAAAGCCATGACGATTCGTCTTTCAGAGGAACAGGCCGACGCCCTTGAAACCGTCGCTGCCGTGGAGTCGATGCCGGTATCTGAAGTAATTCGCGCGGCGATTGCCGAGCACATTGACAACCGCAAGAACGATGCGGCGTTTCAGGACAGTTTGAAGCAGCGGCTTGATCGGGCGAAGCGTTTACTACGGAAGTAGTGGGTTATTCCTGCTGTTCGCGTTGTTCTCCCTCCAGTTATTTCATCTCCAAGGTGAACTGCCGGTACACCAAGGACCTCCAGTTCCAGGTGACGGGAAATTATGGAACCGACCATCTCCGATGGGAGTTCGCTTCTCGGGGAGCTTGACGCCCTAAATTCCTGGCTGTTTACCCTGGGTATGTCCTGCGTATACGCATCCGCTCGTGCAGGTTTCGTGCACAACGACCGAAGACATGCCGGGAAGCGCAGGTTTCAGACGATCCCAAATCCAGATTGAGATGTTCTCGCTCGTAGGGTTTGACAGCCCCTCGATCTCATTGAGCAAGCTATGATCCAACACCGCGTGAAGCGGCGCGAATGCCTTTGAGATGTCTCCGAAATCAACTACCCAGCCCGATTCCGAAGCCACTTCACCGTACACATGTATGCCGATCTTGAAAGAGTGCCCGTGAAGGCGACGACACTTGTGACCTTCAGGAGCGTTTGGCAAAAAGTGCGCTGACTCGACATTGAACTCCTTGAAAATCTCCATCGGTCCCCAATCAGTTTTTCCGTATATTTGTTAGTTCTACGTCTGGATGCTTCAGACCACCAGGCAGGTGAGTCGTGTATTCGGGGCAATCGAACCGGAACCCACACGCAGTACACTGCTGCTTTAACTCCTCGGTGACGCGCTGTCCGACCGCGAGGTGTCGATCTTCAACCCCGCCGCCCTCGACGGAGAGGGGGGATCGTTGAAATTCGAGAATGGTCGCCCGGATGAGTTTGACTTGCTCTATCGTCCACTTCAGCGCCGCATTGACGATTGATTCATCGACCTTGATCGCCAACAATTGGTCGTCACGGTTTTTCTCGTTGATAAAGAAAAGGACACATCGTTTTGGCAACTCGCCGGATTTTTCCTTGTACAGAGCCGCATACGTTAGGAGCTGACGAACGTAGTCAGTGATGTACTTCGTGTCCGCCCTCGTGCCCTTGTAATCCCAAATTTCCACATCGCCAGTATTTGCCGCTACGGGAATTGGCGAAACGACCCCGGTTAAATTGACCAGGTCATGCCAGGTCCAACTCCGTGGGTAGGTCAGCGGTTTATCTTGTTGGACGACGAGGTCGAGGATACCTGTCAAGAGAAGGCGGCTCTTTCCACCGAAATCGGCTCGTATCAACTTCTTCACCGTTTTCAATTCGTATTCAGTGTGCTGCGCCCCTTCAATCGCTGCCATAACAGTTGGGTGCATGCCTCCGCCGGACGACTGCCCTGTGGGAAACAGATTTCCGACGACACGATTGATCGTGTCTTTCTTGCTTTCAAAAGTCGTTCGTATGCCACGAGCCCAGAGAACTCGGAAGAAAGCGTTGAGCTGATTCTCCAGTTCCGCTCGACTGGCGTGTTTGCCCGTTTCGATATACTTCCGGGTGAGCCACTCCATTGCGTGATGAACGAGTCTGCCTTCCATCGCTTGAACTTGTTCGTACGGATGAAAGCCCGCCTGCTTCTCATAGCACCAAGCACGGGGACAGCGTCGATGCCCAAGCAAATCCCCGGTGTAGGAGACTTCGATGACATCATGCATACGCCAACTCCTTCACTAGCACTGCCGGACTTACGGCGCTGAGCCTAGCCTTGACTGCCGTGAACAGCTTTTCGATTGCGGGGTTCAGTTGATAGAAGTCCCTCTCCGGCGCGAGAGCCGAGTCATGCATAATCGTCAGTGACAGCTTGGCGCGGGTCAGGGCGACATAGACCTCGCGCTCTCGATCAGCCAGGGATAGAGCGAGAGTTTGCTGATCCGTGGTACTCAACCCATCGCTCGTCGTGTAGGGAACCGCCCTGCCGCTAAACAGACCCGTTCTGAGTGCCGGACCTACGTCTGGCTTACGTCCCGTCGCAGTCACATAAATGTGATCGAATTCGAGTCCCTTAGCTTGATGGAACGTAATCATCAGCACTGCGTCTTGCTCAAACGCCTCCACTTCGGGATCGTCGAGATTGGTGTTGTCAAGATAGCCACCAAAAACGTTCAGCAAGTTCCAGTATCGGTCGGGCCATTTGAATTTTCCCTGAGACAATGCGCTCTCAAGTGGCTGGTCTAGTGGGTCCATCGTGCGACGGGTCGGTGCGATGTTTGCTTCAAGAAGTTGTGTGAACAACGCTTGACGGAACATTGCAACAGTGAAACCGGAGTGCCGGAAAATGGGAAATGCCAAGAGACGTGCAACGAACCCGGACAATGTCAGTCGTCCTCGGTCGCTCGGAGTTAGTTGAGACAACAGTAAGCGGATGCTGTCAACGTAGTTCACAATATCCCGACGGGACTGCGGCGGCGCGCCGATCTTTCCTCCCTCAGCCTTGATGAAAGCCTTTTGAAGCGCAATATGGCGATCATTCATGAAGAAGGGTGGCGGTATTGTTTTAGCGAATTGCGCCTTAGCTGAATCGTTGCACGAAGCCCACACCTCAATCATTCCGCCTTTCTTGCCAGCAGGACCATGCGAGACCGGATCGACCAGATACGAGATCAATCCGAGCAACATCGCAACCGGGGACTCATTGTTGCCAGCGGTCTTATTGCGCGGATTGTAAACTCGAATTCCTTTGGTTTCGAGGAACCGTCTGAGCCCAAGGGGTGGAGATTTTCGATCCTTGTATTCTCTCTCGCTGGTGCTGAACGCCAGAAAAGCCACGGAGGGGACCGGGGTTCCTGTTGAAGGACGACCTGCTCCCAGCGAATCGATCTCAGCAGAGACCACACTACATAGATCGTCCCAAGGCCCGAGCAGGAGACGAACGGGCACACCAACCGCCGCCTTTGGTCCAGGGACAATGGTCTTCGGCATCGAGATTGAAGTCAGAATTGTGCCCCGTTTGAATGCTTCGGTGAACCCAACAACACTCTTCGTGCTGCGGTAGTTGACCCCCAGGGTCGCCCTGCGGTAAGGCACCTTCTGACTTGAACAGTATGGCTCCAGCCCGCGAAAGCATTCAATGTCAGAACCGCGAAACCTGTATATCGCTTGGTCATCGTCGCCCACGACCGTAAGTTTTGTTGACGTGTTGCGAAGCCATTTCGTGTGGATCGCAAATTGAATCGGATTGCTGTCCTGGAACTCGTCAACGAGGACATGATCGAATTTGTCCAAGAGAGTCTGCTGGCGTTCGTAGAAGCGCTTTTGAATGGTCGCAAAATCCAGGATGTTCTGTTCGTCGAGATATTTCTCCCATCGGCTCTGAAGCGTACACAACTCCGTCGTCAACCCAGCGGGACCGTAGACTCTCTCGATGCCGTTCGGCGTATTTGCGCCAGAACATCTGGGGAGCCACGTCTCAGTGTGATGAGAAAGAATCCCAGCGATGAGATCGACTCTTTCCATCATTCGAGTGGGCCACTTTTGGTCCCACGGCGGGCGAAATAGCGACACTAGCGAATCAAGGGCCTCAAGTCGATTGAGCAACCTCGGGGTTTTCGGAGGAGTCGAGAAGCCAAGCGCGAAACGATAACTTCGGGCGATGCGAATAGATGTTTCCGCCTCATCCACAACCTGTGTGCCTGCTTCCACGTACGCCGTGTCATATTCAGCGAGAAGCGAATCACACAGACTGTGGATGGTTCCGATTCGCAAGTTGTGGACTTGAGGGTCTACCACCGGGATGCCAGCGTTTACCGCCAGCTTCAGAAATTCGTCACACCTCTCAACGACCCGGACTTGCAGTTCGGTTGCCGCCCGTCTTGTGAACGTCGTCACTAGGAGTCGTCCAGCAGGAACGCCGTTGACGAATAGTTCATACAACACCCGCCAGACCAGAGTCTCAGTCTTGCCTGAACCAGGACCGGCCAATATTTGCAGGACTCGATCCTCTGGCTCGACTCGTATTACGCCACGGTGCGCTGATGTGGACTCGAGTTCGTCTCGCCCAAACGATACGAGAACCGCATTGAGAAGATTGAAAAATGCTGCTTCGCTGACGGTGATCGCGGGTTTTAGGACTTCAAGTGCCATACACAATTAATGAGAGGTGTTCGCTGTATCGCGGTTCCCCGTCTTCAATTGTTCATAGAGTTTCAGAGTGTTGTGTGCGCCCCGTCGCTTATTTCGGTTGCAGCCGCGAAAAATCACGACATTCACTCCGATGTCCCGACAAACATTGCAGCTACATTTTGTCCACGGTCTGTTCTCTAATGTTTTTCGGTACTTCTTCCGAAGCGAGTCGCGGCTAAACTCGCCACGATTGAGAAGTCGGTCGTATCGCAACACCGTGGATAGACAGGACTCCACATCGAGTTTTCCTTTTCCGTAGCTTCGAAGCGCCTTCAGCGCCTCCTTTTCAAAGCGAGCTATGGTTGATTCCTTTTTCCCCGACTCTTTCAGTCTGAGCAACGTTCGTGGATCGCTCGTCGGAGGTACTCGAATTGCCGAGTACCATTCCCCGTCAGCTCCTAAGTAATTCTGATCGGATCGAAGCCAAGCCTTCCGAAAATACGTTGCGCTATCGAAGCTGCTCACGCCGCACATCCGAATCGTGTCTTGGAGTTTCGGACGGAACACTCCGAGTAAGTGGACCCACGGTCTGTCCTTGTACTCGTCGAGAGACTTATGCACCTGGGTGACTATGGTGCGGATGTCTTCGTCACTTCGCGGCACCAACCCACCCAGAGCAATGTGGGTGTACCCCATCTCGATGTACTCGTGAACCTGCCGCGCATAAGCAGCAGCATCGATACCCTGAATAACTCCAACGGGCGTAAATTTGCAGTGCTTTGCTTTCCAGGTTTGTATGAAGGCGTCAGCATTCTCACGCGTCAACCTAACTCTTCTTTTTCTCTCATATTCTGACAGCGGGGTTCGATTTCCGTCGGCATCCACAATCTCTCGCAGAGGAATATGGTCAACACTTGCGCCCAGATCAAATTCGTATAGCTCGTAAACGGCGATTGCTTGATCGACCGAGATTGCTGGGTCATGTTGCCTCGCATACGAGAATGCACCGCAGTCGCCAAACGCAAGTTGATCTGGCGAGAGCGTGAAATGATCTCGCACCGACCTTGGTCGCATAAGGCTGTGATCGGACGGCGGGACGCGCCGCAGCAACCCCTTCGTACCAAGATGTTGAGCGAGACTAACGAGAATCCCGTCGCAAACGCGCTGCGGCTGCAACAGTTGAATCGTGTGGGCTTCGTTTCGACCATCTCGACGCGCAGTCGAGAATGAATCTTTATCGAAATCAAAATCCGCGTCCACAAAATCGTCCCAGTCTGGCAAGAAGTACAGCGGGCGCTTGTTTTCTCCCAAGGATGGTTCAGCACTCGGGCGAGGCGCGGACGGGAAAGACGAAAGAAGGTTTGAGAACTGTTGCAGCTTCACTCCGATGCCACCTTCGACACAGTGGACCTGGGCGCGTTTGTCGAGAGCGCCGGAGTCGATTGACTGAAGATAGTCTTTGCCCAGGACAAGATGAACTTGCGTGTCTTGCTTGACTAAGCCCGAGAGAGTGGTCGTTACCTGTGAGCGCAACGACGCCGCTCTGTCCGTCGTCATTCGCTGGTCGTAACTTTCGATTGGCGCGACTGAGCCGATCAGACCGTACTTTGCAGAAAGGACTCCGATGGATAGTTGTTTGGGCCACCTGTGGGTTCGTAGGCGGGAACGCAAAACCCGATACATTGGACCGTCGTATAAATAAACGGCAGGCACTTGTCCGGCGACCTCGAATTTGGTCGCAGAACACCCAAGGACGACAAGCGTATTCTGTAGTGGCGCGGGCACTTGCATGTAAGTTACGCACATCTTGGGACTAAAGCAATCCCATTCGGGCATTCTGGCACGGGCGGAGGTTTCTATGGAAGATGCAGAGCGAAGAGACGAGTTCTTGAGTCAAATGTATTCCGAGATGTGGAACAACATTAATCGTCATCTCACCGTCACCTGGCAGGCGGTCGGCGTTCTCGCAGGCGGGTTCGCCGTCTTTTTCGGATTGGCAGAACGTCAAGCAATTTCAATCGATGTGGCAGCGGCTCTGATGCTCCTGATTGCCGGGTGGCAATTGTGCCACGTCTACGACGCCAACACCTGGTTCAATCGAAACTTGGGGATTATTTCCAACATCGAGAGGCAATTCTTAACGAAACGCGACGAGAAGGAGATCGAATTCTATTTCACCGAGCCGCACAGAAAACCGGGCAATTTGGTCGGGCACCTCAGGGTGCAACGCGCTTTTGGTCTTGGCGTGATAGTGCTCGTTCTTGGCATTCACTTCGCAAGTCGGGTGCTCCCAGGAATTCATTCCCCGTTCTCAAACTTCGAACCGCTACGAGCCGCTCCCTATCTGACTTTTGCGATTTGTGCCTGGTGGGTTATGACAGAACGTGCTCAACAAACTAGTCGCCAAAAGGAGTTTGTGAAGCGATCACCCGGAGCACCAGTTTCTGAGGATCGGAAAGGGTGAGAGAGCGTCAACGCGGAGTGTAAAGGCGGTATTCGATGCGCCCTCTGTTCAGTCTTGAAACGACCGACTGTCGGTCGGGCCGCCGTAGTCCTCAGCCAAGAGCGGCTGGGTTAGTGTGTGTGCCAAAAGTGTGCCAGTTCACCCCCCACCTGAGTCCGTTCTAGCTGACTAATTTGTCAAGCCCAGTTGCATCTCTACCAGGGCAAGCAGCTGCGAAGGGCGAAGGATCAGAGCTTGCGACAAATTGAACAGGGCACTCAGAGAAGGACTCTTCTCGCCTCTCTCCAGTTGGCCGATATAGTTGCGGTGATATCCGGTTGCGTGGGCGAACGAGTCCGGAGAATTCCCAGATTTCTCCCGGAGCCGGCGAAGCACAAGTCCGAAAGCGATCTGCGGCGTTCGAGTTCTCCAGTGACGCCGTATCTTTCGGGGCATGAAGCTAACATTCTTCTATTGACCACAATTGTGCGACCCACCTATAGTGTGTATTCCGCGATTCGCTGTTAGTGATCTGTGCGGAAGACGCCGTGAGTTCGTCACTGACAACCCGCTTGCCAGCGGTCGTATCATCCAAAGCGACTGCCCAAACCGTCCATTCATCTGGCCAACGCCGTGTCGAAGAAGTTCATGTCTCTGACGAAGTTCTCATCGCTCGCGTCTCCGAGCGAGACACAGAAGCACTGGCCGGCCTCTTCAGACGGTATGCGGGTTTAGTGCGTGGCGTGGCGTTACGAATCCTGAGAGACAGTTCCGAGGCAGACGACTTGCTCCAGGAAGTCTTCTTGTTTATCCACCGCAAGGGCAGCAGTTTTGACAGTTCCAGATGCTCGGCACGGTCCTGGATCGTGCAAATGACTTATCACCGAGCTATCGACCGTCGTCGTTACCTTCAGTCTCGCCATTTCTACACGCGCGTGGATCTGGACGGAATTGCCGGTCTGTTCGACCCGCGGTCGGTGGTTGCGAGGGAGTTCAGTACTCAACTGGTCGGAAATACGACCATCCATGGGCTTCTCGACACCCTGACTGAAGACCAGCGTAATACTCTGAGTCTGCATTTCGTCGAGGGTTACACATTCGATGAGATTGCCGCGAAGCTAAATCAGTCACTGGGAAACATTCGGCATCACTACTATCGAGGCTTGGATCATCTGAGGAAGCAAATGTTCCCAGATAAATTGCCGGGCCGTAACGGATGTGGTAGAAAGTGACTCTCAATCCAGGAGCCGGGGCGTTGTCGCAATCACCCCATGACGAGTTCCTTGAGTTCTGTGCCATCTCAACCTCGGGCCAGTTGACCGTGGAAGAGCAAAAAAGGCTACAGGAGCATCTTACTGTTTGTCCCTCTTGCAGGGAGGTCGTGAAGCAGTATGATGCTGTCCTCAGTAACGTAATTCCAGTTCTAGCCTCGGACCCAGAGAGTGTCGAATCCGATCCGTCATGGTCGCAAGAGCAAGCAGAGGTGGCCCTCTTCCAACGGCTGGCGCTGGAGGGAGAATTAGGCGCGGATCCAGGGGGGGCCGACAGGGATTCTGCCTCTGGACCCATCGGCAGAGTCCCTCTTTCGGCCAGTCAGTCCACGTGGCGCAATGTCTGGGTCCTCTGCGCGGCCGGCGTCCTGCTCTGTGTTGCTCTCGGAGTTTCAGCTTACCAAGTTGGTATCCGGCGAGGTGTGAGAAGCGCGGCTGTTACATTACCTCCTACCCAGGCGAATCAACTAGCGTTCGAACAGCAAGTGAGTGATGCCGGGCACGAGCATGAAGTGCTGCGCGCCCAGATTGAGCAACGCGACAAAGACATTTCATCTCTCCGCCGTGAACTGGAGCGACGAGGGGTTGAAATGGGCCGAATCAAGCTCGCCCAAACTCAACTGGAAATCGACCTCCAGAACGGGCAGGCAGGCAGGCAGGATCTTCTTCAGCAGCGATCGGACCTGAACCAAAAACTGGAAGCTGCACAAGCGAAAACTCAAGGGCTCGAGGACAGGCTGGATGCCCTCGAACACCAGTCGTCCGAGGATAAGAAGCAGGCGACTGCGCTCGAAGCTAAAGTCGCTGATCTGACCCGCTTGCTGCGTGACCGTGAAACCACGATCGATCAACAGCAAGAACTACTCGCCCACGACCGCGACATCCGGGACCTGATGGGTGCCCGCGATCTTTACGTGGCGGAAGTGTATGACGTTGAGCGGACCGGTGAGACGAAGAAGCCCTACGGAAGAGTTTTCTATACGAAGGGGAAATCACTGATCTTTTACGCATACGATCTGGACCAGCAGGCCGGGTTGAAGAGCGCTAGTACTTTCCAGGCCTGGGGCCGGCGGGGACCTGACTGGAAGGAGGCGGTAAGCCTGGGGGTCTTCTATGTGGACAACGCTTCCAAGAAGCGGTGGGTGTTGAGGTTCGACGATCCCAAAGCGTTGGCGCAAATTGATGCCGTGTTTGTGACGGTCGAGCCCCGCGGCGGTAGCCACAAGCCGAGCAGTAACAAGCCACTGTTGTTTGCCTACCTGCACGTCGATCCCAACCATCCTTAAGTGGCCGGAAAACCGACCACTGGTTTTTCCCCGGCAGTCGTCCGAAAACCACTTGGTACAAATACGAAGGGGCTTCCGTAGACCGGATGAATCAGTATGAATCCGTGCGAGCCAGGAGCAGCCCTCGTGAGATTACGCTTTCCCCTCCAACCCCTGTTGTTGCTCGTTCTTCTCACGACGGCTGCAATTGGGCAGTCTCCGAACGGCACAATGAGTGGGCTCGTGCTTGATCCTTCCGGCCGCGCGATTGCCAACGCCGACATCATAATTGTGAACGATGCAACCGGCGTGAAGTATTCGGGTACTACCAATGACGAAGGCATTTACGCTGTCTCGACCCTCCCCCCTGGTCCTTACCGTATTCAAGTGTCGAAAGTTGGCTTCAAAACACTGATCAAGCCTGACATCATTCTCAACGTTCAAGATGCTTTGGCAATCAACTTCACTCTCCCGGTCGGCGCCTTATCTGAAACGGTCACGGTCGAGGGCGGCGCGCCGCTCGTGAATACTCAGGACGCGAGTGTAAGCACCGTGGTCGACCGGCGCTTCGTCGAAAACATGCCGCTCAATGGCAGGAGCTTTCAAGCCTTGATCACGCTTACACCGGGCGTGGTGCTGACTCCGTCGAGCGGAAGTGAACAAGGACAATTCAGCATAAACGGCCAACGAGCGGACGCGAATTACTTAACAGTGGATGGGGTCAGTGCGAATATCAGCGCAGGCGGTGGCAGCGGGTTACGCCAGGCAGCTGCGGGGACAATTCCAGGATTCAATTCCCTCGGCGGAACGAACAGTTTGGTGTCGGTAGACGCGATGCAGGAGTTCCGAATTCAAACCTCCTCCTTCGCTCCGGAATTCGGTCGTACTCCTGGCGGCCAGATCTCCATCGTGACGCGTTCCGGGACCAATCAATTGCATGGGACGCTGTTCGACTATCTGCGTAATGACGTGTTGGACGCCAACGACTGGTTTGGAGATCACAACGGCCTTCCGAAGCCCAAGGCGAGACAGAACGATTTCGGTGGAGTGGTGGGAGGTCCGATCATCGCCAACAAGACCTTCTTCTTCTTTTCGTACGAGGGCCTTCGACTCCGTCAGCCGCGAACCCAGGCTACCGTCGTTCCGTCGTTAGACTCGCGAGCGACCGCGACAACTGGAATGCAACCGTTCTTGAACGCTTACCCCCTGCCAAACGGAAGCGACCTGGGAGATGGCCTGGCTGAATTCAACGCCAGCTACTCGCTGCCGTCGTCCCTCGATGCGTACAGTTTGCGCTTGGATCACGTCGTCAATTCAAGAATTGCGGTATTTGGCCGTTACAACTATTCGCCCTCCAAAACCTCCGTACGAGGCCCCCTCGCCGAACTCAACAACACGCTTGACACTGATGTGCGCACCCACATTCTGACAGTCGGATCTACCCAACTCATCACCAACAGCGCTGACAACGAGCTGCGGGCGAACTACAGCAACCTCAAGACAACCAGCAT
>Ga0070741_10014555_pt1 | contig 13577 bp, 13 predicted proteins | sample Coa_R1_4_FD_66440 | JGI IMG/M metagenome (GOLD analysis project Ga0070741, IMG submission 66440) | Surface soil microbial communities from Centralia Pennsylvania, which are recovering from an underground coalmine fire - Coalmine... | ecosystem: Environmental > Terrestrial > Soil > Unclassified ... | reverse complement strand
CGGCCGCGGTACGGCGGCACGCCTTGGTCCGGCGGCAGCCACACGTCCTTGGGCAGACGGCCCGCCTGCCAGAACACGTCGATCGGCATGCCGCCGCGCGGAAACCAGTAGCCGCCGATGCGCAAGTACCTTGGCTTCAGCAGCGCGACGAGTTTCTTGCCGATGGCGATGGTGCAATCCTCGTGGAAGGCGCCGTAGTTGCGGAAGCTGTTGAGGTAGAGCTTGAGCGACTTCGACTCCACCAGGAACTTGCCCGGCACGTAGTCGATGACGAAATGGGCGAAATCCGGCTGGCCAGTGATCGGGCACAGGCAGGTGAATTCCGGTGCTGTGAAACGCGCGACATAGTTGGTGCCCGGATGCGGGTTGGGCACGCGGTCGAGCTTCGCCCTGTCCGGCGAGGCGGGGATAGGCGTCGGACGGCCGAGTTGCAGTCGTTTTCTAGCCATGACCCGCACCATAGTGTAGAAGCCCCGCCATATCCAAGCCGGAGCCGTAAGCGCAATGACCGCGATTACCGACATCATCGGCCGCGAAATTCTCGATTCCCGCGGCAATCCGACCATCGAAGTAGACGTCATTCTGGAGGACGGCTCGATGGGCCGTGCCGCGGTGCCGTCCGGCGCCTCGACCGGCGCGCACGAGGCGGTGGAGCTGCGCGATGGCGACAAGGCGCGCTACGGCGGCAAGGGCGTGCGCAAGGCGGTTGACGCCGTCAACGGCGAAATCTTCGACGCGCTCGGCGGCATGGATGCCGAGGCGCAGGCCAAGATCGACGAGACCATGATCGCGCTCGACGGCACGCCGAACAAAGGCCGCCTCGGCGCCAATGCCATTCTCGGCGTGTCGCTCGCCTGCGCCAAAGCCGCGGCAAAGGCCAAGCGCGCGCCGCTCTACCGCTACGTCGGCGGCGCCGCGGCGCGAACGCTGCCGGTGCCGATGATGAACATCGTCAACGGCGGTGTGCATGCCGACAATCCGATCGACTTCCAGGAATTCATGATCATGCCCGTCGGGGCGCCGACCTTTGCGGAAGCGCTGCGCTGCGGCTCGGAAATCTTCCACACGTTGCGCGGCGAGTTGAAGGCCAAAGGCTTCAATACCAATGTCGGCGACGAAGGCGGCTTTGCGCCGAATCTGAAATCGGCGACTGACGCGCTCGATTTCGTCATGCAGGCGATCGGCAAAGCCGGCTACAAGCCGGGCGGCGATGTCTTCCTGGCACTTGATTGCGCTGCAACCGAATTCTTCAAGAACGGCTCGTACGTCTATGAAGGCGAGGGCAAGACGCGGTCGCCGCAACAGCAGGCCGATTACCTCGCCGAACTTGTCGGCAAATATCCGATCGTCTCCATCGAGGACGGCATGTCGGAGGACGATTGGGACGGCTGGAGACTGCTCACGCAAAAAATCGGCGGGAAGGTGCAATTGGTCGGCGACGATCTCTTTGTCACCAACGTGACGCGGCTGTCGAAAGGCATCAAGGAAGGCATCGCCAATTCCATTTTGGTGAAGGTCAACCAGATCGGCACGCTCACCGAGACGCTTGCCGCCGTCGAAGCCGCGCACAAGGCGGGCTATACCGCGGTGATGTCGCACCGCTCCGGCGAGACCGAAGATTCAACCATCGCCGACCTCGCCGTCGCCACCAATTGCGGGCAGATCAAGACCGGGTCGCTGGCCCGCTCCGACCGCACCGCAAAATATAATCAACTGCTGCGCATTGAGGAGGAACTTGGCGCGCAGGCGAAATACGCGGGCCGCGGTGTGCTGAAAGCCGCGCGTTAACTCGTCGCGCATCGCCGTCTTGCATTCGGTGGTGAATTTGCCGCAAATTGTGCCTGAAAGAGCGAGCCGATGGACCAGACCACGACGCTTGGCATGAACGACCGCCGCCGCGCCGCCGCGCGCTTGGCCGACTACGTGACGCAGTCGGTCGAGAATGCACGCGCGGTCGAGACGCCGTTCTTTCATCTCGAATTCGATCACGTCTTCCCCGACGACATCTACGCGCAGATCCTAGGCCTGATGCCGGAGAATTCCGATTACCGGTCGATGCACGGCCAGAGCAAGGTCAAGGAAGGAACGCAGACCCGCGTCAAGATCGACCTGTTCCCCGAATACATCCGCAATCTGCCGCCGGAGAAGCGCGCGCTGTGGGACATCGTCGGCCGCGCGCTGTGCTCGGAGAAGGTGAAACAGGCTTTCATGCGGCGGCTTGCGCCTGGGCTCAAGAAACGCTTTGGCGAGAACTTCGCGCGCGTCGGCATGTATCCGATCCCGATCCTGACTCGCGATATCCCCGGCTATCTGATCACGCCGCACACCGACACGCGCTGGAAAGGCATCACCGTCCAGCTCTATCTGCCCAAGGACGACGCCAACACCGACATCGGCACCATCTTCCACTCGGTGCTGTCCGACGGCTCCAAGCCGAAGGCGACGCAGATGCGCTTTGCGCCGAACACCGGCTACGCCTTCGCCGTCGGCGACGATACCTGGCACTCCGCCGATCCCGTGCACAATCGCGTCAAGACGCGCGACTCGATCCTGCTCACTTATTTCGTTGACCAGGGTCCGCTGAAGGTGCTGCGCAACCGCGGCAAGCGGATCGGCAATTTCCTGCTCAACGAGATCCGGCAGCGCGTTTAGCGGCCATTAACGCGATTCCCGCATTGTCCGCGGGCCATGATCGTCCATCGCCGCCGCCGCACCATTCTGACCGCGCTCGGCCTCTATACCTTCGCCGCGCTGTTCATCGGCTATTTCGGCGTCAATGCCTTCACCGGCGCGCATGGCCTGCGCGCCCAGGCCGACCTCGACAAGCAGCTTGCCACCATGGATACCGAGCTCGCCCATCTCAAAGCCGAGCGGGCGGTCTGGGAACGGCGGGTGGCGCTCTTGCGCAGCGACAGGATCGACCCCGATATGCTGGACGAGCGAGCGCGCGCGCTGCTCGGCTATGTCGACCCGCGCGACGTCGTCCTTTTGACCCAGCCGCGCTAGCATCCCGGCGCGCCGTTCGGCGTTATCCACCACCTGACGGGCAGCCTTTCCAGTCAAGCGCTTGAGCAAGGCTGCCCGGCGCCCGTGTGCTTTCGCAGCTTGCCGTTTTAAGCTAAGGGGGTGCCGGAACTGGCCCGCCCGCCGCCGAGGAGTCCCTATGGCCGCGCCCAAGAAAAGCGAGAAAACCGCCGACGACATCGCGTCGGCCGTCAACGGCAAGCCGGTCGCCGACTTCACCAAGGAGCAGGAGCTCGCGGCCTACCGCCAGATGCTCACCATCCGCCGCTTCGAGGAAAAGGCCGGGCAGATGTACGGCATGGGCCTGATCGGCGGCTTCTGCCACCTCTATATCGGCCAGGAGGCCGTCGTCGTCGGCATGCAGATGGTGCTCAAGCCTGGCGACGAGGTCATCACCGGCTACCGCGACCACGGCCACATGCTTGCGACCGGCATGGACCCGAAGGGCGTGATGGCAGAATTGACCGGCCGCAGCCACGGCTATTCCAAGGGCAAAGGCGGCTCGATGCACATGTTCAGCGTCGACAAGGGCTTCTACGGCGGCCACGGCATTGTCGGCGCCCAGGTGCCCCTCGGCACCGGCCTGGCCTTCGCCAACAAATATCGCGGCAACAAGAGCATCTGCATCACCTATTTCGGCGACGGCGCCGCCAACCAGGGCCAGGTCTACGAAAGCTTCAACATGGCCGAGCTGTGGAAACTGCCGGTCGTCTACGTCATCGAAAACAACCGCTACGCCATGGGCACGGCGATCACGCGCTCGTCGGCCGAGGTCAACCTGTCGCGGCGCGGGCTGTCGTTCAACATTCCCGGTGAGCAGGTCGACGGCATGGACGTGCGCGCGGTCAAGCAGGCGGGCGAGAAGGCCGCCGAATGGTGCCGCGCCGGCAAGGGGCCGTACATTCTTGAAATGCTCACCTACCGCTACCGCGGCCATTCGATGTCCGACCCGGCCAAGTACCGCACGCGCGAGGAGGTCGAGAAGGTCCGCACCACGCACGATCCGATCGACATGGTGCGCCACCGCGTTCTGGAGCGGAAAATCGCCGACGAGGATGCACTCAAGAAGATCGAAGCCGAGGTGCGCGAGGTCATCAACCAGGCCGCTGAATTCGCCACCCACGATCCCGAGCCGGATGCGTCCGCGCTCTATACCGACGTTTATCGCTGAGACCAAAACCAGTAGCAGTCCTCATGCCGACCGAAGTCCTGATGCCCGCGCTGTCGCCCACGATGGAGAAGGGCAACCTCGCCAAGTGGCTGAAGAAAGAGGGCGACAAGGTCCGCTCGGGCGACGTCATCGCCGAAATCGAAACCGACAAGGCAACGATGGAAGTGGAGGCGGCGGACGAGGGCACGCTGGGCAAGATTCTTGTGCCCGAAGGCACCGCAGACGTCGCCGTCAATACACCGATCGCGGTGATCCTCGCCGAAGGTGAGGACAAGTCGGCGATCAAGGCTGGCGCGCGTGCCGCGCCAACTACGGCGAAGCCGGCGGCGCCAATGACTGAAGAGGTTGTGGAATCGGAGCCGCGCGTTGAGGAACAGCGGATCATCAGGGCACCGCAGGCGCCGGCTGAGCCGCAGGCGCCCGAAGTCAAAGTCGCCGCCGATCCCGCCATTCCCGAAGGCACCGAGATGGTCACCATGACCATGCGCGAAGCCTTGCGCGACGCCATGGCCGAGGAGATGCGCCGCGACAAGGACGTCTTTGTCATGGGCGAAGAGGTTGCCGAATATCAGGGCGCCTACAAAGTGACGCAAGGACTGCTGCAGGAGTTTGGCGCGGGCCGCGTCATCGATACGCCGATCACCGAGCACGGCTTTGCCGGACTTGGCATCGGCGCGGCGCTTGCCGGCCTCAAGCCCATCGTTGAGTTCATGACCTTCAACTTCGCCATGCAGGCGATGGATCAGATCATCAACTCCGCCGCCAAGACACTTTACATGTCGGGCGGGCAGATGACCTGCCAGATCGTGTTCCGTGGGCCCAACGGCGCCGCGGCGCGCGTCGCCGCCCAGCACAGCCAGGATTACGCGTCCTGGTATTCGCACATTCCCGGCCTGAAGGTGATTGCGCCGTCGAACGCCGCCGATGCCAAGGGACTGTTGAAGGCCGCCATCCGCGATCCCAACCCAGTGGTGTTCCTGGAAAACGAAATCCTTTACGGCCACTCCTCGCCGGTGCCCAAGCTCGACGACTTCGTGCTGCCGATCGGCAAGGCGCGCGTCGCGCGGCCAGGCTCCGACGTCACCATTGTCGCCTGGTCGATGGGCATGTCCTATGCGTTGCAGGCGGCGGAACATCTGGCGAAAGACGGCGTCGACGCCGAAGTCATCGACCTGCGCACACTGCGGCCGATGGACGTCGACACGGTCGTCGCCTCGGTGAGGAAGACCGCGCGTTGCGTCACCGTCGAGGAAGGCTGGAAGCAATCCGGTGTCGGCGCCGAGATCGCCGCGCAAATCATGGAGCACGCCTTCGACTATCTCGACGCGCCGGTGCTGCGCGTCGCCGCCAAGGACGTGCCGATGCCTTATGCCGCCAATCTCGAGAAACTCGCGCTGCCGTCGGCCGCCGAGGTGATCGAGGCGGTCAAAGCCGTTTGTTATCGGTGACCGAGAACCGTTCGTTGGAGGACGCCCAATGCGTATTTTGTTGACCTTTTTTCTCTTGCTGCTCGCCCCTTTTGCGGCCAATGCGGACGACAAAAGCGACCTAGCGCCCAACGGCACGTTGCGCGTTGCATTGTTATTGGCCAATCCCGTGCTGGTGACGCAAAAATCGGACGGCACGCTTGCCGGCGTGGCCGTAGATCTCGGGCGTCGGCTTGCGGAAAAGCTTGGGGCACGTTTCCAAGCCGTGCGTTATCGCGACACAGAAACCTTCGCGAAAAGTTTTGGTGCGCAGGAGTGGGACGTCGCGATCGGACCGGTCACGCCGATTGCGGAGGCAAACGCCGACTTGAGCGCTCCTTTTATGCAGGTGGACAACATCTATGTCGCCGCGCCCGGCACGCAATTTGCGAGCGCGGCCGAGGTCGATCGGCCCGGCGTCAGAATTGCGGTCGTGGTCAATGGCGCGCCCGATCAATATCTCAGCAAGACTTTGAAGGCGGCCTCCCTCGTCCGCGTCCCGGGTGCGACAGACGAAATTGTCGAGGCGCTGCGCAGTGGAAAGGCCGATGCGTACGGGTCGAATGCCGAGAATGTGCAGGCAGCGGCTGATGCTTTGCCCGGCTCGAAGATCGTACCCGGTGCATTTCGTACGGTGAGCATGGCGATCGCCATTCCCAAGGGCAAACCGGCTGCTGCCAAGGAGACGATCGAGTCTTTCGTCAAAGAAGCGAAGGCTTCGGGTGTCGTGCAAAAATCCATTACCGCTGCTGCGCTAAAGGGCGTCCGCGTCGCGAATTAGGACCGTTCGAATGCCCACCAACATCCTTATGCCGGCGCTGTCGCCCACCATGGAGAAGGGCAACCTGGCGCGTTGGCTCAAGAAGGAAGGTGACAAGATCAAGTCGGGCGACGTCATCGCCGAGATCGAGACCGACAAGGCAACGATGGAATACGAGGCGGTCGACGAGGGCACGCTCGCCAAGATCGTGGTGCCGGAAGGCACGCAGGACGTGGCGGTCAATTCGGTCATCGCGGTGCTCGCCGGCGAGGGCGAGGACGTGAAGGCGGCAGCCGCGGGGGCGAGAGCTTCACCTGCGAAACCGCCGGAGAAAAAAACGGCTTCAGTATCCCCCTCACCCCAGCCCTCTCCCCAACGGGGAGAGGGAGCAGGCAGTGCCGTGCCGCGCGCTCAGAGCCCTTCACCTCTCCCCAGCGGGGAGAGGTCGCCGCCAAAGGCGGCGGGTGAGGGGGTAGCTGCCTCGCGTGGAAACCGCACCTTTTCTTCGCCACTCGCCCGCCGCCTCGCGAAGGAATCCGGTATCGATCTTGCCCGCGTGCAAGGCTCCGGCCCGCATGGCCGCGTCATCGCCCGCGACATCGACGCAGCGAAGGCCGGAAAGGGCCTCGCGGCGCCGCGCGTTGCACCTGCGGGAGCGCCGGCGATTGCCCCTTCGATGTCGGACAGCCAGATCCGCGCGCTCTACGCGGAGGGTTCCTATGATTTCGTGCCGCACGACCAGATCCGCCGCGTCATTGCGCAGCGCCTCACCGCCTCGGTGCAGACCATCCCGCATTTCTACGAGACGGTCGATTGCGACATCGGCAAGCTCTTGGCCGCGCGCGAGGAGATCAACGCCGCTGCGCCCAAGGACAAAGAGGGCAAGCCCGCCTACAAGCTGTCGGTCAACGACTTCGTCATCAAGGCGCTGGCGCTGGCGTTGCAGCGCGTGCCCGACGCCAATGTGAGTTGGACCGAAGCGGGCATGCTCAAGCACAAGCATTCCGATGTCAGCGTCGCCGTGGCGCTGCCCGGTGGGCTCATCACGCCGATCATCCGCAACGCCGAGATGAAGTCGCTGTCGGCGATCTCCAACGAGATGCGCGAGCTTGCCGCCCGCGCGCGTGCCCACAAGCTCCGCCCACACGAATACCAGGGCGGCACCACCTCGGTGTCGAACCTCGGCATGTACGGCATCAAGGATTTCACCGCCGTGATCAATCCGCCGCAATCGACCATCCTCGCCGTCGGCGCCGGTGAGGAGCGTGCCGTGGTGCGCAACGGCCAGCTTGCCGTCGCCACTATCATGAGCGTGACGCTGTCCTGCGATCACCGCGCCGTCGACGGCGCGCTCGGCGCCGAGCTCATCGGCGCGTTCAAGCGGCTCATCGAAAACCCGGTGATGATGGTCGTCTAGACCGTCACGCCGGATCGAAGCCCTTTGCCTTGAACACCGCCTGCGCCTCGGGCGAGGTCAGGAATTTGAGGAAGGCGTTTGCCGCCGCCGCCGCGTCCTTGGCGTTGGCGCCGACGCCGGCGGCGAACACATTGGTTTGCCCGAGATCGCCGGGCGGTGGGCCGACCACGTCGACGCCCTCTGTCGTCACGAGCTCCGGTTTCGACTGAAACGCGATGTCGACCTCGCCGCTGGTCAGCAGCGTGCCGACGAAACCCGCGGGCGGCGGAAATTTGCTCTTGGCCTTGATCTCGGCGGCGATGCCGAGCTTCTCGATCATCTTGGAGAAATAGACGCCGCTGGCGCCGCCGGCGGCCGGATCGGTGTAGCCGATGGCGCGCGCCGACAGAAGCGTCTTCTTCAGCGCCTCGACGGTCGAGATATCCGGCTTCGGCGCGCCGTGCTTGACGCCAAAGGCAAAAATGGACTTGCCGAGCGACACGCCGCCCGGCGCGATCTTGCCGTCCTTGGTCAGGCTGTCGATTCCGCCGCGCGACACGATGAGCACATCCGGCACGTCGCCTTCTTGCGCTTTCTTGGTGAAGCCCGAAATCAGTCCCCAGGAGATATTGAGCGTGTTGCCGGTTGCCTTTTCGAATTTCGGCGCCAGCTCCTCGATCGCGCTCTTGACGCCGATGGTGCTGTAGACCTTGAGCTCGGCGGCAAAGGCCGCCTGCGACAGGCCCAGCAATAAAGTCGCGGCGGCAATGCGCATAACGCTTCTGGTCATGATGTTTCCCCGGGTGTTATAGGCAGCATTACAGGCCCAATCCGGGCGACGTTCAATCGGGGTCTCTTGCGGAGGCGAAAGGCGAATGGCCGACAGCAATTTCGACATCCTCATCATCGGCTCCGGCCCCGGCGGCTATATCGCCGCCATCCGCGCGGCGCAGCTCGGCTTCAAGACGGCGATCGTCGAGCGCGATTATCTCGGCGGCATCTGCCTGAACTGGGGCTGCATCCCGACCAAGGCGCTGCTGCGCTCGGCCGAAATTTTCCATTACATGCAGCACGCCAAGGACTACGGCTTGAAGGCCGACAATGTCGGCTTCGACGCCGCGGCCATCGTCAAGCGCTCGCGCGCCGTGTCCAAGCGCCTCAATGACGGCGTCGGCTTTCTGATGAAAAAGAACAAGGTATCGGTGATCTGGGGCGAGGCGGTGATTGACGCGCCCGGCAAGGTCACGGTGAAGGCGTCGAAAAGCGAAGCGCCGAAGGGCGCGCTCGGCGCCGGCTCCTATCAGGCCAAGCACATCATCATCGCCACCGGCGCGCGGCCCCGCGTGCTGCCGGGCCTCGAGCCGGACAAGAAGCTGATCTGGACCTATTTCGAGGCGATGATACCGCCGAACATTCCGAAATCGCTGCTGGTGATCGGCTCCGGCGCCATCGGCATCGAGTTCGCCTCGTTCTATCGCGCGCTCGGCGCCGACGTGACGGTCGTGGAGGTGCTGCCGCAAATTCTCCCCGTCGAAGATCAGGAAATTCAGGCCTTCGCCCGCAAGAGCTTCGAGAAGCAGGGCATCAAGATTCTGACCAATGCCAAGGTCAGCAAGCTCGACAAGAAAGCCGACAGCGTCACCGCCACCATCGAGGCCGACGGCAAGAGCCAGCAGATCACTGTCGAGCGCGTCATCTCCGCGGTCGGCGTCGTCGGCAATATCGAGAGCCTCGGCCTCGAAAAGCTCGGCGTGAAGACCGACCGCGGCATCATCGTCGTCGACAAATACAACAAGACGAACGTGCCCGGCATCTACGCCATCGGCGACGTCTCGGGCCCGCCGATGCTGGCGCACAAGGCCGAGCACGAGGGCGTGGTTTGCGTCGAGGCGATCAAGGGCCTCAACCCGCACCCGATGAACAAGTCGATGATCCCCGGCTGCACCTATTGTTCGCCGCAGATCGCCTCGGTCGGCCTGACCGAGCAGGCGGCGAAAGACAAAAAGCTCGACATCCGCGTCGGCCGCTTTCCCTTCGTCGGCAACGGCAAGGCGATCGCGCTCGGCGAGGACCAGGGTCTGGTCAAGGTCATCTTCGACAAGAAGACCGGCCAGCTGCTCGGTGCGCACATGGTCGGCGCCGAGGTGACCGAACTGATCCAGGGTTATGTCGTGGCGATGAATCTGGAGACGACGGAAGAAGAATTGATGCACACCGTCTTCCCGCATCCGACACTGTCGGAGACGATGAAAGAGGCGGTACTCGACGCCTACGGGCGGGTTTTGAATATGTGACGCGGGGACGCGCCGGCACCGTCAATGTGAGCGCAAAGGGGGCGACCAATGGGCATTTTCGAGTGGATCGTCGTCGGCCTCGTCGCCGGCTGGCTCGCGCATCAATTGCTCGGCGGGGGCGGCGGCGGGCTTCTGTACAATCTCGCGGTCGGACTGGTCGGCGCCATCGTCGGCGGCCTGATTTTCGGCAGCTTGAACATCATGCCGGTGGGCTTTGTCGGCGAGTTGGTCAGCGCGACTGTCGGCGCTGTCGTCTTTCTGCTGATCTGGCGAGCCATCCGCCGCGCCTGAGCGCCGCTAGTTGAAGACGTAGCTTGCCCCGAACTGCACGAGCTGCGTCTTCAGCATGAGGTCCGCGATGGTCGGCACCTGCAACAGCGGCGCGCTGAAATTCTCCCGCATGGTTCCATAGTCGGCGAAGCGGTATTCCGCGCGCAGGCGCCAGCCGCCGCCGACCGCGGCTTCGATGCCGCCGCCATAGGTCCAGCCTTGCGCCATGATGGTATCGGTCGCCGATGTGGTCGCACCGCAGGTCAGGGGACCACAGGCTTCGACCACTTGCAGATGCTGCCAGGCGATGCCGCCGGTGCCATAGATCAGCAAGGACGGATCGACCAGATAGCCAATTCGTCCGCGCGCGCTGGTGTCCCAGCTGGTCTTGACCCGGATCATGTCGCCGGGGTTGATCGGCCCGAACACGCCGTCGACGCCGGGCAGGGCGCCGTATTGCGTGGTGGTATGGTTGCTGGTGCCCCAGTCACCTTCGATGCCGGCGACGAAACGCTCGGCGAACTGCCAATTGTAGCCGGCGAACACGCCGCCGCGAAATTCCGTGTCGTTGTACCACTCGTAGCCGACGCCCGGCAGAATCGGGAAGGGGCCGCCGACGACCGTGGTCCATTTGAATTCACGCGAGCGGGCGCCGGCAGCAAGTCCGAGATAGGGTCCGCTCCAGCGCGGCACCTCGGCGACGGGCTGCGGCGCCGAGGGCGCTTTGCCGCCGAACCGGTAGGCAAGTCCGAAGACGTAGGTGCTGGTCGCAAGCTTGAGGTCGACCGTGGCCGTGCCGAAAATCGGCGCGCCGAAATGCAACGTCTCACGGCTGGTGCCGAAATCGGCGTAGCGGTATTCCGCTCGCGCCAGCCAGTTGCCGGCAAGCATCTTCTCGATGCCGCCGCCGGCCGTCCATCCGACTTGGGTCGTGTGCGCGCTCGCGGGCGTCTCCGAGCCGCAATCGCTCGGTCCGCAGACCGACGTGATCTTGAAGTCCTGCCAGGCGGCGCCGCCGGTGGCATAGAGCAGCGTCGACGGCGTCACCAGATAGCCGATCCTGCCGCGCAGGCCGGCGTCCCAGTTGGTCTGGACGCTGACGGTGTCGCCGGGAACGATCCCAAAGAATATGCCGCTGAAGCCGGGCAGAAATCCGGGCTGCGTCCTGGTTTTTTGCGCATCGCCCCATTCGCCCTCGATGCCGGCTACCCAGCGCGGTGCGAATTGCCAATTATAGCCAGCATAGAAGCCATAGCGGAACGCGGCGTCATTGAAGGTCTGCGACTCGAGGCCGGGAACAGGCGGCCCGAAGAAGTCGAGGCCGGTCCATTTGCTTTGCGTCGCGCGCAGGCCGACGTTGGCGCCGACATAGAAGCCGTCCCATGACGGCGCCGACGCGCTTTGCGCCTTGGCTGTGGTCGTCAAAAAGCATAGCGCCAGCGCACAAAAAAAGCGTTGCGGCCAACGGGGACGCTGCTTACCGAACACGGAATTCTCTCTAAAACCCACCAGGCAGGCGATCATAGGCAAAGCAGTGAGCCCCTCGCAAGCGCGGTGCTCGCCTTGCGAGGATCGGGCTGTCTGCGTATGTAGCATCCATGGCCGTGGTTTATGACATCGACAAAGAGCGTCCGCGCCATCCGGAAAAGGCGCATCGGCCGGACTCGCCGGTGTTGCCGAAGCCCGGCTGGATCCGCGTCAAGGCGCCGGTGTCGCCGGGCTATTTCGCCACCCAGAAGCTCATGCGCGACAACGGCTTGCACACTGTGTGCGAGGAGGCCGGCTGCCCGAATATCGGCGAGTGCTGGGAGAAGAAGCACGCCACCTTCATGATCATGGGCGACACCTGCACGCGCGCCTGCGCCTTCTGCAACGTCAAGACCGGACTGCCCGGCGCGCTTGACGCCAATGAACCGGCCCGTGTCGGCGAGGCGACCGCCAAGCTCGGCCTCGCGCACATCGTCATCACCTCGGTCGACCGCGACGATCTCGCCGACGGCGGCGCGCAGCATTTTGCCGACACCATCCGCGCCATCCGCGGCGCTGCGCCCGGCACCACCATCGAGGTGCTGACGCCCGATTTCCTGCGCAAGGACGGCGCGCTGGAGATCGTGGTCGAGGCCAAGCCCGACGTGTTCAACCACAATCTTGAGACCGTGCCGTCGCTCTATCTCACGGTGCGGCCGGGCGCGCGCTATTTCCACTCGTTGCGTTTATTGCAGCGGGTAAAGGAGCTCGACCCGACGATGTTCACCAAGTCCGGCATTATGGTGGGCCTGGGCGAAGAACGGAACGAAGTCTTGCAGGTGATGGACGACCTGCGCTCGGCCAATGTCGACTTCCTCACCATCGGCCAATATTTGCAGCCGACGCGCAAGCACGCCGAAGTCAAACGCTTCGTGCCGCCCGACGAATTCGAGGCGCTCAAGACCATCGCCTACACCAAAGGCTTCCTGATGGTGTCGGCCTCGCCGCTGACGCGCTCCTCGCATCACGCCGGCGACGACTTCGCGCGATTGAAGGCCGCGCGTGCAGCGCGCACCTGATGCCGCGATTTTCTACGAAGCGCCGCGTCCGCCACAGCGCAACGCAGATGTTCGACCTGGTGGCGGATACCGAGAGCTATCCCAAGTTCGTGCCGCTGTGCAGCGACTTGCGCGTCAAGGGCCGGACGCCCAAGGCCGACGGTGTCACCGTACTGATCGCCGACATGACGGTCGCCTACAAAATGATCCATCAGACCTTCACCAGCCGGGTCACCCTCGACAGGCCGAATTTGAGAATCTTGGTTGAATATGTCGACGGTCCGTTCCGCCGCATGCAGAACCGCTGGGCCTTTCATCCCGCCGGCGACAATGCCTGCGACGTCGAATTTTTTATCGATTACGAATTCAGGAGCCGCACGCTCGGCATGCTGATGGGCACGGTCTTCGACACCGTCTTCCGGCGCATGGCTTCCGCCTTTGAGCAGCGCGCCGATCATATCTACGGACGCCGCAGCGCCTGACGGCGGTATCAGGATCACGCCCGCGCAATCGGTTTGCATACCCGTCACGAGATTTTTGTCGGCCTATACCACACGTTTGCCAAGTTGGCAGGGTTTGCTCGACCGCAAGAAGAGCAACCAAAGCGGCTGTTCGTCAAAGTGAAGAGGAGAGCTTTCGATGTGCGACTACAGCCTTCACGCCGTCGAGAC
>Ga0070741_10014554_pt1 | contig 13578 bp, 10 predicted proteins | sample Coa_R1_4_FD_66440 | JGI IMG/M metagenome (GOLD analysis project Ga0070741, IMG submission 66440) | Surface soil microbial communities from Centralia Pennsylvania, which are recovering from an underground coalmine fire - Coalmine... | ecosystem: Environmental > Terrestrial > Soil > Unclassified ... | reverse complement strand
CTTCATGGGCACGGCCTCGCCGCTCACGGCAGGCTCCATCACTACAATCCTTTCCAACGCAGTTTGATCCCTGATGGAAAGAACTTTGCTCAGTTGATCCGCGGTTGAGACAAAGACAATTTTGGCTCCAGAGTCGCAGAGGATGTACGCGGTTTGCTGTGGGGTCAGTGTGGTGTAGATCGGCACCACGACGGCGCCGGACAGGAATGACGCGAAATCAGCGATCGCCCATTCCGGCCGGTTCTCGCTCAGGATCGCGACTCGGTCGCCTTTGCCTACACCCCAGCTCCCGAGGGCACGCGCTACACCCGCCACGTTTCGATAGAATTCCTGCGTACTGATGGGAAGCCACTTCGTGGCTTCCCTGGCCAGCATCAAACGCTCCTGCCTGCGAGCCACAATGTTGAAGAAGACGTCATTCAGTGTCCGAGTCTCCATGACGGGGGACCTCCTTATTCCCGGGCCTGCGCTCAATTTGCGGCTATTCGCTCTGGCTGTACTTGCCCCAGCGGAAGGTCGGGCCAACGGAAAAGCGGACGTAGTTCTGGCGGGGTGAAAGCAAATCCGTGAACAGATGCGTGTTCACCCAGTCGGCAGCGAAGCGGAAGCCGATGGTTCGCGACACGTTCAGGTCGAAACCCGCACCTAGCCCGAAAAACAGCTTGGTATCGGTTTGATGCGCGCCCGGCACCGGCACCTGCAACGCTCCAAATAACGGCGCTAGCGTCGGCGGAAATGTGATGTCGGCTCTTTCATGCATTCCACCCAGCCCCGGACGAATCAGAAATGTGATCTTCTCCCATCTCCGAATGTAGAATTGGGGTCCCGCGGCAAAGGTGTACGTGACCGAGTTGAATGGTACGTGGATCGACGCTGCGCCTCCGGGGACTAATCCTGACTGGTTCACCGCGGGAGCAAAAACGGTTTCGGTTCCAGTAATTGTCCCGGCTCCGCTGAGGATGCCGAAGTCCACACCCAGACCCAGCCAGGGCCTGGTAGTCACGCCGAAATCCGCTTCGAATCCGCGCTCAGTCAAGTTCCGGGCGGGGCTGACCATGTAATCGAAACCGGTGAACAGAGTGTAGCGGTTGATATCCGTTTGTTGCGCCGGCAAGGGGAGAACTGCGGCAAGTGTAAAAAGACTGCATAGAAAGAGAAGTGGTACGCGTCTCATACTTTCACCTCGTAAAGTTTGAAATTGAGCTGCCTGCGGACGGCATCGGACTCTCCGTAGCGGAAGACACACCGGTTCGAAACCACGTTGTTCGTCTAGCGAGGAGGTGACTTCATACGTACCGCGCCGTCACCCCCGGAGGTTGTTTACGCTACGACCAACTGGCCCAGGGGATTCTCAGGTGCGGGCGTCGGCGCAGCTTCCGGTTTTCGTTTCGATTCGACAGGGGGCGGCACGTCTGCGGCCGGAACCGGCTGCAATAGGCCCTCCGCCGGAACGGTGGCGGCTGGCACCGCGCGCCGTTTCCTTTGAGCTTGGGGTTTTTGCGATGGCCTGAGACCCACCGCATCGCGCAATTCCGCAAAACTTTCCTGCAACAGCTTTTCCATGCGCTTCAGGTCGGGTGCCGCGTGCACATCCCCGCTGAAGCCGAAGTAGACCGTCCCGTTGTAGCTGAGGATGGCGCAATTCACCGCCATTTCTCCTCCCACCGGAACGTACGGATACCAATCCAGCATCTTGTGCCCGAGCAGATACAACGGAAACTGTGGCCCGGGAACATTCGTACAAACCAAATTGAAGGGGGTGATAGGCAACTGGCTGGCGATAGGTCCCGCCAACCCCTGCACGGACGTCGGAAACATTCCAATCAAGCCTCCGGCCAGGCTTACCAGTTCGGCCGCATGCACTCGTTTCAGAAACTCCGTGCGCTTGTGGACAGCGGCCAGCAAGTTCCGCGGCTGCCGGATACTGAGCGGCACAGTAACCGGAACCAGAGAGATGCGGTTGCCCAACTCCGAGGGGTCGTCTTTGCCCCGCAGATTGACGGGGACCATCATGCGAAATAACCGCCCCTTCACCCGGTCGCCGTGCAGTTCACAGTAGCGGCGAATGGTGGCCGTCACAACGGCCAGGATGACGTCGTTGACGCTGGTGCCGCATTTCTTGCGGATAGCCTTAACCTCGTCCAGGGGGATTGCCGTGCAGGCAAACTTCTGCGGGCCGCGATAGATCACGTTGAAGCGCAGCCGCTCGGTAAACGCGGTAATTTCAGGGAACAGATCGGCAAACTCGTTCGGCTCAACCGCTCCCCCATTCGCCGCCACCCGCTCGGCCATGCTGAGCACATCCGCCATTGCCGAAAGAATCCGCTTTACGAAATCCGAATAGGAGTCGACGAAACCCGCCGTGAGGGAACTCAGCGCGTCGCGGCGCGCGGGAACGCGGAGCCTGATCCTTTTCCGCGGCGGCGGTGCGGCTTCAGGGCTCGCGTCCAGAAGCACGTTGATGATGCCTACTCCAGCAATGCCGTCCGCCAGGCAATGATGCAGGCGAAAAATGACTCCCGTGCGATTGCCCTTCAGTCCTCTCACCAGCGTCATGTCCCACAAAGGATGCCGCCGGTCCATCATGGTGCTGAACATTTTCCCGGCGAGAGCCTTCAATTCCGTTTCCGTGCCGTAACGAAGCTTTACTTCCCGTATGTGCCGCCGGATGTCGAACTCGGAGTCGTACTCCCAGCTGGGAAGTCCTACGCCGAATGGCGCCGCCATGATGTGCTTGAGGTAGCGCGGCAGAAGAGGCAGTTTCGATTCCACGAAGTGAACGCAATCTTTAAAGGAGATCTCTCCGTCGAACGTGCACACGCTGGCGACATTCAGCGGCATACCTTCGCGCTCCAGGTGAAGGAAGACGGTGTCTCCCCAGGAAAGGCGGTCACTCTGGGACTGATTCTGCATGAGATTCTCCGTCAGTTCACGAACGAAAAGCGGCGCGACAGCCGCGCAAGTTTCAGCGTTTTGTACACATTTACGTTTACGCCGCTTAAAACCACCTTGACCCGTCTCTCTTCGGCCTTGCGGGCCAGATCCTCCAGCGCTCGCATGGCGCCGGCATCGATGCGGGCGATGCAGGAGAAGTCCATGTTCAGCTCGCCATCGTCTCCGCTCAGTTGGGCGGCGGCGCTTCGCAGGCCCGAGATCATGTCGGTTTCCTTGAGGCTCATAGGCATGAATTCAACCTCGCTCCGCAATTGCGGAGACCCTAGACAGCTTGCGGGTGAACGGTGTTCACCCTGGACTCCCCGCGACCTTCATAAGCCTTCCAGAAAAGCTCGACCAACTCGCCCATTAGGGGCATGCGCGGATTCGACCGCCAGGAAGGATCGTCGAAGGCCGCTTTCACCATCTCCGGCACGGCACGCTCGAATTCATCTCGCGGGATGCCGAGTTCGGCGATGGATCGCGGAAACTCGAGCCGGTCGAGCAGTTGTTCGGTCGCGGCAATCAGCTTCTCAACCTTTTCCTGCACCCCTTGGCCTCCCAGGCCCAGCAGGTCGGTGACCGTGGCGTATTTCTTGTGCGCCACATATCCCTGGGTATAGGGCGACGGCATGAACTTGGCCGGCACCGCGGCGTTGTAGGCGATGACGTGCGGCAGCATCAGGGCGTTGGCTTTTCCGTGGGCCACGTGGAAGCGGGCGCCGAATGCGTGTGCCAGCGCGTGATTGACGCCGACGGACGCGTTGGAGAAGGCCATGGCTGCGATGCAGGCGGCATTGTGCATCATGCAGCGTGCCTCCTCATCCCGGGGATTCTCATAGGCGACGGGCAAGTACCGGAATACCAGGCGAATCGCCTGCATCGCGTTCGAATCGGTGTATGCCGAGGCATAATTCGAAACCCCCGCCTCAAGGGCATGAGTAAGGCAGTCAATTCCGGTGTCTGCGGTCAGGCCCTTCGGCATCGACATCACAAACTGTGGGTCGACGATGGCGACATCCGGGGTGAGCGAGTAATCCGCCAAAGTCACTTTACGTCCGCTATCCTTGTCGGTAAGCACGGCGAACGGAGTCACCTCGCTGCCCGTTCCGCTGGTGGTAGGGATGGCGAGCAGGCGGGTGCGCCGGGCCTTCTCCTTCGGGTATTCGATTACGCGCTTCCGTAAATCCAGAAAGGGCGCGGCCAGTTCTTCAAGGTCAGCCTCCGGCGATTCATACTTGAGTTTCATGATCTTCGCCGCATCGATGATGGATCCGCCGCCCAAGGCGATGATCTGGTCCGCCTTGTAGAAATTGAGGGCCTCGACTCCCTGCTGGATCACCTTCACTTCTGGCTCGGCATCAGGGATCACGCAGACGTGAACGTGGGTTTGCGGGCAGACGTGCCGGCGGACAATGTCGACATGCCCGATCTGCTCCAAGGCGGGGTTGGTCACGATGATGGTGGTCTTGGAAGGGAACTGGCCGAGATTCTCCACCGCATTCATGTTGAAGAAAATCTGATTGGGAACTCGGAACCACATATGGTTTTGCGTCCTCCGGGCGACGCGCTTGATGTTCAGATAATGCTGGATGTTGACGTTATCAGTCGTGCTGTTCCCCCCGCCGGTGCCGCATCCGAAGGAAAACGTGGGCACCAGGTCGTTGTAAACCGCGCCCAACGCGCCGATCGCTCCGGGGGAATTTACGATGATCCGGCCAGCATTGATGACGTTTCCAAACTCGCGAATCACCTGTTCGTTGCGCGAGAAAATGACCGCGGTATGCCCCAGGCCTCCCGCGTGATTGACATCGATGCAGACCTTCAGTGCCTCTGGAACAGACTTTGCCCGGTACACCGCCAGAACAGGGAACAGCTTCTCAACCGACAGCGGGTGCTCCCGCCCCACTCCATGAATCGGAGCGATCAGCAACTTGGTGTCGGGTTTCACTGAAAGACCGATGAAGCGCGCAATATCGGCTGCTTTCTGGCCGATCGCCATGGGCTGCATGAATCCGGTCTGAGGATCGATGACGCTCCGTTCCAGCAGCCTGGTCTCTTTCTCGTTGCAGATGTGCGCGCCCAGGTCGGCAAACTTCTTCAAGGCGGCGTCGTAGATCTCGGTATCGATCACCACCGTTTGCTCGGAGGCGCAGATGGTTCCATTGTCGAAGGTTTTCGAGACGATGATGTCGACAACAGCCGTGTTCAGGTCCGCTGTCTTTTCCAGGTAGACGGGCGTGTTTCCCGGGCCCACGCCCAGAGCCGGCTTGCCCGAACTGTACGCCGCCTTCACCACTCCGGGGCCACCCGTCGCATCGATCAAGCCGACATCCTTGTGGTGCATGAGGTACGCGTTATCCGGAAGCGTGGGAGATTCCACGCAGGTGAAAACGCCTTCCGGTGCGCCGTTTTCTACGGCCGTTTCGTACATGATCCTTACGGCTTCTGCGCAGCAATGCCAAGCCTTGGGATGGGGGCTGAAAATGACCGCGTTTCGAGTCTTGATCGCGACAATGCACTTGAATAGAACCGTGGAAGTCGGATTCGTAATCGGCGTAAGCGAGAACAAAACCCCGATCGGTTCGGCCATCTCCAGCACATTGCGTTGGGGGATCTCCCGAATCACGCCTACCGTGCGTTTGTCCTTCACATAGTTGAAAACGAATTCGCTGGCCACCATATTCTTGATGACCTTGTCTTCCATCACTCCAAGCCGTGTTTCCTCCACTGCCAGGCGAGCCAGGTATTGCGCCTGCTCCAGCCCTGCGAGAACCATGCGTTTCACGATGCGATCCACATCCTCTTGCGTGAACTGCGTAAACACCGCGGCGGCGATTTTGGCTTGGCTGACGAGAGATTCCAGGTAGGCGATTCGTTCTGCGCTCGGGCCCTCGGCAGGCAGTGAAACCTGCCCGCGCCCTTTGACTTCCACGTCGCTGACGATCATTACAACCTCCCTCGCATGCTGCGGGGAATGAACACAGGCGCGGGGGGTGCGGGAGAAAGACATCCGGCGAAACGCAGCGCTGACCGGAGCGCCGCCTGTGTCGGGCTCCGGCGGGCTGGCTACTCACCCTCGATTCCCAAAGTAGAACCCCGGGAGGGGATTCGGTCAGCAACGCCTGTCACGTCTCAATGTGACGGATGTCACACGAGGCGTTTTGGCCCGGCTTGGGCAACCTGTCGATAGGTCTGAGCTTGGGCTGTGTCGTCCCACGCAGTCGTTTGCGCGGGAGGGATGAAGCTCATTGCCCGCTCCGAAAGGGCGGTGATCGTCAAACTTGGATTGACCCCGAGATTCGCCGCCAGAACCGATCCGTCGCAGATATACAAGTTGCGGTAACCAAACACCCGGTGCCGGCTGTCGACAACGCCCCGTTCCCTGGAGTCCGCAATCACACAGCCCCCGATACAGTGGGCCGTCCCGGGCACATTCAACAGGATCTCGGGCAGCATGCTCATAGCCGTTCCCCCGGCAATATCCGCGAACTTGCGGGCAAACTGGTTGGCCTTTGGAATATACGTCGGGACCCTGTCCCCATAGCTGGACAGCATCTTGCCGAAGGGCCAAAACCAGCGCCGTTTCCAGCGCATTTCTATGTGTCCTTCGACCGCCTGCATGCAGAGGAGTATGGTCGATTCCCGGGCCCATCCCCAGAGTCGAAACAGGCGCAGAGTCCGGATGGGGTGAGTGAGCAGCGAACTGGCCATATTTCGCGCCCACATGGCAATTCTCCGCGGCCCCGGCTGCCCATCCGTCAGCATCGTGGTGAGAAGGCCCATCACGTCGGAGCCGCTGGGATAGCGCACGGCCTCAATGTGGGTGTGGTCGTCGATGTAAATGCCGGAGCCGATGGCGATGCCTTGCGAAAGGTCGTCTGCGCAACGCGGAACGCGCGCCCCGATGATGGACTCTGAGTTTGTGCGCACATGCTTGCCTACAGTTTCGCTGATGGCCGGCAGCGAGCCGCTCTCCTTAAGCCGAAACAGCAATTCCATCGTGCCCAGCGCCGAGCCCGAAAAAATGACTCCCCGGCAGGTCAGCGTTCGGGGTTGCCGCAGAATCCAGGCCGTCGACTTCACGGTAAGGACCTCATACCCGGCGGCTCCATCCTCCGAACCGGAGATGGGCTTCACATCCACCACCTTCGTCTCGGGAATGATGTGTGCTCCTTTCCTCTCGGCCAGGTAAAGGTAATTCTGGTCCAAGGTGTTCTTGGCGCCGTAGCGGCAGCCCATCATGCAGCCACCGCAACCCGTGCATGTGCCGCGATCTGGCCCTTCTCCTGCAAAGAATGGATCGGGCACAGTCTTGTTTCCTGCTTCGCCATTGGACGGTTGAAATATCCCGACGCGAGTGGCGTAGAAGGTATGCCCGCAGCCGGTGGCATCTGCGGTGAACTTCAAGAGTTGGTCAGCGGTGCCCAGAATTCTGTTCTCGGTTACGCCCAGCATTCGTGCGGCAGTTTCATAATGCGTCGGCATCTGCGTTTGCCAATCCGTCAGGCCGCGCCACGACCCCGACTGCCAGACGTGGTCCGGCGCCGGCAGCAGGGTGGCCGCGTAAGTGATCGATCCTCCGCCCACGGCGCATCCGTGGAAGATAGTGGCGTGGCGGAACATGCGCATGTTGAAGAAGCCGCGCAGCCCCAGGCGGGGCCTCCAGAACCAGCGATGAATAGACCAACTGGTGCGGGGAAAAGATTGGGGCGCCCACCGGCGCCCCATTTCAATCACCGCAACCCGGTAGCCTTTTTCCGTGAGTCTCAGCGTCGAAACACTGCCTCCAAAGCCGGATCCGATCACGATGAAATCGAAATCGAACTGGCGGCCGCCGGTTGCCATAACCACCACGCTCTGCTTCCGCGCACCGCTGAAAGCAGCCTTACGCGACCAGATACTTCCCCGCCTCAATGACTTTCTGCGCTATCGCTTGCCGCAGTGCCACCGTATTGAACGGCTCGTACTTGCTCAGGCGCCGCAGAATCGCCAGCTGCGAGCGCAGCATGTCGCCATCGCTGCAGGCGGCAATTACCATCTTTGCCGCGCTTTCGATTTTGTCCATTGCGCCCGACAGGTAGACGCGAGTCATGGCGATGGCATGCTCACAGCTATTTTCACCGTGCTTCACGGCCAGTTTGTGCGCCCGCAGAACGGCCGATTCCATCGCATAAGTTTCAATCGTCATGTTCGCAATCGCGCCCATAATCTCCTGCTGATCCTGAATCGCCTGCATGTATTTCTGCGTCGCGATTCCGGCAGCGAACAGGCCCATCTTTTTGGCGGTAGCAACCAGCTTTCTTTCCGGAGCGAGCGGACCTTCGCCCATCTCCTCCGACGTGCCGGACAAAACCTCGTCCATGAGCTTCTTGATCGCCGCCATTAAAGGCAGCTGCCCGCTCATGGCGCGCTTGAGCAGGAATCCGGTGATGAGCAGACGGTTGATTTCGTTAGTGCCTTCAAATATGCGGTTCACACGCACGTCGCGGTAGTTGCGCTCGGCGGGATACTCCTCGACGAAGCCGTAGCCACCATAGATCTGCACCGATTCGTCAACCACGTAGTCGATGAACTCCGACCCCCAGATCTTAAGGATGGAGCACTCGACTGCGTATTCGTCGATCACCTTGCGAACCTGGGCCATATCTCCATGCTCCGCGCCAAGTTGCGCAATGGCATGGTCCATCATGCCCACGGTGCGATACGCCATCGCCTCGCCGACAAAGATTCCCGCCGCCATGTTGGCGATCTTTTCCCGGATCAATCCGAAGTCGGCGATCACTTTCCCAAATGCCTTGCGCTGCCTGGCATAAGCGATCGCGCTCTCGATACAGTTGCGAGCCGATCCTACGCATCCGGCGCCGAGTTTGAACCGGCCCACATTGAGGACATTGAAGGCGATGTGATGTCCTTTGCCAATCTCCCCCAGCACGTTTTCCACCGGAACCCGGCAATCGCTCAGAATCAGCGGGCAAGTGGAAGATCCGCGGATTCCCATCTTGTGTTCTTCAGCGCCGACGGAGAATCCCGGGAAGCCGCGTTCGATGATGAAGGCCGTGAATTTCTCCCCGTCAATCTTGGCGAACACGATGAACAGGTCGGCGAAGCCTGCGTTGGTGATCCACATCTTCTCGCCGTTTAAGACGAAGTATTTCCCGTCTGAAGCCAGCTTTGCCTGCGTCCGGCAATTCAAGGCATCGGAGCCGGACGAGGATTCCGAAAGGGCATAAGCACCCACCGTCTCGCCGCCGGCCAGGCCGGGCAGATATTTCTTCTTTTGCTGTTCGGTTCCGAAATACACGATGGGAAGCGTGCCGATGCAGGTGTGCGCGCCCCATGTCGTGCTGAAGCCGCCATACTTCGCGATCCGATCGGCAATAATCGACGAAGTGACTTTGTCCATCTCCATTCCGCCGTACTGCTCGGGGACATCCACCCCGCTCAGGCCCAGTTCGCCCGCTTTTCTCAGCAGTTCCCGAATGACGGCGAAATCCTTGTGTTCCATCTTCTCGATGTTGGGCACGATTTCCTGGTTGGCGAATTCCTCTGCGGTTTGCGCAATGAGCTGATGCTGCTCACTGAAATCCTCTGGGGTGAACACCTCATCCGGCGTGCGTTCCTCGATCAGGAAGCTGCCGCCACGAATCTTGCTCGCCGGCATTGCCGTAAGCGTAGCCATATTGCGCCTCTCTTATGTGACTTCTTCTTTTCCTTCGGATGAGCAAAAGGACCGGGGGGAAACCATGCCACGGCGTTCTCCCCGGCCTTACGATGAACCTGCGGTGGATTCGATCTCAGGCACAGCTCGGACCCCCGGTCGGCCGCCGCGGGGCACACTCCAGGATCAGATCATCGCGTCTCCGAGCCAGGACGCCGCCTTCGCTCGCAGACGCAAGAACACACTGCGATCCTGAATCGCGCCGTGCAGTTCAAAGCCAGGCAGTCATTCTCCGGGACAAAAGAAACCCTTTTGGGAAGTGGCTGCCCCACCTCGGAGAATGCTGAGCGCTGGTTAAGCTACAGCCGCAGCCGCCTTCGCCCGCTTCGCAGGCTTCCGGTGTGGCACCGGCTTGGCCCCGTTGGGTGCCTTTACCATCACATCCATCAGCGCTTTCTGGGCATCCACGTAGCTCTTCACCACCTCGCGCGTCAGCTCATTCAATGGTAGAAACGGGAAGGGCTTCAGCAGGTCCAGGGCTTTGCCAGCACTCTGTGCGCCGGCATTCATCTGCTTTCCGGCGACGTCAACCAGCCGTTTCTGCGCTTCCATCAGAGAGTCGGTGGCATGCCGCGCCAGCTCCGACAATTCCGCGGGCTTTTTCTTTCCGCCATTGCTATGTTTGCCGCCGGTTGCCTTCGCGGTCTCATCCGCGACTACATCCAGGAAGCGCTTCTGCGCTTTGGCGAAGTTCTCCATCGCCTCCCGCGCCAGGTCGATCACGTGCTCCGGTTGATAAGGCTTGCCCGCCTTGGCGGACTCCAGCCAGGTGTGCGTCTGCTTGCTGGCGATCTTCAGATACTCCTCATGCATGTCGATGAAAGTCTCCACGCTGCGCTGCAGCAGTTCCAGCAGGGCGCGCCGCTGCGGCGAGTCTCCGACGCGGTCTTTCACGCCGTTCATGAGGATTTCGTTTTGCTGTTTGCCAAGCTCCAGCAGGATCTTCTGGCCTTCCAGAAAATTCGTCATGCCTTCTTCTGCGATTTCGCTGAGAATGGCGGTGGGGGAGCGATGAGGATCCGACAACTGCTGCCGTACTGCGTGCATCACGCTGGCATTTTGCCGCATCGCCAGATCCAGGAGAATCCGTTGGGTTGCGAAAAGAGTTTGTACTCCCTGTTGTCCCCAGCCCGAAAGCAGGGACAGCACCGAAGAATCTTTGGGATGAGTGGATTCGTGCTTTGCCGCTGGCATATGAATGTGCCTCCCAATGCTGCACTGCAGCATCAGCTAAAATGTACGACTACAATAGGATTGTGTCAAGATATTCTTCTGCCTTGTGCACAGCAACATAGGACGACATGAAACCTTCCGTGATCCTCATCAAGAAATACGGCAACCGCCGTCTGTATGACACCACGGGCAGCCGCTACGTCAACCTTGAGGATCTGGCGGCGCATATCCGCGCCGGCAGGGAAGTCCGCGTCGTGGACGCCAAGACAGGCCAGGACTTGACGCGCGTCGTCCTGACGCAAATCATCACGGAAGACGCAAAGGGTAAGCCCACAGGACTCCCGCTGGAACTGTTGCGGCAATTGATCGTCGCCTCGGACGAGGTCCGGCAGGAGTTTCTCATGTGGTATCTGAAGTCCGCTTTTGACACCTACCAGAAGCTGCAAGACACAGTACAGAACCGGCTCAGCGAAGTGCAGTCTGCGGTGTTATCCCCGGTCGACATGATGAAGCGCTTCCTGGGCGGAGCGAACCCCTCCGGTTCCCGCTCTTCCGAATGGCATGAAGCGGAGTCTCTGCGGAGGCGAGTCGCCGAACTCGAGGCCCAGCTCCGGCAGAGAAAACAGAAGAAACGCTCCCGCCCAAAGAAACATTGAAAATGCTGCGGCTTAGTCAGTCGATATGAATGCGCAAATCGCTCTTGGTGGGATGCAGGGCATAGCGCTATAATTGTGCGGTGCAGCATCCCGATCTTCGCGTAGCAATTCCGAAGGTCGGAAACACCAGGACGAACTTGCGGCCCAAAACGAAAAGAGCAAAAGCGCGTCCGTCGGTGGCCAGGCGTGCCTCTACTCGCAAGCCATATCCCAAATCACACACCTCCTCTTTTTGGACGGAAGCTCTGTTTGGAGCGGAAATCCTGATCCTGCACGCCACTCCGGTCTATTACGGATTGGGAGTGCCGCGGGGCGATGGTTCGGCCGTGATCATCATTCCCGGTTTTTTGGGAACCGACCTTTATCTCACCGAACTGCACGCCTGGCTTGGACGGATCGGCTACAGTCCCTATTTCTCCGGTATCGGCCTGAATGCGGAATGCCCGAATCTGTTGATTCAAAGCCGCCTGAATCAGACGATCGACAAGGCTTTGTCCGAGACCAGACGCAAGGTTCATCTCATCGGCCACAGCCTGGGTGGGGTGATTGCACGATCGGCGGCGGGACAGCGGCCCAAGGACGTGGCATCCGTGATTACGCTGGCAGCGCCGATTCGTGGCACGGTAGCTCACCGCGGCGTGCTGGATGCGGCGGAAGCGGTTCGCCTGCGCATTATCGAGGAGCATGGAAAAGGCGTGCTGCCCGACTGCTACACCGGCCGCTGCACCTGCAATTTTCTTGGCTCCCTGCGCCGCAAGGTTCCGGACGCGATGCTGGAGACTGCGATTTATACCCGGCAGGACGGCATCGTGGACTGGCGCTATTGCATGACGATGAATCCGGAAAAAGATGTGGAGGTTCCCGGAACTCACATCGGCATGGCCTTCAATCCAGCAGCCTACGCGGTAGTTGCCGAGCGCCTGGCCAAGGCTCGAGCCACCCGCGCAGTTTAGCCCACCATCTCAAGCACGGATCCTGTGCCGGTTTCCAGTCTGTGGGGAGGGCCGCCGCGTCCTTTGATCACAAGGGAGGCCGAGGCGAGACTGTTGTTGAAAACCTCGAAGGTTCCCGCGCAGTTCGTCTTCACATACGGCAAGCGATGCAGACTTGGCCCGCTCCCATCCACCTTCGCTTCAAGTTCGATCTCATCTCCGGAACGGCAATCGAAATGCCAGCGCATATCCTCGCGCTGATTCTGCAACTCGCGCACATCGCGAAAGATGTAAGCCTTCGACTCGTGCCAGAGCACTGCTTTCCGGAACACCAGCCCAAATGGCATTTCGTACACCAGCGCCTCCAGAGTGCTCGGAGCTTCTCCCGCCCGGGAAAAATAGGCGTGCATCCATCGCCAGAAGTTGCGATGGCGGAATCCGCAGTTATGCCCCTGCACACCGAAGCCCAGCGGATCTCCTGCGTAACGCTCGCCATCCATCGTAATCTCTCCGGAAAAGACAGCATCCGAATGCGGTGTGCGGGAGAAACCGATCCATCCCTTGCTGCTTAGGGTGACGCGAAACGTGGAGCGGTAGCGCAGGTTCCAGGTGACCTGATGTCCGTCGACATTGAGAGCGCCGCGGCAGAAGTCATCCCCGATTTCGTTGCCGCTGATTTGAAACTCGAAGGGAGCCTGTCCCTTTCCGCTGAGATTGACTCCGGATATTGGGAACCCCTGAATGAAGCTTCGCGGCGGACCACTCCGGGGAAACCACGTGGCCCAGGCCTGAGCTGGCATCCCTTGCGCGGGCTGGGTGCACCCGCCGCGCCCGGGATTCATCAGGAGGTAACGAAACCACCACGCGCCACGGCCATCCGCGAGTCCTAATCGCAGAAACCATACTTCATAACGCCGTCGGACCGACAAGGTCGAGAAAGCCTCGTTCAGGGTACTCACAGTGCCTCGCTCGTGACGATACGGAACACTATCGCACAGATGTGTGGATTGCCCCGGTGATGGCGGTCACTGCAAGTCTCTGGCGGCGGGCAGATATTCTGAGCGGTGCCGATCGTGCTGGATGCTTCCGCCATTGCCGCCGGCTTGACCCGACTTGCTCCTGAGCAGTTGCGCAGCGCGCTCGCCAGCTACCTGCCGCAGGG
>Ga0070741_10014553_pt1 | contig 13578 bp, 14 predicted proteins | sample Coa_R1_4_FD_66440 | JGI IMG/M metagenome (GOLD analysis project Ga0070741, IMG submission 66440) | Surface soil microbial communities from Centralia Pennsylvania, which are recovering from an underground coalmine fire - Coalmine... | ecosystem: Environmental > Terrestrial > Soil > Unclassified ... | reverse complement strand
GAGGCGGAAGTAGCATCACGATTCACGAGCCTGCGGCCAAAGATCTCAACGCGCTGCTTTTCGTTGAGTTGTCCGAGTTGCGGCGCGTCGCGTGAGGGTTCGACTCGGAGGTTCACCATTGCCGAGGTGTGACCAGCAGCTTGCGTTGGCAGTTTCTCCACATCTTTCAGGAGCTTCTGCCCCTCCCCAAAAGTTGTCGCATCGACCAGGTCCTTCGATACAACCCATCCAACCTGGCCCCTTCCGAAACGCACCTTGGCCCAATTGCGGGTGCGGAAGAGAATTTCCACCCGCTCGCCGCTCTTCAAGGATCCCATGATGACATGCACTGCGGCCGGCGTATCGACAACCTCAGTCGTGGCGGGGAGGACCCAGGCTGCTTCGAACTGCACTTGATGCCGGGGGCTATAGATGAACCTGTAGTAAGCGGCGGCGCCCGCGCCGATCAGCAGAAGAATCAAAATGGTCCGGAGTTTGATAATTCCACCTCGCGTCGCTTCGAGCCCGCAGGCGGTCCGGGCTCTCTTCCGAGCGAAGAATCATCGCAAAATTCTGACGCTCATTTTACACTATTTGGTTTGGGACAGTGGAACGAGCAAAATTGCCCCCAGACAAGGACATCGCCTGCGCTTGAGATGGCCATGAATGAATGGCGCACCACGTGAACACCAGGATTGAACGCCCCATGATTCCCGGTCCGGTTGGAGCGCTTGAGGCCTTGTTCGAATGGCCAAGTCAACAAGACGCTTCGGCTGCGGCCCTTGTGTGTCACCCGCACCCGCTCTACGGCGGCACCATGCACAACAAGGTCGTCTATCGTGCCGCCAAGGCTGCGATTGAGGCGGGCCTGCCCACCTTGCGATTCAACTTTCGCGGTGTCGGGAAAAGCATCGGAACTTATGGCGACGGTCCGGGTGAGCGTGAGGACGTGCGCGCGGCGCTGGACTACCTCGAAGCTCGATTTCCTGGCTTGCCCATTTGCCTGCTGGGTTTTTCGTTCGGAGCCTGGGTGGGGTTGCAAGTGGGTGCTTCCGATCCACGCGTCCGGGTCTTGGTTGGCCTCGGCACACCGGTCGGCACTTCGGATATGGCCTTCCTGAGGAGCATTACAAAACCCAAGCTCTTTGTTCAGGGCACTCGGGACGAATTCGGCCCGCGCCCAGAGCTCGAGGCGCTCTTCAATTCGTTAGCGGAGCCCAAGCGGCTCGTCTGGGTGGAGGATGCAGACCATTTCTTTACTGGGAAGCTGGAGAGGATGCAGGCCGCCGTGCGGGCGTTTCTGAAAGAGGAAGTCCCAGGCCTCGCCGCCCGAAGTGAGCTTGGCCCCGGGGATGGAGGCGGATAGAACGGGCAATGATTATCAAGGAGGCGACCGTGGCCGAGGGCGCGAACCCGGAAGCCGAACAATGGTTCTGTCCGTCTTGCGACCGGGAGGTCACGGATCCCCTGGTCTGCGGTGACTGTGGGGCGGTGATCTGCCGGCGATGCGGCAGTCCGCTCGAGAGGATTGATGAGCTGGGAATTGGTTGAATCGCCGTCCCTCGCGCGGCGGTCAGGCGACGTTTGCGCTGGGAATCGGCGGCAGGTTGAAGGGGCGAAGGTCCGTTCGCAGTCTCTCCATTGACTCAAACCACAGGGCGTGGAGGCCCAGAGCACGCGCCGCAGTCACATTTGCCTCAACGTCGTCGATGAAGAGAGCTTCCCGCGGCCTGGTCTGAAGTTTCTCGAGGCACAGGTGAAAGATGGAGGCATCGGGCTTGGCCAGTCCGACCTCGGCGGAGAAACACACATAGGTGAATTGCGACCGCCAGTCGCCGGCCTGCCGCAGGAACCTGCCGATTTCCCTCGGCATGTTTGAGAGAACAGCGGTCTTGAAGCCGTTCTCCTTCAAGATGCCAGCCCACTTCACCATCTGTCGATTTACGTTGATCCAGAGGCTGGCATCGTAATCAATCAGTCGCTCGATTTGGCTGGAGGAGATTTGGATGCCGGAGGCTTCTGCAACCAGCCGCCAGTAAGCGGGGCCGTCGATCCTTCCACGGTCGTAGGCATCGCGGAATCGCCAATAGCCATCCTCCAGCAGCTTCCCGTTACTTCCGGCAATCCGAGACAGCTCCTGGTATCCTTGCGGCGGCGGCCAGGCGCAGAGGACTTTTCCGTAATCAAGGATGACTGCTTTCAGCAATACTCCCATTTTTCAGCTTGTAATGGCCCCTGTGACATTACGATTCGAACAACGACTTAACGAAATCATGCGGGTTGAAAGGAAGCAAGTCATCAATCTTCTCGCCGATACCGACATACTGGATGGGCAGCCCGAGTTCGCGCGCGATGGCGACCACCACCCCGCCCTTGGCGGTGCCATCAAGCTTGGTGAGAACAATGCCGGTTGCACCGGCATGCTCAACGAACTGACGGGCTTGGGCAAGGCCGTTCTGTCCGGTTGTTGCGTCAAGGACCAGCAGCACCTGGTGGGGAGCGCCAGCGACCTCGCGCCCCGCGATTCGGCACATCTTTTCGAGCTCGGCCATCAGATTGAACTTCGTATGAAGGCGGCCCGCGGTATCCACGATCACGGGATCGTACTGGCGTTTCTTCGCAGCGGCGAGCGCGTCGTAGATCACGGCAGCGGGGTCTGCCCCCGGCTTCTGCTTGACTATTTCAGTGTTGATCCGTTGCGCCCATATTTCGAGCTGTTCTGTCGCGGCGGCGCGGAAAGTGTCCGCCGCGCACAGAAGGGGGCGCCGGCTCCGCTGCAAGTAAAAGTTAGCGAGCTTTGCGATGCTGGTGGTCTTGCCCACTCCGTTGACGCCGACGACGAAGATGACCTCGGGCATTCCCTCGGGGGGCTGTTTGGATGGGGGTGCCTGGCCACCGGATCTTGGAGGGTTCTCTAGAATGGCTAGGATTTGCTGCTCGACCGCAGCGCGGATCTGGCGAGGCTCGGTAAGCCGACGCCGATCAACCTGTTCTTTCAGACACGCAAGAATCTCCCCGGTTGTTTTGACGCCGAGATCCGCCGTAATCAGCGTTGCCTCAAGGTCCTGGAGCAGGCTCTGGTCAATTTCGGCCTTACCCTCCACGACCGCTTCGATGCGCTCCACCAATTGAGCCTTGGTGGAGGCAACAGCCTGCTTCAGCCGGTCGAAAAGCCCGGGCTTCCTTTCTTTCTCTTCAGAACCAAAGAGAGTTTGCACCATGCATGTTCATTCTACCGTGAACTCCCCCCGAGCGGGGCCGAAATCGGGCGTCCGGTTGCGTCTGGAGCGGTCAGAGGCTCGACAGGTGTTCCGGGTTGGAGGGATTGTGAAGAATCCGGGAGGTCCTTATTTGTCGCGCACCGGCACAGGGACGCTCGACCAGCCAAGGGCGCGTGGTTCAAAGAATGGATCGTGTGGGCGGGTACGGAACTCATCCAACTTGCCCTTTTCGCTGGCAGAAAGAAGGGCATCGATCACAATCGGATCGTACTTCGTGCCGGCAAGCTTTCGCAGGACATCCAGGGCGCGTGGAAATGCCGCTCCGGGCTGATAAGGCCGGTCTGTCGTGATGGCATCAAAGGCGTCGGCGACCGAAATGATCCGCACGATTAACGGGATTTCATCGCCCGAGATCCCGTCCGGATAGCCATTCCCGTTCAAAGACTCGTGATGCCAGCGAATGGCAGGGAGCATTTCAGCGAGGCGTTTCACCTGCCGGACGATTTCGTAACCCATCACCGTGTGGCGCTTCATGACTTTGTACTCTTCGTTGGTCAAGACGCTGGTTTTTTTCAGAATTCGGTCCTCAACTCCGATTTTCCCCACGTCATGAAGCGTGGCGGAGATGCGAACCATGTCGACGTCCCGTTCGCTCATCCCCATCTCCCGGGCCAGGATGACCGAGTACTGAGCGACTCGCCGGGAATGCCCCTTTGTGTAAGGGTCTTTTGCGTCAACGGCCGCGGCGATCATTTCCAGGGTGTCCATGAAAAGCTGACGATTTTCCTCCGAGGCCTTCTGCACGCTGTCAATATAGTCTTCAATAACCTCCGCCATCTGGTTGAATGTCTCGGCCAGTACGCCGATCTCTGTACGGCTGCGAATCTTGACCCGGTGGCTGAAATCCCGCTGGGCGATATGCTGGACCGACTGTGTGAGCGTATCGATCGGCCGCGTGATCGTCTTAGCGGCGAGCGCACCCACCACGAGGCTCAGGAGGATCATCAGCACCCCCCAACGCACAGTCTCATCGCGCATCTGCGAGACCATATAGTAGGCGTCGCTCAGCCTCTTCTGGACAATCACCCCCCAGCTCATGTTCAGGATGGGCGAGTAGGTACCCAGCATGGGAACGGATTTCCCGTCCCGGACGAGATTGAAAAGGGAGGTTTCGGTGGCTTGCGCGCGGCCGCGCCAGGCCAGAAACTTCTGCACGATGGGAATACCCACCATGTCCATGCCCGAGACGGTCCGGTCGGGATCGTTCGAGGCCACCAGTCGCCCGCTGTTGTCGACAATGTATGCCTCAAGCCCCAGGCGCTGAACCTCCCGAAGCCTCTCGATCAGCGGCGCCAGCGTTACCACGGCGGCAACCATGCCCAGAAACTCACCCTTGACTCTGAGGGGGCGGGCCATCACGATGACCGGCTCGTTGAGGTTATTCCGAAGGATCGAGATGGGATTACTGCGGTACTCTTCGCCTTGCCGCGCAGCGACAAACGCAGCCTCGAGGGCTTTGCGGAGGAATGCGTCCTCTGCTGCGTTGTAACCCCCCGCCCATCCGCCGCGAGCCTCCTGGTTCAACACGGTGGCATATAGGACGTTGGGCCGGTCGGCCACGAAGCTCTCGAGCGCCCTGCGCAAGTCCGGTTCTGATCCGTACCGGGAAGCAGGAATCCCGGTGGCCAGAGGCTCCACCGTATCAAAGAACTCTTTCAACTGCTGGCCGAGATTTTCGATGTAAAGGGTGATTTGCTGGGCCAGGGAGTGGGAAATGGTGAGTTGAAGGACGTTTTCCTGCGTCTCAAGCCGTTCCCTGTTAATGGACATCAGCTTTCCGCCGTAGAACCAGAGGGGTACAACACTCGTCCCGAACAGGATCAGAATGATCAGGTACAGGATTCTGAAACGGCGTCCGATGCCTTCCCTCATCATTATTCAATATATCGGCCGAAGTTCAATACGCCTTAACCATGGGGTTGGGGTCTTCTGAGATCGGCTTAGGGCGAAAGGTATCTCGAGGGCAGCCCTGCGGAGTTCCTGGAGGGAAAGCTCAATCAATGAGTTTACATCTGACGCTCGTCAGGCGCGGCTTCATGGCTTTCGACTTCCACACTCTCACGAATGCGTGCCCGCTCTTCTTTTCGCGCCGCACGTTTTGCAGCTTTTTCTCGCTGCTTTTCCAACCGGCGCATTTCCTTTTGGCGTTTTTGGAACGTAGCTTTCTGTCTGCCGGCCACGGAGGCTCCTTTTGTGTCGGACCAAGACCGAACTGCGATCGGCTGGCGATTTCTTAGCTGGCCGCGAACCGCTATCTACCAGCGAGGTTCGCGAGGCTCGCGGGCCGAGCGGCGAAAATCACTCTGCCCGCCACGGCGTTTCCCTCCGAAGCCGCCCCCACCACTTCCCGAACGAAAGCCGCCGCTTCGTTCCGGCTTTGGGCGTGCCTCGTTGACCGTGAGCGCCCGGCCTCCGAAGTCCTTTCCGTTCAAGGCGGTGATGGCTTTCTTCGCGTCTTCGTCCTGGGTCATTTCCACGAACGCAAAACCGCGAGATTTGCCCGTATCCCGGTCGGTCATGATCTTCACTTGCTGAACTTCTCCGAACTGCGTGAAAAGATCACGCAGCCCGTCCTCATTGGCGCTGAAGGGCAGATTGCCCACGAAAAGATTCTTCATCTGTTTTCCTCATGGAATTGAAGATGCGAAGCATCTTGTGTTTGAAGTAACCGGGAGATAGGCAACTGATCGCGAGCTGGAATCCGTCCGTTTCTTCCGGCGTGCGGCGAAAACCTCCGCTGATGCGGAGGAGTTGCCGGGGCGTTCGCACCATACCGAACGTCTGCATTGTCCCACACTTTCCTCTAAGAGTCGAACGAAATTCGACAGGCGCCTTAAGTGATCGCCTGAGGCCTACCGCCAGCCTAACAACCAAAATCGCCAACGAATCGAATGTGTGATAATCTTTCATTCGACTCAAGGGCTGGAAGCAAATTAAACCGTTAAGCCGAATCCCAGTGCTCAACCTTGTGCCGTGCTGAGGCGGCGCTGGAGTTCGTTCAGGATATCCAACCTTGAAAGGAGGAAATGACCATGTATCCGGAAGAAATGGTTCAACCCATGCGCGAAGAGCTTGTGCGTCTTGGCTTCCGCGAGTTGCGAACGCCCGAGGAAGTGGACTCTCTGCTGGCTCATCGCAGAGGATCCGTCCTGGTAGTTGTGAATTCCATCTGCGGTTGCGCAGCCGGAAAAGCTCGGCCGGCCGTCGCCCTGGCTCTAGAACATCCGGTCAGGCCGGATACCCTGGCTACGGTCTTTGCCGGCCAGGATACTGAGGCCACCGCCCAGGCTCGAAGTTATTTCGAAGGGTACCCGCCGTCGTCACCCCAGATTGCACTCCTGCTCGACGGCAAGCTAGTGTTTATGCTGGAGCGGCGCGACATTGAAGGCCGAGACGCTTACTCCATTGCCGAGGACTTGACCAGTGCCTTCGATCGCTTCTGCACCAAGGCAAGTTCCGCGGTGGAGGGCTGACGGCGGCGACATGATGGACTTGGCGGCCTTGCTCAGCTCTTTGTGAGGCTTGCCCAACATCAGGTGAACAAGCTGCTTGCAGAATCAATCACGCTGGGGCCCAAGGTGAACCCGGTATGACGCGAGGCTTGTCTTCATTATTCCTCTTTCAAAGCGCGCTCCATCAGCTCTCGGATTGCGTCGCGGGGTAAAATCTCTCCTTCCAGGATGCGGCTGACCTGCTGCGTAATCGGCATGACAACGCCGTGTCTTTCTGCGAGAGCCACGGCGGCCTTTGTGGTCTTCACGCCTTCGGCGACCATGCGCATCGAGCCGAGGATTTCGCTGAGCCTGCGGCCTTTTCCCAGTTCAACTCCCACCATGCGATTGCGGCTGAGGTGGCCGGTGCAGGTCAGGACCAAATCGCCCATTCCCGCCAGGCCAGCGAGAGTTTCCCTCCGCCCTCCGCAGGCACAAGCGAGGCGCGTGATCTCAGCCAGACCTCGAGTGATGAGCGCCGCCGTGGGATTATGCCCGAGACCCAGGCCCTGGACCACTCCCGCGGCAATCGCGATCACGTTTTTCAAGGCGCCGCCGAGTTCCACCCCGACCACGTCGCTGGACGTGTAGAGCCGCAGCGTGTTGGAGGAGAATTCACGCTGCACCGTTTGGGCTGTCTCGCGGTCCCCGGAGGCGACAACAATCGCTGTGGGATGGCCTTCGGCGACCTCGAGCGCGAAACTCGGTCCGGAAATGACCGCCAGGCGCGGCGAAAATTCCCGTCCAACAACTTCCTGAATCACCTCGCTCATCCGGAGCAGGCGATCAGTTTCGATGCCTTTGGTGGCGCTCACAAGGATCATCTGCGGGCGCAGGAAGGGAAGCATCCGCTCAAACAGAGGACGGCACACGTGAGAAGGAAGCGCCGTAACTACGATTTGCGCACCATCGAGAGCCGCGCCAAGGTCGTTCGTGGCCGTAAGACTCTCGGGCAGCTTCACACCCGGAAGGAAGACCCTGTTCTCGTGCCGCACGTTGATGCTTTCGACGGCTTCCCGTTCATAAGCCCAGAGTCTTACCGATTTCCCCCTCTGGGCAAGTGTGAAGGCGAGGGCGGAACCCCAACTGCCAGCCCCGATGATTGTGACAGGTCTCATTGGGTGCTCAGAGCGCAGCGCGCATGCCCGGCGATTTCAATCGCGCCAGTCGGCTATCGCACACAAGCTGCTATTCAGGTCCACTCGCGGGCTTCCTGCCCAGGCGGTTTTCGGCGCCACGCAGGAGACGCTGGATGTTCGAACCATGCTTCGCAATGATGATGACGGCAGCCATCAAAGAGCCGGCGACGACCTGCAAGGGTGGATGCTTCATAAGGTAGAGGAGGGCAGGGAAGACTCCCACGGCAATGATCGAGCCGAGCGAGATGTAGCGCCAGGCGGCGACCACGAGCACAAACACGACCAGCGCGATGCCAACCTGAACGGGCGCCAGGACAACGAATACACCCACCGCCGTGGCGACGCCCTTCCCGCCCTGAAACTTCAGCCAGACGGGAAAGCAGTGCCCGGCGACCGCCGCGACTGCCGCGGCTGCCACCCAATTCGGATCGCGATTGGTGAGCTGATCCGTCAGCAGGATTGCGCCCGCCCCTTTGCTGAAGTCCAGGACGAAAGTCGAGAGAAAACCGGTGATCCCCAGGTTGCGCATCACGTTGGTGGCTCCAATCGACCGGCTACCCGTGGTCCTGACGTCAATCCCCTTGCGCCAGCGGACGATCAGGTAGCCGAAAGGGATTGAGCCGAGCAGATAGGAGATCAGTGTGCTTAAGGGACCGTGCATGGTTTGCGTCTTCAGCGGGGGGTGAATGCCGCCCCTCGTGGGATCAACTCGGAAATCGAACGACTCTTCGATAGTCGGCGCCCTCGGGAGCCAGCCTGCTTTCAAACAGGAAAAACTCCGACACTCGGAAGGTGCCCAGGCTCTGGTCCTTCTTCGATTCGGCGGCCGCCCTGAGTGCGGGCTGGGGCCGGGGGATTTTGAAGCGTGCAAGGGTCAGGTGTGGGCTGAAAGGCCGCTCCTCGCGCGCAAATCCCAGCTTTTCCATCGTAGTTTCCACACGGCTGACGAGTTTCAGAAGATCCGGCGGAGCCTCGATTCCCGCCCAAAACACTCGCGGGCGGCGCGCATCGGGGAAGAAGCCAAACCCCTTTGCTTCCAGCGAGAATTCTTCGAATTGACCCAGATTCTGCAAAGCCTCGGTGACCTGTCTCACCTGGTCGGCGGAGACCTCCCCCAGAAACTTCAAGGTCACGTGAATGCCCTCGGGCTTTGTCCATCGGCCATCGGGACAGACGGCGCGAAAGGCAGTCTGCTCGCGGTGAAGTGCCGCCCGGATTTCTTCGGGCAGGTCGATGGCGATAAAGGTTCGCATATCGGCACGATGAAGCGAAAGGTCAATGCAGGAAGGTCAATTTCCCTGGTTTCCGGCAAAGTTCTCCGCTTCTTGCTACCGTCTCATCAGTCCCTGACCCTTCGGCGGATCATTTCTAAAGCCGCGTTGGTCGACCAAAGGCGGACGCGTTCGCGGTCCCCTGGAAAACGAAACTCGCGCACCTGCGTGCTGCGCTCGTCCGCCAAGCCGATGAAGACGAGGCCGACGGGCTTTTCGGCAGTGCCGCCGGTCGGGCCGGCGATGCCCGTGATGCCAATGCCGATCGAGGCGGACATCCGCGCCCGCACACCTTCGGCAAGCGCCTGAGCGACGGGGCTGGAGACAGCGCCCATTTCCTCAATGAGCTGCGCCGGCACACCGACAAACTTCGTTTTGACCTCGTTGCTGTAACAGATCACGCCGCCGCGATAGAAACTGGAGCTTCCGGAAATGCGAGTCAGCCGCTCACCCAGCAGGCCCCCCGTACAGCTCTCTGCGGTTGCCAGGGTTTTCTGTTTCAGGACCAGATACATCCCCACGACCTGCTCCAGCGATTCGCCCCGCGAAGAGAAGACGTGCTCGCCCAGGGCCGTTTCGATTTTGTCTCCCAGCTCCGAGAGCAAGGCTTCTGCTTCGGCTTCATTTTCGCCATGCGCCCGCAGGTGGACCTCAATCACTCCCGAGACCGCGAGGATGGTGGTCACAGGATTCTGGTAGGCCTTGTAGAGTGGCGCGATACGCTGGTCAACCTCCGATTCGGGCAGGCCGATGACTTTGTAGACACGCCTCTTGATCGGAGAGCCTCTGGAGACCCGGGCCAGACGGGGGACACACTCCGACTCGAACATCGCCTCGAGTTCGCGAGGGGGCCCGGGCAGAAGGATGATTTGACTCCCGTCGGTTTCGATCCACAGGCCGGGCGCGGTTCCAAGCCTGTTTGCCAGCCAGGCAGCGCCCTCCGGCACCAGCGCCTGCCGCGCATTGTTCCCGGACATCGACCGGCCCAGGCGGGCAAACCGCTCCTCGATGCGCTTCCGAATCTCCGGGACTTCACGCAGAGGCCTGCCCAGCACCTCCGCGACAACCTCGCGATTGATGTCGTCCTCCGTCGGGCCGAGCCCCCCGGTCAGAATCACGATCTGAGAGCGGTTCAGCGCGGTGCGCAAGAGGGCTGCGAGACGCGCGCGGTCGTCGCCGACGATGGTCTTGAACCGGACCTCAATCCCCAGGGCGTTCAGTTTTTCGGTGAGATAGAGCGAGTTCGTGTCCTGGCGAAAAGGCGTGAGCAGTTCGGAACCTACAGCGATGATTTCTGCGTCCATATTCAACTGCTGGCGTCTCCCCTCTCAGAGGACCGCCGGAACGGATCGACGGTTTCCTCCCGGTCGAAATCCTCACAGAGGGAGTGGGAGCCCCTGGACATCGAGGAATACTTCGATGAGCGAACTGTTGGTCGCCAGAATTACCGATCTCTGTTTTGTGAAGGCCAGGCCCACAATGCTGTAACCGGACACCACGAGCTCGGCCTTTGCGTCGGGCGTCAAGCGCACAATCCCCCGCTGTCCCCCGAGCGAAGCGGCGACGTAGAGATTTCCGTCGATGTCGAACGCCAGACCCTGGGGGCGTCCCAGGCCGCGAAAGAAGGAGGTGACTTCACCTGCTGCTGAAATTCGATAGACGTGGTCGTAACTCGAAGTCGTCGGGCCGGTGACGAACAGATCGCCCTGGGGGCCGAAGGCGAGATGAAAGGCCGCCACACTGGGCTCGAGGGTTGCAAATACGAAGATCTGGCGATCGCGGTTGATCTTGAAGATCGTGCCGGTGCGGTCGCCGACATAGAGGTTTCCCTCTTTGTCGAAAGCGATTCCCGTGGCCACTCCCATGCCTTGCGCGTAGATCGTGCGTTCTCCGTGGGGCGTCACCTGGTAGATGGTGCCATCCATGCGGCTGGAGACATAGATCAAACCCTCGTGGTCGATGGCCAGGCCGGTGGGATTCATCAGATCATTCAGAAACGGGTGAGCCGTGTGGTTGCGGTCCACCTTGTAGACGGTGACGGGAACCTTCTGTCCCCGGCTTCCGCTGAAAGTGGAGTAAATGTTTCCCGCGGCATCCACCACGGGATTGGCTACGGGGTGAAGATTTTCGGCGATGGTAACCCCCACGGCAATCGAAGCCGGCTCGCTGACCGCTTTGCCGGTATCGACGGTCAGCATCCCATTGGTTGCACCTTCCGGAACGCGAACCACCAGCCGGTTGGGAGCGCTGATGACAAGACTGGCTGGACGGTCCCCGAATCGCACGGTAGGCCGGATGCGCCCGTTCTCCGTGAACCCACGTCCGCGGATCGCGATCTCTCCGCCGGGAATCGCAGCGCGAGGCACGACCTCCTCAATACGGGGAACTGATTTCGTCGAACCTTTTTTGTCCATGGATTTTTCCTGACGACCTACCTTATTCCAGAAACTCATGGCAAGAAAAAGCCAAGGCACGCGAGAGTTAGAAAGCCATAGAGGCCCGCCACGACGTCATCCGCCATGATGCCCAGGCCGTCCGGCAGTCGCTCCGCACGGCCTGCGGGAAAAGGCTTGATGATGTCGAAAATCCTGAAAGCCACAAATCCTCCCACTAACCACTTCCAGTTCGCATGGGGTCTGGCCAGTAGTGTCACGATCTGACCCACCACTTCGTCAATCACCACCGGGCCGGGATCGACGCGACCAAACTGTTCCTCCGCCCGCCCGGCGCTCCAAGTTCCCAGCGCGAAGAGAATCGCCGCCACGAGGACGAGGGCGACTACGGTCCACGGCCCGTTTCGGAACAGGTTCGCCAGCCCGGCGGCTATTGCCACGCCCACAAGCGAACCAGCGGTCCCGGGAGCGACGGGGAAGTAACCAACCGCTCCGCAAGTCGCGAGCCAGACTCCGGGGCTTCGCTGTTCGTCAGCCACGGTCCCTCGTCGCGTCCTGCTCCTCACCAGCGCGCTCTTCCCTTGCGCTGCTCTCTTCCGCAGGGTTTGAGATCCTGTATCGTTCGGACAGCCAGTTATCGAGATCGATCATCTTACACCGTTCACTGCAGAAGGGCCGGAAGGGATTGCCCTTGTATGAGACCTCTTTCTTACAGATCGGGCAGCGCATGGAACGCCTACGCCGGCACGGCCGCCGGCTGAGCTTTTATGAGCAGCATATCACTGCCGGACCGCGCCGGCGCAACCTGATAGGGCTGCGCTTCAAGGCGGGCAACAAGATCGTAGTCCGAAGCGCCCGTAATCGTCGCCCAGCGGAAATCGCCCGGCTTGGGCTCGGGTCCATCGAAATCGTTGATCAAAACATGCCCGTCAATCCCTGGCGCCTGGGATTCAAGGCGCCCCCGCAGAAGCAAGTCTGTTTCCTCGGAGGGACCTTCGACCAGCAGCGGGACTGACTGCCCGATTTTCGCCTGAAGCTTGCGCCTGGAAATCCTGCGTTGCAGGGCCATCAATTTTCTCTGTCGCCGCCTGGCGATGCCGGCCGGTACCTGATTCGGGAGTCCAAAGCTCGCACTCGATTCCTCATTCGAGTACAGAAAAACGCCCAGGTGGTCGAATTGCGCCGCTTCCACAAAGTCCATGAGTACCCGGAAATCGTCCTCGGTTTCGCCCGGGAATCCGACAATGAACGATGTCCTGAGCGTGACACCGGGAACCGCAGCGCGAATCCGATCGAGAAGCCGCAGGAACTCCTGGCCATTGGAGCCGCGGCGCATCAGCTTCAGAACCTCACGGCTGGCGTGCTGGAGCGGGATATCGAAGTACTTTGCGACCCGGGGACTTTCTGCAACCGCCTGAATCAAGGTGTCTGAAAGGCGGTTCGGATAGCAGTAAAGGAAGCGCAGCCACACCAGGCCAGGAATTTCACCCACTTCCCGAAGCAGCCTGGCCAACCCATCGCGCAGGCCAAGATCTTCCCCATAACTCGTCGTGTCCTGGCCGACGAGGGTGATTTCTTTCACGCCCTGCCGCGAAAGGTTGTCCGCCTCGCGCACCACTGAGGCAAAGCGACGCGAGCGGAATCTGCCCCGCATTTGCGGAATGACGCAGAACGAGCACGGGTGGTCACACCCCTCCGCAATCTTGAGGTACGCGGAGTAGGAAGGGGTAGAAAGAACGCGGGGCGTGAACTCGTGGTAAAGGTAGGGGACCGGCGGCGTGGAGATCATCCGTTCGCCATGCGGTGGCTCGCAAGCTTCCAGGACCTGCTCAATCTGGTTCGTTCCGATGACAAAATCAACCTCCGGAATCTCGCGCAGGATCTCATGCCGAAAGCGTTCCACGAGGCATCCAGCTACAATGAGTCTCCGGGCGGTGCCGGCCTTCTTGTATTCGGCCATCTCCAGAAGGGTGTCAATGGATTCCTGCTTTGCGGGGTCAATGAAGGCGCAGGTATTGACGATG
>Ga0070741_10014552_pt1 | contig 13579 bp, 1 predicted proteins | sample Coa_R1_4_FD_66440 | JGI IMG/M metagenome (GOLD analysis project Ga0070741, IMG submission 66440) | Surface soil microbial communities from Centralia Pennsylvania, which are recovering from an underground coalmine fire - Coalmine... | ecosystem: Environmental > Terrestrial > Soil > Unclassified ... | reverse complement strand
CCAGAGCTTCCTCATACACCAGCGCCCATCGTTCCACCGTAGAGGCGTCGAATAGGTTCGGGTTGTACATCCACGTGGTACTAGGCGCGCCATCCGGATCGTTGATAAAGAGAACAAGGTCAAAGCGAGAAGTACTACTTACGCCGAGCGGGCCCAATTTCAAGCCGCCAAACTCCAGCACCGCCTGCGGAGTGTTCTGCATGACAAACAACACCTGGACCAGAGGATTATGCGTGAGGCTGCGTTCCGGTCGCAGTTCTTCGACGAGTTTGTCGAAGGGAAGTTCCTGGTGTGCGAATGCTCCCAATGAGGTCTCACGCACCTGGTGCAGAACTTTACTGAAAGGCGGATCGCCCATGAATTGTGCGCGAATGGGAAGCAGGTTGACAAAGAATCCAATAAGCTTCTCTGTCTCAAGCTGGGTTCTGCCCGCGAAATCTGTGCCCACGACGATATCGTTTTGGCCCGAGCGTTCCGCGAGCAGGAACTGAAATGATGCGAGAAGCGTCATGTAGAAAGTCACCCCTTGGCCACGACTGAGCGCTCGCAGCTCTCGAACCAGGGTTTCCTTCAAAGGACGGCGGATCACGCCACCCCAAAAATTGCCCACGGGGCGCCGCGGATGGTCGCTAGGTAGTTCGAGCACCTCCGGGGCACCGTGGAGTTGCTGTTTCCAGTACGCGAGTTGCCGGTTGAGGGTGTCTCCCGACAAATACCGGCGCTGCCAGACGGCGTAATCTGCATATTGGATCGGCAGGTCCGGTAACGGCGAAGGTTTGTCCACCAGATACGCTTCGTAGAGCGCTGACATCTCCTGCGACAGCACTCCCAACGACCAGCGGTCGCTGATAATGTGATGCGTGTTCAGGACCAGGACATGATCGTCTTCGGCAAGCTTCATGAGCGAAGCTCGAAGCAGCGGTCCCGCCGCCAGATTGAACGGCGTCTTGACCTCCTCCATTGCCAGCCGGCGAGCTTCATTCTCGCGTTCGCTTTCGGCGACGGAAGAAATGTCAGTGACAACGAGCGGAAGCGTCAGCGTAGGAGCGACCACCTGCACCGGTTGGTCATCGATCGATTCGAAGTGCGTACGCAGCGTCTCGTGCCGGCGCACAATTTCGTTCAAGGTCTTCTCGAGGACTGCGGCGTTCAACGCTCCCCGCAAGCGCACGATGTGCGCCACGTTATAGAGCGGATTGTTCGGTTCCAGTTGGTCGAGGAACCACAAGCGCTGCTGTGCGAAAGAAAGTGGCAAAGGCTTGTCGCGCGCAACCCGTGTCATGGGCGGGATCTGGAGTCCCTGTTTCTGGCGCTGCAGTGCTTCGGTGCGTTCGGCGAGGCCGGCGACCGTCGAAGCTTCGAACATCGACCGCAGCGGCAGCTCCACTTGGATCGCCCGGCGGATGCGCGAGACCACCTGGGTTGCCAAGAGGGAATGCCCACCCAACTCGAAGAAGTCATCTTCGATGCCGACCTGGTTGAGTTTCAGCACCTCGGCCCATATCCCGGCGATCACCTCTTCCGTCGGGGTGCGGGCTTGTAAATAGGCGCGACCCAGATCGGGGCGCACGTAGTCCGGCGCGGGCAGATGCTTGCGGTCGACTTTGCCGTTCGGCGAGAGCGGAAAACGCTCAAGTGTGACAAAGGCCACCGGCGTCATGTACTCCGGCACTCGTTCTTTCACCCACGCACGCAACTCAGTTACGTTCGGTGACTGGCCGGCGGCGGGGACCACGTAGCCGACCAGGCGCTTGTCGCCCGGCACGTCTTCGCGCGCGATGACGACGCATTCCTGCACTGCCGGATGCTGTCCCAGAACCGTTTCGATCTCACCCAGTTCAATGCGGTAGCCGCGGATTTTGACTTGGTTGTCGATGCGGCCTTCGAACTCGATGCGTCCGTCGGGAAGGAATCGGCCGAGATCGCCCGTACGATACATTTTCGCGTTCGGGTTCGTAGAGAAGGGATCGCACACGAATTTTTCGGCCGTTAGCTCCGGACGGTTCAGATATCCACAAGTGACACCGTCGCCCGCGATATGAATCTCTCCGGGCACGCCGATCGGTACCGGCTGTCCCTGCGCATCGAGGATGTAGATCTGAGTATTGGCGAGCGGACGTCCGATGACGATTGGTTCCTCAGGATGGCGGAAGTGATGGAATGCCGACCAGACGGTGGTTTCCGTGGGTCCATAGAAGTTATAGAGTGAAGCGTCGGCCTGGAGTAGACGCGTGCATAGTTCGCGCGGCAAGGCTTCGGCGCCGATGACGCGTTTCATGCCTTTGCCCGTGAATCCGGCTTCCAGCAGCAGGTTCCAGGTGGTTGGCGTGGCGTGAAGGATAGTGGCGCCACTGGAGCGCACCAGTTCGGCTAAAGCTTCACCGTTGGCTGCCAAATGCTTGTCACCAACGATGACACGCCCGCCCGAAACCAGAGCCAGATAGAGCTCGGGAATGCACATGTCAAACGCGAACGAGGCCAGCGCAGGGAAAATGTCGTTCGGACCCATGCGCAACTCTGAGGCCATAAAGGTTAGCAGGTTCACCACCGCACGGTGTGGCACCTGCACCCCCTTGGGACGTCCCGTCGAACCTGAGGTGAAAATCACGTAAACCAGATCTTCGGGAGTGGCGCCACTGTTGAGGTTCGCCGTGCTGTGCGTGGCAATCTTTTCCCAATCGCTGTCCAGGCAGATCACTTCACCCTGGTGCTCCGGCATGGAGTGTAGCAATGACTGCTGGGTCAAGAGCACCGGCACTTGGGCGTCGTCCAGGGTCAGACGCAAGCGCTCGGCCGGATACGACGGGTCAAGCGGCACATAGGCGGCTCCGGACTTTTGAATGCCAAGCAGACCGACCATCATCGCAAGCGAGCGCTCGACGAACAGGCCAATACGCTGACCCGGGCCGACTCCGCGTTGCTTCAGGAAGTGTGCCAGTTGATTGGCACGCCGATTGAGTTCGGCATAAATCAGAGACTGGCCGTCATGCATGACGGCAATCGCGTCAGGCGAACGCTCGACTTGCTGCTCGAACAATTCGTGCAGGCAAAGCTCGCGCGGATAATCGAACTCAGTCGCATTCCAGTCCTCCAGCAATTGCTGACGCTCGTCGCGAGTGAGCAGCGGCAACTCGGAAACAGGCAACTCGGGATTGGCAACCGCCGCCTCAAGCAACACCTGATAATGTTCCAACATCCGCGCAATCGTTGCCTGGTCATACAAATCCGTGTTGTACTCCATGCGCGCGCCCAAGCCCCCGTCCGTTTCAGAGAGCATGAAAAACAGGTCGCCTTTCGAGGTTCTTGTTTCAGCTTCGAGATGTTCTAGCGCCACTCCGTTCAGCCGCAGGCAGTCGATCCGCGCGTTCTGCAGAATGAAAAAGACTTGCACCAGGGGATTGTGACTCAGACTACGCTCAGGCTGTAGCTCCTCAACCAACCTCTCAAACGGCATGTGTTGATGGGCAAATGCTCCAAGGGACGCTTCCTTGCAGCGCAGGAGTACTTCCTGGAATGAGGGATTGCCGTCCAGCCGCGTACGCACCGGCAAGGTATTCGCGAAAAGTCCGATCAGATGTTCCGTCTCGGCATGACCGCGGCTGGCCATCGGCAGTCCCAGGACAATGTCCTCCTCGCCGCTATAGCGCGATAGCAAGACATTGAACGCCGCGAGCAATGTCATGAAAATGGTTGTTCCTTGCCGGCGGCTAAGGTTCTGCAACCGGTCAGTCAGATCCTTAGATAGCCTCAGACGGACCGCGTCGCCGCGGAACGTCTCCATCGGCGGCCGAGGCCGGTCTGTCGGCAAGCGCAATACGGCAGGCGCCCCTTGTAAGTGCTCTTTCCAATAGGCGAGTTGCGCGCGATAGACGTCTCCTTGCAGATATTCGCGTTGCCAAACTGCAAAATCTGCGTATTGCACGGGGAGAATCGGCAGAGATGGAGATGCGCCAGCGCAACATGAATCGTAGAGCGATGAAAGCTCTTCAAACAACACACCCATCGACCAGCGATCGCTGATGATGTGATGAATATTGAGCAACACGATCTGCTCGTCGGGCGCGAGCCGCAGGATGGTAGCGCGCAGAAGCGGCGCATGGGTTAAATCGAATGGCCGCTGCGTCTCTTGCTCGATGAGACGACGTGCCTGGAGATGTCTTTCTGCGGCGGGAAGATCACTGAGATCAACCACCGCCAGGGGGATTCGCGCGTTCGCAGCGATCTGCTGAATCGGCTCGCCGTCCACAACCGGAAATGAAGTGCGCAACGTCTCGTGACGCTCGGCGAGCAAGTTGAGGGCATCCTCTAGCTCCTTCGTCCTCACGGGAAAGGTGGCGCGCAACGAACAAGGGATGTTGTACAGCGGATTGTTCGGTTCCAACTGGTCCAAAAACCACATTCGCTGTTGCGCGAAGGACAGCGGCAACCGAGCGGTGCGCGAAGCCGGCCGCAAAGGAGGTATGGTCGTGGCACGATCATCGCGTTGAGCCGATTCAATTTTCGACGCCAGGGCCGAGAGCTTCGGCGCCTCGAAGATGGCTCGCAGGGGCAACTCCACTTGAAAGGCTTGCCGCAGCCGCGAGACCACCTGTGCAGCCAATAAGGAATGTCCACCGAGCGCGAAGAAATCGTGGTTAGCGCCGATCGGCTGCACATGGAGCACCTCAGCCCAGATCTCCGCAATCTTTGCTTCCTGCGAAGTGCGAGGGGCAACGAAGGATTCATCGGCCGCGCGCGTGTATTCGGGAATTGGCAGGGCGTTGCGGTTCACCTTGCCGTTGGGTGTGAGCGGCAGCGCATCAAGGAAGACAAAGGCCGAGGGGAGCATGAACTCTGGCACGCTTTGCTTCAGGTGAGCCAGCAACTCTTCAGCCTGGGCGCGATGGGTGCCCCGACAAGCGATGTAAGCCACGAGGCGTTTCAATCCCGGCTCGTCTTCCCGAACCACAACCACACACTGGTGGACGTCTGGATGCCTGGCTAGCGCTGACTCAATCTCCCCTAATTCAATACGGAATCCACGCAGCTTGACCTGGTGATCCATGCGGCCGAGGTACTGGATGTTCCCATCTGGCAACCAGCGGCAGAGATCGCCGGTGCGATACATTCGCGCATGTGGCGCAGAACTGAACGGGTTGGCGACAAAACGCTCGCTGGTCAGGTCGGGACGTCCAAAATAGCCCCGCGCAAGGCCTTCTCCGGCCAGATAAAGCTCCCCGGGAACTCCAATCGGCAAGGGCTCGCGGTGACTATCGAGGATGTAAGCCTGTGTGTTGGCAAGCGGACGGCCGATGGTGACAGGAACTCCTCGCGGTACCAGAGTGTAGGTGGAATAAGTTGTGTCTTCCGTAGGGCCGTAGAGGTTGTAGATTTTTTCAACCGCCGTGGAGGAGTAAATCTCCTCGACCAGGGCATCGGGCAGAGCTTCTCCAGCGAGGTTAACGACCTTCACTGACTCGGGCACACCCTTCGCGCGCACTAGTTCCGCGATCGCCGAGGGTACGGTGTTAATCAGGGTGACCTCGTCACGCGCGGCGAGCGTCGGCAGATAAAGCGCATTCTGCGCCGTGATGACTTTGCCGCCGACACTCAAGGGTACGAACATTTCGAAGACCGACAGGTCAAAACAAATCGAAGTCGAAAACAAGACGCCCGCGAGTTCTTCCGGCGTAAACACTTCTTGTGCCCAGTGCAGGAAGGTAGCAGCGCTGCGATGTTCGAGAGCAACCCCTTTGGGCCTTCCGGTCGAGCCGGAAGTAAACAGCACGTAAGCCAGATTCGCGGGCTTTACCGAGGAACGCGGAGCGACAGGATCCTCTAGCGCGATGGTTGGCCATTGGCTATCTATGCAAATCGTTTTCGCGGAGTGAGCCGGCAATCCTGCGAGCAGCGATTGCTGCGTCAGCAGGATCGGGGCCTTCGCGTCCTCAAGAATCCAAGCTAAACGATCCTTGGGGTAGGCGGGATCCAAGGGGACGTAGGCCCCGCCCGCTTTCAGAATCGCCAGAATCCCCACCATCATTTCCACGCCACGTTCAGCGCACAGGCCCACCAGCACTTCCGGGCCGGCTCCGGATTTCACCAGATAGTTCGCCAGTCGATTAGCGTGTTCGTTTAACTCGCGGTAGCTGAGCCGTCGTTCGTCGTAAACCAAAGCAATCGCGTCGGGAGTGCGCTTGGCCTGAGCTTCGAAGAAATCATGGATACAGAGATCTTGACGATATTCAGCTGCAGTCCGGTTGAACTCAATCAGTACCTTGGAGCGTTCTTGCTCCCGCAGCAGAGCAAGCTTTGAGATTTGCCGCGAGGGATGCTTGGCGACCTCGTGTAAGAGGGCTTCAAAATGACCCTGCATTCGGCCAATGGTCGAGTTGTCGAAAAGGTCTGTGTTGTATTCGACTCGTAAAAGCAAGCCGTCCGGAACCTCGATGGCGAACCACGACATATCGAACATGGAGGTGTCGGGGTAAAGCGGAACCCTTTCCAGAATCAGATCTGGCAGTTCGAGCGCTTGCATGGGCACATTCTGCAGCGCGAACAGCACCTGGAAAATGGGGTGATGACTGAGGCTGCGATCCGGTTGAAGTTCTTCCACCAACTTCTCGAAGGGAATGTCCTGATGCTGGTAAGCGCCCATGGCGGTGGACTTGACCCGCTGCAGGAGATCTCGAAACGATGGATCTCCCGACAAGTCGCTGCGGAGGGCCAGGGTATTAACGAATAATCCGATGAGCGGTTCCACTTCCGCGAAGTTGCGATTCGCAATCGGGGATCCGACAACAATGTCTTCCTGTCGGGAATAGCGCGCCAGGAGCGTTTGAAACGCTGCCAGCAGAGTCATGAACAGAGTGACGCCTTCAGCCTGACTGAGAGTCGTGAGCTCCCGCAAAAGAGTGTGGGGAAGCAGGTACGTTTGGCTGCGACCGAGATAATTCTGGGTTGCTCCACGCGGCCGGTCAGTCGGCAATTCGAGAACCGGGGGCGCTCCCGAGAGATTCTGCTTCCAGTACGCAACCTGACGTGCTAACACTTCGCCTTGTAAGTACCTTCGCTGCCACGTGGAGTGGTCTGCATATTGAATTGGCAGCTCAGGAAGCGGTGATTTCTGCTGTCGCTGAAACGCGGGATATAACTTTGCTAACTCATCGAAGAACACACCCATCGACCAGCGGTCGCTCACGATGTGATGGGTGTTCACCAAGAGCATGTGCTCTTGCGGGCCCAAGGTCACGAGCAGAACCTTGAGCAAAGGTCCCGCAGCCAAGTTAAAAGGTTTCAAGGCTTCGGTTTTCAGCAGTTGCGTTGCCTGTTCCAGGCGAGTTTCCTCTTCCACCTGGCTAATATCCAGCGAGTGCAGCGATATCTTCAGCTCTGGAAGAATGATCTGAGCGGGCTGATTATCGATCACCTGAAACACGGTGCGCAGCACTTCATGACGACGAACGATTTCGTTAATACTTTCTTGTAGCGCACGAACGTCGAGATTTCCGCGCAACCGGATTACCTGGGGAATGTTGTACATCGGATTGCCGGGTTCCAGTTGATCCACGAACCAGAGGCGCTGCTGCGCAAACGAGAGAGGAATGCGTTCGCCATGGATCTCGCGCACCGGGGGATTCACTTGCTCAGTAGAGGTGGCCTCGCTCTCTGTTCTGACCAGCAAGCCCAACTGCTCGACGGTTCGCGACTCGAATATGGCCTGAAGTGGAAGTTCGACTCCCAGAGCCTGGCGAATCCGCGCCACCACGCGCGTTGCCGCAAGCGAATGGCCGCCTAGAGAAAAGAAGTTGTCGCGAATTCCGACCTTTTCCACGCGCAGCACCTGCGACCAGATTCCTGCGAGAATTTCTTCGGTGGGATTTCGTGGTGCGAGGTACCCAGCGGACGCCCGCGGCTGCAAAGCTTTATGCCTCTCGATGGCGATGGCGATCGTTGCCGGGTCCGACAGGTCACTGGCAATGCTCGCAATTATGGCGGTGTCAGCTTTGCTCGCGGATGAGGTCGGGGTTTCCGGTACGGCGTGTGACGTCGTCACTTCGGTGTTCCACACGGATTCCGCTCCGACTGCCGCTGAGAGCGGCAACCGGTACAGCAAGTCTTTGCCTTTGGTTTCGGCAAAGTCCTTCGCGATGCTGGCCATGAAATCCTGCGCCGGCCTGTTCTTCTGGGTCGGGGAAACACGAATCTCCACCCGATCCAGCTTCCGCTCCTGGGCAATCTGACCCAGACGCGCGATCATCCGGTGCTCGACTCTCCGGCCTAAAACGCGGCAGCTCAGAAGCATGCTGTCGAGCTTGAGCGCGTCTTCGCTCTGGGCGTAAATAATGACGCCAACTAAACCATAATCGCCAAATCGATCGCGCACTTCGACCACCAGGCATTCCGCTCCGCTTTCGCTAAGCAGTTGAATCTCCCTTTCGGAACGCCGAATCGTCGTGAAGTTGAATTGATTTGTACGCTGGGTTAGTTGCGAAACCCGTGGTATATCGTCAGCCCGCGCTTTGCGGATTTCGATATGAAGTTCGAGCCCCGCCAGGAAATCTTCGAGACTCGTTGATCCTTTTCGGAGTTGCTCTCGTTCCGCGCTTTGTCTGTAGCTCGCAGCGCGCTGCTTATCTGCTTCTGTAATCTTCCAGTGATCAAGCGCCCACACGTGAGCGAGGAAATGCGGGATGTCGTCATCCCTCTCCGGCAGCGTCAGCGTTAGAACTTCAGGACAGGCAGCTCGGACCTCCGCGCATTCCAGGGGATTATCGTCAATAAACACGAAGCTATCGAGAGCCAGGCCCAGTTCCTGGGAAAGTTGCGCCAGGTTTTCCGATTTGGGGCGCCAGTTCACTCGCGCCGCAGAAAAGTCATGGCGCTTCAGCAACATTCCCGTATTTTGTTCAAAAACTTCATCGACGCTCTCGGGCGTGTTTTTACTGCACATGCACAAGAGCATCCCCGCTTTTTGCTGCGCGATTACGAACTCCTGCAACGCACGACGCGGCGGATCTACCACCACTCCCTGCGGACCATCCTCTGCGCATACTCCTCGCCAGAGCGTGTTGTCGCAATCGAGAACGATCACTTTGCGGAGCGTGCGGCGCAGGCCGTAAATGCGGCGCGCCAACATGGTCCCGACCGCGGTGAAGTACGCGGAGGTGTAAGGAATATGGCCCAGATTCTCCAGGTAAGGATCATCGTAGTTGGTGACCGGGTAGAGCTCCTGTATCTCCGTGGAGGTGATTACGTGTACGCCAGCGGTTTCACGCAAGGCGTCGGTGAGCCGACGTTCCATTCGCAGGAACTTTTCCTGAGCCCCCGGTTGAGCCATGCTCTTCCGGGAAGGCTGACATACGCAGAGCACATAAGGACTCGCAGTCCTGGAAGCCGCCGCCTTTATGTTGGCAATCAACTGTTGGAGATTGTGCTCGCCTTTTTTCTCGGAATCGCGATCTGCATCGAAGGAATGCCAGTCCTCCATTCGCAGAAGCACGATGTTCACTCCATCTGTATTGCTAGCCAGCAAGCTTGAAGGATCGACCAGCTGCTGAAAAACCTGGTTGTACGGCGCAAACTCGATATTGGATACAATTCCGAGCCGCTGCATCCAAAACGCCAAACACTCCTCGATCGGCTCGGCGGTAAAGGTTGCGGCGACGGCAACCGTCCACTTTTTTCTGGCCTTCGCGGCTGCCGCGGCCTGCAAAGCCAGTTTTTCAGGAATGGCGAATTCGGCGACATTCGTTTGCGGGCGTGCCAACACTTGCTCCAGAATGCTCTGGTACGCCACCAAGAGTTGTTCGATAGTCTCCGGATTGAACAGGTCTGTCGCATACTCGCATTCCAGCCAAATTCCTGTCGGCCGCTCGGTCGCGAGGAACCGAAGATCCAAAAATGCAACTTCGGTATCAAGATTCAGGAATCGAGCCTCCAGGGAATCACTGCGAAAAGCGATTTCGGGGAAGCTCTGCATGAGCAGCGCGACGTTATAAATAGGATTGATATTCAATGAGCGCTGCGGATTAAGCGCTTCCACCAGCTTCTCGAAGGGGAGATCCTGATGCGCGTAGGCCTCGACCACGGTCTGGTTGACCTGAGTGATGATTTCATTCGCGCTGGCATGGCCGGTGATCATGTCGCGCAGAGGCAGGAAATTCATGAAGCAGCCCACCAGCTTCTCGATCTCTGTCAGATTCCGGTTGGCGCTGACGGTGCCGACCACGAGGTCGCTTTGTCCCGTCCAATGAAATAGCAAGACTTTGAGCGCGCCCAGCAGCACCGGAAACAGCGTCATGTTGTGACGCTGACTGAAGGCCTTGGCCTCATCCGACAAATCCTTCGGAATGGCTATCCCGACCCGACGCCCTCTGTAGCTTGCGACTTCTGGACGCGCGTGGTCCGTTGGCAGCTCGATAGAAGATGGCGCACCCTCCATGCGGCCGCTCCAATATTCCAACTCGCGGGCCAAGCGATCTCCTTGCATGTACTTCCGTTGCCAGGCCGCGTAGTCGGAGTACTGCAAAGGTAGCTCTGGAAGGGGGACTGGGGCGTTTGTTGAAGCCGACTGATATAGCGACCCCAGTTCGTCGAAAAGAATTCCCGAAGTCCATCCGTCGCTTACGATGTGATGGAGCGTCAGCACCAGGACATGGTCGTCCTCCGACAGCCGCAACACGAGCCCGCGGATGAGCGGCCCCGTTTTCAGATCAAATGGGCGACGAATCTCCTCGATCGCGCGCCTTTGAATTTCGGCGTCGATCTCATTGGAGTCGTACCCTGCGATGTCAGAAATGGCGAGAGATAGTGCGGCCCCAGGCGCGATGTGCTGGAAAGGAACATCACCAGCGGTTGGAAAGGTAGCTCGCAGAACTTCGTGCCGTCGGAGAATTTCGTTCAGACTCCACTCGAGCCTCGGAACGTCGAGTCGGCCACGAATGCGAACCGCCCGCGGAACGTTGTACAGGAAACCAGACGTATCGAGCTGGTGAAGAAGCCAGAGCCTCTCCTGCGCGAATGACATCTGACTTGGGTTGTCGGACCCACCACTACTCCGACGCAAGACTGGCGTAGCATCAGCGAGACGTTGGGCTCGCAACCGATCCAGCAGCGCGCGTTTCGCTGGGCTCAGAGATGCGATCTTGTCGTTCAGGTCTTGCATCTAGTGGACTCCGCAGGTCGCATTTTCCTTGGCCTACTGGCGAATCGAAGCTAGTAGAGGTGAAGTTCTTCAGGAGCGGGCAGGGGGAAATTGTTCCGGCGCTGAGAAAGTATATTCCTGAAAAGTCGACTCCTGTTATGCATAGTATGCACGCTTGATGACCTTAGTAATCCGCTGTGCAAACCGACCGCGTCGACCCGCGTTGCGCCGTCCTGGACTGCACACTGCCGGAAGGTTCAGCGCGAAGATCTTATGCGGTGAGCCTCTCATTTTTACAGGATAGTACGAGATATTATAAAAGGAGAGCGGATTTCACCACAACGGTCGTTTACCCAATCGGAGCAACCGTCTCCACAGCCCGAGAGCCACAATAGAAATGTGAGCAGATTGTGGTTCCGACGTAGTACTGGCCAACTACTGCCTGCCCAGTTTTTCGTCAAACGCTGTTTTCCTGCGTTGCCCGCGGCGGCTTCCGACTCCTAGCCCAGGAGTCTTGCTTCAGTTCGAGAATCGATGGAGGAGGGCGTCACAATCTGTGCCCAAGGCGTGAGTCTGGTTCCCCTGCAAATCCATTCTTCCGAACTATACAGTTTCCGCAGTATTGTTCCTCGTGACTGCGAACGGCGAGACTAGGTCGCCAAGTTGCGAAAGTAAAAAAAAGAAAACCCGACGAAAGGAATTCCTCATGCTGAATCGCTGCACACGCATAGCTTTGCTAACGGTATTCATTCTGTTACCAATCAGTCTTTGGGCGCAATTTCCCGGGGGCGGAGATTCGGGGCAGTACGTGATTGTTAGCGCGCAGTACGGCACTGCCGAACACCATGTGGATGTGACCGCAAAGTTAAGAGAGCTCGCCCGACAAGACCGTCCCATCCGGATGGGAAACAGCACCTTCGGTGTAGATCCTGATCCAGGGCATGTCAAAACCCTTCGCATTTACGCCCGAGACTCGAGAGGCGAGGAGCGCATGTTTGAATATCGGGAGAACAGCGTGGTAGACGGCAGAGAATTTCGCGGCTGGAACACAGGGCAGTGGGGGAACGAACCGTGGCGAGGACGCTGGGAGGGCAACGAACGTGGTCACAACGTGCCACAGCCGGAGATGACTGCTGCTCTGGACCATCTCCAACAAGCGGCGCAGAATTTACAATCTGCATCGCACGATAAGGGAGGCCACCGGGCCAAAGCACTCGAACTGGTTCAGCAAGCAATGCGGGAAGTGCAGGCTGGAATTCAGTACGACGACACTCACTGATTCCCCGGATCTTGTCCAGAATGAAGCTGCCGGAAGGCCTCAATTGTCTGCCACGGGCGAACAATGAGGCCAACCGCCAGCTACTTTGAAAGCCGTCACAAGGCTTTGGAGCGCCATAGGCGCGTGCAACTGCCGCTCGCCTAACCAATCATTTTGCGTTGATCGCCAATGCGGCGCTCGTGGTCGTTTGCGAAACGCTCCACTGCTGCGAAAATCGAATCGGAATCGAGATGCGCTTCCCCAATGACGTCTGCTTCGAGCCCGCCGCTTCTCCAACAATTGTCGAAATCGGACGTGAGGGAATACTCATCCGTTAGCGGCCCCAGGTTGCGCAACGGCCACACGCGTCGGGTGCCCGTGGATACCACCATCAAATCGTAGCGCGCACCGGCCGGCAGCACCGCATCGCGATAAGATTGCGGCTGACGATCGAACAAGTCCTCGCTGATCGCCGCAATCACTTTCACGTTCACGCCGGCCGCTTCGAGTTTCGGCAGGACTCTGACAAGATTCACCGTAGAACTCGATCCTTGCGCGATCACGTAACCATGCCGCGGCTTATTCGGGGCGAAATCGCGGATCACGTATAGGCCCTTCGCCGCAGCGCGCAGATCAGTGTCGGCAAATTTGCTGCGATCCGCGACTGGGAAATCCGGACGTGCCACTTCTAGCGTGATGATGCCTACGTGGGGGTCGCGCGCCGCGATTTCCGCCGCCGCGAAATAGCCAGGCGCCACATCGTTGTAGTCCCAAAAGCTCAGATTGATCGCCTGACCGCGCGGAAACAGCTTCCACACTTGTGGCGCGAAGATGCCAAAGTGGGTGCGCGCGTCGGCTGCGGTTTCAGGGCCGGAGTGCGCGGCCAGGATATGCAGCACGCCCATGCGGAATTTGCTGTCCTGGTTTTGCTGGCTCCAGACACGCGCGGGCGTATACATCAACGGGGTGAACGCTCCATAGGTGCCACTCAGGGCCCAAACTCCGGCGAATTTTTCGGGATCGACGGAAGCGCTTTGACTCACCAGACCGATGGCGGTAGATACATTGCCTGCTTCCTGAATCGGCGCTTTCAGGCGCGTGCCCAGCGGATTGTCCTTGGGATTGTAATGTCCCCACAAACTGCCGTGTTCTACGTTAATCGACTCCGAAAGGTCGGCGGCGACCGTGAAGAAGCG
>Ga0070741_10014551_pt1 | contig 13580 bp, 15 predicted proteins | sample Coa_R1_4_FD_66440 | JGI IMG/M metagenome (GOLD analysis project Ga0070741, IMG submission 66440) | Surface soil microbial communities from Centralia Pennsylvania, which are recovering from an underground coalmine fire - Coalmine... | ecosystem: Environmental > Terrestrial > Soil > Unclassified ... | reverse complement strand
GCCGGAGACCTCGGGCTCGGTCATGCCGAAGAACGAGCGCGTCGCGCCGCTCACGAGCGGCCGCAGGAAGCGCTCCTTCTGCTCGTCGGTGCCGAACATGTGCAGGATCTCGGCGTTGCCTGCGTCCGGGGCCTGGCAGCCGAAGACGAGCTGCGCGTACGCGCTCCGGCCGATCTCCTCGTTCAGGTACGCGTACTCGATGAACCCGCTGCCCGAGCCGCCCGCCTCCGGCGGCAGGTGCGGCGCCCACAGTCCGGCGTCCTTCGCCTCCTGCTGCAGCTCGCGCACGAGGGCGTCGGCGGCATCGTCCTCCCGCGCGAGCGCCTGCTCGTTCGGGTAGACGTGCTCCTCCATGAACGCCCGCACGCGCTCGCGGCGCTCGGCGATCACGTCCGAGATGACAGCGGTCGCCATCGCCAGCCATGATCGCAGAGATGCGTGAGGCGCTCCAGGACGTGCTCGGCGCCGAGATCTCCGAGCCGATGCTGCTCGCGGGCGGCGCGTCGAAGGAGGCCTGGGCCGTCGACGCGGACGGCGAGCCGCTGCTCGTGCGGCGTGCGGCGGCGAGCGTGATCCACCGGCACACGCTCTCGCTCGCCGACGAGTTCGCGGTGCTCGAGGCGGCCCACGAGGCGGGCGTGAAGGTGCCGCGGCCCGTGCGCTACATCGCCGATCTCGACGGCCGCGAGGCCTTCGTGATGGAGCGTCTCGAAGGGGAGACGATCGGCCGCCGGATCGTGCAGCGCGAGGACCTCGCGGCCGCGCGTGAGCGGCTGCCGGAGCAGATGGCCGACGAGCTCGCCGCGATCCACGCGATCTCCCGGTCGGCGGTGCCGTTCCTCCACGCTGCAAGCCTCGAGCGGATGGTCGAGGAGCTCGACGAGGTGGGCGAACCGCACCCCGCGATCGAGCTCGGGCTCTGGTGGCTGCGCGAGCACCGTCCGCCCCCGCGCGAGCCCGTCGTCGTGCACGGCGACTACCGCATCGGCAACCTCGTCGTCGACGAGCACGGCCTCGCCGGCGTGCTCGACTGGGAGTTCGCGCATCTCGACGACCCCGTGCGCGACCTCGCGTTCGGCTGCGTGCGCGCGTGGCGCTTCGGCGTGCCGCAGAAGCGGCTCGGCGGCGTGGGGCCCGTCGAGCCGTACCTCGAGCGCTACAACGAGCTGACGGGCCTCGAGGTCGGCCTCGACGAGCTCGACTACTGGGAGCTCGCCGGCAACGTCGGCTGGGCGATCGGCTGCCTCACGCAGATGCAGCGCCACCTGAGCGGGCAGGACCGAAGCGTCGAGCTCGCGATCCTCGGCCGCCTCGGCGCCGAGGTCGAGTACGAGATCGTCAACCTCCTGGAACGGTTTGCGGCGTGAGCGAGCGTCCCACCGCACAGGAGCTGACCGAGGCGATCCTCGAGTTCCTCGGCGGAGAGATCCTGCCGACGCTCACGGACCGGCGCCTGCGCTTCCGCACGCTCGTCGCGATGAACGCGCTCTCGATCGTCCACCGGGAGCTCGCCGCCCTTCCGGTCGGAGACGACGCGGAGCAGCGCGAGCTCGCGCGCGCGATCCGCGCCGGCGACGTCCCGCCCGGCACCCTGCGCCGCGTGAAGGCGGAGGTCCAGGCGCGCTTGCGGATCGCCTCGCCGCGGTACCTCGAGTCCTACGATGAAGCGTCCTCCGAGTAGGCGATCGGTCGAGCGGATGCGCGAGCGCGAGGCGCAGGCCGGGCTCGACCCCGACGACGCGGCGGCGCGCTGGCTCGCGGAGCACGAGCCGAAGCTCGAGCAGCCGGCGCCGAAGTCGGCGTTCAAGTCCAAGGCGCTGCACCGCTTCAGGCAACGGAAGCGCGCGTAGCGCGTATCCTCACGCCGTGCCGAACCTCGAAGGCAAGGTCGCGATCGTCACGGGTGCCGGCCGCGGGATCGGGCGGGCGCACGCGCTCGCGCTCGCGAACGCCGGCGCGAAGGTCGTCGTCAACGACCTCGGCGCGGCGCTCTCCGGCGAAGGGCACGACGACACGCCGGCGCAGCAGGTCGTCGACGAGATCCGCTCGGCCGGCGGCGAGGCCGCGCCGAACGGCGAGAACGTCGCCGACTTCGGCGGCGCGGAGCGGCTCGTCGGCCAGGCGATCGACGACTTCGGCCGGCTCGACATCCTGGTCAACAACGCGGGCATCCTGCGCGACCGCATGCTCGTCAACATGACCGAGCAGGAGTGGGACGCCGTCATCGCCGTGCATCTGAAGGGCCACTTCGCGCCGACGCGGCATGCCGCCGCGTACTGGCGCGAGCAGTCGAAGGCCGGTGAGACCGTGCGGGGACGGGTGATCAACACGTCGAGCCCGTCGGGCGTCTTCGGCAACGTCGGCCAGGCGAACTACGGCGCGGCGAAGGCGGGCATCGCCGGATTCACGATCATCGTCGCGCAGGAGCTGCAGCGCTACGGGGTCACGGTCAACTGCCTCGCGCCGAACGCGCGCACCCGTATGACCGAGGAGACGTTCGACGTGAGCGCGCCCACCGAGGGCTTCGACCCGCTCGACCCGGCGAACATGTCGCCGCTCGTCGTCGCGCTGTCGGCCGACGAGGCGCAGGGGATCACGGGGCAGGTCTTCCACGTCTGGGGCGGCGCGATCAACGCGCTGCGCGGCTGGAGCGCCGGCGAGCTCTTCGCCTCCGACGAGCGCTGGGACCCCGACGCGCTCCTCCACGAGCTGCTCGACCGCTTCCCCGACGGCGCTGCGCCGCCCGGGATGATCGCCGGCATGCAGGCCGCAGGCGGCCACTCGCTCCGGGCGCAGTGACGCCGCCGCGGCGCAGGCGCATCTACCTGATGCGCCACGCGCAGGTGCGCTACTTCGACGGCGTCCATCCGCACGACGTCGTCCTCACCGAGGCCGGCCGGGAACAGGCGCAGGCGGCAGCGGCGGCGCTCGCCGGCCTGCCCTTCGACCGTGTGATCACGAGCGGGCTCGCCCGGACGGTCGAGACCGCGCGCGCAGTCGCGCCGGACGTCGAGATCGAGGCGATTCCCGACCTGCGCGAGATCGAGAGCGGCGAGCTGCGCGGCGTCGAGCCCGCCCTCGTGCAGGAGATGATGACCGTCGCGTTCCGCGGCGTCGTCCCGCTCGACACGCCGTTCCTCGGCGGCGAGACGATCGGCGAGCTGCTCGACCGCGTGCTGCCGCGACTCGACGACGTGGTCGCGGATCAAACCTGGGACGTCGTCCTGCTCGTACTGCACGGTGCGGTGAACCGGGCGATCCTGAGCCGTGCGCTCACCGCCGAGCGCTCCTTCCTCGGCGGCTTCGAGCAGTCTCCGGGCTGCATCAACGTGCTCGACGTCGACGCGGGCGGCTCGTTCGTCGTGCGCGCCGTCAACCACACGCCGTACGATCCCGCACACATTCGCGCGCCGCGGTTGACGACAATGGAGCACCTGTGGCAGGAGTACCTCGACGCGCGCGGACGGAATCCGTAGAGTCGCCGCCGATGAGCCTGCTCGAGCTCCGGAACGCGTCGCTCCGCTTCGGAGGCATCGTCGCCCTCGACGACGTCTCGTTCGAGGCGCGCGAGGGCTCGATCTTCGGCCTGATCGGACCGAACGGCGCGGGCAAGACGACGGCGTTCAACGCGATCACGCGGCTGTACCGGCTCGACTCCGGCGACGTCGTCTTCGACGGACGCTCGCTGCTGCGGACGCCGCCGAGCCGCGTCGTCGTCCACGGGATCGCACGAACCTTCCAGAACGTCGAGCTCTTCCCGACGATGTCCGTGCTCGAGAACGTGCTCGTCGGCGCGCACACGGTGTCTCGGTTCAAGACCGAGCGCTCGGTACGGGCCGACGCGCACGAGACCCTGCGCTACGTCGGCATCGACGACGTCGCGCATCGCCCCGCGGCCGGGCTCCCGTTCGGGACCCTGAAGCTCGTCGAGCTCGCCCGCGCGCTCGTCTCGAAGCCGAGGCTCCTCCTCCTCGACGAGCCGGCCGGCGGGCTCAACCACGAAGAGGTCGACGCGCTCGCGACGTTCATCCGGCGTCTGCGCGACGAGCTGCAGATCACCGTCCTGCTCGTCGAGCATCACATGAACCTCGTCATGCGCGTCTCCGACCACGTGCACGTGCTGAGCTTCGGCCGCACGATCGCGAGCGGGCCGCCCGCCGAGGTGCAGCGCGACCCGAAGGTGATCGAGGCCTACCTCGGCGGGGAGCTGGAGACGACGTGACGGCCCTTCTCGAGCTGCGTGACGTGACCGCGCGCTACGGCCCCGTGCAGGCGCTGCACGGCGTCACGCTCGCCGTCGACGAGGGCCAGATCGCCGCGGTGCTCGGCGCGAACGGTGCGGGCAAGACGACGACGCTCCGCGCGGTAAGCGGCACCGTCCGGCGCGAGGGCGAGCTGCGCTTCGCGGGAAAGCGCCTCGACCGCTCCGGGCCCGACGCAGCCGCCAGGCTCGGCATCGCGCACGTGCCCGAAGGCCGCGGCACCTTCGCCGAGCTGACCGTCTGGGAGAACCTCCGCCTCGGCGCGTACACCCGCCGAGGCGCGAAGGAGGACTTCTCCCGCGTGCAGGCGTACTTCCCCTGGCTCGAGGAGCGCCGCACGCAGCAGGCGGGGACGCTGTCCGGCGGCGAGCAGCAGATGCTCGCGCTCGCCCGCGCCTTCATGCAGCGCCCGCGGCTGCTCCTCCTCGACGAGCCGTCGCTCGGGCTGGCGCCCCTCCTCGTCACGGAGATCTTCCGCATCATCAAGGAGCTGAACGAGAACGAGGGCGTGACCGTGCTCGTCGTCGAGCAGAACGCGCACATCGCGCTGCAGGCCGCGCAACATACCTTCGTGCTCGAGGTCGGCCGCGTCGCGCTCTCCGGCCCGAGCGCGGACCTGCAGCAGCACGAGTCCGTCCGGCGGAGCTACCTCGGCTACTGATGGTCGCGTTCGCCGTCAAGCGCAAGACGAAGGTGAGCACCGGTGGCTCGCTGCCGGTGCTGCTCGGGCTCGTCGCGGCAGCGGTCTTCCTCGCTGTCGGCAGCCTCGTCAGCAACATCTTCGCGCAACAGACCGTGGCGGGCCTCGCGCAGGGCGCGATCTTCGCGAGCCTCGCGCTCGCGCTCGTCCTCATCTACCGCGCGACCGAGGTGATCAACTTCGCACAGGGCGAGATGGCGATGGCGACGACGTACATCGCGTACCAGCTGACCCTCTGGCACGTCACGTACTGGCTGGCGTTCTTCCTGACGCTCGTGATCGCGTTCTTCCTCGGAGTCGTCGTCTACGGCGTCGTGATCCGGCCGGTGCAGCACCGCTCGGTGATCGCGCTCGTGATCATCACCGTCGGGCTCTTCATCCTCATCGACGGCCTCGTCACGTGGAAGTGGGGCGCCGACCTGAAGTTCATGCCGGCACCGTTCGGCAACCAGGTCTACCACGCCGGCGGCGTCTCGTTCTCGCGGCAGGATCTCGGGGTGCTGCTCGTCTCGATCCTGTCGGTGATCCTGCTCTGGGTGCTCTTCCAGTTCACGAGGCTCGGCCTCGCGATGCGCGCCGCCGCGCTCCGTCCGGCGGCGGCGGCGCTCGTCGGCGTCCGCGTGGACTGGATGCTCGCGATCGGCTGGGGCCTCGCCGCCGTCCTCGGCGCCGTCGCCGGGTTGATGACCGAGCCGTCGCAGTTCCTGCAGCCGACGATGATGCAGTCGATCCTGCTCTACGCGTTCGCGGCCGCCGTGCTCGGCGGGCTCGAGAGCCCGGCCGGCTCCGTCGTCGGCGGGCTCGCAATCGGCGTCTTCCTGAACCTGATCGGCCAGTACTGGGGCTTCGCGACCGCGGAGCTGCGGCTGCCGATTGCGTTCGTCGTCCTGCTCGTCGTGCTCCTCTTCAAGCCGACCGGTCTCTTCGGACGGAAGCAGGTGCGGCGCGTATGAGGCGGCGGCTCGTTCCGCTCGTCCTGATCGCGGCGCTCGCCGTCCTGCTCGCGCTGGCGCCGCTCGGGCTCAGCGACTACCACCGGGGACTGTGGGCGCACGTCGGCGTCTACTTCATCGCGATCCTCGGTCTGAACATCCTCGTCGGCTACACGGGCCAGATCTCGATCGGGCACGGCGCATTCATGGCGATCGGCGGCTACACGACGGCGCTCATGTCCCACTACCACCACCTGAATCTGATCGCGACGCTGCCGCTCTCGTTCGCGATCACGTTTGCCTGCGGCCTGCTCGTCGGGATCCCGGCGCTCCGCTTCCGCGGCGTCTACCTGGCGCTGGCGACGTTCGCCCTCGCCGTCTCCGTCCCGGAGCTCCCGCTCAAGTGGTCGAAGTGGACGGGAGGGTCGGGTGGAATGCAGACCGCGACGACGCCGTCGAACCTCTGGCTCTACGCCGTCTCGTGGACGTGCGCCGCGCTGGCCTTCGCGGCGGCGTGGCTCCTGCTTCGCGGCCGCACCGGTCGGGCCTTCCGCTCGATCCGCGACAGCGAGCTCGCGGCGGCCTCCTCCGGCGTCTCGCTGCCGATCTACAAGACGCTCGCGTTCGGCGTGTCCGCGGCCTTCGCCGGTGTCGCCGGATCGCTCTTCGTGCTCGTCACGAACGGGTTCGCACAGCCGAACGAGTTCACCGTCCTGCTGTCGCTCCAACTCCTGATCGGCGCCGCCGTGGCGGGCCTCGGCTCGCTGTGGGGGACGCTCGCCGGGGCCGTTTTCGTCGGCCTCCTGCCCGAGCTCTCGACCGCCGTGCCCTTCGTCGGGCAGGGCCACGGCCAGGACGTCGTCTTCGGCCTGATCGTCATCGTCGTCATGCTCCTTCTGCCGAACGGCGTCGCGGGCTTGCTTTTTGCCATTGACTCGCGGTTCAATGCCCCTATCAAGTCGGATCCAGCAGCGTCTTAATCGACAACCCGGCAATCCCCCGGGGAAACCATGCGTAGGAGGGTCGGATGGGTAAGCAGGCCAAGATCTCGGCGGTGCTCGTCGGGATTGCCGCCGTCGCGACGGTGGCAGTTTCTGCGGCCAGTGCGGCGCCGCAGGCAACCCCGGGCGTCACGGCGAAGACGATCCACGTCGGCGGAACGTTCCCGCTGACAGGCGTGGCGTCGGCGTACAAGACGATCCCGGCGGCGGAGTCCGCGTACTTCGCGTACGTGAACGCGCACGGCGGCGTCAACGGACGCAAGATCGACTTCACCGTGGTCGACGACGCATACAACCCGGCCGAGACCGTCCCGGCGGTCCAGAAGCTCGTGGAGCAGGACAAGGTCTTCGCGCTCTTCGGCAGCCTCGGAACGGCGACCTCTCTGGCGACCTGGGGGTACACGAACCAGCACAAGGTGCCTCAGGTGTTCCTCGCGAGCGGCGACGCGTACTGGGGCTTCTGCGCGCACAAAGCGTGCGCGGGCTCGCCCAAGCCGTACACGATCGGCTGGCAGCCGGACTACGCGAGCGAAGGCCGAATGTACGGGAAGTACATCGCGGCGAACATCCCGAACGCGAAGATCGGCATTCTCTTCCAGAACGACGCGTTCGGCAAGAACTACATCACCGGCATGCAGCAGGGCCTCGGCGCGAAGAAGAGCGAGATCGTCGACACCGAGGGCTTCGCCGCCACCGACACGACGGTGACCCAGCAGGTTCTGGCGCTCAAGGCGAAGGGCGCAAACGTCTACTTCATCGCCGCCACGCCGGCGCAGGCGATCGCCGCGCTCGTGACTGCGACGAAGATCGGCTGGGCGCCGACGACCTTCCTCGCGAACGTGTCGAACATCCGGCCCTTCCTGCTCGTCGCCGCGTCGAACGGCGCAAATCTCGACGGCCTCATCTCTTCCTCGTACCTGCCGAACTGGAACCAGCAGAACCTCCCGGGGATGAAGCTCGTGAAGTCGATCGTCGGGACGTACGCGCCCGACCTCTCGTCCGACCTCGCCCAGGGCGACTCGAACATCGTCTACGGGATGGCCGTCGCGTGGACGTTCGTCTACGCGCTCGAGCACGCAGGCAAGAATCCGACGCGCGCGAGCCTGGAGACGGCGCTGCACAGCATGAACACCTCGAAGAACCCGTTCGTCTACCCGGGTCTCGTGATCAAGACCTCGCGGACCGACAACTTTCCGATCGAGCAGCTGATCATGACCAAGTGGTCGGGCGGAGCGAGCGGCGGCATGCTGGGCGTCGGCAAGTTGCAGAACACCGGCCGCTAGCAGGTCGCACGGTCTCGGCCGACGTCGTAGTCATCGGTGGCGGCGCCCTCGGCGCCGCCACCGCCTTCCACCTGCGCAGGCTCGGCGTCGAAGACGTCGTCCTGCTCGAGCGCGACTCGCTTGCGTCCGGCTCGACGAGCAAGGCGGCGGGCGGCATCCGCGCGCAGTTCGCGGACGAGCTGAACATCCGCATCGCCTTGCGGTCGCTGCGCGAGTTCGAGGCGATGGCCGACGAGATCGCCTTCCGCCAGAACGGCTATCTCTTCCTGCTCGACAACGAGCCGGACGCGGCGGCCTTCCGCGCAGCCCTCGCGCTGCAGCAGTCGCTCGGCGTCCCGTCGCGCGAGCTCTCGCCTGCGGACGCGCGGGAGCTCGTGCCGCAGCTCGAGATCGTCGATCTCGTGTGCGCGACGTTCTGCGAGCGCGACGGCTACGCGACGCCCGAGGCGGTCGTGCAGTGGTACGCGCGAGAGTCGCGAGCCGAGGTCCGCCAGGGCTGCCCCGCAACCGCGATCTCGGTGCGCAACGGTCGCATCGTCGGCGTCGAGACTCCAGCGGGCCCGATCGCCACGGAGGTCGTCGTCTGCTGCGCCGGCGTCTGGTCGCGCGAGGTCGGCGAGCATGCGGGCGTCGCGCTTCCGGTCGCAGGGGAGGCGCGGTCGATGTGGTTCACGCCCGAGGACGGCGGCCTGCCCGAGCGGCTGCCGCTGACGATCGACTTCTCGAGCGGCTTCTACGTGCATCGGGAGGGCCCGGGCCTCGCCTTCGGCGGCCGCGAGCGCGAGCTCGGGGACGTGGCGGAGGCGGCCGCGCGGCGGCTGCCCGCGCTCGTCGAGCTGCCGGTGCTGTCCTCGTGGTGGGGGTGGTACGACGTGAGCCCCGACTGGAACGCGCTCGTCGGCGAGTCGCGCGACGTCTCCCGCTTCCTCTACGCGACCGGCTTCTCGGGGCACGGCTTCCAGCAGGCGCCGGCGGTCGGCGAGCATCTCGCGGAGCTCGTCGTCGGCCGCGAGCCGTCGCTCGACCTGTCTCCGTTCTCGGCCGAGCGGTTCGCGCACGGCGCCGAGCGGCCCGAGACGTTCGTCGTCTAGCTCGGCCAGCGGGCGAGCTGCGGGCGCAGGTCGAGCGTGCCGCCGTCGCGGCACTCGGCCGACCAGTACGCAGGCGTCTTCGTGCGGCGCTGCGGATAGATCTTCGTCGCGTAGAACGACGCGATCGCCTGCGCCTCGTCGAACGATGCGCCGAGCTTCGACGCGACGTACCAGATCGACTGCATGCCGTAGCACTCGACCTTCGCCTCGTTGCGATAGCCGAGCAGGTGGTACGACTCGTGCGAGACGGTCGCAAGCGCGATCGCCGCGTCCTCGACCGTGTCGAGGCACGACGCATCCGTGCACGCGCGCGGGTCGTAGCTCTGCGGCGACGCGTGGAACGCGGCGAGGTCCTGACAGATCGCCGGCAGCAGCAGGAAGTAGCCCGCCGGCTTCGAGCCGACGAAGAGCGTGATGCCGGTGATGCCGTACCCGGACGGGACACCGAGCGGGCCGCAGCGGACCTGCGGGTGCAGGTGCGTCAGCCGGGCCGCGACCTGCTCCGCGATCTGCTCCTCGTAGGTCGGCGCGCGCTTCAGCAGCTTCGCGTCGGAGGGCCGCAGCGGCCGCGCGGTTGCCTGCGCCGACGCAGCGAGAATCGCGGCGGCAAGGGCCGCCGAGACGAGAGCCGAGACCCGCATGGATCAGCTATCGGCAAGTCCGGCGGGATCCGTGACCGGGGCCCTGCACGCGAAGCGCTCGCACAGGTAGACGGCGGTGCGGCCGTCCACCTCGGTCTTGCCCTCGAGCAAGGGCACGGCGTCGTCGGGGCCGAACGCGACGACCGCGTTCGGATCGAAGCCGCGGAGGGCGGCGCGCACGACGGGTGCCCCCGGGTCGCCTGCGATCGCGATCTCGTGCGGCGGCGCCAGGTGCAGATCGAGCGCGCAGAGCGCGAACCCGAGTGCCTGGGGCGCGAACGAGAGCGCGTCGCGGACGAGGCGGAGCACGCCGACCGCCGCCTCCTCGAGCCGGTCGTCGCCCCAGATCCGCGCGAGGCGGAGCAGGTGGAACGCGAGCAGCGAGTTGCCCGACGGCGTCGGTGTGTCCTCGAGCGCCTTCTGGCGCGCGACGAGCTGCTCGCCGTCGGCCGGGGTCGTGAAGAAGCCGCCGCGTTCCTCGTCGGCGAACAGATCGACGGCGAGGAGCGCGACCCTGCGCGACTCGTGCAGGAAGCGGCGCTCGCCGGTCGCCACATGCAGCTCGTAGAGCCCGTGGGCCACGGCGGCGTAGTCGTCGAGGTAGCCGGTTCCCTTCGCGACCCCGTCGCGCCACGTGCGGTGCAGGCGCTCGCCGCCGGAGAGCGGGCCGAGCAGGAACCCCGCCAGCTCGCCGGCGGCGTCGAGCCAGTCCTGTCGTTCCAGTCGGCGCGCCGCCTCGGCGAGCGCGGCGAGCATCAGCCCGTTCCATGCAGCGATCGCCTTGTCGTCGCGGAGCGGCTGGGGGCGGCGCTCGCGGCGCGCGAGCAGGTCGGCGCGCTCGTCCTCGTCGAGCTCGCCGCGGATGACGAAGCGGCCGTGCTCGAACGGCTGCAGGAGCTCCGGGCGCACCTCGTCCGGCGTCCACGTGAACGTCAGTCCCTCGACGCCGTCGGTGTCGGCGTCCTGCGCGGAGGCGAAGCCGCCGCTCTCGAGGCGCAGCTCTCTGAGCGCGTAGTCGATCGTCTCCTCGACGACGCGGCGGTAGCGCGGCTCCTCCGTGACGAGCCACGCATGCAGGTACACGGGAGCGAGGAGCGCGTTGTCGTAGAGCATCTTCTCGAAGTGGGGCACGAGCCAGCGCTCGTCGACGGAGTAGCGGTGGAAGCCGCCGCCGACGAGGTCGTACATGCCGCCGGCCGCCATCCCGTCGAGCGTCCCGCGGACGAGGTCGAGGTCGCCGGTGCGGAGCAGGAACTCGAGCGCGGACGCGGGCGGGAACTTCGGCGCGCGGCCGAAGCCGCCGTGCTGCGGGTCGTACTGGCGGCGGAGCGTGACGGCCGCGTCGGCGAGGAGCTCGGGCGAGAGCTCGTCCTGCGAGGGCGCGCGCCGGGCCCCCTGACGCAGCGCGTCCACGAGGAGCGCCGCCTGCCGCGCGACGTCGTCGCGACGGTCGCGGTAGGCCTCTGCGACGGCGACGAGCACCTGCCGGAACGCCGGCAGGCCGTGTCGCGGCTCGGGCGGAAAGTACGTCCCGCCGAAGAACGGCTCCCCCGACGGCGTCAGGAACACCGTCATCGGCCAACCGCCCTGACCGTTCAGCGCGACGACCGCGTCCATGTAGATCCCGTCGACGTCGGGCCGCTCCTCGCGGTCGACCTTCACGTTCACGAAGAGCTCGTTCATGAGCGCGGCGGTCTCGTCGTCCTCGAACGACTCCCGTTCCATCACGTGGCACCAGTGGCAGGCGCTGTAGCCGACGGAGAGGAGCACCGGCTTGTCCTCGCGGCGCGCGCGCTCGAACGCCTCGGCGCCCCACGCGTACCAGTCGACGGGGTTGCCCGCGTGCTGCAGCAGGTAGGGGCTCGTCTCGTCTGCGAGTCGGTTCATCGCGCGTAGCCGACGAGCGTCAGGGTGCGGTCGAAGCCGACCGACTCGTACAACGCGCACGCCGCATCGCTCTCGCAGACGACGACCGCACAGCGGAGCCCTTGCTCGTACAGGCGTCGCAGCGCGAACGTGCAGACTGCGGCGCCGAGCCCGCGGCGGCGGAACTCCTCACGCGTGCCGACGGGCTCGAAGAGACCCGTGCGGTTCTCGTCGTCGGGCCACGCGAGCACGTATGCGGCGAACCGCCCGTCCGGCGCTTCGACGACGCAGTCGAGCGACGCGCGATACGGCCACTCGCGCATGACGTTGCGGTAGCTCGACTCCGTCACGCGCGAGGGCGCCCAGACGTCGCGGTGGACCGCGACGCGCTCGGCGAGATCGTCTTCGTCGACCGTCCGAAAGCGGAAGCCGTCGGGCAGGGCGGGGAGCTCGGGCGGGTCGCGCAGGTCGCGCGCGTTCAGGTGCGTGCGAGAGACCGGCGTCACGAAACCGTGCCGCTCGAGCACCGCGCGCGCCTCGTCGTCTCCCTCCGGCACGTCCGCGATCTTCGCCTCCGGCTCGTCGACGATCTCGTCCAGGAGGTGACGGTGCTGCGTGTGCACGTCGTGATAGAGCAGGCCCTGGTCGCCCTTGAGCCAGGACCAGGCGACGACGTCGGAGCCGTCGTGCCAGAGGCGGAACGTCCATTCGTCTTCCCGCCCCTCGTGCTGCCTGATCTGCCAGGCGATGTCGCCGATGTGCCAGGGCGCGCGCGGGCCGAGCAGCCGCCGCTGCGCGACGGCGAGCTGCTGCATCCCTGCGATGATCTCGGGCGTGGGTCGCACGTACGAGGAGCTGGAGGTGGGCGCCGTGTACCGGAGCCGGTTCGGGCGGACGGTACTCGAAGCCGACAACGTCTGGTTCACGCTGCTGACGATGAACACGAATCCGATCCATTTCGACGCTGCGTACGCGGCGTCGACCGAGTGGGAGCGACCGCTCGTCGACTCGGCGTTCACGCTGGCGCTCGTGACGGGGTTGTCGGTCGTGGACGTCTCCGAGCAGGCCGTCAATCTCGGGTGGCGCGAGGTGCGGCTGCCCGCACCGGTGTTCGCGGGCGACACGATCCGCGCGGAGACGGAGGTGCTCGCGAAGCGAGCGTCCGCGTCGCGACCGGGCTCCGGTGTCGTGACGGTGCGAACGCGTGGGCTGAACCAGCGCGACGAGGTCGTGATCGAGTTCGAGCGCACCGTGCTCGTGCCGCTCTGATCGGGCACGAGCAGGTCCGCGCGGGCGGGGTCGCGGCGGGACTTGGTTCTGTGTCGCGGCTTTGCAACGGGGGACGACCCCCCGTTTTCTTCTGTGACGAAGCCGTGCGCCTTTCGTCACGCAAACGGTCGCAACGAGCATCCGTTCGGCGACCGCGCGACGATCGCGCCACGGCTCGCGGCGACGGCGACGCCGCGGACAGCGGGGACGACCCCCCATTTTAAGGCGTGACGAACCTGTGCGGAAGTCGTTGCGAATCGAGCGTGTCCGCTACGGCCAGGGGCCGGCGCGATAGACGTAGCCTTCGAGGCGGCGGCCGAGGAGCGTCTCGAGCCACTCGGAGACGGCGACGAGCGCGGCGAGGTCGACGCCCGTCTCGACCCCCTCGCCCTCGAGCAGGAAGACGAGATCCTCGGTCGCGACGTTGCCCGTCGCGCGCGGCGCGTACGGGCAGCCGCCGAGGCCGCCGACCGACGCGTCGAGCAGCCGCGCGCCCGCCTCGAGCGCGGCGAGACAGTTCGCATACCCGGTGTTG
>Ga0070741_10014550_pt1 | contig 13580 bp, 10 predicted proteins | sample Coa_R1_4_FD_66440 | JGI IMG/M metagenome (GOLD analysis project Ga0070741, IMG submission 66440) | Surface soil microbial communities from Centralia Pennsylvania, which are recovering from an underground coalmine fire - Coalmine... | ecosystem: Environmental > Terrestrial > Soil > Unclassified ... | reverse complement strand
CGTAGGCGACGGGCACGCCGTCCTTGTAGGTGAGGCCCGGACGATACGGCATCTCGGCGGGCCGCACGAGATTGCGCCGGCGAAGGTCGGCCGGATCGAGCCCCAGGCGCCGCGCGCCCAGGTCCATCAGCCGCTCCATGACGAAGTTCGCCTCCGGGCGCCCGGCCGCGCGGTAGGCCGCGTTGAACATCGTCGTCGTCACCACGCTCTCGCCCCGCGATCGGTAGTGCGGCACGCGATAGGGCCCCGGCATGTGATTCACGGTGTTGGCGGTGAGCCCGTTGCCGGCCATCGGGTAGGCGCCGACGTCGGCCAGGAACGCGCTCTCCAGCGCCACGATGGTGCCGTCGGCCGCGAGGGCGAGCGTCGCCTCGTGCGACTGCGCGCGATCGTGGCCGGCGCTCTCGAAGTCCTCACGCCGGCCCTCGATCCACTTCACCGGTCGCCCGAGACGCCGCGCGGCCAGGGCCACCAGCACCTCGTCGGCGTACACCTGTCCCTTCGGTCCGAAGGCGCCGCCCACGTCCGGCACCAGCACACGCACCTGCTCGACCGGAACGTCGAGCACTCGCGCGATGACGTCCCGCTGGCTGTACGGGCTCTGGATCGAGCCCCACACCGTCAGCACGCCCGCCGCGCCGTCGTAGTCGGCGACCACGCCGCGCGTCTCGATGGGCACCGCGGCCAGTCGCTGGTGGCGAAAGCGCTCGCGCACCACGATGAGGTCGGGCTGCGAGAGCGCGCGGTCGACGTCGCCGACGGCGCCGCGCACGGTCACGCCGATGTTGTCCGGCCACGCCTCGTGCACGCGCGTGGAGGCGGTACGCGCGGCCTCCGCCCCGATGAGCGACGGCAACACCTCGTAGTCGACGGTGACCAGCGCCAGCGCGTCCGCGAGCACGTACGGCGTCTCGGCGATCACCGCGGCCACCGGCTCACCGACGTAGCGGGCACGGTCGCGCACGAGAATGGGCGTGACGAACGGCCGCGGCTCGTGGACGCCGCTCGAGGCCGCCGTCAGCGCGCGCGCGGTCTCCGGCAGGTCGGCCGCCGTCCACACGGCCAGCACGCCCGGCAGCGCGCGGGCGGCGGCGGCGTCGACGCCGCGGATGCGCGCGTGCGCATGCACGCTGCGCACGACGCCGAGAGCGAGGCACTGCTGCGGCTGGATGTCGTCGACGTAACGCCCGGCCCCGGTCACGAGGCGGCGCGCGTCCCGGTTGCGCGGCGAGGCACCGATCATGGCCGGTAGTGTATACCGCGGGGACCCCGGCCTTTGCGGGCCGGTGCGCCGCGTTTATACTCCGGTACCCCCGATGGCTGGACCACGACGCGCAGCGTTGCGAATCCCGGGCATGGCAGGGCTCCTGCTGGCAGTCCTGTGCGCGCCGCTCGACGCGCGTGCCGCGGAGGGCCAGCTGACCTGGGCAATCCATGTGACCATCGCGCCCACGTGGTTCGATCCCGCCGAGACGCCCGGCATCGTGACGCCATTCATGATCCTCTACGCGCTCCACGACGCACTGGTGAAGCCGATGCCGGGCCAGCCGATGGCGCCGAGCCTCGCGGAGTCGTGGACGGTGTCGAAGGACGGGCTCGTCTACGAGTTCGTGCTGCGCAAGAACGTGCGCTTCCACAACGGCGATCCGCTCTCCGGCGAGGACGTGAAGTTCTCGTTCGAGCGCTATCGCGGCGCCGCCGCTGCCGCGCTCAAGAGCAAGGTGGCGCGGGTCGAGGTGGTGGACCCGCTGCGCGTACGGTTCGTGCTCAAGCAGCCGTGGCCGGATTTCATGACGTTCTATGCCACACCGGCCACGGGCGCGGCCTGGATCGTGCCCAGGAAGTACGTCGAGAAGGTCGGCGAGGACGGCTTCAAGAAGGCGCCCGTGGGCGCCGGCCCCTACCGCTTCGTGTCGTTCACGCCCGGCGTCGAGCTCGTGGTGGAAGCGTTCGACGGCTACTGGCGCAAGCCGCCGCGCGTGAAGACGCTCGCCTTCCGCGTCATCCAGGACGAGTCGACGCGGCTGGCGGCGCTCAAGCGCGGCGAAGTCGACGTGGCCTACAGCATCACCGGCCCGCTCGCGGAGGAGCTCAAGCGCACGCCGGGACTCGGCCTCAAGCCGACGTCGTTTCCGTTCACCGTCTGGCTCGTCTTCACCGAGCAGTGGGACCCGAAGTCGCCGTGGCACGATCGGCGGGTGCGGCTGGCCGCGAACCTCGCCATGGACCGCGACGCGCTCAACCAGGCGCTGTACCTCGGCCTCGCCACGCCGGCCCACAGCTTCATCCCGCGCGGCCTCGACTACTTCTGGGCGCCGCCACCGTACCCGCACGATCCGACGCGCGCGCGACAGCTGCTCGCCGAGGCCGGCTACCCGAACGGCTTCACCGCCGGCGAGCTCTCCGGCGACACCGTGTACGGCGCCTCGATCGGAGAGCCGGTGGTCAACGACCTCCAGGCGGTCGGCATCCGGCTGAAGCTGCGCCCGATGGAGCGCGCGGCGTTCTTCCAGGAGTTCGGCGACAAGAAGCTGCGCTGGGTCGTGGCCACCGGCAGCGGCGCGCCGGGCAACGCGGCCACGCGGCTCGAAGCCTACGCGGTGACCGGTGGGCGCTACGTGTACGGCGGCTACCCCGACGTCGATGGCCTCTTCGCCGAGCAGGCGGTGGAGACGAATCCCCGCGCGCGGCGGCAGCTTCTCGAGCGGCTACAGCGGCTGATCCACGAGCGCGTCGTGTTCGGGCCCGTCATCGAGCCGGCGCTGCTCAACGGGGTGGGCCCGCGCGCCGCGCAGGACGGCGGCCTCGGCGCCATCGCGAACCATCCATACTCCGCGCCGTACGAAGAAATCACGCTGAAGGGACGGTAGCCACGGCATGACCCGACTCGCGGTCGCCCTCATCGCGCTCACGTGGGCGGCCGTCGCCGCCGCCGCCACGCCGGCCGGCCAGCTGACCTGGGCGCTGCACGTCACCATCGCCTCGCGCTTTCTCGATCCCGCGGAGAACGACGGCCTGATCACGCCGTACATGATCCAGTACGCGCTCCACGACGCGCTCGTGAAGCCGATGCCGGGCGGCATCAACACGCCGAGCCTCGCGGAGTCGTGGACGGTGAGCAAGGACGGTCTTGCGTACGACTTCAAGCTGCGCCAGGGCATCACCTTCCACAACGGCGCGCCGATCACGCCGGAGGACGTGCGGTTCTCGTTCGAGCGCTATCGCGGCTCGGGCGCCAAGATCCTCCACGAGCGTGTCGCGCGCGTGGAGAGCGTCGACGCGCGACAGGTGCGGTTCCGCCTCAAGGAGCCGTGGCCGGACTTCATGACCTTCTACGGCACCACCGCCACCGGCGCCGGGTGGATCGTGCCCAAGAAGTACGTCGAGCAGGTCGGCGAGGACGGGTTCAAGAAGGCGCCCATCGGCGCCGGCCCCTACAAGTTCGTATCGTCCTCGGCGGGCGTCGACGTGGTCCTGGAAGCCTACGAGAAGTACTGGCGCAAGGTGCCACCCATCAAGCGCTTCGTCTACCGCACCATCCCCGAGGAGACGTCGCGGGCGGCCGCGCTGAAGAACGGCGATGCCGACATCGCGTACCTGCTCACGGGGCCGGTCGCCGACGAGGTGAAGCGCACGCCCGGCCTGCGACTCGTGGCGCCCCTGCTGGACGGCGTGTTCTGGCTCGACTTCCCGGATCAGTGGGATCCGAAATCCCCGTGGCACGACCGGCGCATCCGCCAGGCAGCGAGCGTCGCCGTCGACCGCAACGCCGTGAACCAGGCGGAGACGCTCGGCTTCTCCAAGCCGGTGGGCAACCTGATCCCACCCCACTTCGAGTTCGCCAAGGCCATGCCGCCCGCGCCGTACGATCCGGCGAAAGCCAAGGCGCTGCTGGCCGAGGCCGGCTATGCGAACGGCTTCGACGCCGGTGACTTCTATCCGTTCCCGCCCTACTTCTCCATGGGTGAGGCCGTGGCCGGGTATCTGCAGGCCGTCGGCATCCGCACACGCATCAAGACGATGGAGCGCGCCGCGTTCCAGACGGCCTGGCGCGAAAAGAAGCTGCACGGTGTGGTGCTCGGCATCATCGGCTCCGCGGGCAACGCGGCCACGCGGCTCGAGCCGTACGTGACGAAGACGGGCGTGTACGCCAATGGCGTGCTGCCGGAAGTGGAGCAGCTCTGGGAGCGCCAGGCGCGCGAGACCGACCGCAAGAAGCGCGAGGCGCTGCTGCACCGCATCCAGGACGTGCTCGCCGAGCAGGTGATCCACGCGCCGATCTACGAGCTGGGATTCATCTGGGGCGTCGGGCCTCGCGTGGAGCAGGCCGGGGCGGGGCTCATCCCCGGGTTCGCCTACTCGGCGCCGGTGGAGGACCTTGCGCTGAAGCGAGGAACACCATGAAGCGATTCGTGCTGCGGCGGCTCGGGTACGCCCTGGTGTCGCTGGCCCTGCTGTCGGTGACGATCTTCGTCTTCGTACGTCTCACCGGCGATCCCGCGCTGCTGCTCGTGGAGCCGGGCGCGAGCAAGGCGGACGTCGACGCCGTGCGGGAGCGGTTCGGGCTCGATCGTCCGCTCGTCGTGCAGTACGTGCGGTTCGTCGGCGGCCTGGTGCACGGTGACTTCGGCCAGTCGTTCTACTACCGCACGCCGGTGCTCGAGCTCTACCTCTCGCGGCTGCCGAACTCGCTCCTGCTGGCGGCGGTCGCGATGTCGTTCTCGCTGCTCATCGGCATTCCGACGGGAGTGCTGGCCGCCGTCCGTGTCAACAGCTGGCTCGATCGCGCCGGCCGCATCTTCGCGCTGCTCGGGCTGTCGCTGCCGTCGTTCTGGATCGGCCTCGTCCTGATCCTCTTCTTCTCGGTGTACCTCGGCTGGCTGCCGTCGTCCGGCTCCGGCTCGGTGCTGCACGTGCTGATGCCCGCCTTCGCGCTCGGCTGGTACTTCGCCGCGTCTCACATGCGGCTCACGCGCTCCTCCATGCTCGACGTCCTCGGCGCGGAGTACGTCAAGCTCGCGCGACTGAAGGGCCTGCCCGAGCGGCGGGTCATCGCCAAGCACGCGCTGAAGAACGCGCTCATCCCGGTGCTCACGCTGGCCGGCATCAATCTCGTCATCATGATCAACGTCGCGGTCGTGGTGGAGACGGTGTTCGCCTGGCCGGGCATCGGGCGGCTGCTCTACGAGGGCATCACGTTCCGCGACTTCCCCATCGTGCAGGCCACCGTGCTCCTCGGCGGCAGCATGATCGTCTTCGTCAACCTGCTGGTCGACGTGCTCTACGGCATGATCGACCCGAGGATCCGGTATGAACGCTAGCACCGCCGTCGTCGTCGCCGAGGTGCCGCGCCCGTCCGCCCGGCGCCTCTCGAGCTTTCCCGCCGTGCCGGTCGCCATCCTCGTCTTCATGGTGCTGCTGGCGCTCGGCGCCGACGTGCTGGCCCCGCACAATCCGGAGGTCGGCTCGCTCGGCATGCGCTTCCGGCCGCCGGCATGGCAGGCGGGCGGCAGCACGACGTACCTGCTGGGCACCGATCACCTCGGCCGGGACGTGCTCTCCCGCCTGCTCTTCGGCGCGCGCGTGTCGCTGGTGGTGGGCTTCACGGCGGTGATCGTGGCCGGCATCCTGGGGGTGACTCTCGGCATCGTGGCCGGCTATCTCGGGGGCTGGGTCGACGAGGTGATCATGCGGCTCACCGACACCTGGCTGGCCCTGCCCGCCCTGACCTTCGCCATCTTCCTGGCGGCCGTGATGGGCCCGAGCGAGATGAACATCGTCATCGTCCTCGCCGCCGTCTACTGGACCCGCTACGCGCGCGTCATCCGCGGCGAGGTGCTGTCGCTCAAGGAGCGTGAGTTCGTGCGGCTGGCCGTGATCGCCGGCTGCTCGCGGCTGACGATCATGCGCCGCCACATCCTGCCCAACGTCATGAACTCCGCCGTCGTGCTGGCCACGCTCATGCTCGGCGTCGTCATCGTGACCGAGGCGGCGCTGTCCTTCCTGGGTGTCGGTGTCCCGCCGCCGAAGCCCGCCTGGGGCCTCATGCTCGCCGACGGCAAGCGCGGCCTCATGGCCGGCTACTGGTGGCTCACGGTCCTGCCGGGGCTCTGCATCATGTTCCTGGTGCTCGCGGCGAACCTGCTCGGCGACTGGCTCCGGGTGAAGCTCGACCCGCAGCTGCGGCAGCTCTGAGCCGACCGTGGCCGAGCCGCTCCTCGAGCTGCGGGGGCTGTCGACGCACTACGTGAGCGCGGGCGGCGCGCGCGTCACGCGCGCCGTCGACGACGTCTCGCTGACGCTCGAGCGCGGCCGCACGCTCGGCATCGTCGGCGAGTCGGGCTCCGGCAAGTCGACGCTCGCGCTGTCGATCATGCGCCTGCTGCCACCGGCCGCGCGCGCCGTCGGCGGCGAGATCCGGTTCGAGGGCGAGGATCTGCTGAGAAAGTCGGCGGTGGAGATGCGGAGGATCCGGGGCAAGCGGATCGCCATGATCCTGCAGGACCCGATGGCGTCGCTGAACCCGCTCTTCACGATCGGCGACCAGGTCGCCGAGTCGCTGCGCGTGCACGAGGGCGCCTCGCGGCCGACGGCGTGGACGCGGGCCCGCGGGCTGCTGGAGGCGGTGCGGATCTCGGCACCCGCCGCGCGCATGACCGAGTTTCCGCACCAGATGTCGGGCGGCATGCGCCAGCGCATCGTGGGCGCCATCGCCGTCGCGTGCGAGCCGCGCCTGCTCATCGCCGACGAGCCGACCACGAGCCTGGACCTCACCATCCAGGCGCAGTACCTGAGCCTCCTGCGCGATCTCCAGCGTCAGCACGACCTGGCCATGATCTTCATCACCCACAACCTCGGCATCGTGGCCAAGATGTGCGACGCCGTGGCCGTGATGTACGCCGGGCGCGTGGTCGAGGCCGGGCCCATCCGACAGATCTTCAACAAGCCGGCGCACCCCTACACGCGCGCGCTGCTCGAGTCGGTGCCGCGCCTCACCGACGACACGCACGCGCGGCTGCCCGCCATCGAGGGCCAGCCGCCCGATCCCTCCGCGCCGCCCGCCGGCTGCGCGTTTCATCCGCGCTGCCCGGTGGTGCTGGAGCGATGTCGCGAGCAGGCGCCGCCGTCGGTGACGGTGGCCGCCGGGCAGACCGCGCGCTGCTGGCTGCACATGCCATGAGCGACGTGCTGCTGCGCGCGCGCGATCTTCGCAAGCACTTCCCCGTGCGCCGCGGCCTGCTGAGCCGGGCAAGCGCGCTGGTGGTGCGGGCGGTGGACGGCGTGTCGTTCGACATCCTGCCCGGGCAGACGCTGGGCGTCGTGGGCGAGTCGGGCTGCGGCAAGACCACGACGGCCAAGCTCGTGCTGTGCCTCGAGACCCCGACGGACGGCTCCGTGGAATTCGAGGGCCGGCCGCTCGGCGACCTCGACGCCGCCGGCATTCGCGGCTACCGCCGCGCCGTGCAGGCGGTGTTCCAGGACCCCTACGCCTCGCTGAACCCCCGCATGCGGGTGGGCGCCATCATCGCCGAGCCGCTGGTGACGCACGAGGCGCTCGATCGCGGCACCGTCGACAAGCGCGTGAAGGAGCTGCTCGACTTCGTCGGCCTGCCCGCGCGGGCGGCCACGCTGTTCCCCCACGAGTTCTCGGGCGGGCAGCGCCAGCGCATCGCCATCGCGCGCGCGCTGTCGCTGTCGCCCAAGCTCATCGTCCTCGACGAGCCCGTCTCCGCCCTCGACGTGTCCATCCGCGCGCAGATCCTCAATCTCTTGACCGATCTGCAGCAGCAGCTCGGCGTGTCGTATCTGTTCATCGCGCACGATCTGGCGGCGGTCGCGCACATGAGCCACACGATCGCCGTGATGTACCTGGGCAAGATCGTCGAGATCGGCCCCGCCGCCGCCGTCGCCAAGTCGCCGCAGCACCCCTACACGCAGGCGCTCTTCGCGGCCGCGCTCCCCTCGCATCCCGACGAGGCGCGCGAGGACATCGTGCTGCCGGGCGAGGTGCCGAGCCCGCTGGCGCCGCCATCCGGCTGCCACTTCCACCCGCGCTGCGCGCGCGCACTGCCGCGATGCACCACCCAGGCGCCCGCGCTCCGTCCGCACGGCGACCGCCGCGTCGCCTGCCATCTGTACGATCCGGCCTGACACCGGCGCGTGCCGCGGGCGGCCGCGCCGCGATCGCCCTGATCAGCGGCGCGACGGCGTCGACGTCGTTCCGGCCGTGAGCAGCTCGTGCACGGTGCGCGTGACCGCCACACCGTCGTCGAAGTCCGGTCGCGGCGCCGTGCCGGTGGCGATGCCGTGGACGAACGCCTCCCACTCCGCGCGATAGGCGCTCAGACGGCCGCGTGAGGTGGCGAAGTACGCCAGCGTGCCGGCGACGTCGACGAGCTGACGTGCGTAGCCGGCCGCGCGCGCCATGCGGTCGCGCGCGAATGCCTTCCGATACAGCAGCAGCCCGGTCGGACGCGTGAGATTGATCATCGCCTTGCCGCCGTCGCCGACGACGAGGCAGGTGAAGTCGGGAAGGAGCTGGTCGCCGCAGACGCCGGACGCGAGGACGCCGTTGGCCATCTCGAACGTGAGCGCCGCGAAGTCGTGCGCGTGGGTCTCCGAGCGCGCCGTCGCGCGGCCGCTTGCGACGTCGCAGTCGAAGAGGAAGCGAAGGACGTCGAGGACGTGCACGGCCTTGTCGTGAAAGACCCCGCCGCCGCGCCGCGGATCGAGCTCGTACCCGGTGACGGAGTCACGCTGCGCAGCCATCGACGTGAGCGTGAAGAACGCGGCCGCGGGTCGGCCGAGGTCTCCACGCACGATCGCGTCCCTCAGTCTGCGGACGAGCGGATGAAACCTGAAGTTCAGCCCGACCATGGCCACCCGACCGCTGGTGCGGGCGAGCGCGGCCAGGGCTTCCGCCTCCGACAGCGACACTGCCAGTGGCTTCTCGACCAGCACGTGTTTGCCGGCGGCCAGCGCCCCATGCGCGATCGCGGCATGCTGGTCCGCAGGGGTGGCGACGAGGACGGCGTCGAGCGCGGGGTCGGACACCAGGTCCTGCCAGGCATGGTGGAGACGCTCGATACCGAACCGGCCCCGCACGTGCTGCAGACGCGCGGCGCTCGTGTCGCAGGCCGAATGCACCCTGATGCCACGCACCGCGCGCAAGGCCGGCAGGTGAACGTGCTCGGTCACCCAGCCGCATCCCACGATCCCGAGCGCGAGCATCCCGCGCTGCATCGTCACTTGAGCTGCCGGACGATGCCGCGGGGAACGTGGCCGAGAGACGAGCACAGGTAGAGCACGGCCTCGGTCGCTCTCCACGGGTACCGCGACAGCGCTCGGCCGGCATGGAGCCGGGCCTGGTCGAGCCGTCCGGCCTTCACGTACTCGCGCGCGGCCATGGCGTCGATGTACGCGGCGAGCCTGGCCTGCATGCGCCGCAGGTCGGCCGGCGTCGCCTTCAGATGCGCTTCGGCCTGGGCCAGCGCGAACTGCGCCGTGGCGCGGCTCTGCGCGAGGCGTCTGGGCACGTCGGCCTGGAAGTTGGCGTCGTGCTGGCGGTGGAACACGAGTGTCCGGGGAACATAGGCGAACGCACAACGCGGAGCCAGGCTGAGGTAGAAGTGCCAGTCCTCGACCTGCGTGTCCGTCTCGTCGAACGCCACGCCGTCGGCCACGAGGTCATGGCGGAAGCAGACGGTCGACGGCGTGCCGACGACGTTGCCGCGCACGAGATAGCGCAACACCGCGCCCGACGGCGCGGGCGAGAGATAGCCGTAGCCGCGGGATCGGCGTCGGCCGTCGGCATCGATCAACCCGAACCGCGTGTACACGAGGCCGACGCTCGGCTGTCGATCGAAGACCGCGTGCTGACGGGCGAGCTTGTCCGGGACCCACACGTCATCGGCGTCCAGAAACGCAATGTACCGGCCGCGCGCGGAACGGATGCCCGTATTCCGCGTGCTGCCCAGGCCCCGGTGCGACCCTGCGATCACTCTCACACGCCGATCGCGACACGCGCGCGCGATCTCGACGCTGTCGTCCGACGAGCCGTCGTCGACGACGATGAGCTCCAGATCGCCGTCGCGCTGCGCAAGCACGCTCGACATCGCCGCCGGCAGGTACCGGCCATAGTTGTACGACGGGATGATCACCGAGGTTCGCGGCGTCAACCGATGAGCTCCTCGCTCCGGTCCGTCCCCGGGAAGCCGGGCCGGGCGTCGAGGCCGGCGAGCCGACACACCGTGGGCGCGATGTCGAGCGGCGTGACGCCCTCGATGCGCCGATTCCCCGCTCTGGCCCGGAGGTCGGACACCGAGAGCAGCCCGTGCATCACGTGCTCTCCCGGCCGCACATCGAGGGGCTCGCCCGTGATCGTGCCGAGCGACGGCGAATGCAGGCTTGGAAACGGCCGCGACTTGCGCCACCAGACCATCAGGTCCGGTGCCGCACCGAATGCCCGGGGATCACAGCCGGGCGGCGGCCGGAAGACGCGCTCCACGGCCGGCTCGCCGGTCGTCCCGTGGCGGAGCGCGAGCAGCTCGGAGACGAGCGAGTCCAGATAGCCTTCATACGCGGTGCCGGGCGCCACGAGCCCGCGCGCCTCGCGTCCAGCCAGGTTCACGCGAAGCGCGGAGAAGCCGTCCGAGAAGGGCAGCGCAAACCCGGGCAGGCGCGACCACAGTCCCGGACTCTGGTCGCGCTTCAAGATCAGCCAGCTGCGAAGATCCTGTGGCAGCGCGCGTTCCACGCGGCGACGCCAGCCCTGCGGGATGCGGCCGACCGACCGGCGCCAGATCCGTCCGACGAGGCCCTCGACACGCTCGCCGTCGGTGGGGAGCGGACGATCCGGCTGGCCGCGGCGCGCGTGGAACCGTCGCAGGAATTCCGGAAACAGATGGTCAGCATGGTAATTGGGCCCGATGCCGTGCGAGAAGAAGACGACGACGGTCGTGTCGCGAGGGCACACGTCCAGCAGCGCGCCGAGCCCGTGGTCGAGCGCGACGTAGACGTCGCGAAGCGGATGGCCCACGGTGGCGAGCTGCTGCTCGCTGTGCAGCGGGTGGGACGCGTCCTCGAGATGCCAGGCGAGATGGCCCGCGCAGTGCGCCTCGCAGAAGGCGGCATAGAAGAAGTCCCACGGCTCGCGGGTCAGGAGCTCGCGCAGGATCGCGGTACGCCGTCTGATCCCTTCGACGAGCCCCGATCGCAGCGCCGCCAGCGAGGCGTCCGAGGTGGAGTAGTCGCCGCACGAGGGCAATGGATGTGCGCCCGATCGCTTCGTCACATCGCGCAAGCCGTGCCGGGGCACCGACGCGCGCCGGGTGGTCCAGTCGTGCTGACCCCAGCCCCAGTGCTGCCAGCCGCCGAGCTCGGGCTGCGGCACGGAAAACGGCACGTCGGCCAGCACGATGCGGCGGCCGGCGTCGGCGAGACGGCGCCAGTAGAAGTCCCCCCGCAGGTCAGCGGGCTTCCCGATCCGCATGCGATAGGAGTCCTTGAGGAAGCGCGCGAAGTAGTAGAAGTCGTGCTCGTACGGCGGCAGACCCGTGTTGATGCTCGACCACACGGTGCCGCTGGAATATTCGGGCGGATGCGCGAACTCGCTCCACGCGCTGCGCTCGAGGTGCGCGCGGAACGCGGGCAGGTAGCCCGCCTCGGCCCACGAGCGGACCAGGCGGACGTCGAGGGCATCGAATCCGAGGACGACGACCGTACGTTGACTCATCGTGATCGGGCGCGCAACGATGATGGCACGGATTGGCGGTCGTGCTAACGTTGTTCGCGGCTCGAGCCTATGAGCGTGGGGCCGGCAGCGCACGCATCGTCCGTGACCGCCGTGGTCTGCACGCGCGACCGCGGACCCGCCGTCATTCGAACGCTGCAGAGCATCCTGCTGAACACGTATCCCGCCTTCGACGTCGTGGTCGTCGACCAGAGCGACGACGAGCGCACGAGGGAGGCGCTGTCGCCGTTTCGCGCGCGTGGCGACGTGCGGTATGTGCGCACCGCGAGTCGGGGTCTGGCCGCCGGGCGGAACCTCGGGATCCGCGCGGCGCCCGACAGCACGTACATCGCCATGACGGACGATGACTGCGAGGTGCCCGACGACTGGCTCGACGCGATGGTGCGCGCGTTCGAGGTCGACGCGCACATCGGCGTCGTGTTCGGCAACGTCGTGGCGGCGCCCCACGATCGCGGCGCCGGGTTCGTGCCCGCCTATGAGCGCCGCGAGGCGTTCCTGGCGCGGCGCATCCATGCCAAGCACGAGGTCGAGGGTGTCGGCGGGTGCATGGCGCTACGACGCGACGTGTGGTCGACGCTGAACGGCTTCGATGAAATGCTCGGGCTCGGGGCGCCGTTTCCCGCGGGCGAAGAGGGCGACCTCGCGATCCGTGCCCTCTTGATGGGCTATGCCGTGTACGAGACACCGGCCGTTCACGTGGTCCATCACGGCTTCTACAGCTCCCACGCCGGGCGATCCGTCGTCTACCGCAACTGGTTCGGCACGGGCGCGATGCTCGTCAAGCACCTCCGCTGCGGTCACTGGTCCGTCGCCCCGACGCTCGCCCGGATGGCGTGGCGATGGACGTTCGGGCGCTCGCGCTCGGCGGCCTCGCTCGGCCGGCACTCCTACAAGTTGCTGCGGCTCCGCGCCTTCATGGCGGGGATGCGCGCGGGGCTGGGCGCGCCGCTGAACAGGTCGACGGCACAGTTCCAGCAAGCCGCGCGCTCTTGACGTCCGTTCGCGCGGCCCCTAGTGTTCCGCCATGATCCCTTCTCGACATCGCGTCGTGCTCGTGTTCACGCTCAGCGCGCTGCTCGCACTCGCGTTCGCGCCGCCGTCGCAGGCCGCCGAGGGCGAGATGCGGTGGGGTCTCCACGTGACCCTCGCCGCCAAGTGGCTCGACCCCGCCGAGACCGAGGCGTTCAACACGCCGTACATGGTCCTCTACGCGGTGCACGACGCGCTCGTGAAGCCGATGCCGGCCGGCATGACGACGCCGAGCCTGGCCGAGTCGTGGAGCGAGTCGAAGGACCACCTGAGCTACTCGTTCGTGCTGCGCAAGAACGCGCGCTTCCACGACGGCTCGCCGGTGACGGCGGAGGACGTGAAGTTCTCGTTCGACCGCTACAAGGGCGCCAGCGCCACGCTGCTGAAGGAGAAGGTGAAGGAGGTCGTCGCGCTCGATCAGGGCCGCGTGCGCTTCGTGCTGCGCGAGCCATGGCCGGATTTCATGCTGTTCTATGGCACCACCGCTTCCGGCGCCGGCTGGATCGTGCCGAAGAAATACGTCGAGCGCGTCGGGGAGGACGGCTTCAAGAAGGCCCCGATCGGCGCCGGCCCGTACAAGGTCGCGTCGTTCACGCCCGGCGTGGAGCTGGTGCTGGAGGCCTTCGACGGCTACTGGCGCAAGCCGCCCGCCGTGAAGCGGCTGGTGATGCGCTCGATGACCGAGGAGACGACGCGCGCGGCCGCGCTGAAGCGCGGCGAGGTCGACATCGCGTACCTGCTGTCGGGGCCGGTGGCCGAAGAGATCCGCGCCACGCCCGGGTTCCAGCTGAAGGCGCCC
>Ga0070741_10014549_pt1 | contig 13581 bp, 8 predicted proteins | sample Coa_R1_4_FD_66440 | JGI IMG/M metagenome (GOLD analysis project Ga0070741, IMG submission 66440) | Surface soil microbial communities from Centralia Pennsylvania, which are recovering from an underground coalmine fire - Coalmine... | ecosystem: Environmental > Terrestrial > Soil > Unclassified ... | reverse complement strand
GGGCCCGCAAGGCGTTTGAAGAGCTGACAGAGGCAGCGGACAGAGAGCGCTGGCTCAAGGTGCCCTATACCGGCTGCGACGGCCTTCCCAAATCGGGACAAAAGTGGGTGCGGGATAACTTGCTCGCCGCCACTGTCATCGTACCGGCCAATACAGGTCTGGCCATCGAGATGCTGGTGCAGGCATTCCAAAAGGGAGTGCAACCACCCGAACTGACACTCACCGACGCCACGTCTTACCCGCCTGTGGAAATGCTGGCCCTGCAAACGAAGAAAAGTAATTTGGGTTGAATGCGCTTTAACCTCAGCTGATGACCTCGTTTGATAATGATGCGCTCTACGTTACCCATCACGGAAATTCGCTGACCCTTTCGATCTAACAAGGGCTCGATCTGTTGATCGCGTCAAGTCGCCAGTCACTTCACTTGCAAGCTTTGCAACATCTTCTGATAGGTGGAATTCAACTGGCTGAATTCTTTCTGGGGGGCAATGAACACCATGTACAGCAATCCGCCTTGTTGGCGCGGTACAGTGACGAGCCAGTCACGTTCGGGAAGTGGCTGGCCGTTTTGCTGCAAAGGGGAGCTGCCGGTGAGGTTTACAGATTTTCCTTGTACCCCATTGACCTTGATGTTTTGCGGATTTCCTGACGCCTGCAATCCGGGATTCGATTGTTGCAGGCTCTGGACCAGGTCCTGAGTTGCCTGGTCCAGTGAACCGGCATTCGAGTCTTGTGCCCCCCCAATGACTACGCCGTAAGCAACTTGTCCTTGCGAAACTGCCGCTTGGGGAGCGATGGTGACGTTCGAACTCTGATCTCCGGATGCCTGCCAGTTATCAGGATAAGAAATGTTGAAGGCGCTGTGCTGAAACTGCGTGAACTTGCCGCTCGGTTTGACCTGCTTTAACGAGATGTTTGAGATGCCGCTGCCCCCAGGGCCGCCGTTCCCACTGCTATTTGGATTTGAAGAACCGGCGGGCAGATTAGGAGGTCTGGCCCCACTCTTGGCATTCTGCTGCGCCCAGATGCCTTGCTTGGCGCCGTCAGCGATCTGCTGGGCGGTATAGGTCTTAATCTGACTTGCGGCTTGTTTAACACTGGCAAATTGTGGGCTGTCGTTTACATAGTTTTTCGGGGGCCAATTGGCAATTTCCTTAGTTACCGCCGCCACGCGGTTGCCAGGGTTAGGATGATCGCTCAGAAACTGTGGGCCATTACCTCCACCTTGCTGCTCAAGTTTTTGAAAGAAGTCAGCCATAGCCTTGGGGTTGTAGCCGGATTTATATGCAATAATCGCGCCGCCAGCATCAGCCTGAGCTTCGTCTGCTCGAGAGTACTTGAGAGATATAGCGCCTGCGCCCAACTGAACGCCAAGACGCGCAAGATTACCCGCTGTAGTTCCAGGAAGAATCGCCCCCAGCAAACCTGCAAGGCCCTGGGTCAGTGACTGTTTGGAAGCTTGCTTGGCAGAGTGCTGCATATAAACATGGGTCATCTCGTGCGCTATTACACCTGCTAATTCGGCTTCGTTATCAGCGGCAGTGATTGTGCCGACATTAACAAAGATAGGGCCGCCGGGTATGGCAAAAGCATTGATATCGCTCTCAGGAATAACGTGGAATTGATAGGGCCAGGAATGATCGGCGGGAATTGCAGCCATGAGCTTCTTCCCCAATTGTTGAACATATTGAGTCGCCGGACTGGAATCGGGCAGTACAGGCATTTGCTGATAGACCTGTGCCATGGCCTGCTGCCCCACCTGGATCTGCTGTTCCTTGGTTACGCCTGCAGCAGAGCCTGGATCAGGCAACTCGGGAGTCGAACCCACAGCCAACAGCCAGCCTGGTTGCGTCGTGATAAGTAAGGTGAGCAGTACTGCCAACACGCGAGTGGTTAATGCACGTTGTTTCATGTTTTTTTCACTTTCCCAAAAGGAGCAGAACTCAAGGCACACCCGTGCCTCTTTGTAAGATGCAGTGGGGAATTACTTCAGATGTCTCCACTTAGGTTTTCCGATTTCCTCTCGGCCCGCAGGGGAGACGGAAAACCCGAAAACGGCCCATGGAAGCCGCGGGTTGTTTCCTCTTCATCCGCTTTCAAAATTTTGGTAAACGGTGAGCATGTGGATAAAATCGTATCAACATGGCGAAAGCCCTCAAGAGACTTGCGCGTAAAAATAGTTTTTTATATGTGCTGTACAACATTCCCCGGCTGTTAAAGGGATACTATCCTATATTCCTCGACTATCCCTTTGTGCCCGCTCCGCGTTACGGATATGGGAAACCACCGCATCAAAAACTTTATCAGCTTTTTTCCACCACCAGGTCTCAGTTCATAGGCACCTTGAAAGAATTTCGCAGCCTGGATTCTTATCTTTTGCAAATACCGCTGCAACAATCCAAAACATCAACCGATCCATGCTGGATCAATAAATGGCTCGACGGACTCGACACGCTGGCATTGTACGCCTTTGTGGCATTGAAGAAACCTGCGCAATATCTGGAGATAGGCTCCGGATATTCCACCAAGGTCGTCCGCCGCGCGATTCAAGATCACAACCTGCCCACCAGAATTGCTTCCATTGATCCATCTCCGCGCGCTGAAATCGACAAGTTGTGCGATGAGGTCATCAGAAAACAGCTTCAGGACGTCGATCTCAAGCTGTTGGACCGCCTTCGTCCGGGCGACATCCTGTTTCTCGATGGTTCGCATCGCTGCTTCATGAATTCAGATGTCAGCGTATTCTTTCTGGATATCCTGCCGAATTTGGCTCCGGGAATCCTGGTTCATATCCACGACATCGATCTGCCCTACGATTACCTGCCCGAGAGAGCGGAGTGGTACTACTCGGAACAATATCTGCTGGCAACCGCGCTGCTCGCCGGACATCGGAATTTCAAAGTGGTATTGCCCAATGCGTTCATCAGCAGGGAGGCTGACTGCATACAACCCTTGCAATCGCTGTGGTCCGATCCAAGGCTCACCGGGGTGCCTCCAAAGGGCGTCTCCTTCTGGTTAGAAACTATCTGACGCGCTCATCGCTTCCTATTTCTGACATTGCAGGGGAATTTACATCGAATTTACATCCTGGTGACAATCTCATAATTCCTCATGCGCGATGATTCTATTGAGTCAGTCCGTTCCATTCCTTTAACGATAACTGCCATGGCTTCAACTATGTTAGCTTCGTTGGCTTCAAAAAAAACTACGTTAGCTTCGAGAACCCTCGATATTGAAGTCGCCCTGGAGCAAGCGCAACGCGATCCTTATTATGCAATTTCCAGAGGACTTCCCAGGGAGAGCAACATGAATACCAGCAGGATTTTGCTGGCAGGAGTTGTAGCCGGCATTCTTTATTTTCTCGGAGATGGGCTGATCCACGGAGTTCTGTTGAAACAGCAGTGGGTTGTCATCCTCTCAGCCATCAACATCGATCCTGAAGCGGCCATGAAGAGCCCCGCCATTTTTGCCGTATACGATCTGGCGAAGGGACTGGCGGTAATGTGGGCCTATGCCGCCATTCGTCCGCGCTTCGGAGCAGGGCCGAGGTCGGCATTCCTTGCCGGTCTTGCAATATGGTTTCTCACGGTTCCCGTGCCGCTGCTTGGCCTGCTTCCCATGAGATTTTTCAGTCCGGATTTCGTCGCACAATGGGCCGCCTATGACATTGTTCCTATGCTCCTGGGCGCGCTGGCGGGTGGCTGGTTTTATCGCGAATCATAAGCAACGATGCAATCCTTGGAGATTATATGCCCATAGTACAGACGCAAGAAGAAGCGAGCACAGAGCAAAAGAGCGGTTTTTCCCAGCCTTCGGACCAATCCTGCCCTGAACCGTTGCTTCCGAAGTACAATTACCGGATGGAGCGAGTGTTGGTGGTCGAAGACGATCGCGCCGTCCAGAGGGCATTAAAGCGGCTGTTTGAGGCCAAAGGATACGCCGTCGACATCGCGGGAAGCGGCACGGCTGCGCTTGAGACGTTCCAAAACGCTCCACCGTCTGCGGTTGTTCTTGACCTGAGATTGCCGGGCGCATCGGGTAAAGAAGTCTGCCGCCAGATTAAGTCCAAGAGCCCTTCGCTCCCGGTGATCGTCCTGAGTGCCACTACCGATGTTGTAGATAAGGTTCTCTTGCTTGAGCTCGGCGCAGACGATTATGTTACCAAGCCCTTCAGCCCGCGAGAGTTGCTGGCACGGGTACAGGCGGCGATACGGCGAGCGGCGCGGAGCGGGGCTTCGTCTGACGTGTTTGTCTTCGGCAATGTTTCGGTGGATTTTACAAAAATGGAACTCCGGCGCGCTGGCCAGCCCATTGCTCTTACCGCGCAGGAATTCAAGGTCTTGAAGTTCTTTTCGCAAAACCTGGAGCGCGTGGTCACGCGGGAAGAGCTTTTGAATGAAGTGTGGGGTTACCAGAATTATCCTTCCACGCGGACTGTAGATAACCATATCCTGAAGCTCCGGCAGAAGATTGAAAAGGACCCGGCATTTCCCGTCCATTTTCGGACAGTGCACGGCACGGGATACAAATTTGTGCGATAGCGGCATGGAATTTCGGCGCCGTTGAAGGGTGATTCAGAGTGAAGGTTCGACTACGAACCAAGTTTCTCATTGCGTTACTGCTGATCTCGACAGGGTTGACGGGCACGAGCCTGATCATCGTGCGTCGAACCGTGAATTCCCAGATACGAGATCAGATTATTACCGACCTGGGAAGTTCCATCCTGAACTTTCAGAATTTTCAGTCTGAACGCGAAAGGGCGCTCAGCCACTCGGCCGAATTGCTTTCCAACCTGCCCACTCTCAAAGCGCTGATGACAACCGAGCATGCCGCGACCATCCAGGATGAATCTGAAGACTTCTGGAAACTGGGCGGCAGCGATCTATTTGTCCTGGCCGATCGCTCCGGAAAAATCGTCGCGCTTCGCAGCTCCGCCCCCGAATTCACCGCTGCCATCGCGCAAGAGTCGCTCGATCGTTCCCTGCAATCCGGCGAACCGAGGCAGCAGTGGTGGTTTGGCGCAGGCCACCTCTACCAGATTTTTCTTCAGCCCATTAATTCCGGGCCGGCCAACGCCAGCAATTCGTTGGGGGTGCTGGCTGTGGGATATGAAATTGATGACCGTCTCGCCAAAGAGATCAGCCAGATCTCTGCCAGCCAGGTTGCATTCTGGTATGGCAAATCCATCGTCGTGAGCACGCTTTCTCACGCGCAGGAAACCGAATTCGCGCTGCAACCCGGGGGAGAATTAAAACTTGATCCCCGCGATGTGCAGCTGGGAGATGAACGCTTTCTGGCGCGATCGCTCGAGTTGACTCCCAGCACCTCCGAGGGCGTCCACCTGAGTGTTCTGAAATCGTACGACCAGGCCACCCGGTTTCTCACCGGCCTGTACCGCTTCCTGATGGTGCTGGGCCTGGTGGCGATTTTTTGCGAGGGGCTGCTGGTTTTTTTCATCTCCCATCGTTTTACGCGGCCGCTCGGAAACCTGGTGGCCGGAGTTCGCGCCCTGGAAAAGGGAGACTTCGCGTATCCGCTGGAACCCCATGGGGGAGATGAAGTTGCCGAGGTGACCGCGGCTTTTGATCGAATGCGCACCAACCTGCGCAAAACCCAGCAAAAACTGCTGGATGCCGAGCGTCTGGCCACCATCGGACAGATGGCAAGTTCAATCTCCCATGACATGCGCCATCAGTTGACCGCCATTGTGGCTAATTCGGAATTTTTATCGGAGCATAAACTCGACGAGCAACAGCGCGAAGAGTTTTATCATGAGATACGCGTGGCGGTTAGCCAGATGACAGACCTGATTGAATCGCTTCTGGAATTCTCGCGAACGCGCGAATCGCTTTCGCTGATTCATGGCAACCTGGTTGAAGTGATGAAGCGTGCGATCCAGTCAGTTCGCGCCAACCCTGAGTTCCAGAGCGTGGAAATTGTGCTCGCATGTGAAGGTTCCGGCGATTGCTGGCACGACGCCAGAAAACTGGAGCGGGCATTTTATAATTTGCTGTTGAATGCCTGTCAGGCGGTTTCCCATAGTTCAGGTAAGATTGAAATTACGGTTCGTTCCAGCGAGAATTCCATGGAAGTATATATTGCCGACAATGGCCCGGGAATTGCCGAAACAATTCGCGGCCGGCTTTTCGAGCCATTTGTCAGCTTCGGCAAGGAAAATGGCACCGGTCTTGGGTTAACAATCGTTCAAAAGATCATTGAAGACCACGGAGGCACTGTCGAAATTGTAAGTACCGCCTCCGGCCACACTATGTTCAAGATTACGTTGTCGCGCGCACTCTCTCCGCGGCCTGCAGCAACCGAGGGAAGAGAAGCAACTGCGACTTCGCTGACCACTCGTTGACGCCCTGATTGCGCGGAGCGGAAGCTTGGCCAAGCCGTAGTCTTGCAAAGCGGGAAGGACCTCATAGATATTTTTTTTGGCCTCGGCGTCTGAGGTCTTCGAATTGTATACACTAACTCCGAAACAGCTTCAGGCCATAAAAATTCTTCTGTAAGATGGAGGCGCATCTTATGCCATCGAGGGGTTTGCTCGGTTTCCGTTATCGTGTTCTGTTGCTTTCGTTGTCGCTGCTGCTTTCCAGCCGTGAGAGCTTATGGTCGCAGGCCGCGGCGCCCGACACAGCCTCCCAGCAGAGCGCCTCGCTACAGGATTCTGTGATCGAACTGCAAAAGCAGGTTCGAGAACTGCAGGCTGCCGTGCAGGAAATTCATGCTGAGGCGGCGCAGTATCGCGCCGAAGTCGTGGCGCTGCAAAAAGAGCTGGAGGGCGCGCAACTCCAACTCGCTTCCAAAGCCGGACCGTCCCCAGCCCAGGCTCAAGGAGGAACTTCCGGCGATGCTGCCGGCAGTACAGAGAATACACAGAGTCCTGAACAACGGCTGGCGAAGGTGGAAGAAGAGCAACAGCTTCTGAGCGCAAAAGTTGATGACCAGTATCAAACCAAGGTGGAGAGTGCGTCCAAATATAGGCTGAAGATTTCGGGAATAGTGCTTCTTAATATGTTTGGGAACCAGGGGTCGGTTGACAACCTGGATTTTCCCACCACAGCCGCGCCGCGGGCAGCCCAGGATTCCCGTGGCAGCTTCGGCGGCTCGCTGCGACAATCTGAGATCGGGTTGGAAGTCTTTGGTCCGGAATTCGCGGGAGCAAAAACCAGCGCCGGCGTGCAATTTGATTTTTCCGGCGGATTTCCCGCCTACTCCAATGGCGTAACCGAAGGAATCATGCGTCTTCGCACAGCTACGGTGCGGCTCGATTGGCGCAATACATCCGTGGTTGCCGGGCAAGACAGCCTGTTTTTCTCGCCGTTAACGCCAACCACTTTTGCATCGCTCTCCATACCGGCGCTCGCGTATGCTGGCAATCTTTGGTCCTGGACTCCGCAACTGCGCATTGAGCATCGTACTCACATCAGCGAAGACTCCAGTTTGCTGTTTCAGGGCGGAATTCTCGATTCATTGTCCGGAGAAACCCCGGCTTCCCAATATTTTCGTCAACCGCAAGCGGGAGAGAAGTCAGGACAACCTGGCTACGCCGCCCGTGCCGCCTGGGCCCACAACGTTTTTGGACGTCCGTTCACAGTTGGCGCAGGTGGATATTATGGCCGCCAGCATTGGGGCTTTGATCGCACGGTTGACGGCTGGGCGGGCACCTCAGACCTGAGCTTGCCGCTGAACCGATGGCTCTCGCTCAGCGGCGAGTTCTATCGCGGACGCGGCATCGGAGGATTGGGTGGGGGATTGGGCCGCAGTGCGCTGTGGAAAGGGCCACTTTCCAATCCGGCGACCTCGGTGGTAGGGCTGGACTCCATGGGAGGCTGGACTCAGTTAAAATTTAAGCCAACGGAAAGCACCATAGAATTCAATGCCGCTTTTGGACAAGAAAACCCGTTCGCGAGAGAAGTGCGGGCCGTCAACGGCTTCTCAGGAGGGCAGCTTCCTTATTTTGATTCCGTGGTGCGGAACCAGAGTGCGTTTGCCAATGTCATTTTCCGGCCGCGATCAGACCTGGTATTTTCGCTGGAGTACCGGCGCTTGAATACTTTTGGTCTCGACCACAGCAGCGAGATGGCCAATCACATTGGCACGAGCATGGGGATTATCTTCTGAAGCACACGCATTGCATTCCCGTTGCGTACCTTTCCCGCTGCTGCCTTCAGGTGATGGGCTGGAAAAAATGCGCCTTGCTTTTCACTCTGCTGCTGGCGGCTTTGGGCCACTGTCAGAATGCGGCGGTCACAGGACGAATTGATCTTGTCGATAAAGCCGCCGCCAGCGTTTCCAACAAGTCGAATGTTGTCGTTTGGCTGACGCCGGTGGATGATCCTGAGAAGAGCCCCGCTCCTTTGCCTGTCAACCAGCACGCCCAGCTACTGCAAAAAGATAAAAGCTTCAAACCGCATGTGCTCGTCATTCCGGCGGGCACGGTGGTAAGTTTTCCCAATCGCGATCCCATCTTCCATAACGTGTTTTCCCTGTTTGAAGGCAAGCGCTTTGATCTCGGACTTTACGAGGCGGGCAGCGCACGAGCCGTTCGCTTCGATCGTCCTGGAGTGTCATACATCTTCTGCAACATTCATCCTCAGATGAGTGCCGTGGTGGTCGTCATGGCCACCCCTTATTATGGAACCTCCGACCGCCGCGGAGAGATAAGCATTGCAAACGTTCCACCCGGGCGCTACACCCTTCACGTTTGGCATGAGCGCTCGCTGCCAGAGATGCTGAAGAATCTGACCAGAGAAATCGTAGTTTCCGAAAACTCAGCCTCCTTTGGGACGCTTCACGTGGTCGAGGCGGCAAATCTCTATCAGGCTCACAAGAATAAGTACGGCCGTGATTACGACCCGCCGGCGCCCATCGATTCCACATATAACCACTAGAAGGAAGTCTGGATGTGTGAGGGACCAGGGGCCTATTGTGGCGGCTTCTGAAGACCTACCCCAGAATGCGCCGAACCACAACCTCCCTCGACTGTGATTCGACGCATCCTGGTTCCTGGAGACGTAAAGTTCTCGCCTTACTCTGTCCAGTTCAGTTTCTAGAGCTCTACGGCTCTTCAGTAGCAATAAGCGTACGCACTAAGGCAGAACTAAGTGTCACTGCTTAATCGCTGAATTGTAAAAAATTTGTCAAAACGCCTTGCGGCTTGTTACTGTATGCGGTCTATTGCAGTTTATCGGTCAATATCGGTTATTAACTTCTTCCTTACCGTTCGCAAGGTTATAAATAGAGGCTTGGCGAATGCTGGTTAGGCGCAGCAGCGCGGAGGATTTACCATTGGGGGCAATCATGAGTTTGGTTCTCTCGGCGGCACCGTTACGAATCGGTAGGACGGCTGTCGTTCTGGCAGGCTTTTTGATTGTGCTTGCAACACGGAACACAGCACACGCGCAAATGCCAAAAGAGCTTGGAGGATGTTGGCTGACTACCAGGGCGCTCAAAACTTCGAACGTGCAATCGCTTGCCCCTGCCGAGGCACACACTTTCCTTGGCCGAAAGCTGAAATTTTCACCGACCCTGGCCCGCTCCGGCGATGCCGTGCTGCAATCCCCACAATATTACGTAAGACAAGTGAGAGACGAAGACTTTACCGATGCGTTTTCGATTCCTCTAAAGGATATTGGCATCACCGGGAATTCTGCCGTCGAGATCGATATCTATCGCGATAAAAACCAACTGACCGAGTTTCCGGGCAATCTCGTGTTGCTTAAAGATAAACGAAACATCGTTTGGAACTGGCGGGGTGTCTTTTTCGAGGCAAAACGCTGTGCTGCAAAGTAGAGCCGTAAGGTGCTCCTAACCGGGCCTGCTTTCAGATTGTGAATTGAAATAGATTGCGGGCGGAAGATGGTAATGTTCCTGCTATATAAGTATTTGTCTCATAATGTGAGACAAACATCAAGTATGTTTCCCCGGATTTGAGCGCCGTCCTATTCTTTCACTCGAAGTGGCGCGGAACCCAAGGGTTGGTAGCCTCCCAGTAGCCATAAGCTTTCTCTCAAGCCCATGGTTTAACGTGGTTTTATCCGTCAATATCGGTTATTAACTTCCCCTTCCAGCTACAAAGTTATAAATGCATAGTGACAAATGCCGCTTTGCAATGCTGCTAAGCACCTGCCGGCAGTCGATCGATTAGCGGAACGTTCTCCAAGACTAAAAGGATGATCATTACGAAAAGTCTTGTGGGTCGGCTCATCCATATTTTGGATTTGTCGAATAGAAAATTTTTGGACGAAATCAGTAATGTCTCGTCATGCAAGTCTATGTCACATGCAGATAAAAAAACGTTCTCAGAACCAGGATTCAAAAGGATAGGATACGTTCCCGTTATGTAATCCTACGTCTCGTATAAAGAGACACAGAAATAACCCGCAACATCGAGAACAGCAGATGGCGCGGGTGCGTTAGCAAGAACAAAGCTGGATCAGCAAGATCGATACGACTTCATCAATCTCTGACGTTAGCCGCGAGGAGAAATGGATGGAAAGTCCTCAATGCTGTCGCAAGTTACTGGCGCGCGCAAAACCAGGCAGTCGCCTGGCGGCTATGTTTATTTTCCCACCTACCTTCATCTTCACCCATCCACAAGGTACAACCGGATCCCGAAGCAAAGCACTTTGGGACGCAACGAAATTTTCAGGAGTCAACAGCATGGAAACAATGCAGCGTGAGTCATGTAGACCAGAAGTTCTTGGATTCAACCCCGGTCGCTCCCTCGGAATCAAGAGGTTTCCAGGTTGCAGTCAGGGAAAAAGCACTCAAGAATATTCTATAAAAAAATATCTACCTTTGATGTTTGCGGCCTTGTGCCTGGTCTTTATAGCGATCGGAAGCCAGGTTGCGGCGGCACAAACTTTCGTGCATCCAGGCGTGTTGGTCAGCAAAGCGCAACTGGATTTTATTAAGGCCCAGGTCAATGCGCATGTAGATCCTATTTACTCGGCCTACCAGAACGCGATCAACAACCCATACGGATCGTTAACCCCGACGGTGACGCCGAGCAACAGTCTTTCTGCCGGCCCATCTCCGGCGGGGCCACCCTCGACGGGAACCATTGACTGCGGCTCGAGTTCGAGTCCGGATATTGGCTGTACGGCCGATGATGAAGATGGCACAGTGGCGTATGTACAGGCCTTGCTCTGGTACATCACCGGTAACCAGACCTATGCGAATAATGCCATCAAGAACCTGAACGCGTACGGCCACGGGCTGAAGAGCTTCACTAACTCTAATGGACCGTTGCAGGCTGCATGGTCCAGTTCCAAGTGGCCGCGTGCGGCGGAGATTATCCGCTACTCCAACGCGGGCTGGGCGCCGGCCGATGCCACAGCTTTTGGCAACATGATGAATTCAGTGATGGTGCCGCTGATCCAAAACGGTTCCAGCAACAATGCCAACTGGGAACTGAGCATGATCGAGGGAATGATCGGCATTGCCGTGTACAACAACGATGCAACCTTGTACAACCACGCACTGGGCATGTTGAACGCCGATATCCCAAAGTTCGTTCAGTCGACCGGCCAGAACGCGGAAACCTGTCGTGATATGGGGCACGCGCTGTTTGAACTGGCAGCCATGATTGATGCGGCTGAGACGGTGCATATCCAGGGCGGCAACGTATACGAGACACAAAAGGCGCTGTTGTCAGCCACCCTTGAATTTCATACGGGACTGCTGGAGGGTAAATCGGAGCCAGTATCGGGTTGCAGCAGTGTTACTTTAACGCCTGATCGTCCGACCTTTGTCATTGGTTACAACGAGTACCACAACCGGTTGGGAATGTCGTTGCCGAATACCGCGCAGTGGCTTCCGACCGTTTTTGGAAATCAGGTAACCTCGCCGGGAGCGGCGCCAGGCACTCCTGTAGACCACCATATCGTTGTTTACGAAACTTTGACTCACGGCGCCGATGCCGGAACAGTACAGCAGCCGGATTTCTCGCTTACGGCTTCGCCGAGTTCACAAACCATATCGGCCGGCGGCAGCACCAGTTACACAGCATCCGTAAGTCCTCTTAATAGCTTTACGGGAACTGTTGCACTTACTGTAAGCGGCCTGCCTTCAGGAGCAACAGCCACCTTCAATCCAAGCTCGATCAGCGGAGGCACGGGATCTTCCACACTCAATGTTTCAACCAGCGGTTCAACCGCGCCTGGCAACTATACGCTGACCATTACGGGAACAAGCGGCAGCATCTCGCATACCGCAACGGTGACACTTTCGGTCAACGCCCAGGCGGACTTCTCCTTATCGGCGAACCCGAGCTCACTGTCCGTGACGGTTGGAAGCAGCGCCAGTTCCACCGTGAGCGTGGGTGCACTCAATGGCTTCAGCGGAACGGTATCGCTGAGCGTGAGCGGAGCGCCTTCAGGAGTTACCGCTACACTGACTCCAACTTCAATAAGCACTTCCGGGAACTCGACCTTGAATGTAAGCGCCGGCCGTTCGGCAGTGGCCGGTTCCTACACCCTGACCATTACCGGAAGCAGCGGCACTCTCACACATACAATCAACCTGCCTTTGCAGGTGAACCCAGTGCAGCCTCCTGACTTCACAGTGTCAGCCAGCCCAACCTCGCTGACGGTGAATGCAGGCAGCAGCGGCAGTTCAACGGTGAGCGTAGGCGTGGTAAACGGCTTCAGCGGGGCAGTCGCGCTCAGCGTGAGTGGAGCGCCGGCAGGTGTGACGGCCACGTTGAGTTCGAGTTCGGTGAACGCGCCGGGTTCGGCAACGCTGACCATCAGCGCGTCTGGTTCGGCGGCGGCCAGCACTTCGACCCTGACTATTACGGGGACCAGTGGCAGCACAACTCACACCGCAACCGTAAATCTGACGGTGAAGAACACGCCGGTGTGCGTGACCACAACGGCAGGAGGGCCTTGGCAAAACACGGCCTTCGCCAATCAGACAGGAACGTTCACGGCGACGTATGATGTGACGCCTTCGGCGTCGGGCATCAACGCGGTGGTGGGCCTCTCCAACGGCGTGCAAACGGGCTATACCGGCTTTGCAGCTATTACGCGCTTCAATCCTTCGGGCACCATCGATGCGCGCAGCGGCGGATCCTATGTGGCCTCGAGCATTCCATATTCGGGCGGGGTAACTTATCACTTCAGGCTGGTGGTAAATATCGGGACGCACAGCTACGCGGCATTTGTGACGCCGGCTGGCGGAACGGAACAGACCATCGGTAGCAACTTGGCCTTCCGTACGGAGCAGGCGACGGTATCGCAACTGAACTGGGTGGGAGCATTCAGTGAGGTGGGCTCGGAGACCATGTGCAACTTCGCGCTGCCCAGCGCGGCCGACTTCGCGCTCTCGGCGACGCCTTCTTCGCAGACGGTAACGGCGGGTGGGAGCACCAGCTACACGGTGAACGTGGCTCCGAGCGGCGGGTTCAGCGGAGCAGTAGCGCTGAGCGTAAGCGGAGCGCCTGCGGGGGTGACGGCTACGTTGAATCCGACCTCGGTCACGGGATCGGGTTCTTCCACGCTGAATGTTTCCACGGCTACCACAACTGCAGCGGGCACTTACACGCTGACGATTACGGGAACCAGCGGC
>Ga0070741_10014548_pt1 | contig 13583 bp, 12 predicted proteins | sample Coa_R1_4_FD_66440 | JGI IMG/M metagenome (GOLD analysis project Ga0070741, IMG submission 66440) | Surface soil microbial communities from Centralia Pennsylvania, which are recovering from an underground coalmine fire - Coalmine... | ecosystem: Environmental > Terrestrial > Soil > Unclassified ... | reverse complement strand
AAGTGAGGTACTGCCCTCCAATGGCAGATGTATTGTCGTACGGCGAGTCGTTGGAATGATGCATATACCGAATCGAAACCCGGTTGCGCGAGTTCACGATCCAATCGGCTTTTGCCATATAAAAATAGACATCCTGGTGAAAGGGGATGGCGTTCGCGTAGCTCGCCGGAAGGCCAAGTTCGGCGATCACCGCGGCGGGCACGGTCACCGGTGCGGGCAGGTCTCGGTTAACATGCTCGACGGCCCCGAAGAAAAATAGCTTGTCGCGGACGATCCGCCCTCCACCGTCGGCGAAGTACGAATTCAGATTAACATCGGGGGTTGCCACGCTCGCCGGGAGCAACTTCGGTCGCGCGCTGAAGGGCGTGCGCCGGAAGATGAACCCTCCCTCCCCGTGGTAATCGTTCGTGCCAGACTTCGTGATTGTGTTGAATACTGTTCCGACCGTGTTGCCGAACTCCGGTGCGAAGCCATTTGATACCTCTTGAACCTCTTGCACGTACGTGTTCGAGATCGGGATCAATCGGATCCCGGCGCGGTCGCTCTCCGTGTCGTTGCTACCGTCGATTTCGTAATTGATGCGGTCGTTAAAGCCGTTCGCGTCGACCTTGCGCGGGACCCCGAATTCTGTATTCGCGATGCCGCTGACGTTTGGCTGTAAGAGGATGAAGTTGTAAGGGTTTCGCGAGACCAGGGGCAAATTGCCAGTCGCGTTGTTGTCGAGCGTGATTCCGAGGTCCGTCCTGTCCGGATCAGTGGGTACACCACTTGCCGTCACTTCCACCTGTGTCGTCGATCCTGCAATTTGCGTTGTCAGGTTGACGGTGACCGTGGCGCCAGCATTCACTTCAATGCCCGAACGCTTTCCCGGTGCGAATCCGGGTACTTCGACCTCAAGATCGTAGGTGCCGAGTGGCAAGAGGTTGAATCGGTACAAGCCGGAATTCCCAGTCGTACCAGATTGGCGGAACCCGGTGCCGTGGTTTGTGACGCTGACAGCAGCGTTCGCTATTGCGGCGCCTGCAGCGTCGGTGACCGTGCCTGAGATTTCGCCGTTCACGGCAGAGGCCTGTCCGTAGCACCAAGGCGATGGAGCCAACAAAAGCAGGATGACTTTCTGGAGCCTGTGTTGCATTTGAGTTCCTCCTCGACTGGGCCCCAGTCTCTATGCGCAACCGTGTCTTCCTGAACCCCTGGCAGCCCCGAAAACATGAGCCATTTGAGATTGAGACGCTCCGCATGGGTACAAGGTACGAACCGCCGCCGACCGGGTCTGTGCGATTCCGTGCGGGAGACCCGCTCTTTCTCGACACCCACAGCCGCCACCAATCTGGCCCTTCGTAAAAGGAATAGCCCAGTCCGGCCGTTTTGCCAAAAACTCCTGCGATCAGCGTGAGACGCCGCACCAGTAGCTGATGTAGAGCGCCAGATTATAGGCGCTATGGGCGAGAGCCGCTGCGGCTGTTGACCGATATCGGAATCGAATATAGCCGTACAAACAGCCGGTAAGCATGATACAGCCGAGCTGGATGGAATTGGTGCCTGGCGTCGTGAGGTGCGCAACGGAGAAGACCACAGCTACCGCCACGATCGAAGACGCCGGCGTTCTCGATGGGTGTAGACGCCGCATGAGCCGAAGACCAGCCGTCAACAAATAACCCCTGAAGATTACTTCTTCCAGCACCGGCCCGAGCGCGACCGCCAACACGATCTTGTTCCAGCCACTCTCTGTCCCGAGCGGTTGATTCGAGAGTCCCGCTACAGCCACGATGCAGCAACCCGCGATGAGCCCCATTGCCAAGCTGTTGACGGCGCCTCGTCGATCTACCCGATTCCAAGCGACGAATTCGAGCCCGAGGCTTTTCAGTTTGCCCGCCGATGAAACTGCGACCACCAGGAAGGCACAAGCTTCAATTAGGCCGGCGATTTGCCTCCGAGGGCGGATTGACCCCAGGGCTCCAAGGGCCGGCAGGAGCAGCATCCAGAACAGCAATTCCCTCCAGTACCCTGCCAGTTCCCTGAAGCAGTTGCGTGCTGCGCATTTATACATGGAAAAGCATTCCACCACTTCCTTTTTGGCCGATTCAGGGTCTACTGCCAAAATCAAACTGCAACAATGCCTCACCATCGAGACATGGAGCGGGCCACTTTGGCGATGGACCCCTCCGCGCTTTTTGAGCGCGTTCTGGTGCAGAATAGAACGGTTCGGGCTCGCCCGTTTATGTCAAGGCAGCAGAATCAGCGCGACGGCAAACTCATGGATCGAGTCCGCCACCAGACCGAGCGTCGCGCCTTGGCTCAGGCCAAACGTGTTCCCTGGAAGCGCCTGGCCGCAGCAGCCGATGAATATACCGAGTGGCAGGTGTTCTCACTTTGGTTGCGGGCCGTCGTCGAAGCCGCAAAGAGCATTCCGGCCTTGGTGGTCCAGGAGATGGAATTACGAGCACCTCAACTCCTTGGCGGTATCCGTTCGGATATCGAGGCGGCCGTGACGAATGGAAGTGGTGCTGGCGCCAGGATTTGGCAGGATGTCAGCCAGTGGACGGAGGTCAACGTCTTTATCGCTGGGAACCAGGAAGGCTGGCTAGATGCCGTCCGCTATTTTTCTTCGATGTCGCTTCGTGCAATGAAAGCGTGGTCACTCTGGGAGCAGACCGACGAACAGTGGCGCATTGCGATGCCGGCACAGTTTCCGACGTACGCACAATGGCAGTGTGAAGTTGCAGCCGTGACCCGCCTATCGAACCCTGACAGCCCTGCGCAGCGCCTCCTTGACGCCATTCGAGGTGTGCCTGAGGCGGAATGGAACAGACTTCTGACCGGATTTTCGGGCTTGATTGCATTTTCTTTGTGGATGGAACTGGTGCTCGATATGGACGGACCAGACTCTGCGCTCGCTTCAAAGGAGTTGGCAAAGACGTACGGTGGGTTCAGTCTCGCAGGGTCGGCACGCGGTTCGAAAGAAGCTGTTCGGTCACTCAACGAGTGGGCAATCAAGCATGAGCTTGGTATTGCCGACCAGGACCACATGCTTGCAGCTTTAAGTTTCCACGTTAGCCATCACCCCACATATTACGCACTCCGGAGTTATGCGCTGCATTGTCACGATGTCTGGCCTGACGAATGGTCTGATCACCCGCCCTCATTCCTGGAGTGGAGAGCGGCGGCTGACGCATACTTCGAAACCTAGTCGGCAGGGACCGAGAACATGTCCAACATTCAGTACGTCGAGCACAGAACCTGAGCTCTCAATGTGTCTCAAATGGAAGCTCCGTTGGCGCGCGTTGATTGGTCATCATCATCGGAGTCCTCCTCCTCGCGGTCGGCCTCCGGGGCGGGAGTGTCGTTCTTGTGGACGGGCCGCCGGGGCTTCCTTTGCCTACCAATGCCGTCTAGGATTTCGCGGACACTCTTCTTGAAGTCTGCCGCGTCTGGAGAGGGATATCCCAGATCGATGAGACAAACTTGATCGGCCCGTGGGAGGCTGTCAAATGCGATCCGATCCGGGTGCGCACGAAGGAATTCTTTAACGCATTCTCCGGTTATTCGCCGGCCCTTCGTACCGAGCCAGCCCCGTTGCCTCCAACGGCGAACTTGCCGGGGCGTCACATGAAGAAGGTCAGCAAGAGTGTCGGCCGTGTAAACCGTCGCTCCAGGAATTTCGTCTACCTGGTAATTGAGGCGCGCAATCTTAGCTCGGACGGACTTCACGCTGTGACCTGTCCGAATTGCGATCGATTTGATATTGGCGTCGGCTCCGAGAGCACCCAGCAATGTCTTTGTCTGACATTCCGTCCAAGGCTTGACTTCTCTCGTGTCCGGTTTGCTTCGCTTCTGCCCGACGCAGATTCCCAACTTCGCCATCCGGCGTTCAACCGCTTTACGAACGCTGTCAGGCCTGGGCACCGCTCCAGCCGTCCGGTCTTCCAGGATTCTGCGTCCAACGAGGCGCTTCGCCTTTGCAGCGCCGCTTCTCTCGCACAACTCAACTAGAAGTTTGTCGGTCTCTGGAGTCCATTGATAATTATTTGTGCCCTTTGGCCGTCCAGGCTTGCCGGGCGGGAGTCGCGCCTCCAACTCTTGATCGAGCGTTGCCGCCAGATTGCCCCTTTTCTTTGACGGGCGATTGGACGTGCTGTCATCTGCCTCTTCAGTGCGTGCTACCTGGCTGGCGGTGCTTGGCTCCAGCATCCCTACCCTCCACAATTGACCGCCCGGCATTGTCTGGGCTTGTGTCGAAAAAATCCCTCTAATATAGATGGCCATCCGTAACTCGACTTCTGACATGGAACACTTCGCGCGATAATGGATTACAAATGGCACGGATTACCTTCTGTGCTATTGAGAACGTTCGCAAGAAAGGCCACGCTCTTGCGAGACGGTTTTTGTCGTGCGGTCCCCTTCCCCAGACGCGGCTGAATCCTTGCGAAAATCCCTGGAGCGCAATATTGATTGGATTAAAGCTCACATTCCAGCGCTCGCCTCCGATTCACCAGGTGGCGCGCGCGATATTCAGGCGTATATTGACTGGATTTACGAGCGGCTGAGAGACCGCATCCCGCCTAACCCGGACCCCGAGGAGATCGACCGTTTAGTCCGTGGCGAAGTGTGGAAGGTGTTTCATGGCAGACGATCCCGGCAGCCCCGCACCTCGCGTTTTGCGGATGTCGAACGCATTGCGGAACCGGAGGACCAATCTGCGCGGAAGTTTGAGCGGGACTTAGAGACGGCCGACGAAGTGCGCGCCTGCCTTGAGTGCCTTCCAGAGGAAGTGCGGCAACTCGTGATCGAGGCGTATACGTTGACGGAGGGCGACCTTTCGAGCCCAGGAATTCGGGAGCGTTTGGCAAAGAATCTTGGAATCAGCCGGAATGCAGTTGATCAGCGGCTCTCGCGGGCCATCAGAAGCATAAGGGAGCGGATGCGAAAGGATCCTGGTTCGGAAACCACTTGAGCGCGAGGCCAAGTTGGAACAAGATAGGTGTGTTCAAGCGATGGACGAGATCTCAGATAACGATTTCAAAGAATTCGTGAAGACGGTTCAGGACCTGGCGCTTCGTGCCTACCCGAATCCCGGTCGCGCCGACTGCCCCGGATCGCAAGTCATCCATGAAGTCGCCCTACTTTCGCGACCATCGGCTCATCCTGTGTTCCAAGATCACATCGTTCGCTGTTCACCCTGTATCCAAGACGTACTGGCTGAGCGGACTCGCATACAATCGCGGCGGAAGAACCGGCGGTGGGCCCTCGTCGCGATAGCGGCCGGCGTTTGCCTCATTGCGTTAGTATCACTTCTGCTGTTACGGCAGCGCTCCGGCGCACCGGTGCGAGACGAAATCGCGCGAGCCGGAAATGTTCCCGAGATTCCGCTCGACCTTAGACCATATTCGCCAACACGCTCAGCCTCGCCGGAGAAAAGCAAGCCGTCGTTGACCGTACCCAGCGGGCGGGTGCGGCTCAAGATTTACTTGGCCCTCGGGTCGCCGGAGGGGGCTTACGAGATTCAAGTGCTGAGCAATAAGCTCCAAACACTCAGGAGCCAGCAGGCGACGGTCGTCGCGATCGGCGGAACTGTCTTCCTCCCTGTGGATATCGACTTGGCCGGCTTGCCGACCGGCACCTACGTGTTGGCGCTCCGTGCCGCACACGATAGCGAAGAATGGCAGACATATCCGCTGGTCCTCAAGCGAGCTCCTTAAATCGACCGGCGTTCGGTGTTGGCCGACGCCGACGCGAATGGATGGAGCACATTCCCATTCGTTGCGTGACTACTCTGGAAAGATCGGTACTCCGCGTAACACCAAATTGGCGACGCGAACAGAACCAGCATTGCCTCCCCTGGGAGAAACATTCTTTCCATGGTGGAAACAAACCGAAATCTGCGGCACTGCCCCCGCTTTTGCTTGAGGAAATCGATAAGTCAGAAGCATGTTCCGGACATCGGACCTCGGGCCCGCGTTCATCAGTGCGTTGACGGGGTTCCAGATCACGACGGCCGGCTTAAGATCGGCGATGGGCTTGTGCATCTTCGCCGGATGCATCTCAAGGCGGGCGAATCGCGTGACGGGCGCCGCTTGGTTCGATGCTCCTGTGTCACGCGCCAACCGGAACTTGGGGTTGGGGGGCCGTCACGTTGACGCGCGACGCGCCGAAGTGGCATTTCGGAGAACTCTGAGCGGACCGTCGGACCCCCGGAAACAGGTCGGCAGGGGAACAAATCGGCAAATGCCCACGCCGACTCGCAACACGACCGCGCGGGACAATAGTACTGAGAGATACCCAATAATCAGATCGATATATTTGTGGTTCCGCGGGGTGTGACATGACGACAGAGGTGAAGGCGCTGTACTCGGCCATTGTGCTGGGCGCGACGGGGAACGTGGGCGGACGCATCGTGCAACTTCTGATCAAGAACCCGCGGTGCGAGAAGGTAGTGGTGGTGACGCGCCGCAAGATGGACACCTTCGCCGACCCCAAGGTTTCCGCCGTGGTCGTCAACATGGACCGACTCGAGGAGGAGATTGCGCCGTACGCCCATGGAGTAGACGTTGCGCTCGCCGCGTTCGGCGTCGGCAAGGGCAGCGCGAAGATGCCCGAGGAGGAGGTGCGTAAGATCGAAATCGCCTACCCGCAGGCCTTTTGCCGAGCCGCCAAGGCTGGAGGCGCTCGTGTGTGCGGGCTCATGACAGCACTGGGCGCGGACCCCGCGGCCGGGATGAAGTACGCGAGGATCGTCGGCGAGAAGGAGAAGGCTGTCGAGTCCGTCAAGTTCGACTTCCTGGGCGTGTACCGCCCCGCCGTCATTCTCGGCAACTCCAACACGCCGGGCGTCCTTGGCTACGTCATGCCACTGGTGCACTGGGCCATGCCGTCCAAATACCACTCCATCCATAAGAACGACCTCGCGCGCGCGATGGTGGCGCAGTCGGAGCAGGCGTTCCTCGCGATCGCGGAGGGTCGCGCTCCCAAGGGGCAGACCCTGAAAATCCTGGAGTACAAAGAGATGGAGCCATTCTTCGTCGAAGGCGAGAGCGACGAACCTTGAGCAGCACGGGATATTCTGGAAATAGATTTGCCCATAATCATTCCAGACTCCGAACTCACGATGACCTTTGTTCGCGCTTCCGGTCCTGGCGGCCAGAACGTCAACAAAGTTTCCACTGCAGTGCAACTGTTTCGATGTGGGCCAATCTCGCTCGGTCCCAGCCGACGTGCGGCAGCGCCTCCTGGCATTAGCCGGCAGCCGCGCCACGCAAGACGGCGTGTTGATCATTACCTCCCGCGTGCACCGGACCCAGGAGGCCAATCGAGCCGAAGCCCGAGCGCGACTGAACGAACTGATTGCCCGCGCGGAAGTCGTGCCGAAAACCCGCCGCCCCAGTCGTCCTACGCCCGGCTCGAAGGTCCGGCGGCTTACGGAAAAATCGAAACGCTCCTCCGCAAAGAAATTGCGCGAACGAGCGAGCGACGACTGAGGCCAGGCCATTGAAGATCGCCACCTTCAACATCAACAACATCAACAAGCGTCTGAACAATCTGACGGCTTGGCTCGCAAGGGAACAGCCGGACGTCGCTTGCCTGCAGGAGCTAAAAGCGGAGCAGCGGGCATTTCCGGCAAGCGCCCTTCGTGACCTCGGCTACGGCGCAGTCTGGCTGGGCGAACGTTCCTGGAACGGCGTCGCGATCCTGACGCGGGATTGCGACCCGGTGCTGACGCGATCCTGCCTCCCTGGGAATCCTGACGATCGGCAGGCACGCTATATCGAAGCAGCGGTAAACGGGGTGCTGATCGCTTCCCTCTACCTGCCGAATGGAAATCCTCAACCGGGTCCGAAGTTCGATTACAAGTTGGCGTGGTTCCAGCGGTTGATCGATCACGGCACGGAACTCATGAAGGCCGGGGTGCCGGCCATATTGGCGGGCGACTACAACGTCGTACCCACTGAGCAGGATATCTACCCTACGCGATCTCTCGATAAGAACGCATTAATTCAACCGCAGAGCCGCCAGGCTTATTCCCGCTTGTTATCCCAGGGCTGGACCGACGCCCTGCGAAGACTTCAACCCGAGGGGCCGCTCTGGACGTTCTGGGATTACCAGCGCAATCGGTGGCCTCTGGATAAGGGAATGCGCCTGGATCATTTCCTTCTCTCTCCCACCGTGCGCGAGCGGCTGGTCCACGGGGGCGTAGACCGCTGGGTTCGCGGAGAGGAAAATGCGAGCGACCACGCTCCCGCGTGGATATTGCTCGATCAGTGACTGCCAGACGATGAGAAGTGCCGGTGGGCGGGCCGTCAAAGGGCTGTGGCAACTTCCACTGCCTTCTGCAGCTGAGCATCCTCGGATTGAACATCTTCATCCTGCACATGCACGTTCGGCTCCACTCCAATTCCTTCTATCAACTGTTTGGACGGTGTGTACCAGGCTCGGCTCGGAATCCTCACGAAAAAGTCGTGGCCGACAGATTTCGAATCGCTGCAGATCACTTGGCCGGCCGTTCGTTTACCGACTAGAGGCGCCAATCGTTCTTCCGCTGCAAAGGCCGCGATGCGTTCCCCTGCGCCGGTGGTCGCTGCGTCCACCAGAAGCACGATCTTGCCTTGAAATCGATAGTCGCCCAGGCCCTCTGTTGCGACTCGAACGGATGGGTCCGAGAACCCATACTTCGCCGCAAGCCACAATAGGCCCGCCTTGTGACCTGGAATCCAGCCGAACGTTTTGAGTGAATCCATGGAGCCCCGCGCGGCGCCGGCGCGGGTAACGCTGTACCCGATGGTCCGGCGTTGAGGCGTAAGATAGCTGGCGAGGCGCACGAATGCCAACCCACCACTTTCGTTCCCACGAAGGTCCAAAACAAGTCGCTTGCATTCGGCCAGTTCTTGGACAGCCTTCGTGATCTGGTTGGCGATTTCAACTCCAACGGCGCCGGGGAACTTCGTTACCTTCAGCCACCCGGTGTCTTGATCGAGTTTGGAATACAGGACGTCGCCGCCATCGGAAGCGCGGGTGAGAGCTGGAGAGCATTCGTTCGGCTGGCAATACCGGAAATGCGAGGCCAAACGGCTGGCGTGAGTCTTGCGCCTACTCTTGTGGAAGAATCCCAGATCGCGGCTCTTTACGGACAGAAAGTCTCCCGCTTGCCGGACCAGTGCGTCCATCCGCTGCTCGAATTCAGCCATATCGACGCAATCCGCTATACTCTCTCGGCACCGGTCGACTACATCGTGCCACCGATCGCGCTGAAATGCTGGGTCCCAGATTCGTTCACTGACCGCGTTCGATACGCGCTGGATCAAAGATCGTCTCTGCTCAGCATTCAATGCCGGATATGCGGTAATCGCCGGACCAGCCAATGTACTCACAGATTCCTCCTCATTTGATGTTCTCGTATCCATTACCTACCAGCCGGAAACCTGCCCACAAGGGCATTCCGGCCCTGCCATATTTGCGAATAGCGTCTCGCTTGGCCTGCTCCAGGGCGGTTCCGTCATCTTCCCCCAGCCTCAAATAACCATAGAACTGGCCCATCAGGTAAGCGGCGAACGCGTCATCAATGGTCCAGAGCGTTGCGACTACGCCCTTCGCTCCCGCGAACAGAAACGACCTCACCAAGCTCGCATTGTCGAAGGAACTCTGAAAGATCGGGCTTCCGGTATTGCAGCCGGACAGAACCACAAGTTTCGCCTTAAGCCGCAAGTGGGCTATTTCTCGTGCTTGGAGCAGTCCGTCCTCCGTCGAGCCCGGACTATCAGCCAGGATCAGACCGGTCCGATCAGGATGGTCGGCATCCACGGAGACATGAACCGAGAAGTGCAGAACTTCATAGGAGTCGAGCGGCTCGGACTTAATCCTTTCCTCGGTTGCCGCGCGATCCAACAGAAGCGTGCTGCCTGGGATTGCCGCTGCCACCTCTGTCAGTTCCCTTCGCGATCCCGGCAGATGCCAGAACTTCGGGGCGTGTTCCGGGTCGAATAGCCCGTCGCTAAGGCCGATAGCGCCCCCTCGATTCAGTGCATAAAACGCGCCTGGCACCGACTCGGCAACGGTGTAGGGTACGGCGCCGACGCCCAGCAGACGGTTTCGCAGGTGCGTTTCCGGCACGGCCCGGAGTTCAGAAAGAATGGTGGCCGATGGCGAATACGTGACCACGCGGGTTTCCGCGAGGTAGCGCTGATCGGGCGTTTCCAGCGCGTCGAACGGCAGTGCGTCGAGGCGCCCGTGTGCGATTACGATGAAGCGCTTCTGAGGCCGGTTCGACACGGAGCCGAGGAGCACGGCCGCGAGCCGCTTTCCAGCTTGCAGGTTCTTTTCGGCTGAGTTGATATTGGCCAGGTAGTCATCGACCAATTGATCCAACTCGTGTCGTGACGGCAAACTGTATGGTGTTATTGAATGTTGATCGATGGCGAGCAGAATCGAAGTCGGCTCATCGAGAGCGTACTCCAGAACCAGTTCATCTGGCCGCAGGGTGTTCTGCAATTGCGACAACGGGACGGGTTGAGAGTCCGCACCGAAAGGGATTGGGTCGGAGTCTCGTATAATGATTCCGCGCTTCTCCGTTTCCCAGATTTCCGCAAGTATGTTGCTTCGCCGGGCACGGTCGGATTCATGGAACAACAATCCCTGGAGGCGATTCACACGTCTTGCCGCATCTTTCGTCAGATCGAGAGCCAATCTGTCCCGCTCCGGATACGAGCGAAGAGATTCGGCAATACCGCGAGCGTAGCCGTGTTCCAAAGCGTCGAATGCCCTCTCCGGACTGTGCCGCATCAAAGCCAGATGCGCTTGCCCCAGATAGATGGAGCTCATCGAGGCCAAGAGGAAATCTTTTTGGTCGAACGGCGTGACGTTGTTGAGCACGCGATCGACCAGATCGCTGGCCATCCTGTAGTTGCGTTCCGCTTGAGACAGATCTCCACGTTTCAGTTCAACCTCAGCGGATGTGGCCAGCAAACGCGGCAAATGAAAAGTGTCGTCTCCTGCAAAGGTGCTCTGAATGCTTTGTCGGGAGAGCCGCTCGGCATCTGTTAATGACCGGTCCTGATCCAGTGAAAGTGCGGCAAGTCGGGCAGTAGCCGTTGCTGCCAATCGGCGCAGATGTTCACCATCCGCCAGCCGAGACGATTCCTGAAAGCAACGTCGCGCGGCTACATCATCGCCCCGCTTTTGGGCCAGATCTCCTAGGGCAAACAGGGTTCGGGCCGTGCGAACATCCAGATGGTTTTGCCGTGCTTCGGAGAGCGCCGAATTCAACATGGCCTCACCCTCTCTGATCCGGCCGAGCGCGATCAGCGCTCGTGCCTTCCCCAAGTACGCGGTAAACGGGTAGCCGGCATCTGGGGCTTTTGCTGCCAGATCCAGCGCATTTTCAAAGAAGACCAAGGCGTCTTGCGGATGTCCGAACTCAGCAAATCCTTCGCCCAGAGCTGCTCTAAGGCGTATCACATAAGCGACGTCGTGGCTCATCTCCGCTACTGAATACGCCGTCACCACCATCCGCGCTGCACGATAAACCTCGCCTTTGTAAAACGCGATTGTGCCCAACTCCGCCCGCGCCCTGTTCTCCCAAGCTCCATCACCCAAATTGCGGGCTAATTTGGCCACCTCATTCCAAACTGCCTCGGAGGATTTGGGATCGATCTGGAAGTCGATGTCGCCCTTGGCCACCAGGCAGAATAGACGAAGCTGCGGATCTGACTGGGCGATCGCGGATTGCAGAATATCTGCCAATTCCTGAGACACCTCGGGCAAAGACAACGACTCAACTTCGCCACGAAGACGGCCGACGTGGGCATAGGTCTCCTGGAGTCGGTCACCGCTGGCTGCGAAGTGCTTCTCGGCCTCGGCGAACAGTGGCGCGGCCTTCGGCCAATTGTGCAGGAAAGCTAGCCGCCTCGCCTCGGCCAGCATTTCGGGTCCTGTCGTCGGCGGTCGTTTAGTCTTCGGTGCCTGAGCGCTATGGGAGGGCAGAAGAAGGAGAACTACGAGGTAAAAGGGAAAGAGCGCCTGACGCTGTCGATCCACTGTCACTCTCAACGCCGATCCCGTGCCCCGGTTGCCCATCTCCGTTCCTGCCAAGACTGTTGATGCTGTTCAGCGCTACCCAGATAGCGTTACCACGAGCAGCCCTGGTTCTTGCGAGCGGTTCAGATCAAATCCAACGTCGTCCTCTGCGGGCCCATGGTGAGCGAAGGGCAGTACAAAAAGACTTCTGAGCACGGACAAATCAGCCTGGAGAAACGGCCCGTTCCCCCATTTTAGCGGATCGTGAATCTATAGCCACTGTGCGAATACTCACTTCGCGGAGGCCATCGTTCGACAGGGTCATGCCCGCTTATTGCCCGACGGTCGAATTGCAATTCCTGCAATGTGCGGCGCAATCGGGCCGAGCGGCAATCGGAATCGCTCGACGCTAATGGGTCCGAAGCCGGCCTGCGCGATCGTGTCCTGTGTATCCCTGGCAGGATGACATCCGTCTGCCAAGCAGCTCCAAAGCGGCTGGATGGCGTGCTGAATACTGCTAAGAACTGTTCCTGGCTCCGCCGCCACGTGCTCCAGGAAGATGAACTGACCTCCCGGCCTCAAAACCCGTCTGATCTCTCGGAGGGCCTTGCCTTGGTCTTCGACCGAGCACAGCACCGCAGTCGAGATCACAGCATCCGCGGACTGATCGGCCAGATCGAGGGACTCCGCCCGGCTCGAACGAACATCGATATCGAGGCCGGCGGACTCGGCGGCGCGTCGCAAGTACGGATGCATATGCCGATTGGGTTCCGCGCCGATCCAATGAATATCGCGGCGATAGTACCGGAAATTCACACCTGTGCCGGGGCCGATCTCGACAATCGTCCCGCGAATGCCACTCATTAAGGACGCTTTGCGGCCTGCGAGCAGGGCGTCATAGTGCTGCGCAGCGTGCCCCATAGCCCAGGCGTACAAGCGTTTCGAGAACTCTAGTCGCACGGCCGTCTCCTGCCAGCGCCCATTGCGACGAATCCCCGCCGACGAAACATGATGCCAGTTTACCGGTGTTCGTGCCATGATTCGGCTCAAGCGGCCGGGCAGGAGGTTCTGTGCCAGAATCATCGGACATGCAAGGTGATTTCACTCGGCACCAAATCGTCAGGGAAGCGAAGGCAATCGTCGCGCTGGCGTTCCGAAATGGGCCAATTGAGCAAGTCCATGCTGGACAGCTGTGTCCCACGTGTGCGGGCCGTCCGGGTATTTCCAGAATCACCGACGACGAAATGAAGGCGATCATGCAGAATGCCGTGGATCGTGTGTATGCGCTCCTTGCGTTGAAGACAGAAGATCCAGCGGAGTACGAACGTCAGATTCGGTTTGGAGAGCGATATACGGCGAAGTGGGCCGACCCCAAAATACCGACGCGCCGCCGCCCTGGAACGGAACCGCGTCGGCCAAACGAATGAGGTAGATTCGGTCATGAAACTATGTCAGTCTGACGTGCTGACCTCGCCGAAGCTCGGCCCCCTGGACCAGAATGCCAGAGGCCAGTGCGGATCTCAGCTTCGCGTTGTCCGGTTCGCGCTTCATCGAGTCATTGCCGTCAGCCCCGAATCGTG
>Ga0070741_10014547_pt1 | contig 13583 bp, 13 predicted proteins | sample Coa_R1_4_FD_66440 | JGI IMG/M metagenome (GOLD analysis project Ga0070741, IMG submission 66440) | Surface soil microbial communities from Centralia Pennsylvania, which are recovering from an underground coalmine fire - Coalmine... | ecosystem: Environmental > Terrestrial > Soil > Unclassified ... | reverse complement strand
GTGGAGGTTGCGCCGGCCCTGCTGGGACGCGTGATCGACGGATTCGGGAAACCGATCGATGGCGGCCCGGGCCTCGATGTGCGCGCGGCGTACCCACTTTACGGTGCGCCGGGCAATCCGTTGGAACGGGAAAATATCACCAAACCGCTGGTCACCGGAATTCGAGCCGTCGACAGCCTGCTGCCGTGCGGCCTCGGGCAGAGGATCGGGATTTTCGGCGGAAGCGGAGTGGGCAAGAGCATGCTGCTCGGCGCCATGGCACGCCAAAATTCGGCGGACGTTTCGGTGATCGCGCTGATTGGGGAGCGCAATCGCGAAGTGCGCGCCTTTTTGGAAAACGAACTGGGGCCGGAAGGGTGTAAGCGGTCGGTGGTGGTAGTGGCTACGTCGGAGCGCCCCGCGCCCGTGCGCGTGCGCGCCTGCTTTGTGGCGTTGGCCGTGGCGGAGTATTTTCGCGATCAAGGGGCCAACGTGCTGCTGGTGATGGATTCGGTGACGCGGCTGGCCATGGCGCAGCGGGAGATTGGCCTGGCGGCCGGTGAACCGCCCAGCCAGAAGGGGTATACGCCCTCGGTTTTCAGCCTGCTGCCGAAGGTGCTGGAGCGCGCAGGGAATTTTCCGCACGGTTCGATCACGGGTTTTTTTACGGTCCTGGTTGAAGGCGACGATTTCAGCGAGCCGATCTGCGACTCCGTCCGCGCGATTCTGGACGGCCACATCATTTTGTCGCGACAACTGGCCTCTCAAGGCCATTACCCGGCGATCGATATCCTGCATTCGGTCAGCCGGCTGACTTCGCAGATTGCCTCTCCGCGCCAGCAGGAGGCCGGCCGGCGGTTGCGGCAGGCGCTGGCCGCCTATCGTGAGGCAGAAGACCTGATTCAGCTGGGAGCGTACGTGGCGGGGACCAATCCGTCACTGGATGCCAGCATCCAGCTGCGGCCCGAGCTTCTCGAGTTCCTCCGGCAAGAACACGCCACGCAGTCGGCTATCGAGGAAACGCTGGCTCGTATGGAGCAACTGGCGGCCAAACTGGCACTGCCCATCCCGGCGGTGAAAGCGAAATGAAACCCTTCCGGTTTCCACTCGAGCGGGTTCTGCAATGGCGCCGCGTGCAGTTGGAACTGGAGGAGAACCGCTTCAAGAGTCAGGCTGCGGCACTGGAGGCGCTCGATCGGCAGCGCGCCGCGCTCGAAGCCGAGGGCATCGGCGCGGAGCTGCAGGTGCGCGCCTGGTCCCCCCTGCGGGGCGGGGATCTGGCCTCTTTGAGCGGATTTCGGTGCTTTGTTCGAAACGAAGAGCGCACCCTGGCGGCGCGCAGGAACGAATGCCGGCGTCGGCTCGCGGCGCAACAAGCCGTCATGCTGGAGGCGCGCCGCCGGTGCCGGCTCTTGGAACGGCTTCGCGAGCGGCAATGGGCCGAATGGCGCGCCGCCGGTGATCGCGAGCTGGAGGAGTTTGCCACTGAGAACTACCTGGCCGGTCTCGCGCGCCGCCGATAGCCGGTTCCTTATAATTAGATTCATGACTCCCGAAACGCTCACGGAAACGATTCTGCCTCCCGTCCCCCTCACGGTCGAAGGCGCCAGCGTGCTGCACCAGATGATGCGCTTCCGGTGGGCGGCCTGGCGTGGTCTCTCCGCCCAGGACCGCAACGCGATCATTGAAGAGACCGTCAACTCCCCGGCTTTCGCGGCCATGGAACAGCCTGGCGGCCGGCAGAGCGCGATTTATTCGCTGCTCGGCCACAAGGGCGATCTTCTTTTCGTGCATTTCCGGCGCAGTTTTGAAGAACTCCAATCGGCGCAACACGCGTTGTCGCGGTTGCGGCTGAGCGATTATCTGGAGCCGACGACGTCGTATCTTTCAGTGATCGAGCTCGGCCTCTACGAATCGACCTCCGAGACGTATACCGGCTTGGCTGAGAAAGGCATCAAGCCGCACTCGGAAGAGTGGAACCGCGAAGTGGAGGCGGTGCTGGAGCGGCATCGTAAAGCGATGGCGCCGCGGCTCTGGCCGGACATCCCGGCTGCCAAGTACCTCTGCTTTTATCCGATGGATCGCCGGCGCGGTGAATCGAAGAACTGGTACCAGGAGCCGATGTCCGACCGGCAGCGGATGATGAAGGAACATGGGCTGATCGGCCGCCGCTACGCAGGCGAAGTCCGGCAGATCATCACGGGTTCCATCGGATTCGATGACTGGGAATGGGGCGTGGACCTGTTCGCCGAAGACCCGCTGGTCTTCAAAAAGCTGATCTATGAGATGCGCTTCGACGAAGTGAGCGCAGTATATGCGCTGTTCGGCACGTTTTACGTTGGGCTGCGAGTGCCGCTCGCGGGATTGGCCGAGATGCTGAAGCCGTAGGAGCGCTCCATCCGCTCGCGGCTCCGTAGATTCAGTGCCTTACCGAGCCGCTAATGCGCTTTCTGGCCTTGTGCGCCGGGGGAGGAAAGGTGCCGGTAGAACCCCAGATCGGTTCCGGTGAGCATCTTCGTTACGAAGATGATCTGCCCCGTGTGCATCGCGAAATGTTCGACCACATGGTAGATCGCTTCGAGCACCGAAACATCGTATCCCTGGATGGTCATGCGCTCGGGAAGCCGCTGCACCGTGACGGCTTCGAGGACAGCTACAGCTTCGGCAATGGTGACATTCACACGCTCGCGCAATTGCGTGACTGAGACTCCCCCGTGCGCCGCGAACTCGGCATCGCGCTGACGCGAGTCGGGCGCGCCCCCTATGCTGGAAACGATCCATTGCCGCACGTTTCCGCAAACGTGCAGAACCAGATTGCCAATGGCGTTCTCGTTCTCATGGCCGCGCGCCCACACCTGATCGTCAGTCAGCTTCGCCAGGCACGCGTCGATGCGGGATGCTAATTCGCGGAGTTTGTTGGAGGAGAAATCGAGAAACAGACGGTGAATGGAGGTTTCCTTCATGCTGATTTCAGTATAGGAAACCAGTGCAAAGCTTGTTGCTTCCGCTCAGCTCCGCGAGGATTTTCGAGAGGAGCTTTTTTTGGCGGAACCTTTGCGTTTCGGCGGGACTTTCGCGCCCGAGCGCCGCGCCTCGCTCAATCCGATAGCGATCGCTTGTTTTCGGCTCTTGACCTTTTTCTTGCCGCCCGATTTCAGCTCCCCGTGTTTGTATTCATGCATCACCTTGCCCACTTTGGCTTTGCCCTTGGCGCTCGTGCGAGAGCTCTTTTTCTTGGTAGCCATTCTGCTCCTCCACTCGAAGTATAGCTTTGGGTCCGAGCCGGGCCCGCCGAAGATCGGAATGAATGACACGCTCCGCAATTCGGTTTGGCTATCCTGAAGAAGCGCAGTGTCTTTGAGCGAACCAATTCATGTGATAGGCGGAGGACTGGCCGGGAGCGAGGCCGCGTGGCAGATCGCCCGCCGCGGGTTGCCGGTGCGCTTGTACGAGATGCGACCCAATCGGCCGACGCCCGCGCATCAGACGGAGCGGCTTGCCGAGCTGGTCTGCAGCAACTCGCTGAAGACGGAGCAGGAATCGGCGGCGCCCTGGCTGCTCAAAGAAGAGTTGAGGCGCCTTGACTCGCTGCTATTGCGGGCGGCCGAAATGGCACGCGTGCCGGGTGGCCATGCGCTCACTGTCGATCGAAACGTGTTCGCCCAAGAGGTGACCCGGGCGATCACGAGCGAGCCGCTGATCGAGCTGCATCGCGAGGAGATCACTACCGTACCCGCGGGGATCTCGGTGATCGCCACCGGGCCCCTGACCAGCGACGCTCTGGCGCAAGAAATCGCGCGCCTGACCGGATCGGAACGCCTTTCCTTCTACGACAGTATCAGCCCGATTGTCGAGGCAGACTCGGTCGACACGACAATCGCGTTTTGGGCCTCGCGCTACGGGAAGTCGACGGACGGTACCGACGACTACCTCAACTGTCCGTTCGATCGCGACCAGTACAATACGTTTGTCGACGAGCTTCTGAAGGGGAACAGCGTCTCCGCGCACATTCCGGAGGACGCTACGCCGTACTTTGAAGCCTGCTTGCCGATCGAAGAACTGGCGCGGCGCGGCAGGGACACGCTCCGCTTCGGGCCTATGAAGCCTATGGGACTGACCGACCCGCGGACGGGGAGGCGTCCGTATGCCGTGGTGCAATTACGCCAGGAAAATCTTCGCGCGGCCAGTTTCAACCTGGTCGGATTCCAGAATCATCTGAGATTTGCGGAGCAGGAGCGAATCCTGCGTCTGATTCCGGGACTGGAAAAAGCGGAGTTTCTGCGCTTCGGACAGATCCACCGCAACACATACATCAACGCGCCCGCGCTCCTCACTTCCACGTTGCAGCTCCGCGAGAATTCGCAGGTGTTCTTCGCGGGCCAGATCTCGGGTGTCGAAGGTTATGTCGAGGCGATCGCCACCGGTCTCATGGCCGGAAGGCATGCCGCGTCGTTAGCCTCGGGCGAGCGGCCGCGCCCGCTTCCCCGCGAGACAGCGCTCGGATCGCTCTGCCATTACATTTCCGGGGCCGACCCGGCCAATTACCAGCCCGCCAATATCACCTTCGACCTTTTGCCGCCGCTCGACGAAGCGACGCGCCTCCGCCTCCGGCGCGACAAGAAGGCGCGGCATGCCGAAGTCTGCCGGCGGGCGCTCGTCGCGTTGGAAGAATTCCGGCATGCCCATGTCTGATCTGGCGCGGCATATCGAGCGATACATTGAGGAGCTCAAGCGCACCGCGGCCTCGCCCCATACCATCGATGCGTACGCCGCCGATCTGCGCCAGTTTCTGAATTTTCTCTCTCCCCCGGATTTGCAGCCGCCGGAACTACGCGCTATTGACGTGCTGACTCTACGTGAGTGGCTGGCGGCGCTCTATCGCGACCAGCTGAGCGCAGTGACGATTCGCCGCAAGCTGGCCGCAGTGCGCGGGTTGTTTCGATTTCTGCTGCGTGAAGGTTTAGTCACGGTCAACGTCGCGCGCTTGATGCGCACTCCCAAAGCTCCCCAAAAGTTGCCCGAGGTGATGACCGCCGAGCAGGTCAATACGCTGATCGATGGCGTGGGTTCGCAGCGAATCGAGCGGCCGTACCCCGCGCGCGACCGAGCCATCTTCGAGTTGCTCTACGGCTGCGGGCTGCGCATCAGCGAACTTGCAGGATTGGATCTTGATGATGTGGACCGCTCACAGGGTTGGTTGCGTGTTCGCGGTAAGGGGCGGAAGGAGCGGCTGGTGCCCCTTCCCGGGAAAGCGGCGGAGTCGCTCGAGCGCTATCTCTCCCAACGGCCGGTGGTGCGCGATCAGCGCGCCGTGTTCCTCAACCATCGCCGCGGCCGCCTGACCGATCGTGGGTTGCGAGGCATCGTCAAGCTATACGCCACGTTGCTCGCGGGCGATCCCTCCATCCACCCGCACAGCTTTCGCCATGCCTACGCCACGCATCTGCTGGCGGATGGCGCCGATCTCCGCGCCATCCAGGAACTGCTCGGCCACGCGCGGCTCTCGACCACCCAAAAATACACCCAGGTTTCCCTCACCGACCTTATGGCCGTCTACGACAAGGCGCATCCGAAGGCCTAACTTGACCGGCCGGCGACATGCGTGACAGCTCCCGAACGCTTCCGCGCCCGATCAAAACGACCACGAGACGCTGGTATATCCGGTATTCGCGCGGTAGTTCTGAAGATTTCCCAGCAGCCCGAAATCCTCGTGATAGTTGTAAAACTGATAGCCGGCGTTCCAGCGGAACTTCGTGTTGAGCCGGACGGACAATCGGGCTAGCGGCGATTGAAAGCTCAGCGGGAAAGTCTCGACCGAGTTCAACAGCCCCTGGACCGGATCGATGATGCCCGGCTGGATCGCCGCGATCCGCCCGTCGCCCGTGTCTTTGGTGATGCTGTAGCCGACATACAAATCGACGCGCTTCGCCAGGCCGAAGTGCGCGCCCAGGTTCGCGGCATGGATATTGCTCAAATAGATCGCAGGCGTTTGCTGCAATTGAAACGCGGCGAAGAATACCAGCGCGGATGTGGTGTCGACGTGCAGCTTCATATAACTGGCATCGAGTGAAAACCAGCCTCTCGGTGACCAGGACGCATTCGCCGTGTAGTTGCGTGAATGTGAGCTGTACTCAGAGAGGTTCAGCGGCGCGTTGACGTTGTACACCTGCCGGTATTGAGCCGAAAGTTGCAGCGTGCGAGTGCGGTATGCGATGCGGCCGTTCACCGAGTGATAGTTGCTCTCGCTGATCGGCGTGAGCGGCAGATTGTCACGGCCGATCTCCCCTTCGAGGTTGATCGTCAGCGGTTTCACCGGCCGGAAACGTACGCCGAGCGTTCCGGTATTCATGTGGTTGTTCCGCAGATAGGTTGCGCCCGCCAGACCGGAATCGGGCGGAGATGCGAAGTCTTCGATGGTGGTGATGAGGCGGTCGGAATAATGATATCCGGCATAGATGCCGAACCAGTCGGTGAGCCTGTAATTGACATCGCTGGCATTGGCTACGGTTCGCACCCCGAGGTACCGGAAATTCAAGCTCGTGCCAAGACCGGTGAGGTTGTCGAATTCGGTGTAAGTGGAATCGCCCACGGTACGGGAATTGTGAACGGACGTGTTGTTCACGAACGTGAGGCGCTCGGTGGGAAAGAGGCTGATGCTGAAGTCGCCCGCTGTGACAGGGCGATCGGCATTGCCGCTCACCAGGATCTGGCGGCTGGCCGCTGCACCGAGGTTGAGGCCGAAAGCCGATTCATCCAGAGCGAAATCACGGCGGCCGCCGGTGTAGGTCATGCGCGCATTCAGTGCCCAGTGCTTGTGCGTGCTGACGAGATCGCCGAGCCAGCCCGGGTTTGAACCGTGGTACGGCTCGAAGCGGGTGAACTGCTGCAGGGTTGCTCCTGGCGCGGCAGGAATCAGGTTTGCCGGGCCGACGCCGTTGTCCACCGAGTCATCCTTGAAGAAATCCCACCGTCGCAACACCGTAAATTTGAATCCCGCCAGTTCTACATCCGCACCCACCCGGTACTCGTTCCACTCGCGCCGCACATTCATGAAGACGGGATATTGATTCCCGGCGGCGTCGAACTCCTGCACACTCGACAGCGCCGGTCCTGTCTGGTTGTTGCGGCTATATCCGGCGCGAAATTTGATTTTGGATTGAGGGAACAAAGTGAGATCGTGGTCCTGCAAGCGCCGCCGCGTATCCATCAGGTGCAAGCCGCCCGAGATCGCCACGCCGGGATTGTAAAACTCGTCCAGCCGCCAGAGCATGTCGTACCGGTAGAGCTGATTCTTCTCCACCCGTAGCGTTGCGGACTGATACGGGTCGTTGCCCAGCCCGATCGTGTTCAGCAGGATCTCATCGAACCAGTGGCCGTGGCCGTCTTTCGAATTGATCGAAAAGCTGCTGTCGAAGAGACGGATGCCGTTACGATAATTCACGTCGCTGCGGTACTTGCCGAGATCGCCTCCGATCTCCGCGAACCGGTATCCGGTTTCAAACGAGTTCGTGACGTTGTAGTTGCCCACGTCTTCCCCGCCCGGCGTGCCGGGCTGGTCTGGGGTGGGAACCACCGGCTGCTGCGCCGTGAGCATTCCGGCCATCGTGAGGATCAAAAAGAGAAGTTTCCGCATGGCCATCACCTCAGGAAGAACGCGTCGCTGTTCGACCCGTGCACCCGCACGTGACACGTGGTGCAGTTTTGGTATTTCGGATTAAGCAGGTTGTGGGTCCGCGAGAGGCGCGTCTCCCCGTTGTTGCGCGTTCCGAAACCTCCTCCGCCGTTATGGCATTGCAGACAAAGCGTAAAAACCACCGGCCGCCGCAACAGGCGCGTGTTGGTGGAGCCATGCGGGAAATGGCAGGTCTCGCAGCCTTCGACGCGCACCGGCGGGTGCTCGTAAACGAACGGGCCCCGCTTGTCGGCGTGGCATTTGAGGCAGGGCTCTTCATTCCCGAGCGCCTGCTCTACCATCCGTGGGCGATCCGACATGCGCCACGTCGCCGCGAAGGCTCCATGCGGATTGTGGCAGTCCGTGCACTGCATGAATCCCTCGTTCACGCGGTGCTTCGAGGGCATCTCGAACTGGGCGCGCACCCCGGTATGACATCCGTAACACAGTTCGCTTTGTTTCTTGGCCAGGAGGTATTTCGGAGTAGCTGCGTGATGGATCGAGTGGCAGCTCGTGCAGGCCACATCGTTGAGTGTGTGCTCCGACCGGCGGATGTTGGCGCGCGAAAAATCGTTTGCGTGGCAGCCGAGGCAGGTCTCGACCACCTGCTTGGGAGTCATTAAGGAAAAAGCTCGGGGAATCGTATCCGCGCCGCCGCCCGCCGCGACGTGCGCCTGCGCGCCTCCATGGCAGCCCTCGCATCCGGTGCGTTGCGGCGCGTCGTTCCCGGAAGCGACGCTCTTGTAGTGCGGATTTTTATAGAAGGGCTCCCAAACGTCCGCGTGGCAATCCCGGCAAACCGTGTTACCGATGTAACCGGGCGCGGTGCGTGGAGTTTGCGCCGCGGCCGCCGTCACCCACAGCAGAGGAATCAACCAGAGAATCGCGGTACTGAGGGCCCGTGCCATATCTTGGCATGATACTGAATCGTCGTGCGTTATAACCGCTCAGCCGCGAAAATTTACTTCAATTTAGCAGGACTTTTACCAAACACGCCGAAGCGCTTCACGCAATTTCCGCTGCAGCGTTGCCGATGTGAACGGCTTCTCGAGGTACTCCATATCTTTCGTAAATACGCCCGCGCCGTTTACGCTCGCATCGGTGTAACCCGACATATAGAGGACCCGGATCGCCGGCCGAAGTTTCCCTACCTCTTGGGCCAATTTCACTCCGGTCATCCCCGGCATCACCACATCCGTCAGCATCAGGTGAATCTCGCCGGGATGTTCCCGTACGATTTCGAGTGCCGCCGGCCCGGAACTGGCTGCCAGCACCTGGTAACCTTGCCGCGTCAGCATGGTTTCGGTCAGGCTTCGCACCTGATCTTCGTCCTCCACCACCAGAACCGTTTCCGTGGCGCGGTCCACTTCGAGCTCCGCCGGTGGTAACGGTAGTGGTTCTGCCGATTCTTCGATAGCCGGGAAGTAGAGCTTGAAAACCGTGCCATGTCCCGGTTCGCTATAAACAATGATTTCTCCGCCGGCCTGTTTGACAATACCGTAGACGATCGACAGCCCCAGCCCCGTGCCTTTGCCTTGCTCCTTCGTGGTGAAAAACGGCTCGAAGATCCTGGATCGGGTGGCCTCGTCCATGCCGCTTCCCGTATCCGAGATCGCCAGCATCACGTACGGTCCTGGCTCGACGTCGAGGTGCCTGCCGACGTATTCATCGGTCAAATCCACGTTCGCCGTCTCAATGATCAGCGTGCCTCCCTGCGGCATCGCGTCACGGGAGTTGACGGCCAGGTTCATGATCACTTGGTCAATGTGGGAGGGGTCCGCCAGGACGGAGCGCAACCCGTCGGCGAGTTTCATCCGGAGATCGATGTCTTCGCCAATCATCCGCCGCAGCATCTTCTCGATGTGTTCCGCCGTTTGGTTGAGATTGAGACTCCGCGGCACGGCCACTTGCCTGCGGCTGAACGCGAGAAGCTGGTTAGTCAGAGCCGACGCGCGCTGCCCCGCTCGCAGGATCTCCGCGGCATAGTCAAGCGCCTCGGGATTGTTTCCAAATTCCTCGCGCAGCATCTCGCCGTAGCCTAAAATGACGGTCAGTAAGTTATTGAAATCGTGCGCCACCCCGCCGGCAAGCCGTCCGACGGCCTCCATTTTTTGCGATTGCACCAGTTCGCTTTCCACTTCGCGCCGGCGCTTGATTTCCCGCTGGAGATTGGCGACCGTCTCCGCCAGTTCGCCGGTCCGAACCGCGACCCGGTGTTCCAACTCATCGTTGATCTGACGGACCCGTTCTTCGGCGCCGCGGCGTTCCTCCACTTCGCGCTCGAGCTTGCGGTTGATCGACCGCAACTGGGAGGGGCTGGGCAGCCGGACTAACGTGGGCATCAGGGGAATCAGCATCACGGTCGTCGCGACCGAGGCCAGGGCAGTCACCGCTTTCACCACTCCGTCGAACCGGTACACGGGGTGCCATACCGTTACCGCGCCCAATACGTGGGTCGAGCCGCAGGCCAGGATGAAGATGCCGAATGCCACAAAGATTCCTTTGAATTCCACATCGCGGCGCTTGCGGACGAAATAAAACAGCAGAAACGGAATGGAGTAGTAAGAGACGGCGATCAGGGCGTCGGAGGCCACGTTCAACCCAAGCACGGAAGGATTCCAGAAGTAACACATGCCGTGCGGCATGAAATCCTCGGAAAACAGTTTGCGAAAGAACTCAAGCATTCGCGCCCCCAATGGTCCGAGTTGAGAAAACTCGTGAACTCATTAAATCACACGTTTTGCATCGCACCTCACAATCGCAGGGAGAGCCCAAACACCCTCCCCGCGTGCGTGCTTCGAGTGCTCGCGGTTACACTGGAGGAGAGTGCATTCCCACTCGCACACTGCCGGGGGAGCGACCGGCCGCGTCCTGCGGTGGTCGGTGGCGGCTACCCTTGTGTTTGTCGCAATCGAGGTGATCGCGGGGTTTCGCGCTCATTCCCTCGCCCTTTTGTCCGACGCCGGTCACAACTCCACCGATGCCCTCGCCTTACTCCTCGCGTGGATTGCGAACTATCTGGAATCCAAGCCCGCGAACGAGATCAAGACTTATGGGTATCAGCGCGCCGGAGTGCTGTCGGCATTTGTCAATGCGCTGACCCTCGTAGCGCTTTCAGCGTGGATCTTCTACGAAAGCATTGGCCGCCTGCGTAATCCGGAGGCAGTCCACCAGCAGATCATGATCGCGGTGGCCTCCCTGGGGCTCCTGTTGAATGCAGGCATCATGTGGGCGCTTCGCGCGGCGCGGCATCACGACCTGAATGTTCGCAGCGCCTTCGTGCACATGCTCGGCGACGCGCTCGGCTCGGTCGCGATCGTCGCCGGGGCCATTGCCATCGGCTATACCGGTTGGGTGCAGATCGACCCGCTGCTTTCCATTACCATCGGCCTGCTGATTGTCTGGACTGCCTGGGATATTATTCATGAATCGCTCAACATCCTCTTGGAGGGTCTGCCGCGAGGCATTGCGCTTCAGGACGTGATCGGCTCCATGCGTGCGATCGAAGGTGTGATCGGCGTTCACGACCTCCACATCTGGAGCCTCGGCTCGAGCACCCGCGCCTTGAGCTGCCACGTGCAGATTGAGGATGTTCCTCCGTCCTCGAGCGATGCGATTCTACGCCGGTTGAAAACCATGCTCGCCGGCCGTTTTCACATCCACCACACCACCGTGCAGTTTGAACACGTCTCGTGCGTGATTTCCGAAAACGGCTGCGTGATTCCGGTTCACCCGGCGGAACACGAAGGCCACCATCACTAGCGCGGTCTGCGCGATGCTTCCATCGCGCTCCTGGTTACGTCTTTTTAAACAGCCGGTCGAAGGCGTTGCGGGCGTCTTCCGGATTGCGAGGGGCCGGGCCGCTATCGGACACCGGAGGCGGCGCCGCCGGTCCGTTGGTCGTGCCTTCCCGTGCCACGGTCACGCGCGGCCGGAACAATGCGCAGTCGTTGCCTTTATCTTTCAGCGGGATTCGCACCGGAATCGGCTTTAAACACTGGAATCGCGTCGAGGGTTCGAAGTGCGAACACTGTTTACAGCAATGCAGCTCCGCGTTGCACTTGGGACAGGTTCCGCTGAAATCCGCTCCGGCCGGCAGCGTCGCCGAGCAATTGAAACAACGCGATGCCGCCACGTGCTGCACCAGCCGCGGCAGGCGCGGGCCGGTGATATCGATCGGCGGCCGCGGCCCTTGCGGCTTCGCACGGTCTTCGCGAGGCCCTCTCGCATCGCGGTCTGAATCCATGTACCCCTGTTGTCGGTACTTGCGATCGCTGTCCATGGGTAAATTGCTCCTGTGTCTCAGGGCGAAGAATCGTGTTCGAACGCGGCTAACCTAAAGCGCCCTCGCGCTTATGTAACCCAAACGACGACCATGCCAGCCGTCCAGCGGGCGTAGCGACGGCAGTTATCGTGGGAAACCGAAGGGATTGTGTAGGGACCACGGCGCGAGCCACCGGGTCACCCAATACTACAAACTTATATGTACCACAAATTTCCGCCGTTTGCACCGGGGTAAGTTGACAGGGGTGTAAGTTTCAGGTCCTATCCGTTCTACAACCGTGTGCGACGACATCCCCAACCCAGGGACAGCACCAAATAACCCCATGGAAAACCAACTCCCGTTTCACTTTTGCCTTTCCCTCCTACCCCTCCCGCCTCCAAAACCCGTCGTCTCCCGCCACTCGCGGATAGGCCCGCTTCGCCCCCCAGTACGCCAGCGCCACCGCGAACACCAGGTCATCGTGTTCCCCCTCGCGCCACGCTCCATACTGCTCGTGCCCCGCTGCCGTCTCCCGCACCCGCATCGTCGCCATCTCTTCCACCAGCACCGTCCCCAGCGGAATCCCCGCCGCAATCCTCAGCCCCCCGCGCTGCAACAGAACCTGCAGTTCCACGATCAGGTCCCGCTTCGGCACGCGCCAGTATCCATCGCTCTGCGTCTCCCGCTCCCCGCCCGTCACCACCACCGGCCACACCGAGCACCCCAGTCCGGCCCGCCGCAGCAGGTCCACCACCGCCCGCCCCACCCCTGTCCCCCATCCACCACCAGGTGGCAGCGCTCCTTCAGTTCTCCCGATTGCGTCACCCGCCGCACTCGCTCCACCACTTCCGGATACTCCGTCCGCAGCGGAATCCGCTCCAGGTAGCGCAGATCCAGTGCCGCCATTTTCCGATGGGCCCACCGCGCCGCGTCCCATGCGCCTTCCAGTTCCACTCGCTCCGCAATTGCCAGCGCCGTGAAGTCCTGGCTCTGTCCCAAGTCCAGGCCCACGAAGTACGGTCGCTCCATCAGCGTTGATCCGTGTTCATCGGCGGCTCACCCCAACACCAGCGGCCGTACCTCGCGTGTGATCGGCCCGCTCCACCAGGTCCCGCCCGAAGACTCCGTTCCCCGAGTCCACGAATTCGCACAGGTATTCCTGCCGGAACCACCGCTCGCCCATCGTTTCCCGCTCCCCCTCCAGAAACTCTCGCGAGATCCGCGGGCACTCCGGCGCCGGCACCCGCACCCGCAGCCAGTCACTCCCGCCTCGCTCCCACGCCTCGTAGAAGAAGCCGCGCGCCCCGCACGGCGTGCTCATCAGCCACAACGCCCCCGCGCTCACGGCCAGCATCGGCCGGATCGCCAGGTACAGTTCATCCTCCACCCGCGCCGCTTCGTCCACCAGCAGCAGCGACACCGCGGAGAATCCCCGGACCGTCGCTTCGTTCCCCGGCAGCCCCACCAGCCGCGACCCGTTCGGAAACGCCAGCGACATCTCGTTATCTCCATCCCCCTTCGGCCGGATTCCCAGACGTCGTGCGAATCCCGCCGCCTTGCGCACGAATTCCCCGCTCTGCCGCGCGCTGGGGCTCACCACCAGCGTCAGGCTCTCCTCCGCCGTGTGTGCCTGATACACCGCCTTCGCCGCCGTGATCGTCGATTTTC